>Ga0308171_1000803_pt1 | contig 53643 bp, 44 predicted proteins | sample PhyGR1_FD_202135 | JGI IMG/M metagenome (GOLD analysis project Ga0308171, IMG submission 202135) | Phyllosphere microbial communities from UC Gill Tract Community Farm, Albany, California, United States - DLSLSG.R1 | ecosystem: Host-associated > Plants > Phyllosphere > Unclassified | place: USA... | reverse complement strand
CGCTCGGCAACGACCCCCCGCGCCTCCTGCCCACGCGCGCTTGCGCCCACGCCGGTCAGCGCGGACAAAAGGGCAGAAAGGAGCAGAAGCAGGTTCATGCGAGGCTTGTCTTAGGCAGATACGCGCGGCGCGTCCATCCGTTGCACATCTTCGCGCCGTGCAACGATGATTGCTATCGATCCCTTACCGCGCGGGCGGCAGGATTTGATAGGCCGACTGTGTTTGCTCGTAGCCCGACCTGGGCGTATCGGGCGTGACGACGAATGATTCGCGTCGCTGGCATGGCGTCGGAATATGAGTGGTATCCACCGCCCCAACACCGACCGACCATTGGCAATCCACGGCTCGGCCTTGCGCGTCGATCGTGAAGCTGACCCGATAGCGTTGCAGGAGCGTCATGCCCTGAGGCAAATCGCCGCCCAGCGGCGAGTCGTTCCCGAAAACGAGGTCCTGAACGACGAAATAGCGGAAGCGGGGAGGAGAGGCCATGCCGCTATGCTGCCTGATCCCCTCCCTCAACGGTTCGATCGAAGCCGGACACGATATGGGCATCGCCTCATTACCGGGCATGGTATGGGCCAGACAGGCACTGACCCGGCCATCAGCTTCCGCCGTCAGTTCCGAACGCATGGCGGAAGAAACAGGCCATACATTTGGGCTGTCAGGAAGTTGCCAGCGGATTCGCAGGCTATAATGGCTGGAAACCGCCCTTCCCCGCTTGTCCGTCGCTGCCCGAAACAGACCGTCGACCGACTGGACGAGGTGGCATGTCTGGTCGTTGAGAGAAGGGGTGGCGGCCTCGACGATTGCACACCCCGTCACGCTACCTTGTGCGTCAATGGTGAGATCGGCCACGACCAACCCTTGCTCCCCGGCACGAGCCGCCGCCGGAGGATAATGGTCAGGCCCGAAAAGCGCCCCAATATCACCGATCAATTCAGCTTTGGGGCTGCCATCGTCCTGCACGTTCATGGCGCCTGCCAGCACCATCAACCCTAGCGCCATCACCGGCATGTCGATCCTTCTTCCCAAAATCGCGTGACGCCCCCTCAACCCGTTGCAGCGCGCGCGCGCAAGCGGCAAAGCATGGCCATGAGCACCGTCACCTCGCCCCTCGCCCAGCCCTTTCCCGCCCTGCCTGCGATCGACGGCGTGACGCTTCGCGTTGCGCGCGCGCAGTACAAGAAGTGGGATCGCACCGACCTGACCTTCGTGACGCTGCCCGAGGGCACGAGCGTGGCGGGCGTGCTGACCACCAGCAAATGCCCCAGCCCGGAAGTGGAATGGTGCCGCCAGGCGCTGGTGTTGGGTCAGGCGCGTGCGCTGGTCGTCAATGCGGGCAATTCCAACGCCTTTACCGGCCACCGGGGCCGCGCCGCCGTGGAGGCCATCGCCGCGCGCACCGCCGCCGCGATGGAATGCCAGCCCTCGGACGTGTTCGTCGCCTCGACCGGGGTGATCGGCGTGCCCTTGCCCATCGACAAGGCCGAGGCCGGGCTGGACGCCGCCTTCACCGCCGAGCCCTGCGGCTGGGAAGAGGCCGCCGCGACGATCATGACCACCGACACCTTCGCCAAAGGCGCGACCACGACCGCCGTCGTCGATGGCCGCACGGTGACGCTGGCCGGGATCATCAAGGGTTCGGGCATGATCGCGCCGGACATGGCGACGATGCTGGGCTTCATCTTCACCGACGCCGCCGTCGCGCCGGAGTTCCTGCAAGGCGCGCTCAGCGCCGCCAATGGCCGCAGCTTTTCGTGCATCACGGTCGATGGCGACACCTCGACCAGCGACACGGTGCTGGCCTTCGCGACCGGCAAGGCGGGCAATGCGCCACTGGTCGATGACGAGAGCGACGGCGCGGATGCGTTCCGCGCGGCGCTGGCCGATCTGTGCCACCAGCTCGCGTTGCTGGTGGTGCGCGATGGTGAAGGTGCGACCAAGCTGATCGAAATTCGCGTCGAGGGCGCGGAGAGCGACCGTTCCGCCCATCGCATCGCCATGTCGATCGCCAACTCGCCGCTGGTGAAGACCGCGATCGCGGGTGAGGACGCCAATTGGGGCCGCGTCGTCATGGCCGTCGGCAAGGCAGGCGAACCCGCCGAGCGCGACAGGTTGTCGATCCGTTTCGGCGAGACGCTGGTGGCCAAGGACGGTCTGGCGGTCGAGGGGTATGACGAAGCCCCGGTCGCCGCGCATCTGAAGGGACAGGAGATCGCGGTCGGCGTCGATCTGGGCCTGGGCGAAGGCGTCGCGACGGTTTGGACCTGCGACCTGACGCACGGCTATATCTCGATCAACGCCGATTATCGGAGCTGACGCCGATGCTGACCATCTGGGGCCGGATCAACTCGCACAACGTCAAGAAGGTCGTCTGGCTGGCCGAGGAAATGGGGCTGGCCTATGACCGCCGCGACGTCGGCGGCCCGTTCGGGATGGACGAGGCGTACCGCACGCTCAATCCCAATGCGCTGATCCCGACGATCGAGGATGACGGCTTCGTCCTGTGGGAGTCGAACAGCATCCTGCGCTATCTGGCGGCGACGCATGGCGGCGAGACCTTCTATCCCGCAGCCCCGCAGGCACGGGCCTCCCTCGAACGGTGGATGGACTGGAACTTCACCTGGGCCGACGCGATCCGGCCGATCTTCTTCCAGCTGGTGCGGACCGAGGCCGACAAGCGCGATGCCGCGCTGATCGAGCGGAGCGTGGCACGCGCGGCGGCGCTGTCGGCGATCCTGGACGATGTGCTGGGGCGGCAGGAGTGGCTGTCGGGGGATGCGTTCGGGATCGGCGATATCCCGGTCGCGGCCTATGCCAATACGTGGTTCCAGCTGCCGGTCGAGCGGCCGTCGCGGCCGAATATGGAGCGCTGGTATGCGGCGTTGCAGGACCGGGCGCCGTTTCGTGATGTGGTGATGATCCCGCTGAGTTGAGGTGCTTCGGGTGGGCGGTCTCTGTGAGACCTCTTGCCCTCCCCCATCCCCTCCCGTTTACGGGAGGGGCGTGCCCAGCTCGACGCACCCGGCACAAAAAAGCCCCTCCCGCAGGCGGAAGGGGTTTGGGGAGGGAAAGGCCACAAGCGGTCGTCTCGGTGAGACTCCCTGCCCTCCCCCATCCCCTCCCGCAAGCGGGAGGGGCGTGCTCAAATCAGACCTTACAGCGCGCCTTCAAGCCAGGCCTTTATCCGGCCCTTGGGCTCCGCGCCGACCTTGGTCGCGGCGGCGGCACCGCCCTTGAACAGGATCATCGTCGGGATACCGCGCACACCGTAACGGCCGGGCGCGTCGGGATTGTCGTCGATGTTCAGCTTGGCGATCGTCACCTGCTCGCCCAGTTCCTCGGACAGCTCTTCCAGCGACGGGCCGATCATCTTGCACGGTCCGCACCACTCGGCCCAGAAATCGACCAGCACCGGCTTGTCGGAGTTCAGGACGTCCGCTTCGAAGCTGGCGTCGGTGATCTGCTTGGTTGCCATAGTCTCAATACTCCTTGGATTGCCATCCATCTAGGATGCCCGCGTCCGTCGCTCAACCACCCAGCGGCAAGCTTTGCTCCCGGTCGCGATAGCCGGGCTTGTGCGCGGCGAGCACGGTATCGGGCACGGTGATCAGGCGCGGCCCCGCCGTGTAGAGCAATGCGACCGACACGCGACGCCCCGGAAAGATCACCTCCAGCGCGGCGGCATAGCCCGCCATCTGCGCCAGATGGAACACCGGCACATCATCGATCCCGCCCGGCGCGCGGCGGCCGGTCTTGTAGTCGATCAGCCGCACCTCGTCCGCGCCGATCAGCAGCCGATCGACCCGGCCCGACACGACCAACCCGTTGGCCAGCGTCGCCGCGATGGGTGCCTCTGCCAGCGAGCCCGGCCCGAACAGGGGCGCGAATGCCGGATCGTCCAGAATGGCAAAGACCGCGCCCGTCACATCGGCGCGCAGGGCGGCATCCTCGACACCAGCCGCCTGGGTCAGCCAACGCTCGGCCGCCCCGCGCCGCAACGCGGGCGCAACCGGCGGAAGGCGTTCGAGAAGACAGTGGATCAACCGTCCGCGCTCGGCCGCCGCGCGCATGGCGGGCGTGGGAGGAGGATCGGCGACCATATCCTCGCCCAGCGACGATGGCGCGAGTGGGCGCGGCGGGCGAGATTCCTGCGGTGCGGGCGAATGAACCCAATTGGGCAGCACGACATCTTCGCGCCGGATCGTAACGACCGCCCCAGGACGCACGGCAACCGGCTCCTGCGGCATGGCGCCCAGGAAGACGCGCGACTGGCCATCGCCCGGCTCGACCTCCGGCACGCCCAGCGCGGTCATCGCTCGGGCGCAGGTGGCGTACCAGCTGTGCATCGGCGGCACCCCCGCCGCCCGCTTGCCCAGCGCGCCCGTGACCACCAGTTGCTCCTCCGCCCGCGTCGCCGCGACGTAGAACAAGCGCCAATGCTCGGCCAGTTCGCGCGCCGCGATCTCGGCGGCAACGGCATCCAGCGGCCCGCCCCGCTCGTCGGCGCGCGGCGGGAACACCGGGATCGGTTGCGCCCCCGGCTCCGGCGTCCAGCGCAGGATCGAGCGCGGCGCGGCGGTCGGATCGGCGGTCGCGTCGGCCAGGATCACCAAAGGCGCCTGCAACCCCTTCGATCCATGCGCGGTCATCACCCGCACGGCGTCGAGCGGCGCTGAGGGATCGCGCACGATCTCGACATCGCCGCGATCGAACCAGTCGAGGAAGCGTTGCAGCGACGGCGTCGTCGTGCTCTCGAAGGTCAGCGCGGCGTTGAGCAGTTCCTCGATCGGATCGCGCGCCTCGGTCCCCAGCCGCCGGATCAGCTTGCGCCGCCCATCGAGTGGGCCGGACAGCAATTCCTCCAGAAACTGGTACGGCGTCGACACGTCCGCCCGCGCCAGCATCTGGCGAAGCGGGGCGAGGTCCTCGGCTGGCAAGGTCCGCGTCAGATGCGCCCAGAGCGATCCCCGCTCGCGGTGCCCGGCGGCCATCAACCGCTCCTGCGACCAGCCGATCAGTGGCGACACCAGCAGCGAGGCCAGCGACAGGTCATCCTCGGGCTGGAGCGCGAATCGCACCGTCGCCAGCAGATCCTGCACCGCCAGCGGCGCGTTCAACCGCAACCGATCGACCCCCGCCACCGGCACCCCCTCGGCATAGAGCCGCGCGACGATCAGCGCAGCCAGGTCGCCGCGCCGCTTGACCAGGATCATGATGTCCTGCGGCTCCAGGCGGCGGCCCTTGCTCTCCAGCATGACGCCGTCGTCCAGCCAGCGGCGGACCGCCCTCGCGATATCGGTGGCGACCTTGCGCACCGCATCGTCGATCCAGCCTTCCTCGTCCTCGTCGCTGCCGCCCGCCACCACCGGCGGCCAGAGCGTGACGCGGCCCGGACCCTTCACCTCGCTGGCATGACGCTCGACGTCACCCGCCATTCCCATGCCGGGCTCGCCCAGCGCCTCGATAGCAGCGTCGACAAACTCCAGGATCGGGCTGGTCGAACGGAAGCTGTGCGTCAGCGACAGCTGGTTGAAGGGCAGGCCCCGCTCGTCCTCGGGCCAGTCGTCATCGCCCGCGACTTCGTCCGCGCGACGCGAGAAATGCAGCTCGGCCGCCTGGAAGTTGATCGGGTCGGTGCCCTGGAAACCGAAGATCGCCTGTTTGTGATCGCCGACGGTGAACAGCGTGCGGGTCGAGGGCGCGTAGAGGCCGCGCCCGACGAAGAACTCGTCGGCCAGCGCGCGGACGATCCGCCATTGGTGCGCATTGGTGTCCTGCGCCTCGTCGATCAGGACATGCTCGGTCACCTGATCCAGCTTGTAGCGAACCCATTCGCCGATGCCGGGCCGCTCCAGCAGTTCGACGGTGGTGCGGATCAGATCGTCAAAATCGACCGCACCGATCGCCCGCTTGGACAGGGTATAGGCGCGCGCATAGTCACGCCCGACCTCCAGCGCATCGGCGAGCAGATCGGCATGACGCGCCCGCGACGCGAGGCCCAGCAGATGGCGGCACGCCTCGCCCAGTTCGCGCGCCATATCCTCGTAATCGGGGTCGGCATCGGTGAGTTTCTTCGACGCCTTGCGCGGTTCGCCCTTGGCGGTGAAGACCGTACCCATCAAGTCTTCGAGCAGTGCCACCCGCCCGGCCCGGTCGCTGCCGATCCAGCGTTCCAGCATTGCCGCCGCCTTGTCGCCGGTCGCGGTGCCCCAGGCGCGGTTCGCACCTGCCAGCCGGACGACAGCGTCCTCGTCGATATCCTCGACACCCTCGGCAATCGCCTCGTCGATATCACCCGAAGGCAGGTCGAGCGCGCGGCGGAGCCAGGGCTGGATGCCGCTGGGCAGCGCCTCCAGCGCGCCGGGTGCGCGGGCACAGGCGGCGAGGAAGCCTTCCGCCCCGCCCTCGCCCAAGCGCAGCGACAGCGCGCCGACGGTGTCGATCGGGCCGACCCGACCTTCGCGCTCGGCGGTCTCCAGCATCCGCGCCAGCGCCTCGCGCGCCAGCACCGCCTCTTCGCGCGCCTCCAGCGGGCGGAAGCCGGGGGCCAGCCCCGCCTCGACCGGAAAGGCCGCGAGCAGGCCTTGGCAGAAGCCATGGATGGTCTGGATGCGCAGCCCACCGCCCGGCGCATCGAGCACGCGCGCGAACAGCGTCCGCGCCCGGTCGCGGAGATCCGGCATCGGCGTCTCGCCCAGCGCCTTCAGGTCGCGGAACAGCTCGGTCTCGGGCATCCGCACCCAGGCGGCGAGGCGGCCATTGATCCGCTGCGCCATCTCCGCCGCGCCTGCCTTGGTGAAGGTCAGGCACAGGATCGCCTCGGGCGCGACGCCGCGCAGGAGAAGGCGGAACACGCGGGCTGCGAGGACCTGCGTCTTGCCAGTGCCTGCCGAAGCGGAGAGCCAGACATGCGCGGCAGGATCGCTGGCGGCGGCCTGTTCGCCCTTTAGCGGCGGAAGGTTGGCCATGGGGCGGGCGCTCATGCTGGCCAGGCTCCATGGTCTACCCGTGCGCTTCGACCACGCTCAGCATGAACGAAGGTAGGACGCGCTCCCCTCCAGCTGTTCAGCCTGAGCATAGTCGAAGGCCAAGGGAAACGCTCGCCCGGAACGACGGTCATCCCATGCACTTCGACTTCGCTCAGTGCGAACGGAAGTCGGGAACATCCCCCACCCCGTTCAGCCTGAGCATAACCGAAGGCCACGCCCCCCGCGTAAAAATCACCGATCACGGCCATACCATTCATCCCGCCGCATCAGCTGGTCATATTCCGCGTAGGGCGCATATTCGGGCACCAGCTTGGCGGTGAACGGCGCATCCCCCGTCAACCACTGTCCCGCCGCCTCGGCGAAGTTGGCCGTCGCGATGGACACGAACTCGTCCGTCCGTATCCGTTCACGCTTGCCATCGGGATCGACCGGCGTGGCGATATAGCCCAGCCCCTCGCGCCCGCGTCCCAACGACCAATATTCGAAGCCGCCCGCCTTGCCGGACACACCTTCGAACCCGCCCCGCTCGGCGATCAGGCCAAGCAGGCCGAGTTGCAGGCTGAACCCCTCGCGCACCGCCGTCGTCGAGGGCGGCTTGCCGGTCTTATAGTCGATGACGACCAAAGATCCGTCCGCCGCCTTGTCGATCCGGTCGAACCGGCCGGTCAGGCTTACACCCGCCAGCTTCGCCTCGCCCCTGCCTTCCGCGCTCAGAACGTGGCGACCCTCGCCCGTCTTGGCGGCGACCTCGGCGGCGATCCAGTCGATCGCTTCGATCAGACGGGGCTGCCACAACGCGCGCATCATCGGATGGGTGTTCTGGTCGCGCAGCATCGCGAGCGCACGGGGGCGCAGCGCTTCGACGTCGCACCGGTCCTCCTTCCACCACATCTCCAGAATGTCGTGGACGGCGGTGCCGCGCCACGCCGCGCTGGGATCGGCATCGACCGGATCGAGCGGCGACAGGCGCAGCACGCGGCGCGCGTAGAAGGCATAGGGATCGGCCTTCAGCCGGTCGACCTCGGTCACCGAGATCACGGTCGGACGCAGCGCGGCGGGCGGCTTGGGCGCGGGCCGGTCGGCGGGGGTGTAATCCGCTGGCCGGTCGAGTTCGACCGCCCAGCGCGCCAGCGACGGATGCGCCTCGAACCGATCCCCCGCCATTGCCTGAAGCCGCAGCCAGAACCGCGACGCCAGGGTCGGTCCGCTCGCATCGCGGCGCGCGCGGGTCAGGATCGCGCGCGGCGCGCCCATCGCCTGTGCCAGGTCATGCGCGGCGATGCCGATCCGCTGCTCCAGCCCGACCAGCCCCAAGAGCGAGCGGATACGCGGCGCCAGCCAAGGATCGGGCGCGGGGCGACCGGGCCACACACCCTCGTTCAGGCCGCCCGCGATCATCAGGTCGGCGGTCTGAAGGCGCGCCTCGATCGGGCCATAAATGGCCAGACGCGGATGCTGGCCCTCGCGCGGGATGGCGCGGACGGCGATCTCGTCGAACAGGCTGCGCAGCAGGCCGGGCAGCTCGGCCGGATCGACGCGGGCGGGGCCATGATCGGCCTCCTCCTCGTACCCCGCCAGAAACTCCGCCGCCGCGCGGCCCGCCGGGCCGGTCCACAGCGCGTCGCCGCACAAGGTCTGCCCGCATTCGCGCAGACAGGCGAGCAGGCTGCGCAGGCCCTGTGGCCCGTCGCCGAACGTCCGCCCCACCGCCTCCAGCATCGGCGCGGCCTTGACCCAGAAGGCCGACGCGGTCGGCTTGTCCGCGACATGCGCGGCGATGCCGTCCAGCCCCGGCGCGGGGCGCGGCCCCCGCAGCGCCCGGTCGAGCGCGCGGACGCCATCGAGCCATTCGACCCGCTCCATCTCGCCCCGGATCAGCGGATGCTTGAGCAACGCGAGCAGTGGCAAGGGCGCGAAATGCTGCGCCGCCGCCTCCGCCAACTGGAGCAGAAAAGTGCCGGGCAACGCAATCGAGAGAGGTCGGCCAGCCGAGTCGTCGATCAGGATGTTCCAGCGCCGACAATGCGCCGCCACCCGCCGCGCCAGCGCACGGTCGGGGGTCACGAGCGCGGCGGTGCGGCCCGGTTCCTCGATCGCCTCGCGTAGCGCCAGCGCAATGGCCTGCGCTTCCTCGGCGGGGGTGGCGAGCTCGATGGTCGACACGCCCGTCAGTCGCCGGTCTTCGGCGGGCAGGTCGGTCCATTTGCCGGTGAAGTCCGCCGGGGCCATGGCATTGGCGATCGCCCGTCCGCGCACGGCCCCCGCATCATAATCGCCGCCACCACGCCAGACCGTGACCTCCCCGCGCGCCACGCTCATGCGGTCGAGCAGCAGCTTGAGGGCATATTGCGGATGCGTCTCGACCGAGCGGCGGGTACGGCCGGTGTCGGGATCGGGCTTGTGCGGCCCGAGCGAATCCCACTCCTCATCGGGCATGGTCATATCGAGACCGGCGAAGACGACCGAGCCGCCCGGCATCTCCGACACGCAGCGCAGCAGCCGCGCGACGGCGGGCGCGGTGTCGGTAATGCCCGCCGCACAGACGAATCCGGCGGGCTGCACCTCGGCCCAGCGCCTGGCGGTCCGGTCAAGCAGCAGGGTGCGCCGCTTCGCCGCGTCGATCCGGCCCATCCGCTCCAGCACGGCGGGCCAGCGGTCGAGCACGACCGAGAAGGTCGCCAGCGCCGACTGCCAATGCTCGGTCAGTTCGGGGCCGAGGTCGAGCTGGCCCAGCTTCGCCGGATCGACCTCCTCGACCAGCATCTGGTCCAGCGTGCGCGCCAAGTCGCCCGCCAATCGCACCGCCTCGGCCGCCGTCACCGGCTGCCCGGCGCGCTGGCGTTCCTGCTCGACCAGGCGGGCCAGGATCATCCGTCGTGCCGATGGGGAAATGGCGGGCGGCGGCGGCGCATCGGCATCGGCCGGGTCGAGCGCGGAGCCCGCCGCCTCGCCCAACTCGGGATCGCCCAGCGCCACCATGCGCGGCAGGATCAACCCCCCGCCGCTCGCCCGCACGAACGCTTCGGTGACGGCGCGAACACCGCGATTGGTCGGCAGCAGGATCATGCCCTGCGCCAGCGTCAGCGGATCGCCGCCGGCGCGCCGCATCAGCCCGGCGACCAGCGCATCGGCGAAGCCGCGATGCGCCGGGATGGTGTGCAACCGTGGGCGGCGCGGCTCAGCCATCCGCGAGGATCAGCTCCGTCTGCGGAATGGCGCGCGGAGTGCCGACATCGAACCACAGACCCTGATGCACCTGACCATAGGCCCGGCCCGCCTCGATCGCGCGGTTCCAGAACAAGTTGGTCGAGAACGGTCCCTCGGGCGCGTCGGCGATCAGGCGCGGGTGCAGGATCTGGAGCCCGGTATAGGAAAAGGGCGCGACCCGGCCCGGCTGACGCCGTTCGATGATCCGGCCATCGGCGCCCAGATGGAAATCGCCCTGCCCGTTATGGTTGTGGGCCCGTGCCAGCGGCACCATCAGCAGCAGCGCATCCATCTTGCGCTCGTCCCAGCGCGACGACAGCAAGCGGATCGCGTCGACCGGCCCGTCGATCCACAGATTGTCGCTGTTGACGACCAGGATGGGTTCGTCGCCCAGGAGCGGCTTGGCCTTGACCAGCCCGCCGCCGGTTTCGAGCAGCTGTTCCCGCTCGTCCGAGATGATCACCTCGATTCCCGGAAAGCGATCTGTCAGATGCGCTTCCAGCTGGTCGGCGAGATAATGGACATTGACCACCGCCCGCTCGACGCCCGCCGCCACCAGCCGGTCGAAGACATGGTCGATCAGCGGCTTGCCGGCGACCGAAACCAAGGGCTTGGGCCGGGTCGCGGTCAGCGGCCGCATCCGCTTGCCGAGACCCGCCGCCATCACCATCGCGGTGCGCGGCACCTGCCCGCCGGGGGTCGGGCGCAGCGAGAGCTGCCGGGTCATGCGCCCTGTCCCGCCGTCGCCAGACGCTGCGGATCGCCGCGCAGCTCGGGCGGTACATTGTCGTCGAACCAGGCCGCGACCGGGGCCAGCACCGGCTGCGACAGATCGCGTTCCAGATAGGCCCAGACGCGCGGGCAGAGCGCGGCATAACGCGGCTTGCCGTCGCGCTTCCACAACCGGGTGAAGATGCCCAGGATCTTGGCGTTCCGCTGCGCGCCCAGCACATGATAGGCCTTCAGGAAGGCATCGCCCTCGCCGGTCGCGGCCAGATAGCGTGCCAGCATCGCCTGCTCGATCGACGGCTCGACATCGCGGCGCGCATCCTGGAGCAACGAGACAAGGTCGTATGCGGCGTGTCCGGCCAGCGCGTCCTGGAAATCCAGCAGCCCGAGTGTCCGCTCGGGGCCGACCAACATCAGATTTTCGACATGATAGTCGCGCAGCACCGTCACCGGCGCATCGGCGAGCGCATGGCCGAACACCTGGTCCCAAGCCGCGCGATAACCCTCGACATCCACATCCAGGCCGAGCGCCGGAGTATACCAGTCCGTGAAAAGCCCCACCTCGCGGTGAAGCACGGCGGCGTCATAGAGAGTCAGCCCCTCCGGCGCATGGGTGCGCAGCGCCGCGAGCAGATCGACCGCATCGCTGTACAGCTTCACCGTCACGTCGGGATCGGCCTCGATCGCCTCGCGCATCCGGTCGTCGCCGAAATCCTCGATCAGGACGAGGCCGTGTTCCTCGTCCGCACCCAGGATCGCGGGCGCGGCAAAGCCCTTGGCCACCAGCCAGCGCGCGATCGCGATAAACGGACGCGGGTCCTCATGCGGCGGCGGCGCGTCCATCAGGACGGCACGGCGCTCCTCCAGGCTCACCCGGAAATAACGACGGAACGAGGCATCGCCGGCGAGCGGGGCGATCACCGCCCCCTCCCATCCCAGCGTCGTCAGAAAAGCGGCGGCAGCCGCCGGAGGGGTCATATCGGCCATCGGTTTTCCCAGCCCGAGGGTATCTTCGCTGTCAAGATACGTCCGCCATCGGGGTCCATTTCCAGGGTCAGCGCCAGCGCCTGCGGCCAGGCCCCTTCGCCCGCCCGGTCCGGCCATTCGACGATCAGCGCGGAATCCCACAGCGCCTCGTCCAGCCCCAGTTCCTCCATCTGCTCCGGCCCGTCGAGCCGGTACAGGTCGACGTGCAGGACAGGGATCGCGGTTTCGGGCGGCGCATAGGGCTGGACGATCGCAAAGCTGGGGCTCGGCGCCTCACCCGGCAGGCCCAGCGCGGCGAGCAGTCCGCGCGCCAGGCTCGTCTTGCCCGCCCCCAGCGTGCCGGTCAGCGTCACCACGTCGCCCGGGCGGATATGCGCCGCCAGTCGCCGCCCGAAATCCTCGGTGGCGGCGGCATCGGCCAGCCGGATCGTCATGCCTTGTCCTTTTCGGGGCGGCGGGGCAGTTCGACGGTCACCAGCGTGCCCGCCCCCGGCTCGGACAACAGGGTGACGGTACCGCCATGCGCCTCGACAAAGGTCTTGGCGAGCGGCAGGCCCAGGCCCAGCGCGCGCTCGCCTGGCGCGGTGATGCCGGATTCGGCAAAGCGGTCGAAGGCGCGCGCGACCGCCTGTTCGTCCATGCCCCGGCCATTGTCGGACACGATGATCCGCGCCCGCGCCCAATCCCCGTCGGCATGGAGCAGGACGCGGCCCCCCTCGGCCGTCTGTTCGACGGCATGGCGGAGCAGATGCTCGATCGTCTCCTGCAAGCGGCGGCGATCACCGGTGATCCGACCGAGCGAGCGATGCACCTCGACCGCGAAGTCCAGCTTGCGCCGCGTCGCGACCGGCCGGATCGTATCGGCGGCAGCGCGCGCGACACGCGACAGCTCGACATCCTCACGCGCCATCTCGCCATCCGCCTGGCTGCGGGTCAGGTCGAGCACATCGTCGACCAACAGGGTCAGCCGCTCGGTCGACTCCAGGATCGCCTCGACATAGCTGGTCGCGGTGTCCGGCAAGGGGCCCGCAAACCCGCCATGCAGCATCTCGGCAAAGCCGCTGATCGAGGTCAGCGGCGTGCGCAGTTCATAGCTCATATTGGCGACAAAGGCGGTCTTGACCCGGTCGGTCGCCTCCAGCGCGTCGGCGCGGTCGCGCAACGCCTGTTCGGCCCGTCGACTGTCGGTGATGTCGAGTAGCGTAAACAGCGCATTGCCATCGGGCAGCGGCACGCCCGCAAATTCGAAATGCCGCCCATCGGCAAAGGCGACACGGCCCCCGCGCTGTTGCCGCTCAAGCGTCGCGGAGCGGACCAGATCGACGATCAGGCCCGACCGCCCCGGCGTCGACAGCCGCTCGGCGATCCGCTCGGCAAAGGTGTCGACGCGCGGATGGCTGGTCAGGAAATCCTCTTCCAGGCCCCACAGCGCGAGGAACCGGTTGTTCCACAACTGCAATCGGCCATCGGCCGAGAAGACGCCCAGCGCCTCGAACAGATTGTCGAAGGTCGCGGTCCGCACGCGCAGCAGCGTGTCCCGCGCGGAGGCCAGTTGCACCTCTTCGGTCCGGTCTTCGAAGATCAGCAACAGGCCGCCGTCGGGCAAGGGCTGCGCCACGACGCGCAGGTGCGTGCCGCCCGGCAGATGCCATGCCTCCTCGATGCCACCGCCGGTCTGGCGGAACCAACCGACCCGCTCGGCCTTCCAGCCCGGGAAATCGCGGACCTCGGGGCTGCGATTGGCCTCGCGCATCCGCTCCAGGACACGGTCGAACTCGGGATGGTCGGCCAGCCACTCGGCGCGCATCGCGAACATGCGGCGGAACGGCTGGTTGCAGAAAAGCAGGCCGCGATCCGGCCCGAAATGCGCGACCGCCGCCGACAGCCGGTCGAGCATCGCGCGCTGCGCCTCGGCAAAGCGCTTGGCCCCGGCGCGCGACTGTTCCAGATCCTCGATATCGACCGCGAACCCGGCAATGCCGCCGGTCGGCAAGGGCACGTCGAAGATGCGCAGCGCGCGCCGGGCGCCGTCGATCGTCGCGGGCAGCACCTGTTCGTGCGGCCGCCCCTGATCGCGCGCCGCCGCCGCCCCGGCCAGCGGGCCGCCGCGCCCCGACCCCTCGACCAGCTCCAGACCGCGCCCGACGACATCGGCGGCATCGCGCCCCTCCACCGCCTCGACATAGGCGCTGTTCACCATGGCCAGCCGCAGATCGGCGCCGCGATACCACATGGGCAGTGGCGCGGCCTCGATCAGGCCGGTCAGGGCGTGGAAGGCGTCGTCCAGGCGCCGCGCCTCGGCATCCAGCCGGGTGATCTCGTCCTGCGCCTCGGTCATGTCGAAGACCCAGATGACGACGGCCCCTGCCGCCCCCTGATCAGCAGGCGCACGAGCGCCGTCGAACAACAGCGTGCGGGGCGATCCCTGCGGCCGGACGATCCGGCGAAAACGCCGCCCGGTCTTCTGCGCCGCGTTCAGGTCGGCGGCAAGCAGCGCCTGATCCTCGGCGCTCAGCCCGGCGTCATCGGCGGTCAGTTCCTCCAGAAACCGCGCCGCATCGACCAGCCCCAGCCAGTCGGCCAGGCGCGGCGGCATCTCGATCCGGCCGTCGGTGCGGATGACCATCGCCTGCGCCGGTCCCGCCCGCAGCAGCGCGTCGAGCCGGTCATGCTCCATCCGTACGGCGGACGCCTCCGCCCGCGCGCGGATGCCCAGGAACAGCAGGACCATGCCCAGGATGATCAGCCCGCACGCGCCCGCCCCCAACAGGACTGCCTCGACGCCGCCGATCGTGATCGTGCCCGACGGGATCATTCGAGAAGGTCTGGTCGAGGACGCTGCATCCGCCCATCTCTAGCCCGATCGGCGGGCGATGCGCCATATGCAAGACGGGCTGGTCCTGTCCTACCCACGAAAAAGGGGCCGCCCTTTCGGACGGCCCCTGATTTTTCCGGCAAGATGCCAGACGCTGGATCAGTAGCGATAGTGATCCGGCTTGAACGGGCCTTCGACCGGCACGCCGATATAGGCGGCCTGCTTCTCCGACAGCTTCGACAGCTGGACACCCAGCTTTTCGAGGTGGAGCGCGGCGACCTTCTCGTCGAGGTGCTTGGGCAGGACGTAGACTTCGTTCTTGTAGTTCTCGCCCTTGGTCCACAGCTCGATCTGGGCGAGCGTCTGGTTGGTGAACGAGGCCGACATCACGAAGGACGGGTGACCGGTCGCGCAGCCCAGGTTCACCAGGCGGCCCTTGGCCAGCACGATGATCTGCTTGCCGTCCGAAAACTCGACCAGGTCGGTGCCGGGCTTCACTTCGGTCCACTTGTAGTTCGACAGCGCGGCGATCTGGATCTCGCTGTCGAAGTGGCCGATGTTGCAGACGATCGACATGGGCTTCATCGCCTTCATGTGATCGGCGGTGATGACGTCGGCATTGCCGGTCGCGGTGACGAAGATGTCGGCGCGCTTCACGGCCTCATCCATGGTCACGACCTCGAAGCCCTCCATCGCCGCCTGCAGCGCGCAGATCGGGTCGATTTCGGTCACGAGCACGCGCGCGCCGCCGTTGCGAAGCGACTGGGCCGAGCCCTTGCCGACGTCACCGAAACCGGCAACCGCAGCGACCTTGCCCGCCAGCATGACGTCGGTGGCGCGACGGATCGCGTCGACCAGCGATTCCTTGCAGCCGTACAGATTGTCGAACTTCGACTTGGTGACCGAGTCGTTGACGTTGATGGCGGGGAAAGGCAGCTCGCCCTTCTTCGCGATCTCGTACAGGCGGTGGACGCCGGTGGTCGTCTCTTCCGACACGCCCTTCAGGTTCTTGACGGTCTCGGTCAGATAGCCCGGCTTCTTGGCGATGAACGCCTTGACCGAACGCTGGAACTCGACCTCTTCCTCATTCTCGGGCTCGCCGAAGCTCTGGCCGGCTTCCAGCTTGGCGCCCCACAGCGCGAACATGGTCGCGTCGCCGCCATCGTCCAGGATGATGTTGGCGGTCTGGCCCTCTACGTTGCCGTCCCAGGTGAAGATGTCGCCGACATAGTCCCAATATTCGGCCAGCGTCTCGCCCTTCACGGCGAAGACGGGCACGCCGGACGCGGCGATCGCGGCGGCGGCATGGTCCTGGGTCGAATAGATATTGCAGGTCGCCCAGCGGACGTCGGCGCCGAGCGCGGTCAGCGTCTCGATCAGCACGGCGGTCTGGATCGTCATGTGCAGCGAGCCGGTGATGCGCGCGCCCTTGAGCGGCTGAGCAGCGCCGAATTCGTCGCGAAGGGCCATCAGGCCGGGCATCTCGGTCTCGGCGATCTTGATCTCGGCGCGGCCGAAATCAGCCAGGCTGATGTCCTTGATGACATAATCGTTCTTGGTGGCGGCAGTCGTGGACACGACGAAACTCCGTGCAAAATGGGGCCGACCAAGACGTGGCTCACGCCGATCGGCACGGCCCATGCCTTAGACGCGATCACCATAGGGATCAAATATAAAGATATCTTTATATGCCTGAGTGGTCGTTGCAGGCGGGCGGAGCTTATATTCCTCCCCTGCAAGGGGATGGGGACCATCCGAAGGATCGTGGAGGGGTGTGACCGGCTGGCGATGGCAGTACGTCTCTCAGGCTGTGCGACCCCTCCGTCAGGCCTTCGGCCTGCCGCCTCCCCTGCGAGGGGAGGAAGAGGATGACAGCCGTCCCGCCTTCAAGCCGTCCCGCCGCCGGTCACCAGCAATCGGGGATCGATCCCGGCGGTGCCGAACGCGGCCTCCCACCGATCCTCTGGCGCGACGTCGTAGAGGACACCCGGCTCACCGCCGACCGTGAACCAACCGCCAGGCGCGCTGAGCTCCTCTTCCAGCTGACCCGCATCCCACCCGGCATAGCCGAGCGCGACGACCCAGCGCCCGGGACCCTGCCCCTCGGCAATGGCGCGCAGCACGTCGACCGTGCTCGACAGGACCCAGCGGCCGCCGACATCGACGCTGTCCTGCCCCTGCCAGTCGTGGCTGTGGAGGACGAAGCCCCGGCGCGGCTCGACCGGGCCACCGAAATGGACCGGCGCATTGGGTGTATCGCCATGCGCGATCTCGAACTGGTCAAGCAGGGTATGAAAGCCGATCCCGTCGAGCGTCGCGCCCAGCCCGATGCCCAGCGCGCCGCCCTCGTCATGCGCGCACATGGCGATGACGGCATGATCGAAACGGGGATCACCCATGCCGGGCATGGCCAACAGGAATTGGCCGGAAAGATAGGTCAGTTGATGCACGCCTGCGACTATAGGGATCGACGCAGCGCCTCGCCATGCTTGAAATCAGCCATGGTTCGGCCCCATGAACAGCCACATTCGCCCGGCACCCCGCCGAGGCCACCAGCTGGATGAGCAAGATGACGATCAAGGTCGGAGACCGCCTCCCCACCACCACGATGGTCAAGGTGACGCCCGAGGGCCCCGAACAGGTGACGACCACCGACTTCTTCGCAAGCAAGCGCGTGGCGCTGTTCGCGGTGCCCGGCGCCTTCACGCCGACCTGCTCGGCGCAGCATCTGCCCGGCTTCGTCAACCAGGCCGCCGCGCTGAAAGCCAAGGGCGTGGACGAGATCGCCTGCACCTCGGTCAACGACGTCTTCGTCATGAAGGCCTGGGGCCAGGTGAACGGCACCGACGGGATCACCATGCTGGCCGACGGCAATGCCGACTTCGCCAAGGCGGTGGAGCTGACCATGGACGGCTCGAAGTTCGGCATGGGAACGCGCAGCCAGCGCTACACGATGCTGGTGAATGACGGCGTGGTCGAACAGCTGTTCGTCGAGGCGCCGGGCGAGTTCAAGGTCAGCTCGGCCGAGCATCTGCTCGCCACGCTCTGATCGAGCGAACGGCGTGCACGACCGGATCGGAGGCGGAACAGCGTCGGGCCCTGCCGCGTTTTGTATTGGCAGGCACGTACATAAGAGAGGAGCACCGGCCATGACCACCTATGTCCCCCCCGAAAAGCAGGCCGCACCCAAGAGCCTCGGTGAAAAGGCGCAGGATGCCGCGAAGGTCGCAGGTGATAAGGTCAAGGAACACCCGTACGCCGCCGCGGGGATCGCGGCGGGCGTGGCGGCCGCCGTTGCGGGGGCAGCCTTCGGCGCCACCAAGCTGCGAACGCCGTCGGATGACGACAATTCGACCCAAGGGGCCTAGCCTCCTCCAGGCTCCTCCCCAAGCATGGCTTGGGGAGGGTTTGGGGTGATGGCCCACCCTATCTTACCCCACCTCCGCTCATGCTGAACGGAGGTGGGAATTTCAGGCCCAGAAAAAACCGACCACAAACCCCCGACCCCGCCCCGGCTTGCCAGAACCGGTGACACGGCTTAGCTCTGGACGATGACTCAAGCCGTTCAGATCGTCGAGGAACTCGACCGCCTTTATACCGCCTCCGTCACGCGTCTGAAGGAGGCGCTGACGCTGTATCTCCGGGACGGAACCGCCCCGACGCTCGAGGACCGGGCGCATGGCTGTTTCGCCTATCCCGAGATCCGCCTCGTCTATCGCGGCGAGGGCGGACGCCCGGCCCCGATGCGTTCCTTCGGTCGGCTGGTGTCACCGGGCGACTACCGGATCAGCGTCACCAAGCCCGCGCTGTTCAAGGATTATCTGGTCGAGCAGTTGACGCTGCTGATCGAGGATTACGACGTCTCGGTCGAGGCCGTACCCGGTCGCCAGGAAATCCCCTTTCCCTACGTGCTCGACCCCGGCCACGCACTGAGCCTGGACACCGTATCGGCGGCCGAGCTGGCGCGCTTCTTCCCCGCGACCGAGCTAGCGCATATCGGCGACGAGATTGCCGATGGGCTGTGGATGACCGCCGACGGCAACCGGCCGCTGGCGCTATTCGATGGCCTGCGCACCGACTTCTCGCTTGCCCGGCTGCGCCACTATACCGGCACGCCCCCCGAGCACTGCCAGCGCTTCGTGCTGTTCACCAACTATCACCGCTATGTCGATGAATTCGTTCGCTGGGGCGCGTCACAGCTGGGCGAAGGCTCGCGCTTCACCGCCCTGTCCGGCGCGGGCGGGGTGGTGATCGAGCGGCCCGAGGATGTCGACAAGATCGTCACCGACAGCGCGTGGCGGCGGCACCAGATGCCTGCCTATCATCTGGTCGCCAAGGACGGCACCGGCATCACGCTCGTCAACATCGGCGTCGGCCCGTCCAACGCCAAGACGATCTGCGACCATCTGGCCGTGATGCGGCCCGAGGCGTGGCTGATGATCGGCCATTGCGGCGGGCTCCGCCCCAGCCAGCGGATCGGCGACTATGTGCTGGCGCACGCTTACCTGCGCGACGACCATGTGCTGGACGATGTGCTGCCCCCCGAAATCCCCGTACCCGCCATCGCCGAAGTGCAGGTCGCGCTCGCCAAGGCCGCCGAGATCGTCTCGGGCCAGTCGGGCGACGAACTGAAGCGCCGCCTGCGCACCGGCACGATCGTCACCACCGACGACCGCAACTGGGAGCTGCGCTATTCCAAGTCTGCGCTGCGCTTCTCGCTGAGCCGTGCGGTCGGCATCGACATGGAATCCGCGACGATCGCGGCGCAGGGTTATCGCTTCCGCGTGCCGTACGGGACCTTGCTCTGTGTGTCGGACAAGCCGCTCCACGGCGAACTCAAGCTGCCGGGCCAGGCCAACCGCTTCTATGAGCGCGCGATCAGCGAGCATATGCGGATCGGCATCGAGACGTGCGAGCAGTTGCGCCGCGAGGGCAACAAGCTGCATAGTCGCAAGCTGCGCGCCTTCAACGAGCCACCCTTCCGCTGATCGGCAACCGGGGGCGGGCGCAGGCGTTACGGTGACGAACCGAAGCTGCTTTGAAGGAATGGGGGACTTCGTCATGGTCGACACCACCGACCCGAAAAAACCACGCCCGCCCCGCCGCCGCGCCACGCCCAAGGCGGCGGGCGCCCCTGCCCCACGCAAGCGCCCCGCCGTCAAGCCGGAACCGGTGCAGGACGACACCGTGCCTGCGGCCGAACCGGTCGACGGGACCGAAGCCGAGGCGGCTCTGCCGCCTGCCAAGCCGCCCGTGAAGGCCAAGGTGCCGCCCAAGCCGCGCTCGACCAAGCGCGCCACGCCGCGCAAGGCGCCACCGCGCAAACCCGCCGCGATCAAGCCCGCCCCTGCGCCGGTACTGGGCAAGCACGGGTTGGACCGGGTCGGCGGGAAGTGGGGCGTGGCGTCGATCCTGGGGAGCCTGGCGGCCGCGGCGGGACTGACCGCGGCGTTGTTGTCGCTGAAGGGCAGCACGCCTCAGCGAGACGGGGGCAAGGCCAGAGGCAAGGACGGCAAGGGCAAGAAGGACTGATCCCCCCAACCTCCGTCCAGCCTGAGCGAAGTCGAAGGCCAAGGGAGTCCCCCGCCCCCTTTGAGGCACGCGCCGCGCGTGGGCTTCGACTTCGCTCAAGCTGAACGGGTCGAGGGGTTTTGATCGGGCTGGACAGGACGGTAGAATATTCCTCCCCTGCAAGGGGAGGTGGCTGACGGAGGGGTGTCGCCGCTGGCGACACGCCCCACCGTCACCGCTTGGCGGCAGTCCCCCCCCAAACCGAACTGGGGAGGATTTAAGAAGGTCCGGTCCCCTCCTCAGGCTAATGCTTAAGGAGGGGGCCGCGCGCGTCAGCGCGTGGTGGAGGGGCAGTCGACACCTGTGAGGTGCGAGCCCGCTGCCTCCACCCCAACGCGGGACATCACCAACCCTGCGGCTTACCCTTGTTCTGCTGGTCCAGCCACGTCTTCAATGGCGCGAAATACTCGACCAGCGCCTTGCCCGACATCTCGCGGCTGCCGGTGAACACCTGCAACGCGTCCGGCCACGGCTTCGACTGGCCCATCGCCAGCATCGCGTTCAGCTTCTGCCCCACCGCCTTGTTGCCATAGAAGGAGCAACGGTGCAGCGGCCCCTTCCACCCGGCCTGGTCGCACGCCGCCTTGTAGAACTGGAACTGCAACACCCGCGCCAGGAAGTAGCGCGCATAGGGCACGCCAGCCGGGATGTGGTACTTGGCGCCCGGATCGAACTTGGTTTCGTCGCGCACGACCGGCGGGACCACGCCTTGATACTTCAGGCGCAGCGCGTCCCAGCCCGCCTGATACTGGCCCGCCGGGATCTGGCCCGAGAAGACGCCCCAGCGCCATTTGTCGATCAGCAGGCCGAAGGGCAGGAACGCCACCTTGTCCATCGCCTGACGGAGCAGCAGGCCGATATCCTTATCGGCGCTGGGCACCTTGGCGGGATCGAGCAGGCCGATCTTCACCAGATAATCGGGCGTGATCGACAGGGCGACGGTATCGCCGATCGCCTCGTGGAAGCCGTCATTCGCGCCGTTCTTGTAGAGGAAGGGCTGGTCCTTATAAGCGCGCTGATAGTAATTGTGGCCCAGCTCGTGATGGATGGTCACGAAGTCGTCGGCATTGACCTTGGTGCACATCTTGATCCGGATATCGTCCTTGTTGTCGATATCCCAGGCCGAGGCGTGGCAGATGACCTCGCGATCGGCGGGCTTCACGATCTGCGAGCGCTGCCAGAAGGTCTGCGGCAGCGGGGCAAAGCCCAGCGAGGAATAAAAGCCCTCGCCCGTCTTCACCATCCGGATCGGATCGTAACCCTTGGCCTTCAGCAACTCGCCGGTGTCGTATCCGACATCGCCCGCGCCCTTGGGGGCGACGATATCATAGATATTACCCCATTCCTGCGCCCACATATTGCCGAGCAGGTCCGAACGGATCGGGCCTGCCTTGGCCTGCACCGCATCGCCGTACTTCTCGTTCAGCTTCCAGCGGACATAGGTGTGCAGCGCCTTGTACAGCGGCTCCAGCTCGCCCCAGATCTTGTCGGTCAGTTGCGCGAACTGTTCGGGGCCCATGTCATAGCCCGAGCGCCACAACGCGCCCGCATCGGCATAGCCGAGCTCCTTGGCGCCCTGGTTCGCCAGGCCGGTCATCTGGGCATAATCGGCCCGCATCGGCGCACCGACATTGTCGTGCCAGCTGATCCACATTTCCTTCAGCTTGGCGGGATCGCGCTCGTCGCCCATCGCGGCCTCGATGTCCGAGCCGTTGATCGGCTGGCCGTCCCGCAGCCCCTTGCCCTTGCCATAGGAAGACGACATGCGCGTCGTCAGCATCGACAGCTGCGCCGCCGCACCCGGCGTCGTGGGCGCAGGCAAGGTGATGCCACCGCGCAGCAGGTCGAGCTTGCGCTTCGTGTCATAGGACAGGCCGGGCAGCGCCTGATAGCGCGCCGCGCCCAGGCCGTAACGGACGGCGAGGTCGGTCATCTCCGCACCCGACGCGGCGGCCAGCGCATCGGTATCGTCGGTGATATAGGTCGCGTTGACCCAGGCAACCTGCTGCGCACCGACCGACTTTTCAGCCAGCGTCTTCTCGGCCTCGGCGACAAAGGCATCGGCCCCGGCGACGGTCGCGGGCGGCTGGGCCGCGGGCGTGGTCGTCTGGGCATGGGCGGCCCCGGCAAGGACAAAGGCCAGGACGGTGCCGGAAACGGCGGAACGGATCATGCTATCCCCCTAAACTTCTGAAACGCCCTCGAAACGGGGCGGATGGCGCGCAGTTGCGCGGCTTTGGCCGCCGCCGTCAAGCGGTGAGGAACTGCACGATCGCCGCGCCCAGCTCAGGCTTAGTGACCGAGGCCATATGGTTGCCCGGAATCTCGACATAACGCCCGCGCGGCAACGCCTCGGCCAGCTCGACCGCCGCGCCATTGTCGAAATCGTCGACGCCCGCAACGACCAGCGCAGGCAGGTCGAAGCCCTCGACCGCAGAGAGCGACGTGTCAGCGAAGGTCTGGAGGATATGGAGCAGCGCGACGGGATCGCCGCCAGTGGTCTTCAGGAACGCCTCGGCCATCCATTCCGGGGTGCCGCGCGGATGCTCGCCCAGCCGGGTCAGGATGTTGGTGAAATGCGCGACGCGGCGGTTCGTGTGGAGCAACCCCTCCAGCCCCATGCCCGCAAAGATCGCCTTGCCCGGCTCCGCGCCGGTCGCCAGCATCCGCGACACGGTGCGTGCGCCCAGCGAATAGCCGCCAAGGTCGTAATCGGTCAGCCCCAGATGCTCGACCAGCGCATGGCCATCGCGGGTCAGCGCGTCCTGGGGGTAGGCGGCGGGGTCGTGCGGCTTGCCGCTTTGCCCATGCGCACGCAGGTCGGGCATGATCACCCGGTAGCCCTTGGCCGCGATGGCGGCGGCGTGGCCGTAGCGGATCCAGTTGGTGTACGCGTCGGAGAAATAGCCGTGGATCAGCACCACGGGCCGCCCCTCCCCCATCTCGCGCCAGGCGATCGGGGTGCCATCGAAGCTGTCGAAAAAGCGGGTCTCGGGGGCGGTATCGGCCAAGGGTTCGGTCTCCGGCGTTAAGCTTTACCGGGCCCTCCTAATACGGATCGGGGCGGATGTGGAACTGTCATCCGACCACCCCGCCCTCACCCTTCCGGCGCTACGCGCCTCCCTCCCTCTCCCGATGGGAGAGGGAAGGGGCCCGCCCGCGTCAGCGGGTGGGAAGGGTGAGGGCGGTCTACCTCAGCCGACGTAAATCCCGGCAACCCGCCATTCGCCGTCCTCGCGCTCCAGCGTCACCGTTTCGACGACAGCCGTCGCGTTGCTGGCGAACCGGGTGTTGAACCGCACCATCCGATAACCGGCGGGCGGGGCGGGAATGTCGTCTTGGCTGAGCAAGGTCCGCGACACCGTCTTGCCCAGCGGGGTCCGCACCTTTTCCGAGGTGGCGGCCCAGACCTGTTCGGAGTTGAGCTTGTGGAAGCTGGCCGTGGTCAGGCGGTAGCTGTCGGCCCAGCGGCCCTGGTCGATCAGCTGCACGAAACGCTGTGCCGCCTCGACCGCCGCAGGATCGCTCGCCACCGCCGGAGCCGCTTGCGGCGGGGCGGAGGCCATATGGGTCAGGCCGCCAAGGGCGAGCAGGCTGAGGGCAAGGGTCATGAGGGTCGCTCCGATGATGATCCGGGGGCGGCGGATGCCGCGTCCCGCGCCGACGACCGGCGCCGGGCTTTCCTCCGTCATCGGCCCGGACCGGTCCTCCCCGATCCTCATGTCCCCCAGATAATCGGGGGGCGGTGCCACGTCCTCCACCTCCAGCAATATCCGCGCCGCCTCGCGACTGCTCGACACCGCGAGTTTGCGGCGGGCGTCGCGCAGGCGCTCGTTGATGGTGTGGACCGACAGGTTGAGTTCACGCGCGATCGACTTGGCGTCGTGCCCCCGCACGATCAGGCGCAGCGTCTGCTTCTCCCGGTCGGTCAGCGCCCCGACGCCTGCTTTGCCCCGCATGGTCATGGGGCCGACTATGCCGGACCGGGCCCGATCGGCCACCCTCAAAAAATTGTACTCTTGCCTTGTTCAGGCGGGTCGCCACGGCACGATGAGTCCCCGTATCAGCACGCGATCGCAAAATGGCGGGAATCCGCGATTTTTTCTGATTCCAAGCGAGTCGCGATCATGGACAAAAGGGGTACAAGCCGTTAGCCGCCGACCATGGCAGCATCCCTATTCCTCCTTCTCGCGGTGATCCTGGCGTTCGCCGGTGGGGGTGGTCCATGGGTGTTGATCGCCACGGTCGCGGCGGCGACGGCGGCGGGGACGCGGTTGCCCGATCTCGACACCCCGCTTCAGCTTCAACATCGCAGCGCGCTGGTCCACAGCGTCCTGCCCTTCTATGTCGCGACGCTCGACCTGCGAACCTGGCCGGTCGCGGCGGGGCTGGGCTTCGGCGTCGGCTTTCATCTGGCCGCCGATCTGTTTCCCGGCACGATGCGGGGTTTCGCGACGATCAAGATTCCGCTCCTCGGGTCGATCGGGGCCTTTCCCTCCTATATGTGGATCGCGATCAACGCGGCGGCGAACATGGTCGGGGCCTTCGTCATCCTGGAATGGATCGCGGCCGACCGGGTGGCGGCCTGTGCGCTGGCGGCGACCGGCGTGCTGGGGGCGAGCTATCTGCTGCGCACCAAGGGCGGGCTCTATGCGCTGGTGGTGCTGATGGGACTGGGCTGGCTGATCCTGCACTAGGCGAAGGAATTGGCCTTTCGCATCGATTGCGATAAAGGTCCCGTCTCTGCCGCCAAGAAGCAGGCCAATCGGGAGTGGATGCCGGACCCTTGATCCGGACCCTTGATGACCGCAGCGACCGCTTCCTCTGCCGAAACCCTGCCGCCCAGCCCGATGGGCCGTCCGCACAGCCTGCTCGAGGACGCCTATGCGATCTTCATCGGCGTGACGTTGTTGGTCGTCGGGCTGATGTTCCTGAAGGCGGCGGGGCTGGTGACGGGCGGCATTGCGGGCGTCGCGCTGCTCCTGTCCTATCTGGTGCCGCTGCCCGCGGGCGTGCTGTTCACGCTGGTCAACATCCCCTTCTTCCTGTTTGCGCACAAGGTCATGGGCGCGCGGTTCGCGGTGAAGACGGTGCTGGTCAATATCGGCATCGGCGTCGCCTCGGCGATCACGCGAGTGTCCGTGCATGTCGAAGGCGTGCATCCGGCCTTTGCAGCGCTGGTCGGCGGCACGGTGATCGGTATGGGCATCTTGTCGCTCGCCCGGCATCAGGCCGGGGTCGGCGGCACCGGAGTCATCACCATCTGGCTCTATCGCAAACGCGGGTGGAACATGGGGCTAACCCAGGTCGCGATGGACGTCTTCATCCTGGCCATGGCGATCCCCGTTGTCAGCGGCGTGCAGATGATATGGTCGGCGATCAGCGCGGCGGCGATCAGCCTGATCCTCTTCGCCTGGCACCGGCCGGGCCTGTATATGGGGCGGTAATAAATTTCCTCCCGGGTAAGGGGAGGTGGCAGCCCGAAGGGCTGACGGAGGGGTGTCACGGCCAGCGGGGCACCCCTCCACCATGCTACGTATGTGTGGCGGGCCAGATGGTGCCCCCGGCACCATCTTGACATGCCGGACGCACGTCAAGGCCCGCACACCCTCCCCTTTGCAGGGGAGGAATTTTAGGTCAGTCGCCCTTCTTCAAATGGCGGCGGCCGAGCAGTTCGGCGATCTGCACTGCGTTCAGCGCGGCACCCTTGCGCAGGTTATCCGACACGCACCACAGTGACAGGCCGTTATCGACCGTCGAGTCCTCGCGCACGCGGCTGATGAAGGTCGCGAAGTCGCCGACGCATTCGACCGGGGTGATGTATCCACCGTCCTCGCGCTTATCGATCAGCATGACGCCGGGCGCTTCGCGCAGGATGTCCTGCGCTTCCTGGGCCGAAATCTCGTTCTCGAACTCGATGTTCAGCGCCTCGGAATGGCCGACGAACACCGGCACGCGCACACACGTCGCCGTCACCTTGACCTTGGGGTCGAGGATCTTCTTGGTCTCGGCGACCATCTTCCACTCTTCCTTGGTCGAACCGTCGTCGAGGAAGCTGTCGATGTGCGGGATCACGTTGAAGGCGATCTGCTTGGTGAACTTCTTGGGCTCGGCAGGGTCGCCGACGAAGATGTTGCGGCTCTGTTCGAACAGCTCGTCCATGCCCGCCTTGCCCGCGCCCGACACCGATTGATAGGTCGCGACGACGACGCGCTTGATCGTCGCCTTGTCGTGCAGGGGCTTGAGCGCCACGACCATCTGCGCGGTCGAGCAATTGGGATTGGCGATGATGTTCTTCGCCTTATAGCCGTCGATCGCGTCAGGGTTCACTTCCGGCACGATCAGCGGCACGTCCGGGTCCATGCGGTAGAGCGAAGAATTGTCGATCACGACGCAACCGGCGGCGGCGAATTTGGGCGCATAGACCTTGGTCGCGTCGCTGCCGATCGCGAACAGCGCGATGTCCCAGCCGGTGGGATCGAAATGCTCGATATTCTTGATGGTGAGTTTCTTGCCGGTCTCACCGAATTCGACCTGGTCGCCCTGGCTGCGCGACGACGCGACAACCGCGATCTCGTCGATCGGAAATTCCCGCTCCGCCAGAATGTTGAGCATTTCCCGGCCGACATTGCCCGTAGCCCCGGCGACCACCACGCGATAACCCATTCAACCCTCCACTCGGAAGCGTGAGCCGGTAGCGTCATTGCGCGGACACGTCCACCAACTTTGCGAAAAGTGCGCATTTGGGTGGGCCAAGCCGGGCTATGCCCCCCTGCTCCGTCAGGCCGCCTGGGACACCCCGATGCGTTTAGCCAGTCGGGGACGCTCTGCCGCCGGATCGCCGCCGCGTCGATGCGCGGTGCGATGACTGCATAGTGATCGCCCTCGACCATCACTTCGGCGACCAGGGCCCGGCTGTTGTAGCAGGAGGCCATCGACGCGCCATATGCTCCAGCATCGCGCAGCAGGGCGAGGTCGCCCTCGTTCATCCAGTCGATCAGCCGCCCGTTGGCGAAGCGGTCGCTGTTTTCGCAGACGGGACCGACGACATACTCTCCTTGCAAGACTCGTCTGCGAAACTCATTACTTACCGCCCCGGCGAAGGCCGGGGTGGTCCCTGTTTTTGGGCAAACTGCCGAGTTTCGCCAAACGAATCCCGACAAGGGAGGAACGTCAGCCCAGCCTCAGTCGTGGGTACTGGCGGCCCAGGTCGCGTGTGCGATGCCGTGGACCGTCTGGAAATGGTCGGTGATCCGGTCGAGTTCGCCCGCCTCGACGATGGTGCTGGTCAGGGTGGCGGCGATCGTCACCTGATCCTCGCCGAGCTCGACCGTCTCCAACTCGGCGACGGGCAGCCCGGCATGCTCCAGATGCTCGACCAGCATGTCCCCGACCGGCCCGGCTTGGACGGCGTCGGTGGTCAGGCTGACCGAATAGGTCGCCTCGACATGCCGCCCCTCGACCGGGATACGGTTGATCGCATCGACCAGCGGGCGCAGCGCGGTGTTGGCGAGCAGGACCATGCCGGTCAGCAGCACCGCTTCGGCCACCATGTCGCTGCCCGCGATCGCGCCTACCGCCGCCGAGCACCAGAGGGTCGCCGCGGTGTTCAGCCCGCGGACGTTCAGCCCCTCCTTCATGATGACGCCCGCACCCAGGAAGCCGATGCCGGAGACGACATAGGCGATGATGCGGATCGACTCGACATCGCCGCCCAGCCGCTGGCCCAGATCGACGAACGCCGCCGCGCCGATCGCGACCAGCGCGTTGGTGCGCAGCCCGGCGGTGCGTTGACGATATTGCCGCTCCGCCCCGATCACGGTGCCGAGGATGAACGCGGTCAGATAGCTGACCATCGTGTCGAGGAACGGCCAGAGGTGGAAGGTCTTCAGGAATGCCATCGGTGCCCATCCTATTCCTCCCCTGCAAGGGGAGGTGGCAGGGCGAAGCCCTGACGGAGGGGTGTCACCATCAGCGGGGACATTCCTCCACCAGCTTCGCTGATCCCCCTCCCCTTACAGGAGAGGAATGACGGGATCATTTCTTGGTCGGCTTGTCCTTCACTGTGCGATCCAGGAAGTTCAGGATCGTGTGCCACAGATGCTGCGACACGCCCGGCCCGCCGACGCGGTGGGTCTGGCCGGGGTAGAGCATCATCTCGAACGGCGTATCCGTCTTCTGCATCTCGGCCGCGAAGGCCGTGGCATTGTCGAGGAAGACATTGTCGTCCGCCATGCCGTGGATCAGCATCAGCGGATCGCGGATCTTGGCCGCCTCGGTAATGGCTTGCGACGTGGCATAGCTTTGCGGGTCGGTGCGCGGATCGCCCAGGTAACGCTCGGTATAATGGGTGTCGTACAGTTGCCAGTTGGTGACCGGCGCGCCCGACACCGCCGCCGCATAGACGCCCGGCGTCTTCTGGAGCATCTTGATCGACATATAGCCACCGTACGACCAGCCATAGGTCGCGATCCGCGCAGGGTCGACGAAGGGCAGCGTCTTCAGATAGTTCGCCCCCGCCATCTGGTCGGCGACCTCGACTGTGCCCATCGCGTGGTAGATGGCGTCCTCGAACGCCTTGCCGCGATTATACGAGCCGCGATTGTCGATCTGGAAGAAGATCCAGCCCTGATCGACCAGATATTGCGGCAGCGCCCCTTGCCAGCCGCGCGTGACCTGCTGGCCGGTACCGGGGCCGCCATAATGCTGGAAGAAGACGGGGTAGCGCTTGCCCGGCTCCAGCTTGGGCGTGATCATCTCCCAATAGAGCGTCGTGCCGTTATCGGCCTTGATCGTGCCGAACTTGGTCTCGCGGTGGCTGGCGAGATAGGGCGCGTAAGGATGCCCCGCGACGATCGCGTTCTCGTTGATCCAGCTCAGCCGCTGGCCGCTGGTGTCGGCCAGATAGACCTGGGTCGGCTGACTCGGGCTGGAGCGTGAAACGATGAAGCGGCTGGCCGACGAGTCCATCGTCGCGCTGTTGGTATAGCCGCGCTCGGTCAGGCGGGTGACGGCGCCCGGCTGCGCGATGTCGACGGCATAGAGATGCTGTTCGAGGACATCGTCCTTCAAGCCGGTGAAGTACAACCGCCCCTTCGCTTCGTCGACACCGACCAGGTTGGTGACGACCCATGGCCCCTTGGTCAGTTGCGTCCACTGGCCGCCCGCGAAGTGATAGAGATGGCCATAACCGTCGCGCTCCGACCGCCAGATCAGGCTGCCGTCCTTGAGCGGACGATAGGCGTCGGACAGGTTCAGCCAGCTGCGGTCACCCGAACGCTCGGTGAAGAGCACGGTCGACTTGCCGGTCTTGGGATCGACGCGCAGCATGTCGAGCGTCTTCTGGTCGCGGCTCTCGCGCTGGACCAGCATCGCCGAGCCGTCGGGCGTCCAGTCGACGCGCGCCAGATAGATGTCCGGGTTGGTGCCCAGATCGACCTTCACCCGGCCCGATCCGTCCGCCTTCATGACGTACAGGTCGACCAGCGCATTGGGCGTGCCCGCCGCCGGATAGCGTTGTTCATAGACCTTGGTACCCGCCGCGCCGATCGCGGCACGGACCGCAACCTTGACGGGGGCGTCGTCGAAGCGTTCGACCGCGATATAGCGCTCGTCGGGGCTCCACCAATAGCCGGTGAAGCGGTGCATTTCCTCCTGCGCGACGAATTCCGCCTCACCGAAATGCACGGTGCCGCCGCCTTCCTTGGTCAGCGGCCGTGCCTCGCCGCCGCCAAGCGGCATCGACCAGAGATTCTGGTCACGCACGAAGCTGACATAGCCGCCCTTGGGGCTGACGATCGGGTTCAGCTCGCCGCCGGGGGTGTTGGTCAGGCGGCGGACCGTGCCGTCCAGACCGGCGAGATAGAGGTCGCCGTCCAGCGGCACCAGGATCGACTTGCCATCGGGCGCCCAGTCATAGGTGACGATCCCCTTCGACCCGCCGATCCGCGCGCGCTCGCGCTGCATCTTCTCGGCCTCGGACAGTTCCGCGCCCGAGCCGACCTTCTTGGAATCGACCAGCATCCGCTCCTCGCCGGTGCGGGTGTCGCGCGCCCAGAGGTCGAGCCGCTCGCGTTCGTCGGCGCGCGGGCGCAACGAGGTCAGCAGCGTGCCGTCGGGCGACAGGCGCAGTCCGCGCGGCTGCGATCCCGACAGGTCCGGGCTGCCGAAGACGCGGTCGAGGGTCAGTGCGCCCTGCTTCGCGGCCTGCGCGGACGGCGCATCAGCCGACATGGCCGACGCCACCGAACCCATGGCGATCGACGCCCCCACCGACGCCAGCGCCATACCCAGCACCCATTTGCGCATCCATACCACTCCAGATCCTGTCATGCCGGGTCCCTGCCCGGCCCATGGTCGCGCGTTATCGCGACGCGGCCCCGATCCGGCAAGCACGATCGGCGGCCGCCCGCGCATTCGGCCCGGTTCGTCGTGGAAAGACAAGAGGCTGGTCCGTTACGGGGGCGTTTCATGTTTCGTAAACCCGGCATTAATGGAAACGGTTTAGGTCGGCCGTTCGGGACCGGAGAAGGGATGACCATCCTGACGCCGGAATTGCCGCACAATCGGAACGGACATGGCGACCAATACGGCATTGGACATTCAGCATGATCGACGCGGGGACATCCGTGCGATCCTGGCGCGTCTGGGCAGCGCCGGGCATCCGCATGTCCAGTCGCTGCTGCTGCCCCATGTCCTGCTTCACGACCTGACCGATGCGATCCATGCCGTATGCGCGGTGCACGGCAACCATCCGTGCATGATCGACTATGCCATGGCGCGCGGGAGTGAGATCGACACGCTACCCTGGCTGATCGGATCGTCCAACGCCTTTGCCCAGGAACGCGCCTTCCTCGCCAACCTGACCTCCGCGGCCGGTCCGCTGCCCTCCACGCCGGGTCAGGCGCAGACCGATGCGGCGCTGACCCAGTTGCGCCAGACGCTGGAAATGCTGGCCAATTCCGACCGGCGCGGCTGTGCCACGGGTGCGGTCTCCGCCCTGATCCTCGACTGGCGCGCAATCCGGCAGGTCATGGCGCAGGCCGCAATGCGCTTCGACGTGTCGGTGCCGCCCAATACCATGCCCGAACCGCTGCTCGACTTCGTGGATGATGAATCAGCGATCGGCCTGCCCCGCGCCCGTGGGTTCGGAGCCAGCCAGTTGCTGGGGCAGCACAAGGGCCTGTGGGATCTTCTGGAAGCGCGAGCCAGCGCGCGACGCGGTTGAGCGATGGCCCGCGCGACCCTTTTCGATCGGTCGCGCCAGCGGGGCGGTGCATCTCCCTACCCCGCCATTAACCAAGCCGGGCAGGTTCCGTTTAAATTCGCCGCCTTACGGTCGTTGGCATGAAAGCCATGGTGACCAAGGCAATTCTCCCGCTCTGCGCACTTGCGGCCGCCATCCCGGCACATGCGCGCTCGCTGCTCGATTATGTCGGGCAGTGCGTTCCCTTCGCGCGCGCGGCATCGGGCATATCCATCTACGGCGACGCCTGGACCTGGTGGTCGCAGGCGGAGGGCCGCTATCCGCGCGGCCATGCGCCGCGTGTCGGAGCGGTCGTCGTCTTCGAAAAGACCGGCCGCCTGCCGCTCGGCCATGTCGCGGTGGTCAGTCGCATCGTCGAGGACCGCGTGCTGATGCTGACCCACGCCAACTGGTCGATCCAGAATGGCGAACGCGGCCATGCCGAACAGGACGTGACGCTGTTCGACGTATCGCCCGGCAACGACTGGAGCTCGGTGAAGGTCTGGTTCCGCGACTCCGACGGCCTGGGCAGCTCGACCTACCCCATTTACGGCTTCATCTATGGCAAGGGCCGCCCCGCGCCGGATTTGACCAGCAAGAAGCCCGATTATGTCGGCGCGCTGATCGACGCTTATGTGGCACGCTGATTGATCGCCCCAGCCCTTTGCTTAAATACGCCCTTTGATTTAGGTTGCTCCCACAATCAGGGAGGGACGCATCATGATGCTGCTCGTCACGCTTGCCTTGATCGCGGATGGGGCCACGCCGCGACAGACGATGCCGACCATCGGCCAGCCACCGCAACAGTGCATCCGGACGGAACAGCGGGTGGCGCAGACCGAGCCTTCCGGCGGTCCACGAAAGCTGAACGAACTGCCCGACGCGGAACCGCAATTTGCGGTCGTGCGGAACATCGACGGCTGCAACGTTCCGGCCAAGGTGAGCCGACAGACGACGCGGCGGTGATGGGTCGGCCGTAGGGGCACTACTGCGCGTTGGGTCTATTTGGCATCCAAAGGGCAAACTTATCATTCCTACCCTGCAAGGGGAGGGGGACCATCCGAAGGATGGTAGAGGGGTGTCACCGGTCGCGAGATTTCCCTACCTCTCCAGCGGGGACACCCCTCCGTCAGTCCTTCGGACTGCCACCTCCCCTTACAGGGGAGGAATAGTGTGTGTCGAAGCGGCTCAGTTCCCGCCCGGCCGATGGATTACCCCACCGGTCATCGCGTGCGCCACACCGGTCGTGCCGGGAAAGCTGATCGGCCGGTCGTTCAGGCGTCGCACCGCCATATAGGCGAACCCCTGCGCCTCCAGCGCGTCGCCGTCCCAACCCAGCCTATCGGTTGGCTCCGGCATCAGTCCCGTAGCGGCCGCGATCATCGCCAGCATCGTGGCATTGTGCCGCCCGCCCCCGGCGACCAGCAGCCGCCGTGGGTGCTCGGGCAGATGATCAAGCGCACGCGCCACCGTCTGTGCGGTAAAGGCGGTCAGCGTCGCCGCCCCGTCCGCCGCCGACAGGCCACGCGCGGGCTGGATGGTGAAATCGTTGCGGTCGAGCGACTTGGGCGGGGCCAGGTCGAACCAGCCATTGTCCATCATCGTGTCGAGCACCGTCGGCTCTACCCGCCCGGTGCCTGCCAGCGCACCGTCCGCATCGTAACGCTGGCCGGTCTCCGCCTCCATCCAGCTGTCGACCAGGCCGTTGGCGGGACCGGTGTCGAACGCGACCAACGCGCCGTCCTGCCCGATCCAGGTGATGTTGGCCACGCCGCCCAGGTTCAGGATCGCCACCGGCTTGGCCAGATCGGCGGCCAGTGCGGCATGATAGACCGGGATCAGCGGCGCCCCCTGCCCGCCCGCCGCGACATCGGCGGACCGGAAGTCGGCGACGGTGACGATGCCCGTCGCCTCGGCCAGCGCCTGCCCATCGCCGATCTGCCAGGTCCAGCCGCGATCGGGGCGGTGCGCGACGGTCTGGCCATGGAAACCGATGACGTCGACCGCGTCCGCCGGAACCCCGGCATCGCGCAGCAGCTTTTGCACCACCATCGCATGGGTCCGCACGATCAGGTCACTGGCCGCAACGATCGGCGGGCTGGCGCGAGGCCGGTCGAAGGTGAGCGCCAGCGCGGTCGCCTCGGCCAGTTCGGCGCGGGCGGCATCCGAATAGCCCTCGGTCCGAAACGCGATCGGCCGGACCTGCGCCTCGCCATCCGTTTCGATCAGCGCGGCGTCCACCCCGTCGAGCGAGGTCCCCGACATCAATCCGATCGCCAGCATCGCGCCCCAAATCCCGTGAAGTTCGCATCCTCCATGCCGGGATCGCACGCCCCTGTCGACCGTCAGAGGTTAAGGCGCGGGTGCATCTGGAAAAGCGCGGCGAATTGGCCTATGTGCGCGCGTATCCCATGGCAACCAAACTCCCTACTCCGCCGCGCGTCGGCATGGTCTCGCTCGGCTGTCCCAAGAATCTGGTCGACAGCGAACGCATCCTGACCCAGCTCCGCGCCGATGGCTATCAGATGTCGCCCGACTATGCCGGGGCCGATGTCGTGCTGGTCAACACTTGCGGCTTTCTCGACTCCGCCAAGGAGGAAAGCCTGGAGGCGATCGGCGAGGCGATCAAGGAAAACGGTCGTGTCATCGTAACCGGCTGCATGGGCAAGGAAGCGGAAGCCATCCGCACCCGCTTCCCCGACGTGCTCGCGATCACCGGCGCGCATGAATATGAGCAGGTCGTGGAGGCGGTCCACGCCGCCGCGCCCGCCAACCTGTCGCCCTATATCGACCTGATCCCCGATGCGGGCCTGAAGCTGACCCCGCGCCACTACAGCTATCTGAAGATTTCGGAGGGCTGCAACCATCGGTGCAGCTTCTGCATCATCCCGAGCTTGCGCGGCGATCTGGTCAGCCGCCGCCCCGATGCGATCCTGCGCGAGGCCGAAAAGCTGGTCGCTGCGGGCACGCGCGAGCTGCTGGTGATCAGCCAGGACACCTCCGCCTACGGTATCGACATCCGCAAGGAACCGCGGATGTGGAAGGGGCAGGAGGTCGTGCCGCATATGACCGACCTCGCCCGCGAACTGGGCAAGATCGCGCCGTGGGTGCGGCTGCACTATGTCTATCCCTATCCGCATGTGGATCAGGTGATCCCATTGATGGCGGAGGACTTGGTGCTGCCCTATCTGGACATTCCGTTCCAGCACGCCGCCCCCTCGGTGCTTCGCCGCATGAAGCGCCCCGGCAACGACGCCAAGGTGTTGCAGCGTATCCATCATTGGCGTGATATCTGCCCCGACATCGCGATCCGCTCGACCTTCGTCGTCGGCTTCCCCGGTGAGACCGAGGAAGATTTCGAATATCTCCTCGACTGGCTGGACGAAGCCCAGCTCGACCGGGTCGGCGCCTTCCGTTTCGAGCCCGTCGAGGGCGCCGCCGCCAATGCCCTGCCCGATCACGTCCCCGAGGCGGTGAAGGAAGAGCGTTACGCGCGGATCATGGAAAAGACCGCCGCCATCTCCGCCGCCAAGCTGGCTGCCAAGGTGGGCCGCACCCTGCCGGTCATCATCGACGCGGTGGACGAGGAAGGCGGCGCGACCGGCCGTAGCCAGGCCGACGCGCCTGAAATCGACGGCGAGGTCTTCCTGCGCGATGCCGGGCATCTGAGCGTCGGCGATATCGTGCCGGTCGAGATCGAGGATGCCGACGACCATGACCTGTACGGCGTGCCCGTCACAGGAAACGGATAAGCATCATCACGATACCGCCTATCGATACCAGATAGGCCAGCGACCGCCCATAGCGGACACCGAAGACATAAAGCGGCACATAGGCGACCCGCGCGAGGAACCACACCCACGCGCCGGTCGCCGCCATCCCGCCGCTCTGCCCCGTGACCGCCAGCCCCAGAGCAAGGGCGATAAAGATCGGCCATGTCTCGCGAAAATTGGCCGAGGCCCGCTCGGCGCGGCCGGCATAGCGGCCGAGGGGCGCAGGCGTGCCGTCGCGCGGGCCCGCATTCCAGCCGATGCCCCGGTCGAGCGTCGCCAGCTGCGATTGCAGCGCGATATGGATGAACAACAGGATGATCGACCAGCCGAGGATGGTCAGTTCGGTCGTCATCTTGCCTATGCCCTTTTTGCGTTCCACCCCGGCGGAGGCCGGGGTCCAGATGCCATGCCGCCCGAGGCATGCGACGCATTGTCCAACGCGAGGCACAGTGACTGGACCCCGGCCTTCGCCGGGGTGGTGCAGAAAAACATGTTTCCCCCTCCCTCCGTTCAGCCTGAGCGAAGTCGAAGGCCACGCGCCATCCCCCACACCCGTTGCACCGCCCCCGCAAACCTGCTTCCTTGGGCGCCATGAGATACCCCCATTTGCTGGCGGCGATCGCGTTCATCGCCCCCGCCCCGCTTCTTGCCCAGGCACTCACCCCTGCGGAAACCCAGAAGATCGATGCGCTGGTGACCAAGACGCTGGCCGATACCGGCGTGCCCTCCGCCTCGGTCGCGGTGGTGCGTGGCGGCAGGATCGTGATGGCCAAGGCATATGGCAAGCAGTTCGAGGGGCAGACCGGCCCCGCCGATCCGAAGCTGCCCTATCAGATCGCCTCGGTGTCCAAGCAGTTCACCGCCACCGCGATCCAGCTACTGGCCGACGAGGGCAAGCTGTCGCTCGACGACACGGTCTCGAAATACATCCCCGGCATCACCGACGGCGACAAGATCACCATCCGCCAGCTGCTCAGCCACACCTCGGGCCTGCGCGATTACTGGCCGCAGGATTACAGCTTCAAGGCGATGGCGACCCCGACCACGCCGCAGGGGATCGTCGACCGCTGGGCCAAGGCGCCGCTCGACTTCGCACCCGGCACCCAGTGGCAATATTCCAACACCGGCTATGTCGTGGCGGGCATGATCGTCGAGAAGGCGTCGGGCCAGCCGCTGCTCGACTTTCTGCAAACGCGGGTCTTCAAGCCCCTGAATATCCGCGCGATCGACCAGGACAAGGCGGTCGGCCCCGGCTTTCCGCAAGGCTATCTGCGCCACGCGCTCGGCCCCGTGCGGGTCGAGACGCCCGCCGCCCCCGGCTGGCTCTATGCCGCAGGCGAGTTGGCGATGTCGGCGGAGGACCTCGCCAAATGGGACGTTGCGCGCATGAACCGCACGCTCCTGCCGCCCAGGACCTGGGCCGAGCAGGAAAATCCGGTGAAGCTGACCGACGGCTCGAACACCAATTACGGGCTGGGCGTCAGCGTCGGGACCGCCGATGGCCGTCGGTTCGTCGAGCATAGCGGCGAGGCGGTCGGCTTCCTGACCGAGAATATCGTGTACCCGGACGACAAGGCCGCCGTGGTCGTCGCGGTTAATGCCTGGTTCGCCGATGCCCAGAGCCGCATCGCCAAGGGCATCGCCGACACCCTCCTGCCCGCGCCCCAGGCCAGCGCCGAGGACGCCGCCGCGCTGGCCCGCACCCGATCGGTCTATGCCCAGTTGCAGGCGGGCAATCTCGACCGCGCGCTGCTGACCGAGGACGCGGCCTATTATTTCACGCCCGCGACCATCGCTGATTACCGCGCCAGCCTGTCCCCGCTGGGTGCGCCCGGCAAGATCGAGCAGACCGGCCGCACGCGCCTGCGCGGCGGGTTCGTCAATCGGTCGTACCGCGTCACCTATCCGAACCGCACCCTGCGCATCAGCACCTATGCCGAGCCGGGCGCGAATGGTCGTATCGAACAATTTCTCGTGAGCCCCGCCGAATGACCGACTTTGCCGCCCTGCTCCAACCCGATCGCGGCCAGAGCGCGCGCACGATCACCCTGGTCGCATCCGACATGTTCGACGCCTGGCTGGGCCGCCAGCCGGTCGCGACTCGCGCGCTGGCGACGGCGCAGCGTTTCGCGGGCAAGCCCGGCACCCACCTGTTGGTCCCGCATGACGACGGGATCGCCGTAGTCGCGGGGGTCGGCGATGCTGCCTCGCCCTGGGCGCTGGCGAAATTGGCCGAAACCTTGCCGGAGGGTAGCTACCGGCTCGACGGGGCGGAGGTCGGCGCCAATGCGCTCGGCTGGCTGCTCGGCCAGTATCGCTTTACCCGCTATCGCAAGGCCGAAGACCAAGGTCCCCGCATCCTGCTGACCCGCGATGTCGCCCACCGGGAGGAGATGATCCGCCTGGCCGCCGCGACCGCGCAGGTCCGCGATCTGGTCAACACCGGCGCGGGTGACCTGGGCCCCGCCGAACTGGAGGCCGAGGCCGAGGCGCTGGCCCGTACGCATCACGCGCAGGTCACCGTGACCAGCGGCGAGGCGCTGGCCAGCGACTATCCGATGATCCACGCGGTCGGCCAGGCCGCCACCCGGGAGCGCGCGCCGCGCCTGATCGAGCTGCACTGGGGCGACCCGGCGCACCCCCGAATCGCCATTGTCGGCAAGGGGGTGTGCTTCGACACCGGCGGGCTGGACATCAAGCCCTCGGCGGGCATGCGGCTGATGAAGAAGGACATGGGCGGCGCGGCCCATGCGCTTGCGCTGGCGAGCCTGGTCATGGCGGCCAGGCTGCCGGTGCGGCTGCACCTGCTGATCCCGGCGGTCGAGAATGCAGTATCCGCCGCGTCCTTCCGCCCCGGCGACGTGCTGAAGACACGCCAGGGCCTGACGGTCGAGAACACCAACACCGATGCCGAAGGCCGCCTGATCCTGGGCGACGCGCTGACCCGCGCGGGTGAGGAAAAGCCCGAGTTGATCCTCGATTTCGCGACGCTGACCGGCGCGGCCCGCGTGGCACTTGGCCCCGACCTGCCGCCGCTGTTCACCGATGACGAGGCGCTGGCGGCCGACCTGCTCGCGGCGGCAGCCAGCGAGGACGATCCCGTGTGGCGGATGCCGCTATGGAACGGGTATGACGACATGCTGAAGTCCGACATCGCAGACATGGTGAATGCGCCGGATGGCGGCTTTGCGGGGGCGATCACGGCCGCACTGTTCCTGCGACGCTTCGTGCCCAAGGATGTGGCGTGGGCGCATCTGGACGTGTTCGCATGGCGGCCTTCGGGCAAGCCGGGGCGCCCCAAGGGGGGCGAGGCTTATGCTTTGCGGGCGGCGTATCGGATGTTGAAGGGGCGGTATCCGGCGGCTTGAGGTTCGAGCGTGGCCTTCGACTGCGCTCAGGCTGAACGGAGTTTGGGATTTAGCCAATCCCCACAGCCGTTCACACTGGGCGAAGTCGAAGCGTACGCCTTGCCCGCGCCGTTACAACCCCGCCGCCGCCTTGATGATCGGCACGAACTTCGCCGCGGTCAGGCTCGCGCCGCCGACCAGCGCGCCGTCGACATTGTCGACCGCCAGCAACGTGGCGGCGTTCTCGCCCGTCACCGATCCGCCGTACAGGATCCGCACCCCGTCCGCCGCATCGCCGATCAACATGCGCAGCTTGGCGCGGGCGATCGCATGGATACTGGCAATCTCGTCCACCGTCGGCGTCCGCCCCGTGCCGATCGCCCAGCGTGGTTCATAGGCCAGCGTGAACCAGCTGCCGTCCGCATTGTCGGGCACCGACTTCTCGATCTGCGCCTGCACCACGCGCTCGGCGCGGCCGGCATTGCGCTCGGCCTCGGTCTCGCCGCAGCACAGGATGACGTTCAGCCCCTGGCGATGCGCCGCCGCTGCCTTGGCCCAGGCGTCCTGGCTGGTCTCGCCCTGGTCGGCGCGGCGCTCCGAATGACCGACGATCGTGAAGCGGGCCCCCGCTTCCTGAACCATTGCGGCCGAGACGCAGCCGGTATGTGCGCCCGAATCGGCCTCGTGCACATCCTCCGCGCCGATGGCCAGGCCGGGCGCGCGCTCGGCGGCGGGGGTGATCAGTGTAGAAGGAACCGCCACCGCAACGTCGACACCGGGAGCCGCTTGCGCCGCCTGCGCGATGCCGTCCAGCTCGGTGAGCGCGGCCCGCGAGCCGTTCATCTTCCAGTTGCCCGCCACCAGTTTGCGCCGTGCCATATCAGGCTCCCAAATGAGTCGTATGTTTTACGTGTTCAACACCGATAGCGATTTGCGCTTGTCGCACAAGCTTGATGCGGGGCCGCCTCCCCCCTAAAGCACATCCCGATTTTCTTTCTTGCCGATCGGTCGTCCATGCTCAGCTTCTTCCGCCGGATCATCAATTCCAAGGCCGGCGTCGTCGTCACCTTCATCGTGCTGGGCGTGATCGCGATCGCGTTCGCGGCTGGGGACGTGACGAACATCTCCGGCATGACGGGTGGCATCACCGGGTCCGAAGTCGCCAAGGTCGGCAGCGCGAAGGTGACGGCCAACGACCTGCGCACCGCCGCGCAGAACGAGGTCGCGGCCTATCGCCAGGAACAGCCCACGCTCGACATGGCGCAGTTCATCGCGGCGGGCGGGTTCGAGGGGACGCTCCAGCGCGAGATCACCGGCCTGTCGCTCGAACAGTTCGGCAAGGACCAGGGCATGGTCGTCTCGCGCCGCCTGATCGACGGCCAGATCGCCTCGATCCCGGCGTTTCGCGGTCCCAACGGACAGTTCGATCCGGCGCTCTATCAGCAGCTGCTGGCCCAGCGGAAGATGACCGATCTGCAGGTCCGCACCGACCTGGAGCGTACGACCTTTGCCCAGCAGCTGACCGTGCCGACGATCGGCGCGACTCAGTTCGCGACGCAGATGGCGCTGCCCTATGCCTCGCTGCTGCTCGAAAAGCGTCAGGGTGAGGTCGGCTATATCCCGACCCGCCTGGTGCCCGCAGGCGCGGCGCCCAGCGATGCCGACATCCAGGCCTTCTACACCCGCAATGTACGCCGCTACACGCTGCCCGAGCGTCGCGTCGTCCGCTACGCGCTGGTCAACACCGCCGCCGTCGCCGCCCAGTCGACGCCGAGCGACGCCGAGATCACGCGTTATTACCAAAGCAATGCCGCGAAATATGCCGCCGCGCAGAAGCGTGACGTGACCCAGGTCGTCGTCCTCGATCAGGCGGGCGCGAACGCGCTGGCCGCCAAGGCGAAGGCGGGCACCTCGCTCGCCGACGCCGCGCGCGCCGCTGGCTTGGAGGCGTCGGTGCAAAAGGGCGTCGACAAGGCCGCCTATGCCGCGCAGAGCTCGGCCGCCGTTGCCGATGCGGTCTTCGGCGCAGGTCAGGGTGCGGTCGTCGGGCCGGTCCGCGGCACGCTGGGCTTCGTGGTGGCCAAGGTCGATGCGATCACCCAGGTTCCCGGCAAGACGCTGGCCCAGGCGCGTCCCGAGATCGTGACCGAGCTGACCAAGCAGAAGCAGGCCGCCGCGCTGGGCGAGCTGCGCAACACGATCGAGGATGCGCTGTCCGGCAATGCGACCTTCGACGAGGTCATCACCGACCGCAAGCTGCAGGCGCAGACGACCCCGGCCGTGACCGCGCAAGGCGCCGCGCCCGACGCGCCCACCTTCCAGGCGACGCCGGAACAGCGTGCGATGATCACCGCCGCCTTTACCGGCGAAGAGGGCGACGCGCCGCAGATCGTGCCGGTCGGCCAGGACGGCAGCTTCGCGGTGGTCGGCGTTGGCCAGATCCAGCGTTCGGCCCCGCGTCCGCTGGCGCAGGTCCGTAGCCAGGTCATCGCCGACCTGACCGCCGACCGCGCGCGTGCCGCCGCCCGCAAGCTGGCGAACGCCGTGCTGGCCAAGGTCAACAAGGGCATGTCGATGGCACAGGCGCTGAAGGAAACCGGTCTGGCCGTGCCGCCCGCCCGCCCGATCGCCGCCTCGCGCCGCGACCTGGCCGCCGCGCAGAACACCCCCGCCGCCGCGCCGCTCGCCCTGCTGTTCTCGATGCCGCAGAACAAGGCCCGGACGCTGGAGGCCCCGCAAAACGAGGGGTGGTACGTCATTCGCGTGACCAGGATCGAACCGGGCAATGCAACCGGCAACGATGCCGCGATCCGCGCCGCCCGCGCCGATCTGGGTCGCCTGATCGGTCGCGAATATGTCTCGCAGTTCGCGCGCGCGGTGCGGGACGCGGTGGTCGTGAAGACCGATCCCAAGGCAATCGCCAAGGTTCGCTCGGAGTTGCTGTCCAATGGCGGTAATTAAGGGACACGTCGGGGTGGGGCAGTTGGCCGATGGCCAGCCACAGCTGATCTGGCGTCGGCAGATCGCCGATACTGAAACGCCGGTCGCCGCCGCGCTGAAGCTGATCGAGCCGGGTCGTGGCGACTTCCTGCTCGAGTCGGTCGAAGGCGGCGCGACGCGTGGGCGTTACAGCCTGATCGGCCTAGCCCCCGACCTCGTCTTTCGGGCCGAGGGGCACGATGCCGCGATCAACCGGCACTGGGCCACCGATCGCGACGCCTTCGTGCCGTGCGCCGCGCCGACGCTGGAGGCGTTGCGTCAGTTGGTCGCCGAATGTCGCGCTGAGGTGCCCGAGGGGCTGCCGTCCGCGCTCGCCTGTCTGGTCGGCTATTTCGGCTATGAGACGGTGGGCTTGGTCGAGACCTTGCCCCAGCCCGCGGCCGATCCGCTCGGCCTGCCCGACATGATCTTCGTCCGGCCGACCGTCATCCTGGTCTTCGACCGGCTGGCCGATGCGCTGTACCTCGTCGCACCCGTCTGGCCGGATGTCGCGCGCGATCCCGCGCGGATGATCGCCGAGGCGGAGGAGCGGCTGGATGCCATCGCTGCCCGGCTGGCGACCGCGACGGTCCCCGCCCCGGTTCGCGCCGAACTGCCCGAGCCATCCTACCAGCCCGCGCTGCCCCCCGGTCGTTATGCCGAGATGGTGACGCGCGCGAAGGACTATATCGTCGCGGGGGACATCTTTCAGGTGGTGCTGGCGCAACGTTTCTCGACGCCCTTCGCGCTGCCGCCGTTCGAGCTGTATCGCAGCCTGCGGCGGATCAACCCCTCGCCTTTCCTCTATCACCTCGACCTGCCGGGCTTTTCGCTGATCGGGTCGAGCCCGGAAATCCTGGTCCGCGTCCGCAACGACGAGGTGACGATCCGCCCGATCGCCGGCACGCGGCCAAGGGGCAAGACCCGCGCGGAGGATGCCGCCAACCGCGAGAGCCTGCTTGCCGACCCAAAGGAACGCGCCGAGCATCTGATGCTACTCGACCTGGGCCGCAACGATGTCGGGCGTGCATCTTCGTCAGGCAGCGTGCGGGTCACCGACAGCTACATGGTCGAGTTCTACAGCCATGTGATGCACATCGTATCGAACGTCGTCGGCCATTTGGCCGAAGGCAAGGACGCGCTCGACGCGCTGTTTGCCGGTTTCCCGGCGGGCACGGTCAGCGGCGCGCCGAAGGTTCGCGCGTGCCAGATCATCGCCGAACTCGAGCCCGAGAGGCGTGGTGCCTATGCTGGCGGCGTCGGCTATTTCTCGCCCGATGGCGCCATGGATTCGTGCATCGTGCTCCGGACCGCGGTGGTCAAGGACGGTATGATTCACGTGCAGGCAGGGGCGGGGATCGTCGCAGACAGCAACCACGTCTATGAACAGCGCGAGTGCGAGGCAAAGGCCGGCGCGATGCTTGCCGCTGCCCGTGATGCGGTCGCCCGTGCGGGTGAGGGCACGTTCGGACAATAGGGTCACTGGGTGAGGGTCGCTGGTCCCGCCCGCCCCTACCCCCGTTCAGCCTGAGCGAAATCGAAGGCTACGGGACTCTCTCTGCAATAGGGCAAGGCCCGATCTTGAGCCCCCACTTTTTTGTCAGGAGAAGTCGACGGCAGGTACAAAATGGACGCCGATCGACTCAAATGGGTCCAGCCGCTCCGTTGGGGCTTGGCCTTCGACTTCGCTCAGGCTGAACGGGCATTGGGGACGGGGGACTGGGCTGTATATGGAGTTCGACCCAGCCAAATAGAAGCACCGCCGCGGCGGAGGCCGAGGCCCAGTTAGGTACGCGCTTGTGGTGATCCGTTGCGCTCGATCGGTAAAGCCTTCCCAACTGGACCCCGGCCTCCGCCGGGGTGGTAGGACGGCATCCTAATTCAGACCGATCATACTCCAGCGGGCAGTCTTGCGACCCAGCGCTCCGATCAGAAGACGGCTCCCATCAATCCCCATCAGCCGCCGCAGGCGGCGTCGCCTCCGCCCGACGGGCACGGCGTTCGGCCTGGTATTGCTGGTTCCACATCATGCTGCACCCGCTCTGGCCGCCCGTGCCGACCGGCGAACAGGTATCGGGAATACCGCCTGCCACGCGGCCGACCTGGTCCATCGTCGCCGCGCGGTTGACCCAGCTCTGGTTCTGCGCGGGGATCGGGTTGTCGTTCCGCAGCGCCTTGGGAATGCGATAAGGCTCGTCGTCGCGACCGCAGACTACCACTTCGTCAGCGGTACTTGCGGGACACTTCTGATCGCCGGTCAGCGTCACCTGCCGCACACGCTTGGGCGGTTGGCCGGTCGAGGCCTGCTGATCCTGCGACACCTGCTGGGCGAATGTCGCCCCCGGGGTAAGCAGCAGAGCGGCGATCAGGGCGACACGAACCATGGCGTTGAAACTCCTTCAATCCCTACAACGTCGAAGGCCGCGCATGGCTCCACGCTGAACGATTGCCACCCCAGGACCGGAATCGGGCGAATTTAGGGCCATGCGCCGCCGGGAAGCGTGATTTTGTCGCGCCGGGCGGCGTCGCCGGGCGTTGCACGCGGCGCACGATCGGCTATGGCAAGACCATGATCCTGGTCGTCGACAATTACGACAGCTTCACCTGGAATCTCGTCCATTATCTTCAGGAATTGGGCAGTGAGGTGGAGGTGGTCCGCAACGACGCGATCTCGGCGGGCCAAGCGCTCTCGTCGGGAGCGCAAGCCTTTCTCATCTCCCCCGGGCCGTGCACACCGACCGAGGCGGGCGTCAGCCTGGACCTGGTCGCCGCCGCCGCCGAAGCGGGCCGTCCACTGCTGGGCGTGTGCCTGGGTCATCAGGCCATCGGCCAGCATTTCGGCGGCCTCGTCCAGCGCGGTGGGCTGATGCATGGCAAGACCTCGCCCGTCCATCATGACGGCACCGGCCTTTTCCGTGGCCTGCCCTCGCCCTTCACCGCCACGCGCTATCATTCGCTGATCGTCAACGACGTGCCGGACAGCCTGGTCGTCAATGCGCGCGCCGAGGACGGCACGGTGATGGGCTTCCGCCATGCCACGCTGCCGATCCACGGCGTCCAGTTCCATCCCGAAAGCATCGCCACCGAATATGGCCATGCGATGCTCGCCAACTTCCTGCGCGAGGCGGGCGTGGCGCATGACCTGCCCGAGCGGCTTCGGCCGCCGGTCGGACACACTGCGTGACGACGCTCACCCTGCTGCCCGATCCCGTCAGCCCGCTGTCGCGCGAAACCGCCTATGCCGCGTTTGCCGACATTCTCGACGGCCGTGCCAGTGAAGAGGCGATCGCGAGCTTCCTGATCGCCCTGTCCGATCGCGGCGAAACCTCGATCGAGATCGCCGAGGCGGCCCGCGCGATGCGCGAACGGCTGATCCCGATTGAAGCGCCCCAGGGCACGATCGACGTCTGCGGCACCGGCGGCGACGGCCATCATACTCTGAACGTCTCGACCGCGGTCTCGCTGGTCGTGGCGGCGCTGGGTGTGCCGGTCGCCAAGCATGGCAACCGCGCGGCCTCGTCCAAGGCGGGGGCGGCCGATACGCTGGAAGTGCTCGGCCTCGACATGGAGCGTGCGGGGCTGGTCGCGCAGGCCAGCCTGGCCGATATCGGCATCGCCTTCCTGTTCGCCGCCAACCACCATCCCGCCATGGCGCGGATCACGCCGATCCGGCGGCGGATCGGGCGGCGGACGATCTTCAACCTGATGGGTCCGCTTGCCAATCCCGCGCATGTCGGCCGCCAGCTGATCGGCATCGCGCGTCCCGATTACGCGAGCGTCTATGCCGAGGCGCTGGACCAGCTGGGCGCGCAGGCGGCGCTGGTCGTGTCGGGCGAAGAGGGCCTGGACGAGCTGTCGGGTGCTGGCCCCAGCATCGCGGTGTCGGTCGGCGATATCACCGCGCCGGCGACGATCACCCCTGAGGATGCCGGGCTGCCCCGCCATCCCATCACCGCCATTCGCGGCGGCGATGCCCGGCACAATGCCGAGGCGCTTCGCCGCCTTCTCGCCGGAGAGACGGGCGCGTATCGCGACGCCGTCCTCCTCAATGCCGCCGCCGCGCTGCTGGTCGCCGGGCATAGCCTCGATCTGCGTCAGGGCGCGGTCGCCGCCGCCCGCGCGATCGACACGGGGGAGGCTGCGGCGCTTCTCGATCGATGGATTGCCTACCGATGACGATGCTCGACCGCATCCTGGAAACCAAGCGCGCCGATGTCGCCGCGCGCAAGGCGACGATGTCGCACGCCGACCTGGACGCCAAGATCGCGACCGTCTCGGCCCCGCGCGGTTTCCGTGCCGCGCTCGACGCCAGGACCGGCCATGCGCTGATCGCCGAGGTCAAGAAGGCCAGCCCTTCCAAGGGCCTGATTCGCGAGGATTTCGATCCCCCCGCCCATGCCCGCGCCTATGAGGCCGGGGGAGCAGCCTGCCTGTCTGTGCTGACCGACGAGCGCTGGTTCCAGGGGGCGGACATATTCCTGGAACAGGCGCGGGCGGCGGTGTCGATTCCGGTCCTGCGCAAAGACTTCATGGTCGATCCGTGGCAGGTGCATGAATCGCGGGCGCTGGGTGCCGACGCGATCCTGATCATCGTCGCTGCACTGGACGACACGCAGATGCAGGAGATCGAGGCCGCCGCGATCGAATGCGGCATGGACGCGCTGGTCGAGGTGCATGACGCCGCCGAGATGGAGCGCGCCGCCCGGCTCAAGTCGCGCCTCATCGGGGTGAACAACCGCGACCTGCGTGACTTTTCGGTCGATTTCCAGCGGACCTACGAACTGGTCGGCCATGCCCCCGCCGGATCGACCTTCGTCGCGGAAAGCGGCCTGACGACCCGCGCCGATCTGGACGCGATGGCCGACCATGGCATTCGTTGCTTCCTGGTCGGCGAGGCGCTGATGCGCCAGCACGACGTCGAGGCGGCGACCCGCGCGCTGATCGGATGAGCGGCCTGACCCATCTGGACGACGAAGGCTCGGCCCGCATGGTCGATGTCGGGGCCAAGGCGGTGACGGCGCGGCAGGCGATCGCGCAGGGCCGCGTCACCATGACCCGCGACGCCGCCGCCGCAATCCGGGCGGGCAGCGTCCAGAAGGGCGACGTGCTGGCGGTCGCGCGCGTGGCGGGCATCATGGCCGCCAAGCGGACCAGCGACCTGATCCCGCTCTGCCACCCGCTGCCGCTCAGCAAGGTCGAGATCGACCTGGTCCTGGACGACAGCGGTGTGACCGCGACCGCGACCGCCGCGACGGCGGGCCAGACGGGCGTGGAGATGGAGGCGCTGACCGCCGTGTCGGTGACGCTGCTGACCATCTATGACATGGCCAAGGCGCTCGATAAGCGCATGACGATCGGCGACATTCGCCTGATCGCCAAGACCGGCGGCAAGTCGGGCGACTGGCACGCCTGACCCCGTCCGTTTTCTGGGTCCGTCGTCCGGGAACACGCCGCAATCCCGCGCGTCATGGGTGCAACAGGAGCGACCATCATTCTCTTACCCGTCCCCGAAGCCCAGATGCGCCTGCTGGCACTGACCACCGAGCGCCCCATCATTGATGTGCCGCTACGCGAGGCGGCGGGGCGCTGGGTTGCGCATGACATCCTGGCGCGGCGTACCCAGCCCGCCAGCGACCTGTCGGCGATGGACGGCTATGCGATCCGCTTCGCCGACATGCCGGGGCCCTGGACGGTCATCGGCGAGAGCGCCGCGGGGCGGCCCTTTGCCGGAACCGTCGCGCCGGGCGAGGCCACGCGGATATTCACCGGTGCGGCACTGCCGTCGGGTGCCGACACGGTCCTGATCCAGGAAGAGGCCGGGCGGGAAGGCCCCACCCTGCAGCTGACCGGCGAGGGGCCCGGCCATCGGGGCCGCAACGTGCGGCGGCGCGGTCTGGACTTCGAAGAAGGCGCAACGCTGATCACGGCGGGCCAGCGGCTGACCCCGGCGCGGATCGCGGTGGCGGCGACTGGCGGACATGGCACCCTGCCCGTCCGCCAGCGTGTTCGCGTCGCGATCGCCGCCACCGGTGACGAGTTGGTGCCGCCGGGCTCGGGCGATCCCGTCGCCCTGCCCGAATCGAACGGCGTCATGCTGGCCGCGCTGCTCGCCGACCTGCCGGTCGAGATCATCGACCTCGGCATTCTCCCCGACGATCTGAACACCCTGCGCGATGCCTTTGCCGGGGTCGAGGCCGACCTGCTGGTGACGACCGGCGGAGCCTCGGTCGGCGACCATGATCTGGTCCAGCCCGCGTTGAAGGCGGCGGGCGGGCAAGTCGATTTCTGGCGGATCGCGCTTCGCCCCGGCAAGCCGATGATGGCCGGACGCCTGGGCGATACGGTGGTGCTCAGCCTGCCGGGCAACCCCGTCTCCGCCTTCGTGACCGCGACGCTGTTCGTCCGGCCGCTGATCGCGCATATGGCGGGCGCGGCCGACCCGTTCCCCGCCCCGATCCCGGCGATCCTGGGCGAGGACATGCCCGCCAACGGCCCCCGGATCGACTATCTGCGTGCCGCGATGATCGACGGACGCGTCCATGCCGCCGCTATCCAGGACAGCTCGATGCTGCTCACCCTGGCTCGTTCGACCTGCCTGGTCATCCGCCCGCCGCACGCCCCCGTCGCACGGGCGGGCGACTCGGCGGAAATCCTGATGCTCGCTTGACGCAAGCCAAAACGTTCCATATAAGTTCCACGTCTGTTCTGGACGGAGGATCGCGATGCTCACCGCAAAGCAGCATGAGCTTGTCTGCTTCATCAATGACCGTTTGAAGGAAACCGGCGTCTCGCCGTCCTTCGAGGAGATGAAGGAGGCGCTGGACCTCAAGTCCAAATCGGGCGTCCACCGCCTGATCTCCGCGCTGGAGGAACGCCACTTCATCCGCCGCCTGCCCAATCGCGCTCGTGCGCTCGAGGTGCTGCGGATGCCCGACCGGCCCGAAAAGCCGGTGCCTCTGTCGACCGAGGCCAATGTGCGGTCCCCCGCACCCAAGCCGATCGCCGAACCCGCCAACGACGTGGTTGAGATTCCGCTGCACGGCCGCATTGCCGCCGGTCTGCCGATCGAAGCGTTCGAAGGCAGCTCGACGCTGGCCGTCCCGGCGGCGCTGCTGGGCGCGGGCGAGCATTATGCGTTGGAAGTGTCCGGCGATTCGATGGTCGAGGCGGGGATTCTGGACGGCGACTATGCGCTGATCCGCCGGACGGATGTGGCCCGCGACGGCCAAATCGTCGTGGCGCTGATCGACGATGCGGAAGCGACGCTCAAATATTTCCGGCGCGAAGGCTCGATGGTCCGTCTGGACCCCGCCAACCGCGCTTATGACCCCCAGCGTTATGCCCCCGCCCAAGTACGCGTGCAGGGCAGGCTGTCGGGCATTCTGCGCCGCTACGACTGACATTTGGCCTGACCCGCCGCCTTGCTCTTTAGCGGCAAAGACGGCGGAGACCGTAGAATGGAGGAAGGGCTGCGGGCGATCGGCCCTTCCCTCGCCTCTTGCAAAAGGAGAGGCTTGCGCAGACTTTAGGCATTGCGTGGCAAAGGCTTAGAGGCTGATCCGGCCAAGTCGAGACATTACCCCGGCGAAAGCCGGGGTTCAGTTGGGGGTGCGGTCGTGGTCGACCGACGCGTTCCATCGATGAAACCTTCACAACCGGACCCCGGCCTCCGCCGGGGTGGTAAGGCAATGGTTCAGGTCAGGCGGATCGAACTCTAGCGCCCCTGCCCAATCTCCGCTGGAACCCAGGGATGCCGATCCCCCGGCTCGCGCACCATCCGCACCGATGGCGGATCGAGCCGGATCGACACCCCACCGGTGCGGCGCAAGGCACTGCTATCCAGCTTCAACCAGCGTGGCCGACATGCTGTCGGCAAGCGCCGGTCGGCCACGACGATATCCACCTTGCCGCACAGGTCGATCAGCCGCGCCCATGGCACCGAATAGCCGCTACGCGTCGCCGCAATCCGCCAACTCCGATCGCCTCGCACCAACCGCGTCACGCACATATCGAGCCCGCACCGTGCATGGCGCTGGTCGGCCAGCGCCAGCGGCTCGCCACCGGCACCGCTCAGTTCGCTCAAGGTCGTGCGCATATAGTCCCCTGCCCGGTCGCGCAGCAGCGCCACGTGATCCCCCGCGACGACCGCGACATGCCGGCCATCGCCGGTCACGATCAGGTCCGGCGACGGCGCGGCGAGCATGACGCCGATCGCCAGCGCCAGCGGCGGCAGGCCCAGCCATCGCCACCGTGTCCGCCACAGCGCGATCCACAAGCCCCCGACCACCGCCGCCGCAAACGCCCGGGGGGAGGCGACCGGGAAGGCCACGACCGATCCCGGCATGGCTGACACCCAGCGGGCCAGCGCCAACAACAAGCCCAACGCCTTGCCGAGCAGCCACCAGAACGGCTCGCCCCACCCCAACGGTTCAAGCAAAAGCGCGATCATTTCCAGCGGCATCGCGACGAACGTCGTCCACGGAATGGCAACGATGTTGGCCAGCGCGCCGTAAAGCCCCGCCTTGTGGAAATGGAATACCGCGATCGGCATCAGCGCCGCTTCCACCACGATCCCGGTCGCCAGCAGCGCGCCCAACTGGCGCAGCGCCGACCAGCGCCAATCGGGATGCGGCCCCAGCGACCGCCGCACGCCCGGATACTCGTGCAGCGCGACGATCGCGGTGATCGCGGCGAAGGATAGCTGGAAGCTTGCGCCGACCAGCGCCTCGGGTCGGAAGAGCAGGACGATCAACGCCCCCGCCGCCACCAGCCGCAGGGTCATCGCCTCGCGCCCCAGCGCCAGCGCCGCCAGAACCAGCATCGCTGCCACACAGGATCGGATGGTCGGCACCTCCGCACCCGTCAGCCACGTATAGCCGATCGCCGCCACCGCCCCGGCCGCCGCTCCCACCAGCGGCAACCGCACGCGCAGCGCCAGCCACGGCCATAGCGCCAGCAACCGGATGGTCAGCACCATGACGATCCCGACCACCGCGGTGATATGCAACCCGCTGACCGACAGCAGATGGGCAAGACCGGCGCGGCGCATCGCCTCGGCATCGTCCTCGCCGATCGCCCCAACATCGCCCGTCGCCAGCGCCGCCGCGATCCCGCCCTCGCTGCCCGACACGCGGGTGGTGATCCGCTGCGACAGGCGCTGGCGCAGGCCGTTGCCCCGATCGGCGGGGCTCAGCACCGTCACCGGGGCGAAACCGCGTCCCGTTGCGCCGATGCCCTGGAACCAGGCCGCCCGCGCGAAATCATAGCCGCCGGGGGCGATCGCCGGGGCTGGCGGCATCAGGCGAACCCGCAAACGGACCCGCGCTCCCGGACCCAGTCCGGCGGGCACATCTTCCTCGGCCAGCGACACCCGAATCCGCGGCGGCAGGACGACACCGCGCCCCCGCCCGTCACGCGCTGCCGTCGGGCGCAGCATCAGCCGGACGATCCGCCGGGCCACAAGCCGATCGCTCGCCTCCACCATGGCGGTCATGTCGACCGTCATCGGCCGCGCAAGGGCCGGCGCGCGAACCGACTCGGCGCGGGCCCAGGCGATCGCCAACCCCGCCAGCATGAGGAACGCCGCGATTCCCACCGATCGCGCCGCCCGGCCGCCACCCATCCCGGTTACCGCTGCCAGCCCGATCCCGGCGACCAGCAGCGCGACCGCGCACCATGCGCGCGGATCGGGCAGGACGAACCACGCCGCGATCCCCGCGCCGAGCATCACGGGTACCCACAGCGCCAGTTGATCGCGCTCAGCCTGCGCCCATGCCTCGATCCGCACCCCTATCGCGATCATGACCGGGCGCAGCATTTGGCGGCGCGGTCGCTTGATGCTAGGGGCTGCGGCGGCTGAATGGGCCATCGAAATTCATGATTGGGAGTATGCGCGGTTGAGCGCAACTAATGAAATCGCCACCGGGTCGAATGCCACGCCAGTGGTAACCCGTTTCGCGCCCTCGCCGACCGGCTTCCTCCATATCGGCGGCGCGCGCACCGCGCTGTTCAACTGGCTGTTCGCGAAGGCGAATGGCGGCAAGTTCCTGCTGCGGATCGAGGATACCGATCGCGCCCGCTCGACCCAGCCCGCGATCGACGCGATCCTGGACGGCATGCGCTGGCTGGGCCTGGACTGGGACGGCAATGCCGTGTTCCAGTTCGCCCGAGCCGACCGCCATGCCGAGGTCGCGCACGAGATGATGGCCAAGGGCCACGCCTATCGCTGCTACATGACGCAAGACGAGATCGCCGCGCAGCGCGAGGCCGCACAGGCCGCCAAGCAGCCGCTGCGCATCCGCTCGCCCTGGCGCGACGCCGATCCGGCCACCGCGCCCGAGGGGCAGCCCTTCGTCGTCCGCCTGCGCGCGCCGCGCGAAGGTGCGGTGACGATCGAGGACCGGGTCCAGGGCAGCGTCACCGTGCAGAATGCCGAGCTGGACGACCTGGTCCTGCTCCGTTCGGACGGCACGCCGACCTATATGCTGGCGGTGGTGGTCGACGACCATGACATGGGCGTGACCCATGTCATTCGCGGCGACGACCATCTGAACAACGCCTTCCGCCAGTTGCCGATCTACAAGGCGATGGGCTGGGCCGAGCCGATCTATGCGCACATCCCGCTGATCCACGGATCGGACGGCGCCAAGCTGTCCAAGCGGCACGGCGCGGTGGGGATCGAGGCGTATCGTGACGAGATGGGCATCCTACCGGAAGCGCTCGACAATTATCTGCTCCGCCTGGGCTGGGGTCACGGCGATGCCGAGATCATTTCGCGCGACGAAGCGGTGAAGTGGTTCGACCTGACCGCCGTCGGCAAGGCGCCGTCGCGCTTCGACCTCAAGAAGCTGGAAAACCTGAACGGCCATTATATCCGCGAATCCGACGACACGCGGCTGGCCGAACTGGTCGCGGCCTGCATGGGCGAAACCGACACCGCGCTGCTGACCGCCGCCATGCCGTCGCTGAAGCCGCGCGCGGCCAATTTGAACGAATTGGCCGAGGGCGCGCGCTTCCTTTTTGCGCGCCGACCGTTGAGCCTGGACGAGGCTGCCACCGGTCTGCTCGATGAAAAGGCACGGGGCATTCTCGTTTCCGTTCACGCCGCGCTTGACGCGGTGCACAACTGGGATACGGAGCTTTTGGAAGACGCGGTACGCAAGGTGGCCGAAGCCGAGGGCGTAAAACTCGGCCAGGTCGCCCAGCCGCTCCGCGCTGCCTTGACCGGACGCAAGACGTCCCCGGGGATTTTCGACGTGCTCGCATTGCTGGGCCGTGAAGAAAGCCTGGGGCGGATCGCGGACCAGATGACCGCAGATAGGAAGGATCACTGAGTATGAGCGACACCGCGAAATTCGACATCGGCGGCAAGGGCTTTGACTATCCGGTCATGTCGGGCACGATCGGCCCGGACGTGGTCGATATCCGGAAGCTGTATGCGCAGACCGGCGCCTTCACCTATGATCCCGGCTTCACCTCGACCGCATCGTGCCAGTCGGAGCTGACCTACATCGACGGCGACGAGGGCGTGCTGCTCCATCGCGGTTACCCGATCGGCGAACTGGCCGAGCAGTCGAGCTTCATGGAGGTCGCCTATCTCCTGCTGAACGGCGAACTGCCCAGCAAGGACGAGCTGTCGGGCTTCACCACCACCATCACGCGCCACACCATGGTGCATGAGCAGCTGGCGGCGTTCTTCCGTGGTTTCCGCCGCGATGCGCACCCGATGGCGATCATGTGCGGCGTCGTCGGTGCGCTGTCGGCCTTCTATCACGACTCGACCGACATCCATGACCCGGTTCAGCGCACCATCGCGTCGCACCGCCTGATCGCCAAGATTCCGACGATCGCGGCGATGGCGTATAAGTATTCGGTGGGCCAGCCCTTCCTGTACCCGGACAACTCGCTGTCCTACACCGGCAACTTCCTGCGCATGACCTTCGGCGTTCCGGCCGAGCCGTATGAGGTGAACCCGGCCGTCGAAAAGGCGATGGACCGC
>Ga0308171_1000802_pt1 | contig 53653 bp, 28 predicted proteins | sample PhyGR1_FD_202135 | JGI IMG/M metagenome (GOLD analysis project Ga0308171, IMG submission 202135) | Phyllosphere microbial communities from UC Gill Tract Community Farm, Albany, California, United States - DLSLSG.R1 | ecosystem: Host-associated > Plants > Phyllosphere > Unclassified | place: USA... | reverse complement strand
TGGTTTATGTATTGGTTAGTTTAAATAGAAAAGCCCTCAACACTTTCTAAATGTTGCGGGCTTGTAATATAAATTGTTGCTCGTCCTATTATAAAGCAGTGGCGGTATACGTTACTGTTTGCTTATAATTTTTATTTAGATTTTCACAAAAAATATTTATAGGTTGGTAAATTTGTTATCATCGTTTTATGAGATTTAATCTTTAAATAATTGACGCAATTTTGTTGCAATAAATTTTGGCAATTATATACTTTATTTCACCATAGCCCCAAGGATATCAAAAATGACGACATTTAACAAGAAATTTTTAAATTCAGTTTTTAAGATTAAAAATATAGATTGTACATCAAAGTATATTGTTCACTAAATAAATTGAAAAGGTTTTCCGAATACTCGGAAAACCTTTGGAAATTATTGAATTTCGATCAGTCGTGGCGACTGTGTTACACCTTCTTTTTTGGGAATGGTAAGCTTTAAAACACCATTCTCATATTTAGCTTCAATGTTTTCATCATCCACAACATCTTTTGCCAGTTCGAAGCTGCGTTGGAAAGACTGATAGCTGAATTCTCTGCGGGTGAAAGTGCCGTTGTTTTCTTCCCCGCTGTCTTCTTTAGAAGAAGAAATTGTAAGCAGGTTCCCATCCAGGGTAACCTTGAAATCCTCCTTCTGCATTCCTGGTGCTGCAACTTCCACTTCGAAGGCTTTATCAAGCTCTCTGATGTTAACGGAGGGAATCGTTGTGCGAGAAGCAGAGAAGTTATTATTACCCCAATTAAAAAGTTCGCGGTTGAAAAAATCGTCGAACATTGAACGCGGATTGGCAGGGAGTAAGCTACCATTGGTTCTTTTTACGATTGTTGTCATAACAAACAAATTTTAAAAAGTTAAACAATATTTTAATGATCTCATTTTTTCTGAAACAAAGAATGTACCGACCGCTTTAGCAGGAAAAAATGTCTTCATTAATTCAAATAATATTTCAAAATGTCACATTCAGTTGACGGAAGTGTGAAAAAATGTCAAATTTTTATTAAAGATGTAAAATAAATGACAAATTATTATAACCTAAAGATTTTCATATACTTGAAATCTTTATATTTGCAGTATCAAGATTGTTTCTTAAATATTATCAGACGCATCCGACGTCATTATTGCCGGCCTTTCCAGGACCGGTCAACTAATTCTGTATAATTTTAATGAAACAATATGAATCTTATAGATCCTTCAATCGATAGCTTTTACACTAAAAGGCAAGAAGAAAACAGACTTTCAATAGGCTTAGGTCCGTTAGAGTTTGAACGCACTAAAATATTAATCAATCGTTACCTCAATACATCGTCTCACATTGCAGATGTCGGCGGAGGCCCCGGTCATTATGCACATTGGCTTGCAGGAATGGGACATACCGTCACTTTAATCGACCCTGTAAAAAAGCACATTGAACAGGCAAAAAGACGCTCAACACGAGGTTTTCAATTCACAAGCCTGCGCGGGGAAGCCCGTAAATTACCTTTGCCAGATCTAAGCCAGGAACTGGTGCTTCTTCACGGTCCTCTTTATCATTTACAAGATGTAGAAGAGCGTCTGGCTGTACTTAATGAAGCCAAAAGGATATTAAAAAAAGGTGGTATTCTTCTGGGCTTTGCCATTACGCATTCGGCATCTACCATAGCAACTTTACAAAGTGGTCTTGTCCATGATGAGTCACTTTTTGCCATGTGCATCAGCGAACTACAATCCGGCGATCACTTCCCTCCGGAAAATTATCCCTTGATGCTTCCGAAAGGTTTCTTTCATCGACCCTCTGAATTAATTGATGAGTTTGAAACGGCAGGATTTGAACCACTTGATTTACTGCCTGTGGAGGGGATTGCCTGGCTGGATAGCCATTTTTATGAAAGCTGGGCGGACATGGGGAAAAGAAATAGACTTCTGGAACTTATTAAAATAACAGAAAAGGACAGGGAGCTTTTATGTTTCAGTCCCCACATCATGTTAGCTGCAAAAAAATAAAATCAATCGTATACATCTTAACATTTATAATTATGAAAAAACTTAGTATAAAAAATCAATCCGCTTATTTTAAAATACTTATTATATTCCTGATGTTTGTAAATAGCGTAGCTGGTTTAGGACAAACCATAAAACGTCTCGACGGATCTTCACTGTCCGCCTCACAGATTGACAGTACGGTTCAACATTTAATGTCAGCTGCAAAGGTGGAGGGGCTGGAGCTTGCTTTAATAAACGATAACCGGGTAGCTTACCAAAAAGCCTATGGTTTCAAAGATAAAGAGAAGAACATTCCCTTGGACACGAGCACAGTGATGTACGGCGCTTCTTTTAGCAAGGCTGTTTTCGCCTATGTCAATATGAGAATGGTAGAAAAGGGTCTCATCGATCTGGATAAACCTTTGTTTTACTATTTAAAAAAAACGCTGAGTGAGTATGGGAACTATGAGGAGCTCGAAAAAGATGAACGCTGGAAGAAAATTACCCCGAGAATGTGCCTAAGCCACACGACTGGTTTACCGAATGTCTGGTGGATGAATGTAAAAACCGGAGTGCGGGATACCACCCTTGTCAACCGATTGTATTTTGAGCCGGGAAGCCGATATGCCTATTCAGGTGAAGGTTTCAAGCTGCTACAGCGCATTGAGGAAGTATATTTGGGAAAAGATCTCGAAAAGATAGCTCGTGAGGAACTTTTTGTGCCGGTTAAAATGGACAGAACCAGTTATCTCTGGCAAGCTGAATTTGAAGCAAACTCTGCAATTGGTTATGATGAAGACGGAAATGCTGGTGGTAAGGTCCGTTCGAGAAAGGGTGTAGGAGCGGGGTCAATGCTCACCACCATAAGTGACTATTCTCGCTTTATTTCGTATGTTCTGCGTGGTGAAGGACTGAGTGATAGAACTTTTAAGGAAATGTTGAGGCCACAGATTCGTATTCGTTCTTTGTATGAATTTCCAACCATGCTTGATGAGACTACTAATCGGGATGATAAAATTAATCTGTCATATGGCTTAGGTTGGGGCGTTATCAAAACACCTTACGGAAATGCATTTTTTAAAGGCGGTCATGATGACTGCTGGCGTAATTACAGCATCAGTTTCCCTCTGAAAAGAATAGCTATCGTCATTATGTGTAACAGCGGAAATGGAGAACGGATATTCAAGGAAATGCTGGAAAAACTGATCGGTGATACCTTTACACCATGGGAGTGGGATCGTTTTACGCCGTACACCAGGTCTAATAATTAAAACTGTGCAAACGGCATCCTGCAAAAGGGTGCCGTTTATATTTAATATTTAAATTTTAACAATATAAAAGTAGTCGTTAAGAAAATAGTTCTTAGAGATGATTGATTTTTTGTTAGTGTTGTTTCATTTTCAATAATATTAGATGTCAGTCTGGAAGTTACAGCAAATGTGGTCACTCATCCTATTTTTAAATCATTTTCTTTTATACTTATAGCATTTATTTTCCAGTTTTGGTGATGAATATGACAACAATATAATTCCTTTTCGAAGTAATTCAAAGCTCGCTCTTCAATACATTGACTCTTTATAGTCATGGTAAACTGAGATTGGCAGAAGTTGTTTTAATTCTTTCTTTAAATAAAAAAATGTTCGACTGTTGAACAAATTCCCTTACCTGCGCAGATGATGGAGTAGAGAAGCGAATAGGGAGGTGAGATAACAACCGATATTTTTTATAAATGTTAACCAGAATTTCGTCTTATTGCATACTGCTAATTCATTAGTTTTAAATAATCATCTATTGTCATTTTTAATGATCAAATTTCAATTTTGTTGTGGTTGGATTTGCATTAATATTGAATTTATCATATCTTCAGTACAGTTAAATTGGATTGGTGTATTTCAGTCCCGTATTTGTCCCCCAGTTTTACTAAAATAGTGTAAATAAAAGAGTTTCAGTTTCTGTATCTGAAAAAGGTACGGCCGATTTGGTATCTTTCGGTGCTCCATTTATTGACAATCCCGATTTGGAAGAGCGTTTTGCTAATATTCCATTATCTGAAAGCAATCAGGATACGATCTATACAGGTGGCGAAAGTGGATACGCTAATTATTCAAAAGCTAAGTTATTATAATCCTTTCAGTAATCGAACTGGTATATTGGATAAATTTTTTTATAAATATCCTTTTCATTACGAATTACGAATATCTGCATTAACACTGCAAGATTGATCCGTAGCGACTTTGCTACGGATTTTTATTCTTTATTTATCTGACAACTTTGCGCTGTTTTTATTACCAAAACCGATTTTTTACTTTCTTTTTACTATTGATAGATTTTAAAAAGAGCTCCATATTAGCCCTGATCATAGAGGCATCCTTTTTGTGTCGCAGACATAACAAAAAGATATAGCGTAGCAGCAGGATACAGCTCCTAATTAATATTTCGATTAGGTTTTTGTACCTATCTTTACCTGATAGATGAATGAGAACGAAAAATTTTAGGAATAGTTAAGGAAAAGTATATTAGGACTGGCGTGCATGACGGAAGTTTCTTTGGAAGTTTTGATCATATTCTAAACCTCTGTGTCGAAGAAAGGAATTCATTTTTACAACGTATGGCTACAGAAATAAAAATTGTAATCAGACACAGCGCAAACCAAAGAAAGATTACTTTACCTTCATAGTTTATATTATTGCAATCGTTTTTGAAAAAAATGTAAGAGCTTAATTGACATGAAGTTCCAACAAAATTTATGGAGATTATTTTCTGCTAACATCCCAAGAAAAATGATATCATCATTCTTTACAAAATAAAGTATAATTTCAGCTGATTACTGTTCTGATCTTATGAAGAGCACTCGTATCTTACCATTGAATTATTATTTATCGATGTTACCGAAATAAAACTTTTTTCTGGACATTTTTTTCCAGGTGGGGGCATTTCACAGGTAATCAGCGAAAAAAGAGTCCAAAAAAGACTTTTCTGAAAAAATATCATTTTTTGAAAGGCATAATTTAATTTATAGCTTAATTAGTATGTCATTTTCTATTTGGTTAACAATACACTCTATCGTATTACGAGAAGTTAATTCGAAAAAATAAAGATTGGAGTTCGTAAGTGTTGTATGATTATAGTTTGTTCATGTATATTTGTAAATAATCTACATCATTTAAATGAGATTTTTAATAGTTCTCCTGTCTCTTTTATTTTGTAAGTTTTATTCTCAGGATATTACTGCTTATAATGCTATTTACAATAAAACATTTTTAGAGACAGCTCAAAAGGATTATTTTAAGGCACTGCAAATTGCAGATTCATTATACACTATTTCGCAAACTCCTGTTTTACAGGTCAAAAGTCTCATGCTTTCCGCAACATTATACGGTCAATCAGCTGAGTTCGAAAAATCAATTGATTATGCCTTGCGCTCTGAAAAAATTATTGAAGATACTGACAATATCATCTGGAAAGCCAAGATTTATGGCTTTCTTGCTACGCATTACCGTTATGTAAGACTATGGGATCAATCGAAGAAATATTATGAATTAGGAATTAGTACTGCACAAACTATTCCTAAGCCAGAAATTAGTAACTCTATAATGGCTATGATGATGCAGGAGTCAGCGTATTATTGGATAGAACAGCAAAATTATCATAAGTCTTTAGCGGCAATCAAAAAAGGGCAGTCTTATGATAAGGAAAGCAATTTAAATCCGGTTTTTCTTACTCAAAACGAGCAGCTTTTAGGGTATAATTACTACCATTTGAATAGATTTGAAAAGTCATTCGATCATTATCAAAAGGCGCTGGATCTTTCCAAAGAACTACCTCAAGACTTTTTTCTTGTTGGACTCATACATAATGGATTTGCTTTACTTTATCTACAAAAGAGTAATCTTAAAAAAGCAAAAGAACATCTTGATATTGCTCAAAAAATTTCTGATGGATCAAAATACCTTTCTTTAAAGAATGAAGTTTATGAAATATCAGAAAAATATTATGCTGCGACAAAAAATCTGGAAGATTATGTAAAAATAAAAGAAAAGCATGATACTAATGCGAAGAGAATTGATGCAAAAATGCGATCGTTTATCAATCAATCCTATAGCAAGATTCAAAAAGAAAATACGATAGTGAAAAAACAGGATAATGATAAACGCATTATCATTTTTCTTGCTGGACTATTAATAGCAATCTGTATTTTGGCTTTTATCCGATATAGAAAGAAAAATAAGAAAAATATTGAAAATTTCAGACAGATTTTGAATGAACTGGATAAAAAGCATAAAACTCTTCTCTACGAAATATCCACTACAGAAAATTTAGCAATACCGGATACTGTGACGAGTTCAACCGGAAATGCTGGAGAAACATTAATAGTTTCTGAGGTAATCAAAAAAAATATTCTTGCCAAACTTAATGAATTTGAAAGATCACAAGCATTTACCAGGAACAACATATCATTATCTTATCTCGCTACCTTTTGCGAAACCAATACAAAATATCTTTCAGCTGTAATCAACAGCACTAAAAACAAAGATTATAACAATTATATCAATGATTTAAGAATTGACTTTATTGTTGAAAAACTACGCCACAATCCTAAATATAGAAAATACAAAATTGCCACTCTAGCTGAAGAAGCAGGTTTTTCTTCCCATAATAAATTCTCTATGATTTTTAAAAAAGTAACGACTCTTTCTCCGTCAGTATTTATTAAATATCTTGAAGAAGAAGCAGCTATGTAAAATTATCATCTTATCATCAAGATAATGTGATAATTAAATTTCAAACGTTTTAAAAATCAGATTTTTACTCATGCGAAATTCTTCTTTTTCATGAAATCGGATATATAGTTTTTTTAATCTCTGATATTCAGTTGAAATGTAGGTGTCTATTTGTCAAATTCATGTTTTCCAAATTTTTTATTATTGATAGCACTAGAGCTATCAGTAAATTTTTGACAACATGAAGAAATAATTACTTTTTTTCTTTACGTTTATTCAATGCCATAAGTTGGCTCAAGCCGGTGTTTAAGACACCAAATCCTAATGATCCATTAAGAATAGAAAATAGCAGTACTGATGGGATTGCTTCATTTTTTATTAGCTGTAGAATTATAAACCCATTAAAATACTTTTCTAAAAACAAATTTATATGAAAGGTATGTTTTTATTAATTTCTTTTAGACCTTTCGTATTGTGAGAAGTTTTTTGTTTTCTAATGTATTAAATCGTCTTTATTTGGGATAGCACTTTAGTATTATTTCAATTTTTACTATAAAAATGCATTTTTTTAAGAAATTGATATTGTGTGCTTTACACGATTCTAATTTATCACTTTCATGATTTCGATAAGCCTAAATTTTTAAAATGAAACGAAATTCAAGTTCGATCAAGTATTTTCGCATCAGTATTATTTGATCAAATAAAATAAAATTCACAATTATTTTCAGCAACTAAAACTTATTAAACGGATGAAAAAAACAATTTTACTATTTCTCCTACTACCATTAGTAATGAATGCTCAAGTAGGTATCAACAACCCTTCTCCAGGTTCCACACTAGATGTCACAGCTAAAGCTCCAACAGGTACAGCGACAAACGTAGATGGAATCACCATACCAAGAATTGACCGACAGAGGGCTCAAAGTATGACCGGAACACCTACCTCTACCATGATCTATGTAAGCAGCATTGCAACCGGAACCCAAACCGGAACTGCTATCAATATAGATTCTATAGGATTTTATTTTTATAACGGGGCGGCATGGATAAAAGTTGACAGTACTATTTATGACAGAAACGGATCTCTTTCAAGTGCAAGAAACGTAAATTTAGCAGGAAACAACTTAGGGTTTACGGGCACAGGAAATGTAGGAATCGGGATTGCTAATCCGAATGCAAAGCTTGATGTTATCGGAAAAGTGAAAATTACAGATGGTACACAAGCAGATGGTAAAGTCCTTACTTCGGACGCAAACGGTCTAGCATCATGGTCTGCCACACCAGCAACTTCTCTGTATTTTGTATCAGCTAACTCTTGGGGTGGTACAAATGCGCCATCAAACTATACTTCTACCACTCATCCTACCGGAGCTACACCGGCAAATGTAAATGACCGTTATTTAGTAAATACTTTAGCAAATGTTAACAATTTAGGCCCAGATGCTCCAACCGCTCCAACATTCGGACTTTCTCCTTTATACTATAAGATTCCAATTACAGGGACTTATCGTATTACTTTATATACAGATATCGGAGCTGATAATCGTGATGTCACACCTCCCGTACCTCTAGCATACACAAGAATAGCTATTGCTGCTTTTAATGGAACTACACAGCTAAAAGTTAATAGTGATAATGTAGTTACATCAAGTGCCGGTACAATGATAAACATATGGAAATTAGAGGCTGGCAATATCGTATTCCCATATTCAGCAGGAATTGTACCTGGTAATAATCAACTTGTTGAAACTACTTTCACTGTAGAACGTGTCAATTAAAGTTACCAACGATAGTTCTGCTGTTGAAATTTAAATTATGTGCCATGATTTAAATGTTTTGAGATTTTGAATTATTGCTGTTTTTTCGTTGTGATTTTGTTTAAAAAGGGAGGTCGTCATCTTCTTTTGGTTTTTCAGACTTACTGTTCTTTTTCTCTGTTGCTGTTGCAGGTTCTTCACTTTGCTTTTTTCCTGCACCTCCGTAGAATTTAATCTGTGAGGTATGGAAATTCAGTCCTGCGCGAGCTTCTCCGTCCTGACCTGTCCACGCCCTTGCGGACACTCTGCCTGAGAGTTCGACCAATGCGCCTTTGGTCAGAATTTTGGCTACGGAAGTGCTTATCCAATAGGCGCAGTCGAAATAGGTTGTCTGCTCTATGCGTTCGCCCTGCTTGTTTTTGTAGCTGTCGTTGATAGCTACTGAAAAGTTTACTACCTGTTTGTCCTGTGACACGGTACGCACCTGCGCATCGCTTGTCAATCTTCCTGTAATGTTCATGTTCTTAAATTTTTGTAGGTTGTTGGAATTGTTTTCTCTGCTGTCTGCTATGATTTTTTCTGATTTATTCGGTAATGAGAGGAGGTGCTGTTTCTTTTCACTCTTTTTATCATTTCCAATGCTGTTGTTTTTCATAGCTGACATTTTTTTTATTCGTCTAAAGAGCCGGAGTATGCTTTGTTTCTTTTCACGAGCATAAAAAGGTTAATGTTTAGCAGGGACAAGGTTTTGGGAAATAAATACGACCCGCATGGGTGGAGATTTTTTGCTAAATCCCGCAGGGACCTGACCTTGTCCCAGCGTTAAGAACATGGAAATACCTTTGCTCTTGAAATGGAACAAAACAGCATACCCGTTCTTTGATTAAACACAAGTGGAAGCCACGAAAATTGGCATTAATGAAATGACCAAATTTGTGGTCAGATGAAGCACATAGCGATCATATTGAAAATTTCTAATATTTTGCGTTTATTGGAGATTTCGGCGCAATTGATGTTAAGCCCTCACGTAAGATTTTCGCATTATCTTTGTATAATGGATGAGCTAGAGTAAAGGATATTAGAAATTTTCAAAGAAAAAGATCAAAAGCCGGGGGATGTAATGGTAACTACCTTGGAGATTTTGATCATATTCTCAACTTATCGATTTAAGAAAGAAATGGTTTTTTACAACAAATGTTGGCTAAAAGCTAATCGTAATTAGGGAAAGTGCTAATCAGAAAATGGTCATGTTGCCAATATAGTCCCCTGCTAGTTATAACAAGTTATTAACTGGATTTACTACAAATTATACAGAATATATTGGTCGCAATTTATTTCGACCAATATATTGTATAAAGCAAAGTTCCAGCATCTTGTAATACGGTTCAATAAAACCTTTGTCAGCTTTATTTAGTCTGTACTACGGACAACAGAAAAGCCAAAAGGAAACAGAATAATGGATGGGTGCGCTTTAGGGAAGTAGTCATTTATGCCATATTCTTTTGGTGGGAATACTGATGGCTGGTCGCGTTACCTGGCTGTCTTTTTATCTGTTTCTTCTTAATTTATTTGATTGATAATCAATCTTCGGCAGATTAAAAATAATTCCGATACTCACGGAGACAGATTGTTTAAGGATTGCAGCACGAAGAACATCAAAATAAAAAAGAGCGTTTAAGTTAAAATGACCAAAGTTTTTAGGTATAAAAAGATAACATAATTGCCACGGGATTTGTTGCGGATTAATTAAAATTACTACCTTTCGTGGCAGAACTAAATAGCCTCGAATGCCAAACCTACAGTGGAAGGAAATTGTGTCTAAAAACACACAACAAGGACGAAACGCTCTGTATCTATTCCTTAATCAAAAAAAATAGGTGATTATACCTGATGGGATTATGTAGTTCTAAACGACGCTCAAATGTGATAGCATTTAAAGAGTTGTCGATAAGATACAAATTCGATTTCAAGTAATTGAGTTGAAATAAAATAATATAGTAATAAATAGAATTTAGAAAAAAGCGAGTAAATGCTTTTTTCTTATTTATAATTTTAATAAATGGCAGCAGAGATAATGGAACACGACATAGCGTTAGAAGACAACCAGTTAGTGTGTGTAGTAACTGGAGAGATCAAAAAAGCAAAACCGCAGGAGATTAATTTACAGTCGGTTGCATTGATGCTTAATGAGGAATACGGCTTCGATTTAGCCGATATGGAACGTGACTTTACTATACAGTTTACAGATCCTGATACTGGAAAGCAGAAAAAACAAAAATTGGAGCTTGTCGTATTTGAGCAGGGGAAGCCTCACCAGCAAGAATACATCACTAGGGTTTGTATAGTTCAAGATGATAAGGTAAAGGATACTGACAAGGCAAAAGGCTTAGCAGCAACTTTAGAAAATGCAATGGGGGCAGTGGAAAGTTGCGAGTTTGGTCTATGGGCTAATGGAGCAAGTTATCATTTCTTGCAAAAGGAAGAAGATGCGATGGGTTTCGATTCTGAATTCACTGATTTATCTGATTTTCCAGGAGAAGGTGAAACCTTGGAAGATCTGGACCGTGCTGATCGATCAAGTAGTAGAAAACCTGCAAATGATTCATTGATCAAAGTATTTAAGCGTTCACATGATTACATTTATGGCAATGAGGGCAGAAAGAAAGATGCCTTTTGGCAATTGCTATACCTGATTTTCTGCAAATTGTATGATGAAAAAAGAAGGTTTATTTCTTCCGATGAAAGTTATCGTCGAAAATTTTGGGTAGGTGTTAAAGAGAAAAATACCACAGAGGGCTGTAAAAAAGTTGCTGATCGTATAAAGAGTCTTTTTAAAGAATTGAAAGAAGACAAAATTTTTTCGGAAGTATTTTCTGGAAGTGAAGAAATTGAACTTCGAGATAAGGGAATTGCATTTATTGCTAGTGACTTAGCAAAATATTCATTTCTTGACGCTTCTATTGATGTTAAAGGTACTGCATATGAAACCATCGTTAGTAATACGCTAAAACAAGAAGCAGGACAATTTTTTACTCCTAGAAACATTGTGAAAACAATGGTTGAAATGTTAAATCCACGAGAAACTGATCGCGTGTTAGATCCAGCATGCGGTTCGGGTGGGTTCTTGGTTATGGTTTTAGACCATGTCCGTAAACAGATTGCAACAGAACTATATCCAGATCTCAATGGTCCATTACTAGCGGAAAAATATAATTCCTTAGATGTTAATGAACGTGTGAGGCAATATGCTGAAAATAGCATATTCGGTTTCGATTTTGACCCAGACTTAAAAAAAGCTGCAAGAATGAATATGGTAATGGCAGGTGACGGTCATGCTAATATTTTCCATGTAAACTCACTGGAGTACCCTAATTGGGAGCATCCAGAAGAAATTGCTAAAATTAATAGCGCGATTAATCAGAGCCTATTAATGATGAAAGATTTAGAAAATGCAGGTGGTACCGACGCACGTGAAAAATTTGATATGATTTTTACAAATCCTCCATTTGGGGCAAAAGTCAAGGTAGAAAGGGGTACGATATACAAGGATGATGGTACACTAAATTATAAACTTGGCGAATATAGTGATGCTCCAGAGGTATTATTTATTGAAGCCTGCTATAACTTTTTAAAACCTGGAGGAAAAATGGCTATAGTTTTGCCTGACGGTATTTTAGGAAATCCAAATACTTTACCTGTGAGGGAATGGATTCTAAGCAAGTTCAAAATTCTTGCATCGATAGATTTGGCGGTAGAGGCTTTTCTTCCTCAAGTAGGGGTTCAAGCATCTTTATTGTTTTTACAGAAAAAAACAGAATTAGAATATCAGCTAGCACAAGAACGGAAGGAAGAGTATGACGTTTTTATGGCAATAGCAGAAAAATTGGGTAAAGATAGAAGAGGTAATCCCATTTATTTAAGAGATGACGATGGAGCAGAATTACTTTTTGACACTGAAACACAGTATATTGTTAACAAAAAGAATTCTCTTAAAACTGTCAAGATCAGAAAGGAAAAGTTAAAAATTTTGGATGACGACCTGCCAAAAATTAGTGAAGAATATTTTAAATTTCTTAGAGGAGAATTTGAATGAAGACAGTAACCATAAAAAATGCAGGATTTTCTGAAAGCGATTTACGGTTAGACGCTTCATATCATCTGAGTGACGGTCCTTTAACAATGTTAAAGCTGAAGGTTTCTCCCTACGCGTTGACAACCTTGACTTCTGAATGTGAAAGGATTTTCTCAGGAAATATATTTAAAAGGTCATTTGTAAAAAATAGCCAATATGGTTGGCCTTATCTTACAGGTTCAGATATGGTAAACGTAGATATTAACAATGGAAAGTATCTATCAAAAAGATATACCACACAAGCAGAAAATTTGCGAATTCATAAAGAATGGATATTAATTTCGTGTTCGGGCACTTTAGGAAATTGCGTTTTTACAAATGAGGATTTTGAAGGTAAAGTTGCAACGCACGATTTAATCAGAGCTATCCCGAATGAAAACAATATTTTGAAGGGCTACCTATACGCGTATTTATCGTCAAAATATGGGTATGGACTGTTGACCCAAGCAAGTTATGGTGGAGTTGTTAAGCATATTGAACCTCACCATATCGCTAATATCTCAATACCTATACTTCCTAAAAATCAGCAAGAAGAAATTAATCATCTTATATTACAAGCTAGTGATTTACGAGTGGCAGCCAATAAATTATTACAAGAAGCGATTTTATTATTTGAAGAGTCAATTAGCGAAAGTGATGTTCATTTAGGATACCAAGTTGGTAAAATTAGTTCCGCATCATTTAATTTATTTTATAAAAGATTAGATAGCCAATATCAATTATTATGGCAGACATTAGACAAAGAAAAAAATCATAGCGTTGAATACGAGCCTATAATTAAGTATGCAAAATCTATTTTTGTCGGTGGAAGAGGAAAAAGAAATTATGTAAAAAAAGGAATTCCATTCTTATCTTCTTCAGAAATGATGCTCTATAATCCAAAAAGGGGTTGCAAAATGGTAAGTAAATTTACACCAGGAATCGATTCAATGATAGTATCAAAAAAAGAAATTTTAATTTCGAGATCAGGTACTGTAGGAAATGTAGTTCTCGTTGGAGAAGACCTATCAAATACTGCAATTTCTGAACATGCACTGAGGCTTGTGATAGATGAGAACAAAATTTCACCGAACTACGTATTTTGCTTCCTAAAAACGAAATATGGACTGAAATCAATGGAAGCGTCATCCTTTGGATCAGTGATAATTACTCTAAATGAAGATTTAATAGGAAATATTAAGATTCCGATAGTATCTGACAATCTTCAAAGTATAATAAATGAAAAAATAGAGCTTTATATTAAAAAATTGGATGAATCCGTCTGTAATGAGAATAAGGCTATAGATTTAGTAGAACAAGAAATTGAATCATGGCAAAAATAATTAAACCTCCCTATTTCGATTCAGTAGTAAACTCTGGAGAAAAGCGTTTGTTAGAGTTTTTGGAAGTGAATCTTCCAAATTCTTTTTTTCTTATTCCTAATGTAGAAATTGCGTCTACAAACCCGCGTAATAATCGAACCCAATATTGGGAATATGACCTAATTGTTGTGGCACCTCATGCTATATATAATATTGAAAATAAAGACTGGAAAGGCCGGATTGAAGGGGATGATAATTATTGGTATGTAAATGATAAACAGAGGAATAATCCATTAAAAACAGGAAGACAAAAAACTGCAATTCTTGCTTCTAAACTTAAAGACCATGACTTATCTTGGGCCAAAGTTTGGATTCAAAACATGGTTACGTTATCCTTTCCAAATACATATGAACCCTTATTGTGTAAAGAAGCTGGAAAGCTAACTTTTCAACTCAATGAAAAACTGATCAAGTATTTAAAAGATCCTTATGAAATTGGGCAGTTGGAAGGGGACATTGCTCAAATTCAAAGTGCTTTGGTTCAATTTTTAATCGGGGAGCAGAGCCAGAAAGCACCTCACGAAAAGCGAGAAGTTGAGGGGTACGAAATAATTGAAGTATTACATCAAGAAAATAACTATGCTGAATATTTGGTAAAGCCGAAAGGTGTAACATCATCTATTAAGAAGAGAGTAAAAGAATATGCTCTTCAAGTTAGTGGATTAAGTAAAGATGAATTACTGAAGAGAGAGAATCAAATTAACAATCAATATAGAGCCCTCAATAGTATAAAAGCTAAGCCATTTATACTTAATGTCGAATTCCGTATAGATGAAGAAAACCACCTTTTTTACGAAATTTCTGACTATCTCGATGAAAATTCATTAAAAGCAGAAATGCGTTCAAAAACATTTACATTTCAGGAAAAGATAAACATTATCCGGAATATTATGGCTGCGCTAAAAGAAGCGCACGGCGAAAACGTATTTCATAGAGACATCAACCCAGAAAATATTTATATGACTGGTGGCTACGCTTACTTAGGGAATTTTGGGAAATCTTATTTTTCTGATGAATCTAGGCAAGGTTATACCGTTATGCCTACTATTAGTGAAAGTAATGCTACTGCCTACCATCCACTAGAACTCACAGTCGGTGATGCATCGAGAGCATCTGACATTTATTCACTGGGAGTACTTATCTACTGGCTATTTACCGGACTTGAACCTGTTAGAAATCCATTTGAACTTAATAGTTTATCAGGAAAACTGCCTGAAGAAAGGCTGCCGTCGAAAATTAACAGTACCCTACCAAAATGGCTTGATGAGTTGTGCAACAAAACGATATTGGTCGATGAAAGCTTAAGGTTCGATAATATTGAAGAGTTAGAGGAATTCTTTAATAAAGCTTTGAAAGACAACAGTTCGTCATCTTTCTCAGAAGCTAAAATAATTCCAATCCAGAGTCTACCAAAAGAGGCTTACGATATAAAGGAAGGGGACGCCTTTGAACGTGTTTATCTTATTCAAAAAGTACTGGGTAAAGGTGGTTATTCAAGGGTTTTTAAGGTACTTCAACAACTTCAAGGAGAATCTTTTACACTAAAACTTTTTCATGAAAGCGTAAACGCCCAGTCAGTTATTGATGAATACCAAGCCTTAAAAAAATTAGACCATCCTAATATCGTAAAATTTGTTGGTAACGGAAAATCGATAGATGGCCAATTCTATACTATCATGGAGTACCTAGAGGGTGAAAATTTGAGCATTTACACACGCACAGATGCTCGTCTTTCAATTAAACGAGTTTACCAGGTAGCTAAAGAAATATTAAGTGCACTGGTGGCAATGCAATCTCTTGAACAACCAATCCTACATAGAGATGTAAAACCTCAGAATATTGTCTGGGATAATGAGCAAAGATTTGTTCTCATTGATTTTAATGTAGCCTCATTTGCAAAAGACAATAACGATTTTGTAGGAACTAATCCATATTTAGCACCAGACTTAATTATTGATGGAACAAAAATTAAATGGGATACTTCGGCGGACACCTTTGCGCTGGGTATTACCCTTTATGAACTGTTATGCAAACAATATCCATGGTCTCCCGGGAAACTACCAATCTTAAGTAAAGATGCAATTCATCCAAAATTGATTGAAGAGCGATTATCCGATGATTTTGCTGATTTTATTTTAAAAGCAATAAATCCTAAATCTGAAGGAAGGTTTTCTACAGCCAAAGAGATGTTAGAGGCTCTTCTTTTGATTAGTGAAAATGGAATACTGCAAAGTAAGAACGAGAATTCTGAAATAGAACTAGAAATTGCTGAAGGGCAAGACTTCGTTAAATACATAAACTCTTTGTACAGTCAGTCTAAACACGGAAACTCCGGGACGAGGGCTAATTTCAATACAAGTAATTTTGATAAAGTTACGTATACACCTACCAAATTAGATAATCACCTCATTCCAGCCGTTTTGGATGGACAGTTTAAATTACTGATTATTACAGGCAATGCAGGTGACGGTAAAACTGCATTTATAAGAAAGATTGAAGAAGATAAAAACATTACGAATCTCAATCGCTTCGACCATAAGAACGGGGCGGAATTTAGAATTAATGGGATATTATTTGAAAGTAACTATGACGGCTCGCAGGATGAGGATGACAAAGTTAATCATGATGTCCTCGAAAATTTCTTTCTGCCATTCGAGAATTTAACTAACTACAACGATGCTACTGAAGGCAGAATAATTGCCATTAACGAAGGACGATTGGTTGAGTTTTTAAAAACAACATCAAAACACAATCAATTACACGATAACATTGAAAACTACTTCTATAATGAAGGACACCATGAACTTCCGGAAGGTTTAATGATTATCAATTTGAATCTCAGATCAATTGTAGCAAAAGGAACAAAGGAGCCTAGCTTATTTAGGCAGCAAGTAAAAGCACTTACGAAAAAAGAGCTTTGGAAACAGTGTGATGGTTGTTCATTAGCAAACCAGTGTTTTATAAAATACAACGTAGAATCATTTAATGATTCAGCTACAGGTGATGAAATTATAACTCGAATGGAGTGGTTATTGAGAACTGCAACTTTAAAACGTGAATTGCACGTAACAATGCGGGATTTGCGATCCTTTATTGCTTATACCCTTACTCGTGATTATGTATGTGGAGATATTGAGCAACTATATAAGGAGAATGTACATTCTCCTGAAAACTTTTGGCAAAATTATTATTTCAACATTACTAATCCAATATCTAATGACTCTGGCAACCAAGACAGGTTTATTAAACTGCTTCGTGAAACCGATATTGGCGAGGTATCAATTCCAGATTTAGACAGAGATCTGTTTTTTGGAATGCACCAAAGCAAATCTTATCTTGAGTTTGCCGATAGAGAGATTAATCTGCTTGATACATTTAATGCCGTTGAACGGATAATACCAACCTATGAACAGAACGACTTCCAGATATTTAGAATTAAGTCAATACAGAAAAATTTTATAAGACATCAATACTTTGAAGGCAAAGCGGAACTATTAAGTTTTTCAAATCGTCAAATTAATGATGATGCGGAAGATAAACAAATGCCATCCTATCTTTTACGATTACCTTATCACTCCGTTTTTAGATTTATTAATGTACTTAGTGATGGAGATATAAATGATGATACAAAAATTAGTATCTCAAGAGCCATTTCTTTAAATGAAGGGTGTGACAACGTGGCTATTGATAAGGAATACTTGATTTTATCATCAACTGAAATTAGCGATCCATTCAGTAAATCATTTAGATTATTTGGATTGGGAGATTTTGAATTGTTCGTCAATAAGACCGGTCACTTAGTTAAGTATCTAGAATACGAACCAGACAGTTTGACATTCCGACACAAAGTACAAAAGCATATCAAATTAACTGTATCCCTTGATTTATACGAAATGCTTCACTTTATCCAAAAGGGTTTTAGTCCTTCTCTTAATGACTTAAAAGGAAAATTTGTGGAACTCATAATATTCAAGAACCTATTGGAGAATCTGAATTATAATGAAGTAGTTGTAACCAAAGATAACCATTCTTTTTTCAGGATCAGCAAAGACGAAAAAAGTCGTTTGCATTTACAACCAATGAATATATAATTATGGCGATTAAGTTAAATAAGGAGGAAAGTTTATTCAGAAATGAATTGATTTTCACAGTTGATGCAAAAGCAATAAATATCGATAATACATTGGTTAATTTGTTTATGCTGCTTAAACATAATGGCATTAGACCCAAACAAAGAGCTCGTGCAGCAGGTAATGCATTTATTGAAATTGATACTCTAAAAAAAGTATTCAGTAAACTTGAAGAAGAAGGATCAGTTCTTGGGTTCAAGGATAACCCGGAGGCCGCTGAGCTTTGGATGAGGAGCAATTTAGTGAATATGGTTAACCGTGGAAATATAGATAAAGAAAAAATTTCTTCTCTTAGGCCGATACATTTGGAGTGTTATAGGGTTAGAAATGCCGCAAATACGAGAGATTACAATACCGCCGATCAGGTGTATCTCATGCTCTCTGTCAACCCAACGGTTAAGGAAGATCTGAAAAATTTTCTAATGGAAGGCTGGGATCAAGCAACCAATAGAATCAATATTGTGAACGGACTAGATGTTGATAGCCTGGGCTTACTTCACATAATAAAAAATGTTAAACCTGGCTTTTTGGACAGCAATTCAAATCTTAATCAAATCAGTCCTTTACTGCAAAACCAAGCTGATTTATTTTGTGACGATGTTAGGAGATTATTGGTTTACAAAAGACTTATACCAAGAAATGTATTAATAGATTACTTAAAAACAATAACATCTTTTCATTTATCTATCTACATTCAAAAATTAATTCATTTTCTGCCGAGAATGATAGAAAATGGTACTGCGGATGTAAATGACGACTGGAATATTGTATTAGACGCAACTGACAATCATGAGAGTAAAGTAGCAAAAATAGCAGCAGATGATGCTGAGAGTTTGACAAACAAAGTTTATGATTATGTAAAAGCTACTTTTCAGGTTAATGCGACATTGCGAAGGCTAAAATTGGATAAGAACAGTTCAGAAAATATAAATAAAGCACTTAACGCATTAAAAAATAAGCCCTCAGATTTTGAAATTTACTTCGAAGCACAATGGGATAACTTATACAGTTCTCTTGATGATGAGGATAGAACAATGATAGGTGACATGGTTAAATATGAAGATACTTACTTTGATCGGTACATAGAGACTATTCTTAAAGCAAGGGGAACATATCAGTACCGTTACCATATTCAATTAATTGATAATCTTTCCCAAAAAAATAACGAGCGTGGGTTTATGGCTCAAGGCCGAAGCCGCAAACACCCTAGAAGATTTGTTCTAGGAACGCGCCTTTTAGAAACTTTGGTTCAAATTCTTGTTTTAGAATCAATGGAAAATCAGTTCAGTACACGAACATTATCAATTGAAGAACTAATTCAAAGTATCCGAGACAGATACGGCCTTGTATTAAATGGACTGAATGAAAGTCGTTTTGAGGATGCCGATTTACAAACTCATTTAGCATTTAAAGAAAATGTTGATGCTTTTAAAAGGAAGCTTCGACAAATAGGATTCTACAATGATCTAAGCGATGCCTATATTCTACAGAGAATAAGACCTCGTTACGAATTAAACGCTCAGTAAAATGGAAATTTTAAAAACCCCTAATACGTATTACAGAAAAATAATAGATCTGATCTTGCGTATGCATCAGGAAGATCTGATTAACGCAACCCCTGGCCACTGTATGAAAATAACAGGTCTGGGGCTCGGTGAACTTGACTTTTTATGGAATATCATCCATACTCAGTATCCAAATATTGATACTTTTATAGTTTCAGAAGAGAGGAACAGCGATAAAAAGTTTATCTCAGCAACTAAATTAATTGAATTAAGAAATAAACAGGATGCACCATTATTGGTGTTGATCCCTTCCAACAGTAGGACAGCTGCCGAAGACTCATATGGTAATGCCACTTTTAAAGAGATTTCTCTGGAAGGTATAGAGACAATTTTATTGAACGAATTAATAGATAAAATACCAGATATATGTGCCCGTATAATCAAAGATGAGGTGCTAAATTACCTGAAAACTTATGACGTAAGTATTGTCGGTATTATTAAGTACCTGTTAGCTCTAGAGGAGCACGGTTATTCTAATAAAGCTATTGGTGATTATTTGTATCTATTGAACTTAATACCGGATGTCAATTTGGTTCAGGAAATAGATAAGGTAAGATCTAGGTTGAATTTTAACTTATTAAGTATTAAGCTTTTAAGTTCGTTTAGTAAGCCGCTGTATGAAAGAATTTCTGAACTTCCTTTAGAACCTGATACATTACAAAAGGAAATTGTAAACTTTATCAAGAGCGAGAATGAAGCAAAAAATGCAGAAGAAATTTGTCGCCTAATCTCTGAAAAATATCCTCAGCTAGATTTTTCAAATTGGGCCATTCCAGATCTGGATTTTAGTCATATCAAACTTTTCACTGAAGAAGCTAAGTCCGCCGATTTTAAGAATGAAGAAGGCAAGCAGGTTCTTCATGTTGAGGAAAATAAGATTTCAAAAGTTCGCATTAGATTTAGGACTAATCCCAGTCCTAAAGATATATCTGATCTAAAGCATTTCAAAGTACTGCTTATGGCAGTTGACGGAGGTTCTGGAGTGGAAATTTCAGTTTTAAGAAAGCTTAAAAATACATCTACAAATCGTCCTTGGCGTGAAGCCACAGTTGATTTACATTCCAACCTTATTGAAGAAGGCTCATATTTTTTCAAAATATTAGCTGAAGATGATCATGGTAATGTGTTAAATGCAGATGATGATTTTAAAGATTCTAAAGTTCAGAGAGCATGGGAAGAAGCTAAAGCAAAGAACGAAAATAGTACAAAGAGCAGTTTTGCGTATAAGTTGACGTGTGATTCGGAAGATTTTGATTATGTAATAGATGAAACTGTACAACGAGATACTGACTATCGTAAGGACAAATTAAATAACGTTTTACAAGCTTATTTTAAATATCGGATTGAAAAACTTAAATCAGGTGACGAGTTAAGTGACCCTATTCCAAGCGAACATTCGAATATTTGGCTTAGTGATTTAAAGAAGCATACATCGATATACCACATTAATTATTCGGATAAACATAATTATCAGATTAGTTTATCTTCAAAATTAAGAGAAATTGAAACTGCCTTTTTGACCCATAGCAATCGCCTCGGATATGTAAAAGGAGTTTTGAAAAGCAATTCATCTTCTGTTGGATATGAAAGTTTACAATTTGTAGAAAGCGAATTGACAACTATAGCGCCATTATCTATACTAAAGCTTAGAGAACAGATTTTTCTAAGTATTAAAACCTCAAACGAAACTGGTGACGGCGTATTCGAAACTGCTGATATATTTAATAATTATGAAAAGATTAAAAAATATATTCAAGAGTTGACGGAGTGGACAACTTCTCTAAATACACAAGTTTCCAATGACAATTTAAGTTTCGAAGAGAAGAGTAAAATACAACATTTTCTTACAGAATTACAGATACTTGATATTGCTAGAATTAAAAGTAAACTTCCAGATGGTCAGCGTACTGAAGCTCTTTTGCTTTCTCCATTGCATCCTCTGCGACTAGCTTGGTCTTTACAACTAATGGAAGTGTTTAATGAATGGGAAAAGAAGACAGAAAATTACCCTGCCTACAAAGAAGCATGGTTGAAAAATCTTGATTACCTATTTGAAGGTCAGCTTTCTCCTGAAAATAATCCTTTAGTTTTAGTCGAACCCAGTTCCTTTAAGAACTATCACTATTCAGGTGAACTAGCATATGGCTGGGGCCTGTACTTAAATGTATTAGCCGATGAATCAAAAAACGGAATGACATCTGTGTCACGGCAAATGAAACATTACTTTAGACAATTGTTCAATATAACGAAAGATAATTATGTGGAAACAGATATTAGTCAGAAGTTAGTAGTTCGTCATATCAAAAATTATCTTTCCCAACATCCTTATATTGATAAGCTGATTATTAATCTTATCAACTCAGGTGACGCTTCTGTATTTGCCGATGCATTTGTAGAATTGGAAAGAGAACTTCCATTTAAAGAGGTTAAATACGAAATTAGAATATTTAAAGGTGATGATAAAATTATAGAACATGGTGAAGCTCTTAAAAACCTGATAAATCCGGAGTTCAACGTTTCGGAAGAAGCAGAGGCATTTTCGCAGCCTTCAAAAAATCGATTATTTCCAAAACTTAGATTTTCCATAAACAGTATATCAGATTATTTAACATCTCCTTTCAGGTTTACTGCACATTTAAGTTTTTTAGTAAGCCCTTTTCCCATTACAATAGAGTTGATTAAACCTTATAGAGATGACCGCAATTTTTATCTTAACGGACTTCTAACAGAATCAACTGTTACAGTCGATGCGACAAATAGCACTGAAATCAAATGGAATCGCTTCATAGTAGCTAATCCACAGGGTATGTCATATGCTGGTGTAGGTGCAACAGGTATTCAGCTTTTTAACAATATTCAATCATTTATAGCGGGAGCATTAGCTTCAAAACACACAGACTCCATTCCCGCTACGCAACTAAGGTTGAATGATAAAGATAAAGTCTTATTAACTCATTTACATGACTATTCGGACTGGGTTGTAACATTTGACAAAAATCTTGGGCCTCAAATATTCGATCAACCATCAAAAGAGGGAAATATTCCGTTCTTGTTAGATTATGTCCCTGGAGAAGAGGTTACTGGTATTACATCATATCTAACTACGAGACCAACTTCAGAAGTTTTAGGTCTTCTAGGCCCTCATTTTGGAGAATTCAACTTAGATATTCACAAACCAGAAGATGAAAAGAAAATCAAGATATTACTTGAAGATTTGAGAGCTGTTAGCAGTTCTCTTGTACTACAGCTAAACTCGTCTAAAAATAAAGCTTTTGAGGTGATCGGATCTGCTTTCACCAAACGAATACTCGAAAAGAAAGGTTTTTTACAAGAAGCTTTTCTAATTCCAATCGATTTGCACCAAAATCTTTTTGAAAACCTAACGATCGACAGCAAAAGTCGTGCGGATAATTTGTTAGTATCTATTAATCCGGAAGCCAGAGAGATAAATATCACAGTAATAGAAATCAAATGTAGAAAATCGCTTGGTGAAGCAGAGAGTAATGAAATAAAAGAAAAAATAAAAGAGCAGATTGAAAATACAATAACTGCTTTGAGAATACATTTTGATAGAGAATATCATTTGTCCTTCGATAGACTTGATAGGGAAATTAAGAACAAGGAATTAAAGTCTCTTCTGAGCTTTTATATAGAAAGGGCACATCGTTATGAATATCTAAACGAAAATGCTTACGAAAGTTACATGGCATTCATGCAGCATTTAGATCAGGGATTTAGGCTAAAATTTAACAAGCTTGGGCTAGTATTCAATTTCTCTGCGTCTAAAAAACATCATAAAGAGATTATGGATGTCGATTTGACATTTTTTACTTTTGGAGGGAAGTTAGTAGAACAGATTCTAGATCCAGATTCCGATCTTAACACTAGAAGGTTAGAAGACAATGATTTTGAAGCCGAATTAAGTTCAGCTATTGGTACTAACGCGATTTTAAAGCCATTCATTCACAAACATAAGAATGCTGGCTCGCATGAGAAAAACCCAATTAAACCACAACTAGTTCCTAAAGATCAATTTGAGAATCACGCTTCGATAAAACATCCTGAAACTGAAAAGCCATTTGCCACTGAAACACAAGAAGAGTATCAACCGACCAATTATTTAAGTATTGAAAATATAATTGATCACAATGAACCTATTGTGAAGACGGTAAAAACCAATGCTCATAAAACTCCAAATTATGATGTTTTGGTTGGAAAAGGTTCCCCAAGTAATCAATTCGGAATATTAGGGGAAAGCATACATGGAAAAAAAATTGCTATTGATCTGAGCGAGACCAATACAATTAGTTTATTTGGAGTTCAGGGGGGTGGAAAAAGTTATACTATTGGAACGATTTCAGAAATGGTATTGAAACAGTTCAGTGATGTAAATGAACTTCCAGCACCTTTAGCCGGTGTCATTTTCCATTATAGTGAAAGTATGGACTATGAGCCAGAATTTACTTCAATGATCTATCCGAATAATGAGGTTAACGAACTGAAAAAATTAAAAGAAAGATATGGTGCTGAGCCCGATAGAGTTGAAGATGTTATCATTTTGACCCCTAAGGATAAAATAGTAGAGCGACAATCAGAATATCCATCAATTAAGGTTTTACCTATTGCATTTAATTCGAAAGAACTAAGCGTTCAGGACTGGATGTTTTTACTTGGTGCAGTTGGAAATGATTCTGCGTATATTAAGCAACTTAAAGCTATCATGAAAGATCATCGCAGAAATATGACGCTTGATGGCATCTTTCAAAGCGTCGAATCATCTGAGCTACTTTCAAACTCTCAAAAAGCGCTTGCTCGACAAAAGTTAAGCTTCGCAAGAGAATACATCGACGATAACTATACGCTAAGAGATTCACTTAAACCCGGAAGATTAATTATTGTGGACCTAAGGGATGAATTTATAGTGAAGGATGAAGCGCTGGGATTATTCGTCATAATGTTAAATGTATTTTCAGCCGTTAAAAATTTAAATGGATCTCATTTTAATAAATTTATAGTGTTCGATGAAGCTCATAAATACATGGATAACAAAGATTTGACTGGAAACATTGTAACTGCCATACGTGAAATGAGACATAAAGGAGTTAGCATCATGATCGCGAGCCAGGATCCTCCAAGTTTGCCAAATGAAATTATTGAACTAAGCTCAATAGTACTCCTACACAAGTTCAACAGCCCTCAGTGGTTAAAACATATACAAAAATCTATCACACAACTCTCATCGTTGTCTCCTGCAGATATGAGTTTGTTAATGCCTGGTGAAGGATTTTTGTGGTCTACGAAAGCAACTGATAAAGGAATATCAGTTAAACCGGTGAAAATTTCAACAAGACCGAGGGTAACTAAACACGGAGGAGGAACAATTCAGGCAAATGGAGTTCGATGAAATCTGTTATATTTTCAAATAAGGGCAAGAGGGAGATAAACCAAGACTATATTTTGGTTCGTAATCTCAATCCAGAGACTTTTCTCTTTTTGGTGGCCGATGGAATGGGTGGTTATGAACAGGGTGAAATAGCCGCAAGTTTAGTGTCAGAGAGTATATTGACCTATTTATCCTCAGTATCAAAAATTAATCCGAGTCATGTGCAGAAAGCAATAAATAAAGCCAATCTGGCATTACGGCAATTTAAAGAAAAGGTGGGAGTAAAACTTGGTACAACTGTAGGCGGTGTGATTGTTACGTCTAAAGAAGCGTTGTGTTTTTGGGTCGGAGATATTAAAATTTTTCATTTCAAGAATAATATACTTCAAAGAGAATCACATTCGCATACTCTTATGAACGAAGTCATTGACAAAGGTTCTATTATAGATATCGAACAGATTAGCAAATATCGTCACGTTGTTACAAGGTCGGTTCAGGGAGAGGTTGACCGCTCACAAATAGACTTTTTTAACGTCGTGTTAGATGAACATCAGGATAGCTTCGTAATTTGCTCAGATGGTGTTAGCGACATTTTTAGCGGTATTCAAATTCAGTCAATTATGAGACGAGCTAAATCAGATGTTGAGACGATTAATATTATTGAAAATTATTTAAGTATACACGGTCAGGATAATTTCTCCTTGATATACGCCAATTTTAACCAGCAATATTGAAGGATTTTCATGCTTAAATAGCATTAAATAAAAAACAGAATAACCAATTATAATGAATGACGCTCCACAAAAAAGTGCGGTTGATATTGCACTTGACGAAGATAGAAAGAAGAGTGAAATAAAAGCTATACTGCAAGATCTTGAGAGACTTAAAACAGTTCCCTTAGAGCGTAAACGGCGATGGATATGGGAACTGTTGCAGAATGCTAAAGATTGTGCAAGAAAATTAGGAACAACTCAAGAAAGAACAGTTAATATTAGGATTTTTCTTGATAAAAGTATCCTGCAATTTTCCCACGATGGAATTCCGTTCACACTTAACGACCTGTTGGCGCTGGTAAGAAGAACTAGTACAAAAGCTTTCGATAATTCGGATGATAATACCGGTAAATTTGGGACTGGTTTTGTAACAACTCACGCGCTAAATCGTATTGCAACTGTTTCTGGTGTTTTAAAAGCAAGAAATGGGCTGAAAGAGTTTGTGATTCCAGTAGATAGACGAGCTGACAGCTTTAAAGATTTAGAGACTGCACTTAATCAGGTATTTGAGAAAATTAACACATTTTACGAAGATGCAAGTGACAGTTTTGCAGAACAGTTACTGACTACATACAGCTATGAACTTGACGTAGATAGTTATGATTTAGCAATAGAAAGTATTGAAGATTTTATTAAAAATTTACCTTTTGCGCTCTTAATCAATTCAACAGGAAAAAAATCCGGTATAGGTACAGTAACGCTTACTATAAATCAACAGGAAAGAGTTTATTCTCTCCTGCCAAGCCAAGAAATATTTCCCGATGTATTATTTGCAGAATTAGTGGGAGTAAATTATGAAGAAAATGAAAGTTCGAGGGAAGGCCTATTTCACTATGGCGATAGTGATCTTACAATAGCCGTTCCTGCTGTTTATAGAAACGGAAGTTGGGAAGTTCAGGAAATAGAGAAAGAAATAAAACTATTTAAGGAATTTCCTCTTGTAGGTACAGATACCTGGCACATACCTTTTCTCTTACAATCTTCGAAATTCTTACCTTCGGAGCCTAGAGATGGAGTTAGGACTTTCAAAGATAATGATGATCGTCCAGATTCAACAGCTGATACGAATAGAGAAATATTTAAAAGTTACTTAAGTGCTTCAACAAATTTCTTCACGACTTTGCAAACTGCAGGAGTAAAGGATCTCCATCTTCTTACTGAAAGTGGGTTTCCTGAAGAAAAGATAGAATATACTTCCGCTGTTTGGTTCATGACCACTATACAAAAACCCTTAAGAGAATTTTTTAGTCAATATCCTCTCATATCAACTGCATCAGGAAACAAAGTAACTCTTTCAGATGCGAAGATCCCGAAGGTTTTTCCGATCGAAAGTGATAATTTAGAGTTTTACCAAATTGCAGTAAAGCTATTTCCCGAGCAATTTCCAGATGAAAGTACATTTCTTGATTGGCAGAGAATTATTTCCCAAGATGCAGACAACTGGCCTACTAAAGTGATTTTTAATGAAGAAGATCTTCTTCAAGCTATTATATCACCAGGTAAACTTGATAAGTTAGAGCTTAGCGATAATGAGACAAAAATAACTTGGTTAAATCATCTAATAAATTTTTTGCATAGGGTAGGACGCTATGACTTAGCAGACGCTTATGCTATCTATCCGAATGCTAAGGGGGAACTTTATAAGAAAGAAGCATTACGTAAGGATGTCCTTTTAAGTTATAAATTAAAAGATATCGGTGATAAGTTGGGACAAAAAGTTTATGATGTCCTGATCCATTCAGATATTGAGCAATTAGATGGTATTGATGTATTCGATATTAAAGGATTTTATCATGGTATAAATACGCTTATTGGAGGACTAATTCCAAGTGAGGAAAACCTTGAAAAATACAAAGCAATTTTTGAAGTGGTTAGTATGTTTCCAAATGACCTTTCAAAAGAAAGATCAAAATGGTTTAAGCAAATTAGTCAATTACTTCCCGATATCATTCCGATCAAGCAATATGTAAATGACATGGAAGATTTCAATTTTAACTCAGCTGAGCTAGCATCAATAAAATATGTCTGCTGGTTAATTGATAATAGTGGAAGCTTTAAGGAATTCAAATCCACCTACTTTCAAGAGGATAGTGATTCTGCATATAGCTGGTTAAATACAATGATCGAAATACTTTTTAGAACCGTAGATTATCAAACACTCTTAACTTCAAATGCTGTTGTCCCCATGCAAAATGGAAATTTTAGAAGGCTTGATGCCACTATTTATAGAGAGGATAAAAAAGCATTTTTCGACCCTCTATTAAAAGAGCTTTATACAACCTATGTAGGAAAAGGTCCTGTGGAAAATATATTAATTGCAAAAGAAATTACAGTTGAAACACTTCCTTGGGCAACGGTTGAGCTGATTAGTAAACCAATAGATGAATTATTTATTACGCCCAATATCCAACATAATGTAGAAGCTGGAATGCCTTTAAATGCACTTTTTCATAGTTTGAATGATTGGTTTGGAGTTGCTGAAACTGAACGTGAGACTTTATTCCCTCATTTTAAGAAAGAAAGACCTGTACTTTACGTAAAAGCATTCGGTCCTGCGGTAAGTAAAATGGTAATGGCCATATCGAAGATTGATAAAACACCAGAAGAGATTCAAGCATTGGCTGAACTCGATATGTCTGCGTCTGAACTTAATATTTTAATAGATGCATCAAAAATGGTGGGAGGAACGCAAAAACTGCTGTTGGTTGCAAATGAAATTCAGGAAGCTGCCAGACAAGCTGAATGGAGAAAGAATGTTGGTGATGCTGCTGAGAATGCTTTTATTGCCGCTATTTCATATGTCAAACCTTTAAATATAATTAATCCTGATAACGGTTACGATTTTGAAATCTTACAGGACGGAAATGAACCTTTCTTGTTAGAAATAAAAAGTACAGTCGAATACAATGAAACTGTAAAAATGTCTAGTACACAAGGACGTGCCGCAAAGAAGTTTAAGCATAGATATGCTTTGTGCGTCCTTTTACGGGATAATTATGATACCGTTGTAAATGAGAAATATTTTGTTGAAAATGCCAGATTCATTCTAAAAATCGGAGATCTGATAGAACCAAAAGTTGATGGAATGGAGAGTAGTCTGCAGACTATCGGGACATACAATGCGGGTGAAGTGCAGACACGACTGGATAATGTATCTTACAGTGTAAATGTAAGTAGAAGTACATGGAAATCATATTTGACTTTCGATGAGTTTATAAAATATCTTCAAAGGGATTACTTCAAAATTTCACCTTAAATTTAGAGGTCAATCGGCCTAAATGGAATAAAAATAATTTTATCTCATTTGCAAACAGTTTCTTGTAGTTGATTTCTAAAGATTCTGTACTACTTTGGATTGTTAGGTAAAAGTAATTTTAGTTTTTATAAATGTTGTATATTTCTGTACTGAAAATAACATTATTAAACAATCCAAATTAAGATTTTTATGGAAAAAATTGTTAGCTACTATTGTGTAGGTTTTATTTGGAAGGAGGCTGATCCGGAAGACCAGTTACCAAGATTTCTGAAAAATGGTATCTGGGAAAATGGGAACGATAAATTTTTGGCAAGGGTAAAATCTATAATCAAAGGTACTAAGATAGCTGCCAAAACCACTTTTACAAAAAAGAAGGATGGTGTAAGTATATCGATGCTAAGGATTCATGCTGTGGGAACGGTCGTAAAAAATTATAATGATGGCTTCAAACTGAAAGTTGCCTGGGAAAAAGGTTTTAAATCTTTTGAGATAGAAAATAAGGGTTCATATAGATCCACTTTAACCCGAGTTAAAAGTCTTGAAACCATAAGAGAAATTTTCGGAAGTTCAGCACTCACTGTTTCAGAGGAAGAGATACCGTCTTATCTGATGTCAAAGGAAAATTCTACAATCCAGCTTTACCCGTGCTTTAAGTTTTATCAAGATAATTGGGATGATTTTGGATACAAAACGCAATATAAGCTGCATTACTGTGAGGAAGAAGGGGTATCAACTGAAATAGGCGAGGTAAAGATTTTTAATAAAGAATCAGATACCGGTACTATACCTGATTTTTTCACAAAGTTGGATGAAAATTACTGCTCTTTGGGTCAAGATAATGAGTTTTATTTCAATTTACGAAGTAAACTAAGTCATAAAGTTTCGCAATTCTATTTGGATGCGCTAAATGATTTATCAATTAACAAGGGTGTCAGGGAGGACTTTGAATTTTCTCTGGGATATAGAACGTCGCTGCTTAGAAGTAGCGAGGCTCAGAAAGCACTAAGGGAAGGGGCTGCAATTTATCGGGGTCAAAAGAAAGATAATTCATTTAACTTTACGTTCACAACGCAAATCGGAAAAGCTTCTGAACCACATAAAATTCATTTTAGTTTTGCAAAAGATCTAACGCTTCCTTTCCGTATAAAAGTATTAATAGGAAAAAATGGCACAGGGAAAACTCATTACCTATCTAAACTTGCAAGCACATTAAGTGGATTAGACAAACAAGGCAAATTTGATACAGATTTAATGCCTGCGTTTAGCAGGGTAATCACCATATCTTACAGTCTTTTCGATCGATTTCCAAGACCAGAAAAAACAAAAGGTTTTAGTTACTATTATTGCGGATTTCGAGGTGGAAATGGATTTTTAACACAGAATCAGATCAATAGCAGATTTATAAAAGCGATAAGATTACTAAAGATATCGAATCGCATTATACATTTTGGGACATATTTATCTTTAATTCTTACTGAAGAAACTGCATTAGAGATTTTAACAGATGAATACGATGATTTAAGAAATAAATCATTTGCATTGTTCGATGAAAATGACTACTCGAAATACAGTTCTGGACAAATTGTTATGATCCTGGTACTTGCTGAACTTCTCGCATATATTACAGATGAATCATTACTATTAATTGACGAACCTGAAACACACCTTCATCCAAACAGTATTTCTCTTTTTATCAACGTTATCAATAAAATACTTAAAAGATTTAATTCATACGCAATTATTGCAACACATTCTCCTCAAGTAGTTCAAGAGGTTCCAGCAAAGGATATTGTGGTTATTGAAAGAAACAACGATGTGCCTGGGATCAGACCAGTAGGACTTGAAACTTTTGGTGAGAACCTAAATACAATTACACAACGTATTTTCGACACTATCAGTAACGATGAGTACTACCGCAGTTTTTTTTAATCGCAAAGCTCTCGGTTGTCTTACGAGTCGATCTTGGAAATGTTTACACAGAACAGCCAGCCACTAAGTCTTAATGCCAAAATGTATTTGCAATCGATTTATGAAGAACCTAATACCACTTCGTAGAAAGCTTTTTTATTGGGATAATATTGTCAATGCTATGAATCATAGCAACAGAGGCCCGTTGCAGCTTCTTCGCGGCTCTGTTATAACGCGTTTCACTGAATACCGAACACATGCAAAACCAAATCGATTGGAAATAATACCAGCTTCAGTTATTCAAGCTCCAAATATTTCTCAACTTCGGCAATGTTATGATTCGGGATCTACTGGCATAAATGTATTAAAACAAAGAGTAAAAGATAAACAGCCAGATATACTAAAGGGGGAGTGTCAATACTGTAATATGGGGGAACCGTCTACGATCGATCACTATTTACCGCAAAAGTATTTTCCTGAATTTTCAGCATTATCTATCAACTTAATCCCATGCTGCGGGAAATGTAATACTGCCAAAGGCGAAGAATGGTTGGTTTTAGGAAACAGAAGAATTATAAATTACTACTATGATGATCTTCCACTAGTCCAATATCTTTTTTGTGAAATATTGTTTAGGCGTGGAGTTCCCAGAGCAGTCTTCTCATTAGATATAACTGGAATAGGTAATTCCATGGGTGAAGTTATAACAAATCATTTCGTGGCACTTCATCTCTTGGATCGTTATAAAGAGAGGAGCGCTGGTGAGATCATGGAAGTTTACGATGCGATAACGCTGCGGACTGGATCGAGAACCTTAGCTCAAATCAGAACAGAACTTATTAGTGATGCAAATGCTTTAAAAACGTCAAGAGGCCAAAATTATTGGCGTGCGATCTTAAAGATCGCTTTAGCAAATTCTGATCAATTTTTATTAAGTGCGGGATTTCACAACAACTAAGCAATGTCGAAATTATATCCAACTTAGAGAAGATCAACTTTCTTATTTTTGATAATGTAAGATGGGTGATGGTTCAGATGTGGAGTTGTAAAATCGCGTCAATCTTTTTGAATATCAGTTAAAACAGTTGTTTTAATTGTAGTTATATTTATTATCTTAGAATATATCAATTACGATCAGCTTAAGGAAAAACTCCCTAAGTTGATCGTTAATTTTACCTCATACAATCAAATAGTAAAATTTTTTATTGGAAATTTCTTATGTTTGCATATACAAACGACAGCGTTCTTTAATTCGATCGAGGTAAATAGTTTTTATTATTTTAGAAGGGGTTAGTGGCAATATCGTGGCGCTCCAAAATATTTTAATTATAACTAGCAGAATATTAGCGACTTATTGGTTGTGGTTCGAATCCCGTCCAGATCAATACCCGAAGCACCTGATCTTAAATGGCAGAGAGGAAGGATGGAGATATATTACCAGGTTTCTATTGTGGCAGGGGCATGTGCTAAATAAGCTATTCAGCTATAAAGAGGTAGCTCCCCGGTCTGTCGGAGGAATCATCGGTCTATCCTTGCTTTGGGGGATGCATGATCTTGCCAAGCTTTCCAGGGAATATTTTCAGTTTCTATTTGAGGAGGATAACGCTAAGTATTCGAGGCATGAAACCCATCACCTGTTTATGGCAATACTGTACGATTTGATCAATCCGGAACATTAAATCAAGAACTTTATTCCCTTTTACCTGAGGGCAATGTATACAGGAGGTTGCATGACAACTGGAAGTCAGAAGACGGGGAATTGTTAGAAACCTTTCTCACCGAAATCTGCGATTTTCATATTTATAGTGCCTTGGACCTGAAAAACAAGTTTTCGGAGATATTATTGTTAAATTATATTCCATATGAGATCCGTTTGATAGAAATGAGCAGAGCGAAGCAAGGGCTTATGGCTATTGATTTTAGCCATCCGCTTATGGATACATCCTTAGCGAAAATTCCGCTGCAAAAATTTGAATGGGATTTTGATAAAGATGAAATCTACTAGTACCTGCTAAAAGCTGCTTCTACAGGAAATTGAAAGAATAAATCCTTACAAATGAAAATTCTTCACATAGCTCCGATTGTCGTACTGTCTGTATTTTTCACTGCCCTAATCTCTAAAAGAGTCGGACAGCGGTTGAAGATCAATCGCTCACAAGATTTGCGCAGTATTGTAAAGATTATACTGCTTCAATCGGGAGCTTTGCCCAAAACGTACTGCCAATATTAAGTTGACTTTCTACCCAAATTCTTCCGTTATGCTGTGAAATTATTTCCTTACACAGGTACAGCCCGAGTCCGAGACCGGAGACATATTTTTTATTATTGACCCGATAAAACCGTTCGAATAATTCTTCAAAATTTTGGGCGGGTATCCCTATGCCATAATCTTTGACACCGATCTTCACATCATTTTCCTCTTTGCTAAGGTAGATTTCGATCTTCTTGGTATCTGCTGAGTAGCGGATGGCATTAGTAAGCAAATTAATGAGAACTTGTTCCAAACGGTGGGCATCGCCATCGACATATAGGAAGTCAAGATCAGTATTCAGTTTTATTGTAAAATCACTGTTTGCGTATCCTATCAGTTCTATTGTATTTTCGACAAGCATACGAATGTCAAATTTTTCAACTCTCAACTCTAATTTTCCGGCCTCAATTTTAGAGATGTCGAGTAGATCAGATATTAGCGTATTGAGTTTTACTGCCTGTAAATGTGCTTTCTCTACAAATGACTTAGTTTTTTCATCAGCTGTAAGCCTTGAAAGAATTTGAAGATATGCCTGCATACTAGATAATGGCGTTCGGAGCTCGTGACTGGCTAACGCTATAAATTCATCTTTTTTGGAATTTAATTCCTTTAACTTATCTAAAAGCTCTTCTTTTTCCCGTTGAGCCTTTTGTTGATCGCTGATATCTCTTGCAATTTTCGAAGCTCCAATAATATTTCCCGAATCATCAATGACGGGAGATACCGTAACTGATATGGGTATGAGCTCGCCACTTTTTTTCTTCCTTATCGTTTCAAAATGATTGACCTTTTTCCCTGATCTTACCTGGCCAATAATGAAATCCTCTTCAGATAGCCTGTCATCAGGAATAATCAAAGAGATATGGCGTCCTACTGCTTCATCAGAAGGATATTCAAACATTCGCTCGGCTGCTGGATTCCAACTTGTGATAATTCCATCAAGTGATTTACTAACAATGGCGTCATCACTCGACATGATAATTGCATTTAATAACGCTTGTCTCTGTTCTAATTCACTAAATCTTTTCATTGCTATTAATAATCACAATTAGAGTTATGAAATATTTCATGTTCGAAGGACAAATTTAAAAAATTAAAAATAGATGAGGTGTACCTGGTTGGGTGATCATTTTTTGAATGAAATTAACAATTTTTTTCCTTTGCAAGATGGCAAAATAAAATGATAATCAGTAGAGTGGGCAAGCCCTAGAAGGACTGTAATAGCCTGCCATTTCTTGCCTTAAATATTGACCTGCTGCTCTAGCTAACATATTATTTGGGTTTTAAGTAAATTTAGGCTTTCTTCAAATTGTGCAAGTTTATTAGAAATATTGCTATCATTGTTGGACAGATTTATATTTTTGTCCATTAAATTGAATAGTTCATTCTCAAGCTTTTGAATACGATCTGAAATGCTTGAAGATTCATTTATAGCATCAGATACCGATAATCTTTCAGCGAGTTTTGTCATTTCATGACCTACACTTTCTTGCTCAGTAATTGCATAATCCTCGGTCTGCTTTACAGAACTATGGCCCAGCATTTCTTTTACGATGGAAATAGGGACGCCATTATTTAGCGTAACCGTACTTGCAAAAGTACGTCCTTATGAGTATTGAGAGCTGTATCTATATTGCAAAGAGTAGCGATTTCTTTTAAGTATGCATTCATCTTCTGGTTTGATTTTACAGGTAACACAGAATTGCGCTGTAGACATATCGGGTGTGCCTTGTATTTTTCCATAATCTCAATTGCTTTTGGTAGCAATGGTATATCGGTCGTAGATTTTGATTTCTGTCTTGAACTCATTATCCACAGCCTGCCATCATCTCCTTCTTTAATATCGTATTTCTTAAGTTGGTATGCGTCAATATATGCTAATCCCGTATAGCATTGAAAGAGGAATATATCGCGAATTGTCGATAACCTTTCGTTTTCAAATCTTTTATTTTCAAGATTTCTAAGTTCGGCTTTGGTCAACGGCTTTTTTTTTGGCTTAATTATTTTTGCTTTGTAAAGTGTAAAGGGATCTTTGGGAATAATATCTCTTGCCACGGCATCGAGAATGATTTTTTTAAAATTGCGAATGTATTTTATAGTCGTATTATTACTGCATTTTCTTACAGATCTCAAGTAAAAATCATAGTCCTGGACAAATTCATAATTCAGTTCCCGAAATTCAATATCATCTTTTTGATATTTGAAGAGAACAAATTCCTGAACATGAGACCTTGCTGTCACGAAACGTTTGTATGTTCCCTCGGCATATTCAGTGGGCACCAATCTTTTCATTCTATCATTGTGTTTTTGAAATTCCTCTAAGACCCTCAGGCTTGAAGGGGATTTGCCTTTCAGAAAGTCGATGATTAATGATGCCGTTATTTTCTTTCCGCCTCTTATCAATTTTGTTTTATAATTATTGATATTGGTCACCAAAGTATCAAGATAATAATTAAGGCTTTTTGCATCTTCTCTGGTACCAGAGGCTCTTTCGCGGGTCTGGTCCCATCTATCGACCTCCCATTTTCTTTTAGTAGTTGTTTCTCGGGGGATTCCGTCTACGATTACCCTTAGGTACACATATCTGATAGTATCAGATTTTCCGGATTGGCTCTTCAAAAAGAAGGTTAGCCCATAGCTTTGTTCTAGCATAAGTTCAACAATTTTAAATGTTAATAAAGTTGAATTAATACCGTTCTCTATTGAATCGCCTTGTATTCTGTGGCTATTTTTGGCTTTAAAAAGCATAGCCACGAATCTGCCACATAAATTATGACAATTTTGAAAATTTTGGCATCCAGGATAAAAAAATAAAAGCCTACAATTCTTTTAAAATTGTAGGCTTTAAAGCGTTTCATGCAAATTGAGGAAATCTTCTCATTTACTTTTGCGGAGAGAGAGGGATTCGAACCCCCGGACCTGTTACAGTCAATAGTTTTCAAGACTATCGCAATCGACCACTCTGCCATCTCTCCAAAAACTCCGATTATATCGTTGTTTTCAGTGGTGCAAAGATATAACTATTTTTAATTCTGACAAATTATTTTGTGAAAATTTTTAAAAATAAGGTCTAAAATTTTGATTGAAATTTATATTGACTAATATTAAATTAAAAGTGATAAAAAAATTAATTGGATTGGTTATTTCTTTTCTTAAATCATTTCTTATTTTTTCCAGTATGGTTTAATAATTCTGTTTTCTTTATGACTTAAAATCAATAGGATAACGGTGGCGATAAAACAAATTATTGTTGCCTGAATACTTCCTTCCGGACCAAAAGCTCCTCCGGTAATGATTTCTAAACCCTGTATTTTTGCATTCAACAGACTATTTGTTTTTTCATTTCCTGAAGTGATGACTCCAAAAATTCCTGACTGTGTAAAATTCCACGCAAAATGTAATGCAATAGGAAACCATAAATTTCTTTTGTAAATAAAAGCGGCGCCCAACAGAAATCCTGCAGTGGTAATGCACAATCCCGAAAGAAAACTACTGTGTGGATTGGCAAGATGCAAAGCTCCGAATATTAATGAAGATATAGAGAGAGAAATATAACTTCCCAATTTTTCTTCAATAATTCTGAATATAATGCCACGCACCAATATTTCTTCAATAATGGCAACCGTAAACATCAGCGCAAAAGGAATAAGGATAAATGAAACAGGATTTACAGATACAACACTATAACTTCCGTTAAGATAGATCACTAAAATAGTGAGTGATTGCAAAACAAAACCGATTGAAGCACCAATAATAAGATTTTTTGCTATCCCTTTTGATGCTAATTCCGTCACTTCTCTTTTTTCATATTTCTTAAAGAAAATAATATAGCTAAATATGGTTGCTGCGGAAACTAAAAGTCCCTTTAGAAGATTTCTGTAATTTTTATCAAGAGACGTCAATCCCAGTAATTTTGATGCAATTTGCTGTCCGATAACAACTACTGCCATGAAAATGAGTAAGGAAAGAATGATTTTGGTAGCTGGTGATTGAAATATTTTTTGTTTCGCAGAAAGAGTCTCCATATAATTGGGTTTAAAGATTAATTTCCTGCAAATGTAAATTAACCTTGAAGCCCGAAAATAGAACGAAATTTGCCTCTTCTATAATTTTTGAAATTGTTTGGGTAAAAATCCTGTCTGGTTTTTAAAAGTTCTGATAAAATGACTCTGATCGGCAAATCCGCATTCCAGACTGATTTCTGTTAAGCTATTTTTGTTGGATTGAATCAGTGGAAGGGCACGATTTATCTTTATTCTTCGCATATATTCGCCCAAAGTACAACCAAAATATTTTGGAAAATGTTTTGATATGGTAATTGGATTGAGTTGTAAAACCGTTGCCAGATCCTGCAGATTCGGATTTCCATTCCAGCAGTCGTTCAATAATTCCTGTAAACTTTTTACCCAAAACGGACTTTTGTCAAATCTTTCCAAATGATGATAAGCATTGGATAATTGCGAAAATAACATCGTAATCGTATCGCCGGAAAAAGGATCAGCGGTAAGTGTTTCTTTAAAAATCTTCAGAATCAAAAATTTGGTAAAAACAGTATTTTGAATAGATTTTTCAATGATTTCTTCTGATAAGTCAAGTTTTTTAAGTAAATTTTCTTCAATTTCGATATTAATATTCCGTGACGGAAAAAGAGTATTTTGATTTAAATGCTGTTCGTCGCTGTGATAAAATAATAAAGAACCCGGTCCTAACGTTTCGCTGAAATTTTTTCTTTTTTCTGTTGTCCCTCCTTTCAGAAAAAGCGTAATATGTGCATTATTGTGTGAATGCCAACCTTCATACACTTTTTTTTGATGCTCGGTTTCCACAACTGCAATTCCATGTTCGGTCGTAAAGCGGTTTCTGATGTTTCCTAAATATTCCTCTTTTTGAAGTTCGTACACTTTAAGTGTTTATGCAGCTAAATTACTAATTTATTTGATGTGAAAAAATTCAAAATGGAAACCGCATTTAAGCATACTTAAGGGAGATCCATTTTTCATTGATGAAATGAGAAATTTTATGATACTGTTTGAAGCTCAAACTACTTAGTAGAGTAGAGGTTAGTGTCAATAAAAATCCTGAAACCATAATTAACGAACCAAGTTCTAACCAATAATTAAAACCTAGCAAAAGCATACCGACAAGCGCCAGATAGAAAGGGAAAAGTCCGTTTCTCTTTTTGGACAGTCGGTAGAGATTAACTAAATTGAAGATCGCAAGACCGGCGAATGCATAGACGAGCCAAGGCTGATAGGAGACAGAAACAATACTGCTGATTCCGATCAGATTGAAATATGCCATCCAGCACATCGGACATTTTGGGAAAAAAGCAATCAAAACCGGCAATATTATTGTTGAAAGTCGATTGAGGACAGTTGTTTTTTTTGCTTTTCTTTCTGTTTTTTTTGAAACAAAAGGTTTTTCATTTCCAATCAATTTTTCCAGAGTATCCATTATTAAGTTGTCTTCTGCCTGAAATCTCAGAAAAGATCGTTCTATTTTTCCTTCAGGATTAATAATATACACTTCAATTCTGTGGACGTTGACTTCCGCGCCTTTATAATTAACGCCGATATCTAAACTTTCAATCAAAGATTGCATGCCATCAGTCACTCTAAACATCCTGTTGCTTTCATCGAAATAATAATTCCTGTTATTGCCATACGATTTTAAAATAGAGCTTGTATCGTATGATGGATCATAAGTTATGGCAGCAGTCTGAATATCAGAATATTTAATTGCCTTAATTTTCTTTTGAATATTGACAAGATTATAAATTGTCTGGATGCACTTTCTGGGATTATGGCATTTGGTGTAAAAGAAAGATAAAACGGTATATTTTCCTTTAAAATAATCATTCCATTCCAATTGATTTCCTTCCTGATCTTGCAGCATGATATTATCTAATGCAATTTCAGATTTAGAAGATTGATGATTGTCTTTCTGATGATAAACCTCGATAGGCAACGTGCAGCAATCGTCTACCGAAGCGTCTGCTTTTTCAATGGTTTCAATACATTCCGTCAGAAGTTTCCTGTTTTCTGAGCTAAAATATTCTGCCATTTGGGTTTCCAGATGGTACAAATCCGGCAGAACATATTGTGCTTTGCCCTCAAGCCACTTCAGACTTGTGAAGATTTCCTTTAAAGCGGTCGTATTAACAGTCTGATCATAAGGTCCCAAAAAAGAAGAATAATTGACAATCGCATCTGCCTGCCAAATATTATAAATACTTTTATTCAAAAAAGCAGCAATACCGGAATGCGGTTCTTTGATTCCTCTAATTGCTTTTGCAGAAGCGGCAACAATATAAGGTGAGAATGATGTTTCTAACTCTTCCAGAATATAAGGAAGCCCTTTTTGAGGCATTCCAATACTGTGAAATGCCTCAATAAGATAGCCTCGTAGATGTGACGACGCAATTGAGCTTCTGTTTTTATAAATAGGATGCCTTTCTGATAAAAGTTCCACTAACGATGATGTATTAAACTTTTGACCTGGCTTTTTGAGAGAATCAATCAACCCGGTGATTACTTCGGTTGGGGTGTCACTGTTCAATCCTTTTATTTGCTGGTCGATCATCTTGTTTAGTTTTTGTGATTGCTTAATGCATTAATAAATAACGTATGCAAAGCCCATAATTTATTTGAAATTTTTTCATTTGCTGAACTTGCCTTTAATTTAAGCTCATGTAAAAAATCATTATGCTTCAATAATTCTATGTATATTCTATAAATGGTTTCGTTGGAAGCAAAACATAGCAAAGCAATTAAAAGATCTAAATATTCTTCGTCTTCTATTCTTTCGAATAAAGTCTTATTCTTGACTACAAGCTCATAAATTCTTTCATCTTGAATAAATTCATGGTCATAGAGTGCTAATAAATAAACGACCAAATATTTTGAAAAAGATTTCTTTTCATCCTGTTCACGGATTATGAACACGCCTGCAGTTATATCTTCTTCTAAGGCTTTAAAATTTAGCTCTAACTGATGAATAATATCTCTATTATCTGCATATACCAAAGGAATAAGAATCGCGTCTGTTTCTTCCTTATGTACAGCTACCGTAAGCAATTTTTCTAAAGTATTGTTGATTCTGGCAGAAAATTTTGAAACATCGGATGAAAAAATCTTATTAAGCGTTAAAGTGTTCAATACTGTACGCAATTCTAAATTCTTATCATTTTCTGAGTCTAAACTCATTAATCTTCTTTTTGCTCCCGAATTTCTACTGACCAACTGCTCCATAACATCCAGTAAAGATTCTACATCTTCTTCCTTTTGGAAGATTTGAAGCCCTGTTTTTTTTAAACCCTGCATCATTCTTTCGCTGCTTTCTTCAAATTTCGGATAATATTGATCTGAAAAAGCTGCTGTATCATCATATTCAAAGCCCAAATAATTTCCATAATCGGTTACACCAAAAGGATCTAGAGCATCTTTTATAATTGGACTGTTATCTTCAAAATTTTTGAAACATGTTGAAGTTGTAAAATTATTTGTTCTTGTTCCTGGAGGCGCATAATGATATTCGTTGGGTGTCAACTCCCCGTTCCATGGCCATAATCTGGCATTGACATTTCTCCAAGCAGGAATGGACGTATCTTCTTTTTGATTTGGATAATTCTTTTCAGAGGAAGGATCAAATAAATGATGAATAGTCTGCCATTTTCCCCACATTCTTTCGACATTCGAGTGCAGAAAGAAAAAGAGAGGATCTTTTGGAGCGGTTGGAACATAGTTGATAAATCCGTTATTACTTACATGTGTTTCGCCATGTGGATCGCCTTCTAACTTAGTAAAAGATTTGGAATCTGTTTTTACATTTCCGTTTTCGTCTTTTGATTGCTTAAACAAGTACTCTTTGCTAGTGTAAGTTTCTTTTTCATTTTGAACGGTATGAAAAGAGAATGTTTTCTTTGTTTTAGTGTTTGTATCTTCATCCTCCGCATAATAGCCAGCCTGTTCCTTTTGATTATCGAACCAAGACATTCTTCGGATTAATTTTTCACGATCAATTGCCCAGTATCTTAAAGGATTATCGGGGTTAAATCGTGCGAAATTGGTAGAGACCCCGATAGTCGTGATAGGATTTTCGGCTCTGTCGATGATACTTTTGCCTAAAAAATCTGCTTTGAAAATGTTCGGGGCAGGCTCATCGAATTTCCAATAATGAAGCGAAACCTTTGGATCTACATTTTGTAGCTGCCTTTCCAGATCAAGAAGATAGAGCCTGTGCCAAGGTAAAAAGACTTCTGTTCCATGAGCGATGGATTTTGAACCTTTAACGTGCATTTTGAAAAAGTCGGTGGAATAAATTCCGATTCCGCGGCCTTGCAAATCTGTTTCATTAATTGTAGACAAAGCGTGCAGATAAGCTCTTTTTGCTTTTTTTGATAATAGATTTGCGTTTTTTCTTACGCGTATCATTGTTTTTACTGAGCTGATTTCCTTTCCTTCCTTTAAAGCTTTGATCTTAATGTCGAAATCTTCGGGACTGGCTCCGCTAAATAATTTTCCTTCCTGAAATTTACCACCCACAAAAATATCTTTGTGACTTTCACCTGCTTGGAATATAATTTCATAAGACTCTTTGCCTTCACTTTTAGGAGTGTTATCTGCGTAAAATAAGACCATTGGAATTCCTAATTTTGACAAATCAATATCTTCCGGAAATTCAGGAACAGAATCTTTAATTTGCTCCTGATTAAGAATTAATTTTTCTTCGCTGGAGCTGTCTGAACGTGAAATTCTAAATCTGACCGGTGTCCATGTGATGTACGCAGCATTTGCAGACTCATTGCCGTCTATTCCTATAAATGATAATGTAATATTTGAGTTTTGTGACATTTTAATGTTTATTTTAGGAACATAAGCCCCATATTAATGATAATTAAAACAGATGTTACCAACCTAAATAATACTCAGGATTTAGCCAATAAGGACGATCCAATCCAAAATATTCCTGAAGCATTTTTTCAGCCTCACAGAATGCACCTTCTACCCAGCCTTGCTGATCGGAATAAGCTTCTCCAATGATATGAATCTGCTCATCGGATACAGGTTTTCTCATATAAGGCATTACATTTTCCACTGAATATCCGGCTTTCCAAGCGTGATAACCTGCACCGAAAGGATCATCTGTCCAGTCTTTAAAATACGTCACATAAGGTTCAGGGATTGTTATATCACCATGAAGTTCACGAAGTTGTGTCATCAGTTCGTCAACCATTAATTTTGTTGCCTGTACATTATCCAATTCGTGTAATTCTTTTAATGAAGCAGATTTTGAAGCTTTTACCTCAAAAAGAACTTTGTCATCAGAAAGTGCTTTCCAGAATGTTTCTGTTTCCATATCTCCGTAACTTCCCAATAACATGGAATTGTTTGTATGTTCATCGGTTCCGAAATAATAGCATTGTCTCATCGGTAAATCCGTAATTGAATGTCCGTGTTCGGTGATTCCCAAGTTTTCCCACCAAGGATAAGGAAAGCCCATCAAAATTTTAAAGGCTGGTTCCATAATTACAGAACGGATATTGTAATTTAATGTAGAATTTTCATTGATATTAAAGAAGAAATTATTCTGATCTAAAAGTTCCAGAGATTTTCTCGGCATTCCCAAAACAATAGAATTAGCGTACACTTTCCATGTTTTGTTTGTTTTTAAATTAAGGAAAGTCAATTCATATTTATGAGTATGTTGAAGCGCGTGATCTTTTCTAAAAGTAATCAATTTATTCTCAGACCAGATAGTTGCGCCTTCCGCTTCATATTCCATATAAGAATTGGCAAGGGCATAGGCGATACTGTCATAACCTTCCTGAATTGTTTTATATTTTACGTCTGCGGAGAAATCTCCAACCATGTAAGGAAAAGCTTCGGCAGCGTTCCAGTTGATTGTGTTTGAATAATATCCACCGGCATTAGCCAAAAATTCATAACCTTCCTGTGAAACCTGATCTTTAAGTAAATTCCAGAAACCTAAATCATTTACCAGACGGCCGTCGTATGGCGAATTTGGAAAATTATAAACCAATTTAGGCTTAATATCATCCCAATCTCTGCTGTCTAATTTAAAGCTGTAGTCATAAATAGATTTTTCGCTTTTGATGATTTTATTTCCATATTTTTCAGCAACCCATGGATCTGCCATCAATACATCATAAATAACTTTGTTAAATAATTGATCTGAGCTGAAACCCAAATCATCTTCATTTAAAAAATATCTTGTGATTAATTTTTCATCCTTATCCTGGGCAACATTCCAGGCATTTTGTTGCATATGTTCTTTTCTAAGATACATCAATAGTTGTGAATCTTTACCCATCGGGAAATCAATAGGTGTCATTGTATCTTTTAAAACAGGAATAAGCTTTTCTTTATCTAAAGGATCCGGATATCCTTCGATTAATGTCGTTACGATTTCCTGAGAGGTTAGGTAACGCATACCGCCCAATTCTCCCCAGAAATCCATTCCCGGCATGATAACAGATTCCAGTCTTCCGCCCAGTTTATTATTCATATCGAAAATCTGTACATCGCTTGGCTTGAATTTTTTGTCGGTTAACAAACGATAAGCGGTATACAATCCGGAAGTTCCGGCGCCGATAATGGCTACTTCTATTCTTAAATCAGGATGCATTCCTGAATTTAGAGGTGTGTTTTTGTTCATGGTATTTCAGTTTTTTATTTGATTTAAAATCTTTTGAAGTAATTTCTTCCCAATTGAAAAGGGGTAATGTCAAAATCAGTATGCCCGTCCAGTACAAGATCAGTGATAATTTTGCCTAAAAACGGAGTGAATTTTGCTGCCCAACCGGTCGCATACACTACAATGTTTTTGTGATTAGGAACGTAACTTGGCGCAAAATCGATCAATAATTCTTTATTTTCAATGGTACTCAGTGAAATAAGACACGTTGAAGTGTATTCCGGTTCAATTTCCAAACCTGTCATATGTTCTTCCACCCATTCGGCAGTATAATCAAGCTCTAATTTATTTGGAATCAATGTTCTTTCGCTAGGCTCATCAAGCGGAGTGATCACGAAATCGGGGGCTACACGGATATATTCAGGATGATCCCAATCCACAGAAGGGAAACCGTAAAACTGATTTCCGTTATTTCCCACTTTATTCTGGAACACAAACCAAGTCGGATATTGAATGGTTGGATCTGTTTTTTTGAAGTAAGCCGAAGCCATATTCCAATACGTTGCCTCAATTTTAAAATGCAATAAATTAATAACACTGTTGATGTAAGGACCAGGAATAATCGCTAATTTTTTTGTAATGTAGCTTCCATTTGGAGTAATAATTTCAAAAAGTTCACCTATTTGATTAATTTTCAACACAGGCGAATTTTCTTCAAGATCAACTGATTCTGACTTTTTACAAAGATCTAAAAGTGTTTCGATCGTTGCTTTGAAATTGATGCTTGCTCCATCAGGCTGAAACAATCCGGTATACGTTTCAGGAAGGTCTCTGAAATGATATTTTTCTTCGATTTCTTTTGAAGTGAGAGTCGTGTAGGGAACATTTAATGCTTTCAGGGCTTCTTCGGCTTCAGCGATATTTCCTTCTGTAGAATGTACGTTGGGATCTCCAAACCAGAGCGTTCCTACTTTATCAAGCAGTTGAGTGTCGGTTTGTTTTTGCAGTTCGTCCCAATAAGGTATTGAATCCAAAGCCATTTGCACCATGTATTCATCAGGATATGGAATTCTGAACTGGCGGGAAACACCGGCAGAGCTTCCCAGTTGATTCACAAAAGTAAATTGTTCCAGAACTAAAGTCTTTGCCTCTCTTTTTCCAAGATGATACGCAGTCGCAAGACCAATTGCACCGCCACCAATGACAATTACGTCATAATTTTCTGTTTTCATAAGTTTTCAGTTTATGGTTGTTTTTTTGAATAAAAAAAGGCAATACTATAATCGGATGTACCATGATCGTCAATCTGCAAATATTTTTAAATATGTTTCAATTATTCCAAATATTTGAAAGATGAATTTTCAACGCTTTTTTGTGGTACATGCAAGTATATTATTACCAAATTAATATGCTTTTCAAAGTAACGAATAAGAAAATATTTTGAGTAGAGTAGAAATAACCAATTGCCTTTTTGAGTAGAAATACTTAATATTTATACAGAATCTTTAAAATGAATAGGTAAGCATCAGTCCAAAAATAAAACTCCAAAAATGTTTGGCTTATTATTTTTTGTACATTTGTCGACAATATGTATTTATTACGGTTGTTTTTAGCGTTTTATTTCGTGGCTTTATCTATAATGCCATGCAATGATGCGGCCGTTGAGCAACTGAGTATCAACAAAAATTTTTCTTACGTAATAAATAATACAAAAGAAGATTCTCACTCTGCAAATGACTCATGTTCACCGTTGTGTTTTTGCAATTGTTGCAGAATAACAGCTTCTGAATTTAAATTCGTTCCTATTCTGGATTTTAGTAAAGAAGTTAAAACCTATTTCTCAAAGAAAATCTTTTTTCAGAAAAACGATTTCGCTTATTTGGTATACGACCAGATTTGGCAACCTCCCAAAATTTAATTTTTATTGATTTAATGGAAGACGTATGTCTTTCATTAATTTGTCGTGGAAACTTTGCAATACCGTTGCAACGTATTCCTATTCATTTTTGTCACTCTTAATTCATTGTTGATGGATTGAGTTTGACGTTCAATAAAATTAAAATTCATGTTAGATCATATCATAAGATTCAGCATCAAAAACAAAATTATCATTGGGATAATGACGTTGGTCCTAATCATTTGGGGTACCTGGAGTGCCACTAAACTGCCGATTGATGCCGTTCCAGACATCACCAACAATCAGGTTCAGATTATCACCGTTTGTCCAACTTTGGCAGGGCAGGAAGTCGAACAATTAGTCACGTTTCCAATCGAACAAAGTATTGCCAATGTACCGGATATCGAAGAAACTCGAAGCATTTCAAGGTTCGGACTGTCTGTCATTACGGTTGTTTTTAAAGAAAATGTAGATATTTACTTTGCCCGTCAACTAATTAGTGAACAATTAAAGCAAGCTTCCGAAGAAATTCCAAAAGGTGTCGGAACTCCCGAAATGGCTCCTGTGAGTACCGGTTTGGGCGAAGTTTATCAATATATTCTCCATCCTAAAAAAGGGAGTGAGAAAAAATACAGCAGTAAAGATTTGCGCACTATGCAAGACTGGATTATCCGCAGGCAGCTCAACGGAACTCCTGGAATTGCAGAAATCAACAGTTTTGGTGGTGAATTAAAACAATACGAAGTTGCCATCAATCCGGATCGCCTGAAAGCAATGGGAATCAGCATTACGGATATTTTTACGGCTTTAGAAAAAAATAATCAAAATACGGGAGGAGCGTATATTGATAAAAAACCAAATGCCTATTTCATACGAGGAATCGGAATTGTAACATCGATTGAAGATATTAAAAATATCGCTGTGAAAAATGAAACGGGGAGTGTCCCAATTTTTATAAAAGATGTGGCGAATGTCGGTTTTGGTCACGCAGTTCGTTACGGTGCTTTGACATATAATGGAGAAGTTGATGCCGTTGGCGGAGTAGTGATGATGCTGAAAGGCGCAAATAGCAATGAAGTTGTTCAAAGAATTAAAGATAAAATTCCGACTATTCAGAAATCGCTTCCTGATGATGTGGTGATTGAGCCTTTTTTAGATAGAACAGATTTGGTGGGAAGGGCTATCAGCACAGTAGAAAAAAACTTAATTGAAGGGGCTTTAATTGTCATTTTCGTCTTAGTAATTTTCCTTGGAAATTTCCGTGCAGGGTTGATTGTCGCATCGGCCATTCCGCTTTCATTGTTATTTGCGTTAGGAATGATGAATGTCTTTGGAGTAAGCGCCAATTTAATGAGTTTAGGAGCAATCGATTTTGGTTTGATTGTCGATGGAGCCGTAATTGTTGTCGAGGCAACGTTACATCATTTAGGATTAAGAAAAACCAATAAAATCCTTACCCAATCCGAAATGGATGAAGAGGTTTTCCTTTCTGCATCGAAGATTAGAAGCAGTGCTGCGTTTGGGGAAATCATTATCTTAATTGTTTACATTCCAATCCTGACTTTGGTTGGTGTTGAAGGAAAAATGTTTACCCCAATGGCAAAAACAGTAGGATTTGCGATTTTAGGAGCATTGATTTTATCATTGACTTACATTCCGATGATGAGTGCTTTGTTTTTATCTAAAAAGCCGATGAATAAGGAAACTTTCTCGGATAAAATGATGAATAAGCTTCAGGAAATCTATCAGCCATTATTAGAAAAAGCGTTGAAAATAAAATATTGGTTAGTCGGCGGAACTGTCGCTTTGCTTGCATTTTCTGTGTTGATTTTCAGTAGAATGGGAGGCGAATTTATTCCGCAATTACAGGAAGGTGATTACGCTTTTCACTGCATTCTTCCGCAGGGAAGTTCGTTGAGTCAAAGCATTGAAACTTCGATGCAGGCTTCAAGAATTATTAAACAATTTGATGAAGTTAAAATGGTTGTTGGAAAAACTGGAGCCGCAGAAGTTCCGACCGACCCGATGCCACCGGAAGCGACCGATTTAATTGTCGTTTTGAGACCCCAAAAAGACTGGAAAACAAAAAAATCCTACGAGGAATTAGCTGATGAAATTTCAGAAAAACTGGAAAATATTCCCGGAGTTTTCTTTGAAAAAAACCAGCCAATCCAAATGCGTTTTAATGAATTAATGACAGGAATTCGTCAAGATGTTGCCGTCAAAATTTTTGGTGAGAATCTGGATTCTCTAGGAATTTATGCTGCAAAAACAGCCAAAGTGATTCAATCTGTAAAAGGTGCAACTGCGCCACAAATCGAGCGTGTAAGTGGGCTTCCTCAAATTAATGTGGAATATGACAGAACGAGAATGGCAAATTACGGTTTGAATATCGAAGACATCAATAATGCTGTAAGTACTGCTTTTGCAGGGAAATCTGCCGGTCAGGTTTTTGAGAATGAAAGAAGATTCGATTTAGTTGTTCGCCTGGACAGTCTGAACCGAACCAATATTGATGATGTGAATAATCTGATGATTTCAACCAATTCCGGTGCGCAGGTTCCGCTTTCTCAAGTGGCAAATATCAGTTACAAATTGGGTCCTGCACAAATCAGCCGGGAAGCTGGTAAACGAAGAATTGTGATTGGTTTTAATGTAAAAGACCGCGATGTGCAAAGCGTTGTTGAGGAAATTCAACAGAAATTAGATCAAAAAATTAAGTTGCCTTCCGGATATTATTTTACGTATGGTGGTCAGTTTGAAAATTTAAAAGCAGCCAGTGAAAGACTAATGATTGCCGTTCCGGTTTCGTTATTATTGATTTTCCTGTTGTTGTATTTTACGTTTCATTCATTTAAACAAGCAGCGTTGATTTTTACAGCCATTCCGATGAGTGCGATTGGCGGAGTTTTCGCTTTATTATTAAGAGATATGCCGTTCAGCATCAGCGCAGGAATTGGGTTTATTGCCTTATTTGGTGTCGCAGTTTTGAATGGAATTGTTTTAATCGGAACGTTCAATCAACTGGAAAAAGATGGCGAAACCAATATTCTGAAACGGGTAATGGAAGGAACGAAAACCCGATTGAGACCGGTTTTAATGACGGCAACCGTGGCTTCATTAGGGTTTTTACCGATGGCGATTTCTACGGGAGCAGGTGCAGAAGTTCAGAAACCTTTGGCAACCGTTGTTATCGGAGGTTTGGTGACGGCAACTTTCCTGACTTTATTTGTTTTACCGATGTTGTACATTATCTTTAATTCTAAAATTAATTTCAAAAATTTTAAATCTAAAGCGGCTACAACTGCGATTATTATTGGATTTTTATTTGTCGGACAAACCTTTAACGCACAACAGGGAAATTCTTTGACAGTACAGCAAGCGACTCAAATTGCTCTGGAAAACAGTTATTTAATGAAATCGAAAGATTTAGATATTCAATCAACTGAAGCTTTGAAACCGACTGCAAAAGAACTTCCGAAAATGAATGTTGATGCGCAATTAGGGCAGTATAATTCCAGAAAATTTGACCAGTCTTTTTCTATTTCTCAGACGATTCCGTTTCCGACCTTGTTTAAAGCGAGAAAAGAACTGATTAACGAGCAAATCAAAGGAAAGCAAATCAATAGGGAAATTTCAGCAAATGAATTGGCAAAACAGGTCAGAACCTATTATTATCAGATTGAATATTTACAATACAATCAGTCGAAACTGAAAAATTTAGATAGTTTGTACAATGATTTCATCCGAATTGCAACCGTAAGATTTAAAGCAGGAGATATTAAGAAAATTGAAATTAATACGGCCGAAACTCAAAAAGGGGAAATCAATTTGTTATTGAGTCAAAATGAAGTTTATTTGACGAACGCTTATAAAAATTTAAAAACCGTTTTAAATACTTCAGAAGATATTTCTGTTCCGTTTGACCAAAATTACCAGCCAATGAAAGCTGATTATGTTTTAGATAGTTCGACCATTGCAAAACATCCTTTGGTAAAGGCTTTTTATCAGGAAATGGAAATTGCTGAAAAGAATAAGAATGTCGAAAAATCACAGGGACTTCCCGAATTTACCATCGGTTATACGAATCAGTCGTTGATTGGTTTTCAGAATTTGAACGGAATTGAACAGTATTTCAATGGCGGAAACCGTTTTCATTCGGCAACAATTGGTGTCTCAATTCCTTTAACTTTTGGTGCGACAAAAGCGAGAATGCAGTCTTTTGATTTCCAAAAACAAATGGCGGAATCGAATGCCAAATTCCAGCAGAAACAATTGGAAGCGCAGTTGGAAAATGCTTTAAACCAATATCAGCAAAATGTAAAACAGTACGAATATTATGTAAATCAGGCGATTCAGAATGCTGAAAAAATTACAAAAGCGGGACAATTAGGCTATAAAACCGGAGAGATTTCTTACGTTGAATATCTTTTCGCTTTGCAGACTGCTACCAATATTCAGTTAAAATATCTGGAATCCATTCAGCAGGTGAACGAATCTATTATTATCATTAATTCAATCATAAATCAATAAAAATGCAAATCAAATATAAAATCATTTCGTTAGTATTCATCTCACTTTTTCTCATAAACTGTGGAAAAAAGGAAGAACCACAAGATGAAATTAAAACGGAACAAACCGAAGAAAATCACGATGAAACGCCACAAACCATCGCAGAATTGACCAAAGAACAAATGAAATCGGTTGGTGTAACATTAGGAAATATTGAAATGAAAGAACTGACTTCAACCATCAAAGCCAACGGTTTATTGAGAGTTCCTAACAACAAAAAAGCGACAGTAACATCTTTGTACGGCGGAGTAATTCGGACAATTAAAGTTCAGATTGGCGATTTTGTAAAAAAAGGTCAGATTTTGGCAACAATAAATAATCCGGAATACATTCAGGTTCAGGAACAATATTTAACGGTCAACAGCAGAATTTCCTTTGCAGAACAGGAATTCCGAAGACAGAAAGAGCTGTTTGATAATGATGCAGGAGCAAAAAAGAATCTTCAAAGCGCCGATTCAGAGTTGAAAAGTTTGAGAACTCAAAGAGCTTCTTTACAAAGGCAATTACAGTTAATGGGAATCAGTCCTGAGAAAATTGCGAATGGAAATTTACGTTCAGGTTTGGTGATTACGTCGCCAATTAACGGAACAGTTAGCAATATCAATGCGCAGATTGGAAGTTATGTAGATGTTTCGTCTCCGGTTTTGGATATTATTGATAACCAATCGATTCATCTTGATTTACAGGTTTTTGAGAAAGATTTGCCAAAAATGAGGGTCGGGCAAATTGTTCATTTTAAATTGACCAATAATCCTGAAACTGAATATGATGCCAAAATTTACAGCATCGGTTCATCCTTTGAAAATGAAAGCAAAACGATTTCCGTTCACGCTAACGTTACAGGAAATAAAATAGGTTTAATTGATGGGATGAGCATCACCGGAATCGTAAGTCTTGATAAGAGTACAACGCCAGCCATTCCTAATGAAGCGATTGTGGAAGCCGATGGAAAGTATTATGTTTTTGTTCAGACCCATAAAAAGGCGGCGGAAGAGCATCACGAAGAAAATCAAAATAAAGAAACTAAGGAAAATTCTAAAACAGTAAATTTTGAAAAGATTGAAATCGTAAAAGGTGCTTCTGATATGGGGTACACGGCAATAACTTCTGTTTCTCCAATTGCTCAGGACGCAAAAATTGTAGTAAAAGGGGCATTTTTTGTGAATGCGAAACTAACGAATTCAGGAGAGCATGAGCATTAAAATAAATATCTCCAGAGTATTTTGAAACTGTAAAAGTACTTTGAAGAATTACATAACTTTATTAAGAATCTACCCGTTGTGCATTTTGATGTATTTTCGTCACTTCGAGTAGGTTTTTGAAAAAAATCGTATCGAGAAGTTTGTAATTTTCAAGGCTGATCTATTCTCGATACATTTTTTCTTCACTTCATTACGAAAAAACACTCGAATTGACTTATCTAACATTAAAATTTTTCAAAATGCACAACGCGTAGAATCTTATAATTCCTATAGGTAATAATCTGTTCTATGAGTACAGTCATATAAAAGCTAAGAGGAGAATCGTAAATTTGGTGGAAAGCTGGATGTTTTCGGCTTATATTTTGATTACAGGATAAATACTGTTTTCGATAACAGTTTTAGACTAAATTTTTACCACACACCAAATATAAAAATTATGGAATTTCAAAAAAACCTTCTGGAATATATCAGCCAGTCGTTAATGACGACGGGTGAGAGCATTTCCGTTGTAGAAAGTGTTACTTCAGGCTGCCTGCAATTAGCTTTTTCCCAAATGCCCAACGCTTCTTTATTTTATAAAGGCGGAATGACTGTTTACACATTACCCGAAAAAGTACGACTACTGAATGTTGAAAAAACAGAGGCGGAAGATTGCGACTGCGTATCAGAAAATATCGCAGAAACGATGGCTCTGAATGTTGCAAAATTATTCAATACCGATTGGTCGATCTCCACAACAGGGTATTGTACACCGATCCGGAACTCATCGTATAAGATTTTTGCTTATTTTTCTTTCGCTTATAAAGGGGAAGTTATTCTAACCAAAAAATTGGAACTTCACCCTAAAACTCAAGCCCTGAATGCACAGTTATATTATACGGAATTCATTTTGGGATGTTTTAAGAGTGAAATTAATCAACTATTAATATTAAAATAAAACCAAATCGAGTCGATACAGAATACAAAAAGCTGTAAAAATCTTAAATATAATGAAATTGAAATTAGAAAATAAGTCTGTTCTTATCACCGGAGCAGATAGCGGAATTGGTCGTGCAGCTGCTTTGTTGTTGGCAAAAGAAGGAGCAAATATTGCAGTCATTTACCATTCTGATGATGAAGATGCAGAAAAAACAAAAACAGAAATTGAAAATTTAGGGAGAAAATCTATTATTTTTAAAGGTGATATTAATGACTTTGAATTTTGTAAACGGACTGCACAAAAAGTTGTTTCTGAATTTGGAGGAATTGATATTTTAATCAATAACGCCGGAGTTCAGTTTCCCGCAAAAAGTATTGAAGAGCTGGAAGAAGAAAATATCAGAAAAACTTTTGATTCCAATATTATAGGGATGATTCTTTTAACGAAAGTTGTTTTTCCGCATTTAAAACAGGGAAGTTCTATTATCAATACAACCTCTGCCACTGCGTATCAGGGTCATGAAGAGTTATTGGATTATTCTGCAACAAAAGGAGCAATTGTTTCTTTTACACGTTCGCTGGCATTGCAGGCAAAACCTAAAGGAATCCGTGTAAATGCTGTGGCTCCGGGACCTGTGGCAACTCCTTTAACTGAAGAAACATTCGGTGATGAGAAAGAAGATTCTAACAAGCCGCCTTTCGAAAGAAATGCTACACCGGAAGAAATTGCAACAAATTTCTTGTTTTTGGCAGGCGACGATGCCGCACAGATTACCGGACAGGTTCTTCATCCCAACGGTGGTTTAATTATTAATGGATAACTATGAGAATTAAGTAATTATAATAATCTATAAATACAAAAGAGAGACTTTTTTAAGGTCTCTCTTTTATTTTGCTGTAAAATCATCTGATATTATTCATGAAGATTTATATTTTACAATAAAGATTGCTGTATTTTATATAATTCTAAATAATGGAATCATAAATTTACGATATATCGTAAATTTTAATTCTTTCTTTTTGTATTTAATTATTTGATATTCAATTGTTTATTTATTATGGGTTGTTTTTGGCAATTAATGTTTTGAATTTAATCATTAATCCAACATTAAAAATTTAACAAAATGAGTACACTTACATTAAAAGACGGAACAGAAATTTTTTACAAAGATCAGG
>Ga0308171_1000801_pt1 | contig 53678 bp, 44 predicted proteins | sample PhyGR1_FD_202135 | JGI IMG/M metagenome (GOLD analysis project Ga0308171, IMG submission 202135) | Phyllosphere microbial communities from UC Gill Tract Community Farm, Albany, California, United States - DLSLSG.R1 | ecosystem: Host-associated > Plants > Phyllosphere > Unclassified | place: USA... | reverse complement strand
CGAAGCCAAGGACATGGTGGAAACCTTCTTCGACGAGATCCGCAACGCTCTCGAACGTGGCGAGGCCGTCAAGCTGTCCGGCTTCGGTAATTTCCAGCTGCGCGACAAGCCGCAACGGCCTGGCCGCAATCCCAAGACTGGCGAGGAAATCCCCATCACTGCGCGCCGCGTCGTGACCTTCCACGCCAGCCAGAAATTGAAGGAAATGGTGGAACTCTCCAGCGGCGACGCCGTTGAAATGTCCGTCTAATCTATGAACGATCGTGTCAACAAACCGGCGGCCATCGTCTTGCCGCCCATCCCGGCCAAGCGTTATTTCACGATAGGCGAGGTCAGCGAACTGTGCGGTGTGAAGCCGCACGTGTTGCGCTACTGGGAACAGGAATTCACCCAGCTGAAACCGGTGAAGCGCCGCGGCAACCGGCGTTATTACCAGCACCACGAAGTGCTGTTGATCCGCCGCATCCGTGAACTGCTGTATGAACAAGGCTTCACCATCAGCGGTGCCCGCAACAAGCTCGACGGCACGCACGAGGCCGAGCAGCCGCAAGAGCCGCAGCGTCCCGTCATCAGCCTGGACGAGGCGGCCATCGATGCCTTGCGGACGGAGTTGCAAGCCGTGCTGGAAACCCTGAAGCCCGGGGCTGCCGCCTGATTTACGTGCCAGGGTTGTTGCGCCGGAGATCTTGCCGACCAACATAAGCTTTCTCGCTTCCCGGTTTTTATTTTTACGCGCCACACGCTGGTCCTCATGGGCCACCGTGTGGCGTGTTCATTTCCGGGGTGCTCCCGGCCAACAGACGGAGATCTCACCATGAGTCCTTATCAATGGCGTCCGATGCGGGCGGCTGACTTGCCGCACGTGATGGCGATCGCTGACTTGGTTCACGCTGGCTATTTCGAAGCAGAAGAAGTCTTCGCAGAACGTCTGGCCTTGTTTGCGCCTGGCTGCCGGATCGCCGTGCGCAGCGGGCAAGCGGACGGAACCGAGCAGGTCATCGGTTACGCCTTCATGCATCCCGCTCGTCTCGGCGTGCCGCCATCCCTCAACAGCTTGCTGAACGGACTGGATACTGCGGCCGATTGTCTGCATCTGCATGATGTCGCGCTGCTGCCGGCGGCACGCGGCTCCGGGCTCGGGCGGGAGTTGGTGGACGATCTGTGCCGGGTGGCTGAGCAGGCGGGGCTGGCGATGGCGACCTTGGTGGCGGTGCATGCATCAAGTGCCTACTGGCGGGCAGCGGGATTTGCCGAGGATGCGCAGGCGCTGGCCGGCAAGGGCGGGAGTCTGGCCAGCTATGGCGAGGGCGCGCTCTACATGTCCAGGCGGTTACGCTAGTGCCGGTGCTTGCCTTGGCGGAAGATTGATTGTTGTCAATGTGGCAAAAAGTTAACGCTCGCGCGTTAACGAGTTTTTCACTTGATCAATCGACAACTGTTGTCTTAAAATTAATGAAAAATTTACAACAGTTTGCTTGGATTTGCGTCTTCCAAGCACGTTCAATTCACTTCCGCCACCTGATCTGACAAGCGAAGGCGGCATCCGTTATAAGGGGTAACGTTCCATGTCGCGTCTTTCCAGGTCGGTGCTGGCCGGTGTTGCTGTCTTGCCTTTCCTTTCCCTTGGTGTGAGTGCTGCTGCGCAGGCCGCCGTGGCCCCGCTGACTGGCGCTGAAGCGCTGCAGCAGTTCAACCTGGTGGTGCTGGGTAATGCCACCTCCAATTCGCACGTCGATGGCCGGGCCTGGATCGGCGGTTCGGTGACGGGCGGTGACTATGTACAGCACTCCGGCAGCACGCCCGCATCGAATTACGCCGGTCTGACCGTGATGGGGACGGCGAGCGGTCTGCACGTCAACGGACTCGGTTCCTATATTGGCGGCTCCTTCACCAATTCCACCGTCAACAGCGGTTCCAGCTATATCGCCGGTTCGGCGAGCGGCAGCAATCTGAATGGCCCTGCCTATGTGGCAGGCAGCACCAACGGGGTCAACTTCAATGGCGGCCGCTCGTCGTCGCCGAGCACGCTGATGCAGACCAATGCCGATGCTGCCGGCTCGACCAATTTCAGCAACACGCTGACCAGCCTGTCCAATAGCCTCAAGACGGCCACTGCCAACAGCACGGTCTCCGTCGCGAACAACAAGGCCACCTTCAATGCCGTGGCCAACAACCAGGGTGTCGCGGTCTTCAATCTGGATAACACCACCAGCGCGTCGGTGTTCTCGGTAGGTGAATTTTCCTTCGCCGCCAATGGTGCCAGCACCATCATCATCAATTCCAGCGTGAGTTCGGCGGTCATCGGTGCCAACTTCCTGGGTGGACAAGCGCAGTCGTTGGGCAAGTCCATCGTCTGGAACTTCTACAATGCGACCAGCCTGATCATCAACAATCAATTCGGCGGATCGATCCTGGCTACTCACGCCAGCCTGACCAACAACCAGAACATCGAAGGCGGAGTGTTCGTCAACAGCTTGACGCAGAACGCCGAGCTGCACCTGCAATCCTTCACCGGCAACCTGGCGGCAGTGGCCCCGGTCCCCGAGCCTGAGCAATATTTGATGATGCTGGGCGGCCTGGCCATCGTGATCGGTGTGGCGGCGCTGCGGCGTCGGCGCGTGGCGCTGCCCGGCCTGCGGCTCGCCTGATCGCGGCCCGGGGGGCATCAGCGGAAAGGCCGTTCAGTATGGACTGAGCGGCCTTTTTCTCGTAGAGCTGTTCAAAACGTCAGAGGGGGGCGTGGCGGACATAGACCTCGGTGCGGCCAGACAGATTCTTGGCCAGTTCCTGCAGGAAACTTTGTGTCGGTGCCGGCTTGTCGAAGCCGGTCATCAGGAGGCCTGCGGCCAGGGCGAATGGAAGCAGAAAATGGCGCAAAGCCGGTGCCGGCTCGCGCAGCGACAGGCCAAAGGTCCAGGCCGCGCTGGCGCCGACCAGTAGTCCCAGCAGCACTTCCGATTCCGAATGCACCTTGATCATCAGTCGGGACAGCCCGACTGCCGTTACGAGGAGCGCGGTGATGGCCAGGATGGTGGTACGCCAAGCCGGCGTGCTGCGTCGGGTCAGCAACAAAGCAACGGACAGATAGAGTGCGCAGGAAGAAGCAGTATGACCGCTGAAACCGGTGAAATTGAGCAAAGGTGGCCGGATATCCCAGCCCATGAAGAGCAGCTTGCTGATCACCACGATCAACATCGCTCCACCAAATGAAATGAGCCAGGCCAGCATCGGCCGCCACAGTCGGTTGACGGCCAGCCAGAGTGCCAGGATGCATGCACCTGGAACGGTGATGGCGCTGTCGCCAAGAAAAGTGATGGTGTGCCAGTTCATGAAAAGGGGGATCAGCGGAGCGATTGCGTCAGCGATCTTACTCGCTTGTGCGGTGCGGAGAAAGCGCTAGGACTATTGTTCTCCTATAAACGTTCAGTTTGTGTTGCGGTGCGATATATATCGTTTACGAATTTTCATGAGTTTGTTGCCAATCTTTACATTTACCGTTTCTCCTACAAAGTCACGCTACCTTGTCTGATTGCCGCTTTTGGACGGGCGCGTATCCTTGTTGGTCTGCTTTCTGACTGGCAATGTTTTGCATAAATTTTTGCCTAAATTTCGAAAATGATGCATGATTACTTCTAATTTTTTTCGTGTTGCACTGCAACAATACGGACTCCAAATATTGCCATTGTTTTAAAAGTAAAACTAGAAAAAGAAAGGGCTCTGATTCGTGAAGCCATGGCAGTTTCGCATTAGCAGCGGGCGCAGGACTCAAGTGCAGATGTGCGCTCTGCTGGTGTCCGTGACATGCCCGCTGGCGTACGCAGCCGACCCGGGCCAGGTGGTCGTGCCGTATGTGCAGTACAGCTACTTGCATGATGACAACGTGCTGCGCCTGAGCGGACCCGACGCCGCCGTGTCGGCGCTCGGTGCGCCAAAGTTGTCCGATTCGGTGCAGAGCCGGACTGCCGGCCTGAAGCTGGACCGTGAGCTGAGTCGCCAGCATGTGACGCTCGACGCCAGCGCAACCAAGAATACGTACGATTATTTTTCGCAGTTTGACAATGATGCCCGCGACCTGAAAACCAACTGGAGCTGGTTCCTGGGAGAGCGTTTTTCGGGTGACATCGGCTATGTCTATTCCAAGTCGCTCACGCCGTTCCAGAACTTCCGGATATTGGGTCTGAACATTCGCACCATGCAGACCAAATATGCAACGCTGGCATGGCAATTGCACCCTGACTGGACGGTGCGCAGCCAGGTGTCGCATTTCGGGCTGGGCTACGACCTGAACACGCAGCAGGCCAACAATTTCAGTCAGAACCTGGCTGAGCTGGGCCTGGATTACAACCCGCGCAGCGGCAGCGTGGTCGGCGTGCAGGTACGCAAGACCGACGGGCGGTATCCGAATGACGTGCTGGTGGGTACCGAGTCCATCAACAACTCATTTACCCAGGAAGACTACAAGCTCAAGGTGGTCTGGCTGTACAGCGCCAAGACCAAGCTGCAGTTCCTGGGCGGCCTGACCCAGCGCGACCGCAAGTCGCCCACGGGTGGCGGCGGTTACCGCGGTTTCAACGCGCGTCTGGTCGGCGACTGGGCCGCGACGGGCAAGACCGGTTTCGTGGCCAACCTGTGGCGTGAAATTGGCGGCGTCAACGACGTCGATGCGAATTTCGCACTGACCACCGGTGCCAGCCTCGGCGCGACTTATCTGCCGACGGCCAAACTGCGGGTGGAAGGTCTGGTGGATGTCGAACGGCGCAACTACAACGGTGCCTCCATCGTCACCGGCGTCACGCCATCGAGCCGCCGGGACAGCTACGAGAAGGCCAGCCTGAGCCTGACGTATGCGCCGACGACCTCCTTGTCGATCTTGTTGGCGGTCTATCGTGAGACCTTGCAATCGAACATCAGCAACTTTGGCTATGTGTCCAACGGTGTATCACTGACTTCGCGCTATGAATTCTGAGGCTCCCAAAATGAGTGACCTGCATGACGGTCTGCCGTTGGCCAATGTCAAGGCCAATACCATCACGATGGTATTCAAGCGCTTTGTCGAACCAGCCCTGATCGTGGCTTACCTGTGGGTGCTGGTGCGCCTGCACGGTCATGCATTCAACGGGGATTATTGGGTGCTGGCCATCATGGCGTTTTTCCTCTCCTCCTATTTCTTCACCGAATTCCACGAGCGGCGTCTGCGCCGCAACCCCAAGGGGCCGTCGATCATCTCGCCCGTCCTGGACTGGCTGGCGGTGGCAGCGGTGCTGGTCGTGGTGGCGTATATCTGTGAGTTCTATCAGCAGTTTTCGCTGCGCGCGATTTTCTTCTGGGTGGTCACCACGCCGGTGGGCCTGATCATCTCCCAGCAATTGCAGTCGCGCGTGATGCGCGACTTGCACAGCAAGGGAGAAGTGCGCAAGGCCATCATCATCGGTGTCAATCCGGCCGCGCTGAAACTGGCTGATCGCGTCGAGAAATATCCTTCGCTGATGATCAAGCTGATGGGATTCTTCGACGACCGCGAGCTCAATCGCCAGCCGGCAGGTACCTTCACGCCGCTGCACGGCAAGATGTCGGACGTGGCTGCGTACGTGCGCGAGAACAACATCAACATGGTCTACATCAGCATGCCGATCTCGGCGCAGCCGCGCGTGCTGCAGATGATCGACGAGCTGCAGGACACCACGGCCTCGATCTACTTCATCCCCGACATCTATATCTTCAACCTGATCCAGGCGCGCTTCGATTACGTCGGCGGGATGGCGGTGATGGCCATCTGCGAGACGCCCTTTACCGGTACCAACAACATCGTCAAGCGCATCAGCGACCTGGTGCTGGCCTCAGGCATCCTGCTCATGCTGCTGCCGGTGATGATGGTCATTGCCTTGTGCGTCAAGCTGACCTCGCCTGGTCCCATCATCTTCAAGCAGCGCCGCTACGGGCTGGATGGAGAAGAGATCGTGGTCTACAAATTCCGCTCCATGACGGTCATGGAGGACGGCGGCAAGGTCACCCAGGCCACCAAGGGGGACATGCGCCTGACCAAGATCGGCGGCTTCCTGCGCTCCAGTTCACTGGATGAGTTGCCGCAGTTCTTCAACGTGCTGCAGGGTCGCATGAGCATCGTCGGTCCGCGCCCCCACGCAGTGGCTCACAACGAGTTGTACCGCAAGCAGATCAAGGGTTACATGCTGCGCCACAAGGTCAAGCCGGGCATCACCGGGTGGGCCCAGGTCAACGGCCTGCGCGGGGAGACCGAGACGCTGGACAAGATGAAGGCACGTATCGAATTCGACCTGGAATACCTGCGCCGCTGGTCGCTGATGTTTGATCTGTGGATCATCTTCCAGACCGTGCGCATGGTGATCAAGCGCGACAACGCTTATTGATGGACAAGGCCTTCTCGCAGGGGAGGGGCAACAAGCACCGGCCGAGGTGGCTGGCAACAAGTGGCACAGAAAAGAAGAGAGCTTGGTCAAATGAAAATCGGGAAGGCAACAGTTTCATGGCAGCACAATGTCGCGGCGAAGGCGCTGGTCTCCGCGATGCTTCTGGTGGCATTGGCCGCCTGCGGCGAGAAGAAGGCCGCGTCAGGTTCCAGCCAGGTGGTGGCCATTGTGGACGGTCAGGAAATCACCATTCACCAGGTCAACAATGAGCTGGCCAAGACCGGCGGCACGCAGGTCACCAAGCAGCTGCTTGACGGACTGGTGGCGCGCCAGCTGATGATCAATGCCGCCAGGAAGGACAAGCTCGACAACGATCCGGCCGTGGTGGCCGACATGGAGCGGGCACGCAACCTGGTGCTGGCGCAGAGCTACGTGGCCGGCAAGCTGAAAGCCCCGGTTCGCCCGTCGGATCAGGAAATCGAGGATTTCTATCGCAAGAATCCCGATTGGTTTGCCCAGCGCAAACAATATGAATTTGCCCAGTTGATCATCGCGGGGACCAGCCTCACCCCCGAGCTCAACGCCCTGATGGACCAGCCCGGCAAGCGTCTGGATGATGTGGTCGGCTGGCTGGATTCGCACCGGGTGCAGTATGCGCGCCAGCAGGTGGTCAAGACTTCGGCGGATCTGCCGCAGCAGATGAATACCAGCCTCAAGACCATGGAGCGCGGCACCATGTTCGTGGTGATCGAAGGACCGACGGCCATCCTGACCTCCTTGCAGGACGTCAAGAATGTGCCCATGACGCTGGCGGTGGCCTCGCCCCAGATCGCCCAGTATCTGGTGACCCTGCAGCAGAATCAGGCGTCCGAGCAGTTGGTGGAACGGTTGAAGAAGGACGCCAAGATCGAGCTCACCGAGCAGGCCAAGTCGTTCAAGGATCTGAGCGCTGCGGCCCCGGCGGACAAGGATGGCGCAGCCGCGCAGGGTAGCCCTGGCAAGGATGCTGCTTCAGCGGACAGCGAGGCGATCAAGCGCGGCGTCGCCGGTTTCAAGTAAGCATGGATCAACAACGGGCGTGCAGCGCCTGAATCAAGAACCTCAAGAACCTGATGTATTGCGGAGTAATGACGATGATGAGAAAAATAGTATTCCTGCTGATCGGTCTGATGCTGTCCAGCGTGAGCCTGCTTGCGCAGGCCGACGATATCCTGCTCGGGCCGGGTGACGTGATTCGCGTCAAGGTCTATGGCAGCGATGACCTCAGCCTGGAGACCCGCATCAGCGAAGCCGGCGTGATCAGCTTCCCGCTGGTGGGCGAAGTGAAGATTGGTGGCCTGTCCACCGCCCAGGCCGAGACCAAGATCGCCGGTCTGCTCAAGAACGGCGGCTATCTGGTCAACCCGCAGGTGAACATTCTGGTCACCGTTCCCCAGAGCCAGATGGTGTCGGTGCTGGGACAGGTGTCCAAGCCGGGACGCTACCCGCTGGATGGCAAACGCAACGTGGCGGACGTCATCGCGCTGGCCGGTGGCGTGACGCCTGATGGCGGCGACGCCGTGACCATCGTGCGCAAGAACGGCGGTGCGGTCAGCAAGCAGCTGGTGGACATCTACAGCATCACGCATAGCGGCGACACCTCGGAACTGCCGGAGGTGCAAGCCAATGACGTGATCTATGTGGAGCGTTCGCTGCGTTTCTACATTTACGGTGAAGTGCAGCGTCCGGGCATGTACAAGCTGGAACGCGGCACCACGCTGCTGCAGGCGCTCTCCGTGGGTGGCGGCCTGACCCAGCGCGGTACCGAACGCGGCCTGGTGGTCAAGCGCCAGGTGGATGGCAAGCTGGAGGAGCTGCACTTGAACAAGGACGATCCGCTGCAGGCCGACGACGTCGTCTACGTCAAGGAAAGCTGGTTCTGATCCGGCACCCGGCTGCAACGCACATGATTTCCCATTTTGCTATCGCAAACGCCAACCAGGAGGCGTGATCCCATGAATCTTTCTCAATTTGTTCTGATCCTCCAGGCTCACCTGCGGGTGATCCTGCTGATCCTGTCGATCACCGTTCTGGTGGCGCTCGGTATCAGCCTGACCCAGTCCAAGCAATACAAGGCGACCTCGTCGGTGGTGCTGAACTACAAGGCCTCCGATCCGGTGACCGGCCTGGTGGTCGCGCCCCAGGCCTTGCCCGGCTTCATGCCGACGCAGGTGGCCATCATCAACAGCCCGTCGGTGGCACTGGCTGTCGTGGACAACCTGAAACTGGCGCAACAGCCTGCGGTCAAGGCTGCCTTCGACGCCCAGAATCATGGCGATATGGATATCCGCAACTGGCTGGCCGGCGTGCTGCTGGCAAAACTGGATGCGGTGGCTTCCAAGGAAAGCAGCGTGATCGACATCACCTTCCGCGCTGATGATCCGCAGTTTGCGGCACTGGTGGCCAATGCCTTCGCGGCCGCCTACCAGCAGGTCAGCATGCAGCTGAAGCTGGACCCGACCCGCAAGGCATCGTCCTACTTCAACGACCAGACCAAGCTGTTGCGCGATGCCTATGAGCAGGCGCAGGCCAAGCTGTCGAAGTACCAGGAAGAGCATGGCATCACCAATCTGGACACCCGTACCGACGTCGAAAACAACCGCCTCAACGACCTGTCGACCCAGCTGGTGATGGCCCAGTCGGCCCTGGCCGAGGCGCAGTCGCGCAGCCGCCAGGCCAAGGCCGGTGGCGCTGCCGAATCGCCGGACGTCAATGCCAGTGGCCTGATCCAGACCCTGAAGTCCAACCTGGCCATCTCGGAAGCCCGCTTCGAGCAGGCCTCCAAGCGCTTGGGCGTGAACCACCCGGACTACCTGGCGGCCAAGGCCGAGCGTGATGGCCTGCGCGCGCAGCTGGCCAATGCGAGCGCCGCCATTTCCGCCTCGGTGGGCGGCAATGCCACCATCCTGGCCAAGCGCGAGTCCGAGATTCGCGCCGATTTCGAAGCGCAAAAACGCAAGGTGCTGGAGATGAACCGCACCCGTGACGAACTCGCCGTGCTCAGCCGTGAACTGGAAAGCGCCCAGCGCGCCTACGAGATGACCTCGCAGCGCTTCGCCCAGACCAGCCTGGAAGGCCAGTCCAACCAGTCGGATATCTCGTTGTTGTCGGCCGCCGTCCCGCCGGTCAATCCGTCGAGCCCGCGCATCCTCATCAACCTGATCCTGGCCGTGTTCGTCGGCGGCATCCTTGGCGTGATGACTGCGCTGGGCCTGGAGCTGACCAATCGCCGGGTACGTTCCGAGCAGGACCTGGTGGAAGAGCTGGGGCTGCCGGTGCTGGGTTCGATCACTCGCCCGGTGACAAGCTCGTCTCGCCGTCGCTTCGGATTCGGACGCGGCAAGCCTGCCTGATCCGGGCCCGTTTTCATCGCCAATAAAAACAGATACCGCGGGAATAACATGACTACAGCAACGTTGACATTCACTGAAGGCACCTCGCTGCCGAACCGCTCCATCGGCGCCATCCTGGTCGACAGCGGCAAGCTGACTCCCGAGAATGCGGAACGCATTCTGCGTCTGCAGCGCGAGCGCGGCATGCGCTTCGGTGACGCCGCCATCCAGCTCGGCTTGCTGACGCAGTCCGATATCGATCAGGCCTTGTCGCGCCAGTTCGACTATCCCTATCTTCTCAAGGGCGAAAGCAAGGTCAGCGAGAAGGTGGTGGCGGCCTACAATCCGTTCAGCAAACAGGTGGAAGCCCTGCGTGCCTTGCGCAGCCAGCTCATGGTCCGCTGGTTCGACATCGACGGCAAGCACAAGGCGCTGTCCATCGTCAGCCCGGCCAGCGGGGAAGGGCGCAGCTTCATCGCCTCCAATCTGGCCGTGGTGTTCTCGCAGCTGGGCGAGCGTACCTTGCTGATCGATGCCGACATGCGCCAGCCCTGCCAGCACGAGCTGTTTGGCCTGGATAACCGCAACGGCCTGTCGGGCGTGATCGCCGGCCGCTGCAGCGCGGCCGATGCGCTCCAGCGCGTGCCGGATCTGCTGGACCTGTCGGTCTTGCCCGCCGGTCCGACCCCACCGAACCCGCAGGAATTGCTGGGACGTCCCAACTTCACGCAGTTGCTGGGCGACCTGGTACAGGACTTCGATGTGATTCTGGTCGATACCCCGTCCGGCGGCCAGTATGCCGACGGCAACATGATCTCGGCACGCACCGGTGCCAGCCTGGTGGTAGTGCGCACCAACATGACCCACATCTCGGCCGTCCGTACGCTCACCGACAACCTGACCAGCGCACACGTGGCCGTCGTCGGCAGCGTCGTCAACGAGTTCTGATCTCCCGACCCTCCTGACGAGAACTGCAAGATGACTGCCCAGACCCTGCGCCCCATGCGTCAACAGCCATTCTCCGGCCTGCCCTGGCTGGTGGTGGCGGCGGGCCTGGCGGCCATGTACGTCCCCAGTTTCATTGACCTGTTCCATGGCGTGTGGGGCACCGAGCGCAACGCGCACGGCCCGATCGTGCTGGCCGTCGCGTGTTGCTATCTGTTCGTGCGGGTGCGCCAGCTGCATCAGGACGGGCTCATCGAGCGCCGTCCGGCACCCATCGCCGGCATGGTGTTCCTGTTGCTGGGCTTGCTGTGTTTCGTGCTGGGCCGCTCGCAGACCGTGCTTTTCATGGAAGCGGGATCGCTGATCCCGATCCTGATCGGCATCGTGTTGCTGCAGTTCGGGATCCGTACCTGCCGCCGCCTGTGGTTTGCCTTTTTCTTCATGTTGTTCATGGTGCCGCTACCGGCCTCGGTGGTGGACCTGCTCACCCAGCCGCTCAAGATCGGCGTCTCCTACGCATCCGAACTGATCCTGCGTCAATTCGGTTATCCGATCGCGCGCAGCGGCGTGATTCTCTACATCGGCCCCTACCAGTTGCTGGTCGCCGATGCCTGCGCCGGGCTGAACTCGCTGTTCACCCTGGAAGCGCTCGGCTTGCTGTACATGAACCTGGTGCGTCACCAGTCGCTGTTCCGCAATCTGGTGCTGGCGGTCCTGATCGTTCCGATTTCCTTCACGGCCAATACGGTGCGCGTCATGGTGCTGGCCCTGATCACCTATTACCTTGGCGATGCCGCCGGCCAGGGCTTCCTGCACGGGTTCGCCGGGATGCTGCTGTTCTTCGTGGCACTGGGCCTGATCATCGCGCTGGATAGCCTCTTGCGCTGGATTGCCGTGCGCCATGCGACCTGGCGCGGGCTGCCGGCGCCCGAGGCCGTGCCGCGCCAGCGCGCCGCTGCGGCCGCGCAGGACACCACGCAGTTTTCCATGAACCTGCGGCTCTCCATTGCCGTGGTGATCGCCATGGTGGTCTCGGTGGGCCTGGTGCAGTTGCTGGTGCCGCGTGAGGTCAACGTGGTCAAGAAGGGCAACTTCGCCACCGTCATTCCTACCCATTTCGGGCAGTGGAAGGAAGTGCCGTCGCCATTCCTGCAAGTCAACGTAGGTCTGGAGGACGGGACCGATCGCAGCACCGACCAGCCCTACGACGACGTGCTCGGACGCACCTACGTCAACAGCCAGGGACAGATGGTCATGCTGGCGCTGGCCTACGCCAAGGAGCAGACCCAGGACGTGAAGATCCACCTGCCCGAAGTCTGCTACGTGGCCCAAGGATTCGTGTTGAGCGGCAAGGAGCGGGTGGCCATCCCGGTGCGGGCGGGCAGCCAGCCCGTCATGGGCTCGCGCTTCGTTGCATCCCGCCAGAACCGGGTCGAGGCGGTCACCTACTGGGTGCGCATCGGCGATGGATTCCCCAACGGTGGCCTGGCCGCACGACTGAAGATATTTGAAGACGGCATGGCTGGCCGGATCTCCGATGGCATCCTGGTGCGCGCCTCCACCCTGGTGCAAGAGGGGGCATCGCAGGCCGACGAGTTCGCCTTGCAACAGCGTTTCCTGGAAGACCTGCAGTCAGCCGTGGGTGCGGCCAACCCCGGCCTGCTGGTGCCGGCGTGAGTGCCTGGGTGATGACTGGCATGGAATGTTCAGCAGTCGCGCAACGGGCAAGCTCGGCTTGCAGCGAAGGACAATGAAATGAGAAAAATCAATCTGGACTTGACCCAGCTGCTCATCCTGGCAGCCGGCGTCATGGTGGCCGTGCTGGTCGGCATGGTGCTGCCGGTGGCGGCAACCTTGCTGGGCGACAGCGTCGGACGTCTGGCGGCAGTGCCGGCGCTGTTCCTGCTGGGAGCCATCTTCGTCTTCAACAAGCGCTTGCTGCTGTTGCTGATCCTGCTGCTGCGCGCCTCCGGCGACGTCGTGCTGGAGTCCACGCGGATAGGGGCCGGCGGTGGCGGTGCCGGCCTCGGCGGGGCCATCAATGCCCTGATCATTCTGATCGCGCTGCTCTTCTTCATCGAGCGCCCGCGTCTGCTGCCCCGCAAGGCGGCAGTGGCCTGGCTGATCTTCCTGGCATGGGAGGCGGTGTGCGTGGTGGTCTCGCCCAATGCTGCCGTTGGCCTGAAAACCGCGCTCTCGCTGTGCTCCTACTTTGCCGTGTTCGTCTGCGCGTTTTATATCGTGCGCACCGAGGATGACTTCCGCTTCATGGTGCGCCTGATGATCGGCTCGTCGGTCATTCCCGCCATCTACGGGCTGGTCAGCGTGGCGATGGCCGGCGGCGTGTCCGGCGGCTTCCGCCTGCAGAGTACCTTTACTCACCCGAACATCCTGGCCTTCTACCTGACCCTGATCATTTCGCTGGGTCTGTACGTCCTGAAAAGCCCGACCTTCAAACTGAGCCAGCTGCAGCGCTTTGCCTTCACGGGCTATCTGGGCGTGCTGATGGTCTTGCTGCTGCTGACCCAGACGCGCAGTGCATGGGCGGCGGTGCTGGTGCTGTTCGTTCTGTACGGGCTGATGTTCGAACGGCGCTACCTGATCTACCTGCTGGTGCTGTGCTGCCTCTCCTTGCTGATCCCCAGTGTGCAACAGCGGATCATGGATCTGGACGGAGGCGGTACGGTGGTAGGCAACTACGCCAAGCTCAATTCGTTCGCCTGGCGCGTGCTGCTGTGGGAGAGCGCGCTGAACTGGATGTCGCCCAGCCGCTACCTGACGGGCTATGGCGTGGAAGCCTTCGGTTACTACTCGAACGTGTTCTTCCCGTTGTCGGGCAACTTCGAGTGGAAGGCACACAATGTGTTCGTCCAGCTGATTTTCGATATTGGCGTCATCGGGCTGGTAGCCTACCTGGTGCTGTTCTATCAGGCCTTCCGGGCGCTGCTCCGGCTCTATCCCAGGGATCGCCTGGGTGCGGGCATCCTGATTTGCGCACTGGTTCAATATCTGGTCGTGTCGGCCTCCGACAACATGCTCAGCTATCTGGCGTTCAACTGGTATTTCTGGATGGCGATGGGCATGGGCTGGTCGCTCTATCTGAATGGACAGCCGGCTGATAAGGAAAGGGCGGGGCAAGCGTCGCGCCTGGCCGCAGCCCCTGCTGCCTGAGGGGCCATGATGGGTGGGCTGCGCCGTGCAGGTGCAGCCCACCGCAGCGGGCCTGGCCGTTATTCGGCCTTGATCAGCTCCGCTCCGACGGTCGAAGAAGCGCCGCCGCTCTGCGCGTAAATGATCAGTTGCGGGGTATTGGCATTCCAGACGAAGGTCGTGCTCTGGCCATTGGCCAGGTAACCGGAGTCGGTGACCACCTTGCCGACCAGCTTGTCATAGATGGTCAAGCGCAGCTTGCCGCCACCTGTGGCACGCGCTGTCAGTTTGTACTTGGCACCCATGACCGGCTTGGCCCAATCGACCGGCTGCATGCCGCGATTGGAGTAATTGACGGCAATCGTGGAAGCGCTGGCGCCGGAGATCACCACCGATTGCTGCCACGAGTCGAAGGTGGCCTGGCCGCTGCCGGCTTGCAGGGTCCAGGCACCGCGCATGGAGAGCAGGTTGAGATTCTGGTTGGGCGTGAAGGCCTTGCCGTTGCCATCGATCCAGCCGCTGGCCCCGGTCACGCGGCGCAGGGCGGCACGGATGGTTTGCAGTTCGTTGGAGACGGTGGCATTCCAGCCGCCCGGGGAAGGATTGGCGCTCGATCCGATCTCGGCAAAGATGGCGAAGGGCGTGCCGTCGTTGGCGTCGATGACGTAGGCACCGTAGCGCTTGAGCGTTTCAGCGATGCGGCGCACTTCTTCGTTGGTGATCTTGGATGTGTCAAAGGAAGGCGGCAGCATCATCAGCGCGCCTTCCGGGAATGGACCGCTGTTGACCTTCGCCGCATTGACGTCGGCCGAGGTGGCCGGGAAAACGTAGGTGGGCTTGGCGCTCAGGCCGTTGTAGGTCATCGTCATGGCCAGCGCGTGCGGATAGTACTCCGGCTTGGCGGCAGCTTCGTGGATGCGGATCAGCCCGGCCGAAGCAGGAACGCCCGCCGCACGCGCGCCCTGGTAGTAATGCGCAGGATCAGGCCAGCCGGTGCCGTTCATCTTGGTCCATGCGTAGAGTCGTGCAGTCCATTTGCCGTCCTGCTGTTTCAGGCCCCAGAAGGAATGGATGATGCCGGTTGACGGGTCCGCGATATCGGCGTGAGCATCGCCGCCCGGGCCCGGTTTGGTCGCTGCCGGCCAGTGGGGAATGGTGATGTCGCGGAAGACCTCTTCGTCAGCGATCTTGAGGCTGTTGCTGCCGGTCGGCCCGGTCACGGTTACCGCCGGATCATTCGGACTGGCGAGGAACACGCCGGTCGAGTAATCGCCGTTGGTGATCAGCGGCGAATAGGTCGAGGTAGGGATGACGTCGTTGGAAAAAGTGGGATTGACCGGCCGGCTGTTCCACAGTGAATCCGCAGCGAAGGGTTTGAGGTAGCTGCCCCATTCCTGAGCCCAGACCGGTGCACTGGCCAGGGCTGTGCATCCAAGCGCCAGGCATAACTGGGCTTGGCGTAGCTTGCTGAATTTTCGTTGCATGAGCATTTCCTATGAAGTAGTGGTGGTGCCGCAGGGCAAGATGCTGCCTTGGGAATCAGTCTGACGCACAAAGCGCTCAACGGTTCGGTGCCCCTGAAAAGTATAGCGAGCCTGTCGCTGCTCATGGCGTAAAAAAAGCTGACAGGCCAGGTTCAGTTGAATGCGAACTTTTCATTTGATGGGCTCTCGAAGCGCAGCAACAAAATGTGTGCAAGTGCAGCAAATTTGTGCGACGGATGCCGCATAATGTGAAAGATAAGGTGAGCTTTCACTCTTGATGAGACTGGTTTGGTGCCATGTGGAAATGCACATTCTGGCCAAGTCGTTGGCTGCTGGTTGCGTGCCACGGGCCAAACTCATCAGGAGAACGCGGCGCCAGGTCCAGTGGCTTCTGCTGCAGGTGAAAATGCGAGCCGGGTGGTTTTGGCGAAGCCTTCGGACAGTGCCCGGCAGCACGCTGGTGGCGCAGGACGCATGAAGGATTTTGAATCGGACGAGACGGAAAGAGACGATGTTGATAGGACTATTGCAAACGATACTGCTGCTGTTCCTGGTGCTGCTGGCCATTCCGGTGACGGTATTGCTGGTGCAGGTGCTGGCGGCGCGGTTCGCGCGTCCCCGGTCGACGGTGCTGAGTCCGGTGCGTCCGCGCATCGCGGTGCTGGTGCCGGCCCACAATGAGGCGGGCGGGATTGCCGAGGTCATCGCCGGCATCCGTGCCCAGCTGGCGCAGGGTGACCGTGTGCTGGTGGTGGCGGACAACTGCTCCGATGACACTGCAGCCATCGCGCGCGCAGCCGGTGCCGAGGTCACGGAGCGTTTTCACGATGTCTTGCGCGGCAAGGGCTATGCGCTGGACCACGGTATCCGGCAGCTGTCGCAGGATCCGCCCGACGTGGTGATCATCGTGGATGCCGACTGCTTCCTGGGTCCCGATGCGCTGGACACGGTCAGTCGCGCCGCGGTGCAGTCGGGCCGTCCGGTGCAGGCCTTGTACCTGATGCATGTGCCGCAGGAATCCGGCCCGATGCGCAAGATCGCCGAGTTTGCTTGGGTGGTGAAGAATCATGTGCGGCCCCTGGGTTTCCAGCGCCTCGGCCAACCCTGCCAGCTGATGGGCACCGGGATGGCATTTGGCTGGCAGCAGATCGGGCGGGTCGATCTGGCCACCGGTCACATCGTCGAAGACATGAAGCTGGGTGTCGACCTGGCCACCGTGGGACAGCCGCCGCTGTTCTGTCCGGACGCGCTGGTCTACAGCTACTTCCCGGTCAGCGAAAGCGGTGTCAGCACGCAGCGTACGCGCTGGGAGCACGGCCACCTGAGCGTGATCCAGACCTATGTGCCCAAGCTGCTGCGACAGTCGCTGCGCCTGCGCAATGGAGCCCTGGCGGCGCTGGCGCTGGATCTGAGCGTACCGCCGCTGGCCTTGCTGGTCATGCTCACCGGCGTGGCGTGGCTGCTGGCCTTGCTGGCCGCGCTGGTCCTGGGCGGTACGGCGGCCCTTGGGCTGGCCAGCCTGATGCTGGCCGCGCTGGTGTCGTCGGTGCTGCTGGCCTGGTCCGGGTTTGCGCGCGATGTGATCAATCTGCGCCAGTTGCTCAGCGCCGTGGGCTATGTGGCACGCAAGGTGCCGTTGTATGTGAAGTTTCTTTTCAATCGTCAGGTAGAGTGGGTGAGGTCCAAACGTGACTCTGAATGAGCCTATTGCAGTGGCGTCCGCGCCAGTGGCTGCGCAGCCCGGCGCAGTGATCGATCCGGGGCCGGATTTCTCGCGCGAGGTGTATTGCATCCTCGGTCTGCCGTTCGACCTGGTCGACGTGCAGCAAGCCTGCGCGCGCATGCATCTGGCCAGCAAGGAACGCCGCCGCTGCTTCCTGTCCACGCCCAATCTGAACTTCGTGATCGCCTGCCTGCGGGACTTGCAGTTCCGCGAAACCGTCCTGCAGAGCAACCTGTCGGTGATCGATGGCATGCCCATCGTGTGGATCGCCCGCGCCCTGGGATTGCCCTTCACCGAACGCGTCTCCGGCTCGACCTTGTTCGACGCCCTGCGCAGTACGGCTGGCCGGGACGGCGTCGATCCCATGCGCATCTATTTCTTCGGCGGCTTGCCCGGCGTTGCCAAGCTGGCCTGCGAGAAGATCAACGCCGACCGCGGCGGCATGCAGGCGGTCGGCTATGAAACCCCGGGCTTCGGCACGGTCGAGGAGATGAGCAGCCCCGAGACCATCGCAGCGATCAACCAGAGCGGTGCCGATTTCCTCGTTGTGGCGCTGGCCGCCCGCAAGGGCCAGCAATGGGTGCAACGCAATCGCGATGCCCTGCAGGTGCCGCTGATGGGCCACCTGGGGGCCGTGATCAATTTCGTGGCCGGAACCGTGTCGCGCGCTCCGGTCTGGGTCCAGAAAACCGGACTGGAATGGGCCTGGCGCATCAAGGAAGAGCCGGCGCTGTGGCGGCGCTACTGGAATGATGGCCGCACCTTGCTGAAGCTGCTGTGGAGCGTCGTGATCCCGGCCGCGCGGGCGGCGCGCCGTCCGGCACCTGCCGCCGCGCAATTTGATGCGGCCGGCATGGAACTGAGGCTGGATCATGGCACCAGTGAATTGCTGCTGAGCGGTGCCATCGGCCTGCCCAACATCGGGCGCTGGCGCTCGCTGCTGGCCCAGGCTGCGCAAGGGCAGGGGCCGGTGGTGCTGGATTGCGCGCAACTGACCTGGATCGACAGCGCCGCCGTCGGTTCGCTGATCCTGCTGTATGCAGCCTGCATGGCTGCCAAGCGTCCCTGGGCGATCATCAATCCGTCGGCGTCGCTGCGGCGGCAGTTCGAGCTGATGTGCGCACAGTATTTGCTTGAGCCCTTGCGGTGACGCCGTCCCCGCTGTCCTTATTCCTGTCCTGGACAGAGGGACTGCGGCATGAGCGATCTTCGTGCCGCGACCTGTGCCGGGCAACCGTTTTTCGATTCAACTCCATAGAGCAAGAAAGGCAAACATGAAAGCGATGATTCTCGCAGCGGGCAAGGGGACCCGCGTTCGGCCGCTGACCTACGCGCTGCCCAAACCGATGATTCCCATTCTGGGCAAGCCCGTGATGGAGTACCTGATCGAGCACCTGGTGAAATTCGGCATCCAGGACATCATGGTCAACGTCAGCTACCTGCATGACCGCATCGAGAATTATTTTGGCGAAGGCCAGCGTTTCGGCGCGCGCATCGGCTATTCCTTCGAAGGCTATGTGGATGACGACGGCCAGGTTTTCCCGGATCCCATCGGTTCGGCCGGTGGCATGAAGAAGATTCAGGAGTTCGGCGGCTTCTTTGATGAAACCACGCTGGTCATCTGCGGCGATGCGCTGATCGATCTGGACATCCATTCGGCCCTGTTCGAGCACCGCCGCAAGGGCGCGCTGGTCAGCGTGATCACCAAGGAGGTGCCGATGGAGCAGGTCTCCAGCTATGGCATCGTGGTGACCGAGCCCGACGGCAAGGTCAAGTCCTTCCAGGAAAAGCCGAAGCAGGAAGAAGCCCTGTCCAATCTGGCCAGCACCGGTATCTACATCATGGAGCCGGAAGCCCTGGAGCTCATCCCCAAGGACAAGTTTTTCGACATCGGCTCCGACCTGTTCCCGCTGCTGGTGGAAAAGCAGTTGCCGTTCTATGCCCAGAAGCGCTTCTTCAACTGGATCGACATCGGCAACGTCACCGATTTCTGGTCGGTGCTGCAGAGCGTGCTGAAGGGGGAAGTGGCGCAGATGTACGTGCCCGGTACCCAGATCCAGGAAGGTGTGTGGGTCGGACTCAACACCCGCATCGAGTGGGAAGGCACCACCATCGAAGGGCCGGTCTACATCGGAGCCGGTTCTCATATCGCAGCCGGCTCGACCATCATCGGACCGGCCTGGATCGGCCATGGCAGCCATATCTGCAGCGGCGCGAAGGTCATTCGCAGCGTGCTGTTCGAGTATACTCGCGTAGCCAGTGGCACCACCTTTGAAGACAGCGTGGTCTATGGTGCCTACAGCGTCACCCATGATGGCGCAATGAAGCATACGTCCGATCAGCCGGACGAGCAGTGGAACGACGCGCGCGACCGCCGTCTCAAACCACGGACTGGCGTGGATAACAGGAGCACCTAATGTCAATCACCAAAATCTATCCCGTCATCTTGTCCGGCGGTTCGGGAACCCGCCTGTGGCCGCTCTCGCGTGCCGCCTATCCGAAGCAGTTCCTGCCGCTCGTGAGCGAACAGACCATGCTGCAGGAGACGGTCACGCGTGTCGGTTCCTGGCCGGAAGTCCAGGCCCCGCTGATCGTCTGCGGCAATGAGCACCGTTTCATGATCGCCGAGCAGATGCGTGAAATCGGCGTGCGCCCGCTGGGCATCATGCTCGAGCCGCAGGGCCGCAATACCGCGCCGGCCGTCGCCGCCGCCGCCTTGCACCTGCAGCGCCTCGATCCGGAGGCGGTGATGCTGGTGCTGCCGGCCGACCACGTGATCAAGGACGTGCTGTCCTTCCACGAGGCGGTCCGCCGCGCCATGGCTTCTGTGCAGCAGGGCGCGCTGGCCACTTTCGGCATTGAGCCGACGCAGCCGGAAACCGGCTACGGATACATCCTGCGCGGTGGCGCTCACGGCGCCGATACCGGCAACTTCCTGGTCGATCGCTTCGTCGAGAAGCCGGATCTGGAGACCGCCACCGGTTTCCTGAAGCAGGGTGGCTATTACTGGAACAGCGGCATGTTCCTGTTCAAGGCGCGCGATTTCCTCGCCGAACTGGAATCCCATCGTCCGCTGATCGGTGCGGCCGTCAAGGAGGCGGTGAGCAAGGCCTACAACGACCTCGATTTCTGTCGCCTGGATGAGGCCGCGTTCGCCGCGTCCCCCTCCGAGTCGATCGACTACGCCGTGATGGAAAACACCTCGCGCGCGGTAGTGGTGCCCGCCAGCATCGGCTGGAGCGATGTCGGTTCCTGGAGTGCGCTGCACGAAGTGCTGCCGGCGGATGCCGAGGGCAACGTGGTGCGCGGAGACGTTCACCTCAACCAGGTCAAAAATACCCTGGTGCGCGCGGAAAGCCGCATGGTGGCGGTGCTTGGCGTGGAAGACCTGATCGTGGTGGAAACCGACGATGCCGTGCTGGTCGCCAACCGTGAGAAGGTGCAGGAAGTGAAGGCCTTCGTCGACAAGCTCAAGAATGCCAAGCGCACCGAGCACGTCCATCACAAGCGCGTCTTCCGTCCCTGGGGCAGCTACGAGAGCGTCGACTCCGGCGAGCGCTTCCAGGTCAAGCGCATCATCGTCAAACCGGGCGAGAAGCTGTCGCTGCAAATGCATTATCACCGCGCCGAACACTGGGTCGTGGTCAGCGGCTCGGCGCTCGTCACGCGCGGCGAAGAGGTCACCCTGCTCAGCGAGAACGAGTCCATCTACCTGCCCATCGGCGTGACCCATCGCCTGGAAAATCCGGGCAAGCTGCCGCTGCACCTCATTGAGGTGCAATCGGGCAGTTACCTCGGCGAAGACGACATCGTTCGTTTCGACGACGTCTACAAGCGCGCCTGAGTTCGCCCGACCACCACTGATTCTCTTGCCTTGCTGCCGGGTTCTCCGGCATTGGCATGAGGAAACTGCAACACGCCCGATGGCTGCCATCGGGCGTTTTCTTTTTGTTCTCCAGCTAACTTTCCCCCGCCTCACGCCATCACCGACACCGGAGTGATGGTAATCACCGATTGTGCATATCTTTACATGCTGCAATGCAATATAAAAACCATTGTGCGTCAGGTATTTGTCAGTAATTGCGTACATGAAAAACGCGAGTTATTTTAATTTTTGCGTCACTGACTCGTGCGTCAGTAGCACGTCAGTGCGCTGTCAGCACTTTGTCAGGAAGCATGTTTCAAGAGGTAACAGCGGGTTGGAAAAAACGATTTACTTGATTTTTTAGTTGTTAATGGACCTTCATTTATGCGAGCATAATAATGCGTCAAGTTTGTTTTTATGACCACGAATTCTTTACTGTGCGTCGCAGCATTATGGTAAATTCCTTACCGATCTTTACAGATGAGCTGCTGCCGTTCACAGGAGTCCTGGCGTCGATGCTCGTTGCGTGCCGCGCGCCTCGTGGCTCTCCCGGCTTCGTTGCGGACCTTGCGTAGCAGCTGAGACCTGCTGCTTGTTTCTGACGCCGCCGCACGCGGTCTTCGATCCCTTCAAATCCATACCCGATGTCCTTCAAAGAGATAGTCAAGTCATCCGGAAGAACCCTGCTGACCACAGTCGGCGTGACGGTGCTCGGTTTTGCCATTTCGGTGTTGACCACGCGCATGCTGGGACCGGAGGGGCGCGGGCTGTTGTCGGGCTCGTTGCTGATCATCGGCCTGTCGACTGCGCTGGGGCGCTGGGATCTGGCGTACAGCTACATCTACTTCCGCGGTACCGGGCTGTACTTCCGTCAGCGGCGCTTCGTGTATCTGTCGGCGCTGGTGATCGGCGTCGGGACACTGCTGCTGACAGCGGTAGGGGTCCTGATCAACGACAACACCATCTTGCACAAGCACATCGCGCTCATTACCGCGTTTGCGGTGGTCACGGGCCTGCAGAATTACCTGTTCAACCTGTCGCAGCTGGAAACCTCGCTGGCCTTCCTGAACCTGACGCGCATTTCCGGGGCCATCTTCAACCTGGCTGCGCTGGGTGTGCTGTATTGGCTGTGCCGACCGGTGCAATTCGAATACATCCTGATCGGGCAAATGGTGTGTGCGCTGGTGCTCATCGCCATGTGCCTGCAGTGGTGCCGGCTCTACCTGTTCAGCGCCCGCCCGGCACCGGCCGAGCTGGCCAGCCTGCCGCGGGCGCGCACCTCCGACATGGTGAAATACGCCTTGAACCAGCACGGCACCGGGCTGGTGGCGCTGGCCATGACCTATTTCGACAAGGTCTACCTGCTCAAGGTCGGTACCATCGAGGAGTTCGGCTACTACACGCTGGCCTTCACCACCTCGCGCCTGATCGGTGCGATCCACGAGGCGATGAATACGGCCCTCTATTCGCGCTATGCCGGCAAGGAGGAGGGTGAACTGAATTCCAGCATCAACACGGCGTTCCGCTTCACGCTCGTGCCCATGCTGGTGCTGGCGGGGATCGGCTCGGTGCTGGCCCCGTGGCTGATTCGCCTGGCTTACGGCCCCAAGTTCGACTCGGTGACGCCGAGCTTCATCATCCTGATGTTTGAATGCGTGCTGTCGGGAGCGGCCTGGACCCTGGCCCAGCGTTTCAATGCCGGCGGCAAGCCTGGCCTGATTTTGCGACGCCATGTGCTGTCGCTCATCCCGCTGGTCCTGATGCTGCCCTTCCTGCCGAAGGAGAACATCGCCGTCTATCTGGCCCTGCTGATGCTGTTGGGTGCGGTGCTGCGGATGATCATCACGCTGGCGATGTATCCCTACGTGCTCAAGCAGCCGGTGCCGCGCCTGGTGCCGACCCTGGCGGAGATCCGCAAGCTGGTCGGCATGATCAAGGCAAGATGGGAGCGCCGCCGCCTGGGCGGCAATGAGTCTGCCTGAGCCAGTTCCCGGGCCGGTTGCGCCCCTTTCCCAGGGGAGTCACTGGAACTGGCGGACATGAAAAAACAGCCCTCGGCGCAGTGGCGGAGGGCTGAGATGGGCAGCCTGGTGTTCAGTGAGAGGGGAAGGTAATCTGCGCCTTGCGCTGGTTGTTCTCCAGCAGGGTTTCGACGACCTCCCATGGCTCTTCGTTGAACTTGCGTGCAAACAGCACTTCGCCGCCCGGCAGCGGACAGTTGTGCCGCTCCGAAGCCATCACGACGGGCTGCGCGAAATGCGCCAGGTAGGATTGCGTCAAGGTTTCCGGGCTATCCCGTTTGGGCTGCCAGTCGGTATAGGTGATGCTTGGCTGCAGATCCTTGCCATGCTCCGAATTGGCCAGGATGGTCTGGAAAAAGAATTCATCAGGGCAGTCGACATGCTTGCAGAACGACGCCAGCCGGGGGTGCTGCCGGTGGTAGTCCAGCATGTAGCGGCAAGCCTCGCCCGTCACTGCCCACCATTGGGAGCCGGCCATGGGCTGCAGTTCGCCCAGCGCCTTGCGGTAATCGCGCAGCGGCGCGTAGCGGATGATCAGGTCCTGCAACTTCCAGCGGTAACGCATCAGCGGCCTGGCCCTGCGCACCCAGTAATGGGCCAGCCGGCCGATGCGCTTGCCGTATTCTTCATTGGGCATCGGGTAGGCTTCCATGAAGTTCACATCCGCATGGCGCTGGAAGAAGTCTTCGATATACGACCTTGGCTGGACCGGCAGCGTGCTGCCGCTGAGCAGCACTACGCGGCCGGTTTGCGGCTCGTGCTGCAGGGCCAGTTCCATCATGTTCAGCGTGGCTTGCACCAGCGAAAAATCACCCCATGCCCCGTTGATGCGCTTGTCGCAGAACAGGACCCGAGGCATCGCGCGCAGCCGTTCGAACTGCGCGATATCGGCTTTGCTGTCGATGTGCAGGACGAAGCTGGCATGCTCGCTGGAGAGTTCGGCAATCAGCCGTTCCAGCAGCCTGGGGTTGTTGTGCGCGAGGATGAGGTAGGCGATTTTCACGTGCTCTCCCGCACCAGCGTGGTCAGCGGGCTTTCGATGGTCCACTGGTTCATGTAGGTGGAGTTCTTGCCGTAGCTGTTGTCGATGACGGTGTGTTTCTTGTTCATGAGGCAGGCCAGGATGTGGCCGTGCAACCGGTCGGTGACCACGCTTTCATGGTCGGCGAACACCTTGATTGCCTTCTTCACGTAGCGCCGCGAAACCGGAGCCCAGTACCATTTGGCCAGGGCGGTCAGGCCGGAATGCCAGCCGTGATGATTGAGTCGCCACTCGAGCTTCTCGAAGAGATTGATCAGCTTGCGGTCCTCCCCGATGACTTCGATCCAATCGGTGGTGGTCCGGATCGACAACTGGCGCAGGCTTTCCGGAGTGTTGGGCTTTTCCTTGTCGACACGTTGAATGCGCACGATGCCCTGGCCTTGCTTGTTCGGGGTGGCGACAGGGTACAGCTGATGCGCCATGTCCGGAACGAGATAGACGTGGGGGGTGAACTCGTAGGCCATCTTCTGGGAAACCAGGTCACGCACGAACAGATGCAGATCCGGGTGCCTGGAGAGATTGGCTGCCGATTGTGCCCGTGCCGCGTCGGACGAGAAGAACAGCGTCTGCGGCATCAGGATGATCTGGTTGCCGGGGAAGGCCATGATCACTTTTTCACGATCCTGGTGGATGTGGCCATAAAGGTCGCCAAAGTTGCCCCCTCCGTGGAACACGAGGATATCGCCGGGTTTGACCCACTCGTGCTTGAACGAGTGCGTGGTTGCGATGGTGGCGGGCTTCAGGTTGTTGGTCTCGAAGAACCGCAGGGTCCCCAGCATGATGAGCAAGTCCCCGATGTTGTCGTGAATCGGGATGTCGATGTAATGGAATCGCTTCCCCTTGAGCATCCCGGCGATGATTGCGTGATGTGCCTTGAGGCCTTCCATGACTTCAGAATGCTTGTTCATTACTTGACTTTCTTGTGACGAGATCGAGAGGGGGAATGAGCGGTTCATGCGGATTCTCCTTTATGCATACGGCGTTGCCACTGTGCACGTGCCATGGCGATGACCTTGCGGACTTCATCGGCCGAGGGGAACAGGCGTGGAATGGGTTCATGCAGGACGTAGGGATAGATCACCAGGGTGATGGCCATGCGCAGCGACGCGCCCAGCAACATCAGCAACGCCAGGTAGACCGCGATGTTTTCGCTCGGCAGGAAGGGCAGCAGAGCGACTACCGGAACGATCGAGATGAGCTGGCGGACCAGCACCAGTCCGGGCCGGCCTGCTGCATTGAAGCGCTGGGCCAGCGTCCAGCCGGCACCCGAGATCACGCATTCGAACATCAGGATGATGAAGGTCGGCGTCACCGAGGCGAACTTGGGGCCATAGACCAGATGGATCAGCCACGGTGCCAGTACCGCACCGAGCGCGGCCAGCAGCAGCATGGGCAGCAGCGTGAAGCGGAAGGCCATGTTGATGCTGCGGCTGAGTTCTCCTTCTTCCTTGCCGGCATAGCGCGAATAAAGTGCGGTGTTCATGGCGTCGTAGAGCACCCCGATCAGACGCGAGGTGGTAAAGGCCAGCGAGTAGTAGCCGAACTCGACGATGGTCGCCACCTTGAGCAGATAGACCTTGTCGAAATTGGTCAGCGCCAGCCCGACCAGCACCGTGCCGTGCTGGTTGAAGGCGTACTTGAGCATCTGGCTGGTCTTTGCCTGCGGCGCGGCCGCTTGCTGCTGGTCCGGCGCAGCAGTGCTGAACACGTTGCTGCGTGCCCAGTTCAGGCACAGGCCGATCAGCAGCAGGGCGCATACCAGTTGCCCGATCAGGATCTGGACGAAATCGACCGGGCGCAGCAGCAGGTACAGCAAGCCCAGCGCCGTCACGTTGAGCAGCACACCGGCGATGCGGGTGACGTTGAGGAAACTCAGGCTCGGTTGCATCTGCGTCAGGTTGATCAGGTAATTTTGCAGCGCCGTGATGAGGGCGAAGCCGATGATCAGCGGCAGGTGCTCGCGCAGTTCGACGTTGTGGTTGAACATCAGTCCGACGAGGGCCAGCAGCGCGGCCAGCAGGCCGATGAACAGCGCCGACAGGAACACGAAACGTTTCTGGGCGAATTGCTGCCCGGCACCGCGATGGTAGATGTAGGTATAAGCCAGTCCGCAAGTGGCGATGGAGCTGGACAGGCTGATGATGAGCAGGGCACCGGAGAGCAGGCCGCGGCCTTCAGGGCCGAGGATGCGTGCCGTCAGTACGGAGATGATGAAGCCGATCGCGGTGACGCCGACCGTGGTGAGGAGTGTTTTGCCTGAGGATTTGACTATCTCTTTGAAGGACATCGGTCTGGACGAGTTGTAATGGTCTGGTCGCAAATACAAGGGCAGCGCGCACAGCTCGCTGTTCTTGGACATTGCGTCGGGGGAGTTACCGGTGAAGAGGGTTCATGCCCTCAGTTATATTTTCACGTTGTCCGGATGAGCTTTCCGCCCGGAAACGCGCGTGTGGCCTGTGTCCTGCCCCTAGCCAGCGCGTCGAATTTATCATATTGTTGCGGCGCACAGATAATATTGTGATGTGTAAATGGCGCTGATTTCAACCAGATTATTTTAAAAAATTGCTGCACTGAAAGAGAACTTTCTTTCATTTGAAGGCTCGGTGCAGCAGACAAAACAACATGCAGCTTTGCCAAGCGCTATATGAAAGGATTTTCCGATGAGCAAGGATCCTGACTGGGATGCCGACCTTCGTCGCTACAACATGCGTCGTCCTTTCCTGAAGGAGCAATCGATCTGGGCGATCTGGGTTTACCGCTGGGGCCGCCGCATCGAAGCCGCCCCGCCCGGGCTCAAGAGAAAGCTCAGCAATGTGTTCTACTGGGCGGCCTTCCGTTTCGTGGAAACCGCCTTTGGCATCAGCCTGCCCCGTACTGCCCGCATCGGACCGGGGCTGCGCATCTGGCACTTTGGCAACATCTTCCTGCACGCTGACGTGGTGCTTGGTGCGGGCTGCACGTTGCGCCAGGGCGTGACCATCGGCAACCGCAGGGAAGATGGTCCGGTTCCGGTCATCGGCGACAACGTCGAGTTTGGTGCCTATGCGCAGGTCTTCGGCGGTGTTCATGTCGGCGATGGCAGCAAGATCGGTGCCATGTCGGTGGTGTTGCATGACGTGCCGGCCGGTGCCACCGTCGTGGGCGCGCCCGCGAAGGTCGTTGCGCGCGAGTCGTCGGCTTGACCTGCCGCTGCGTTTCAGGCACCGCTGCCGGGTGTGGATGTGCCCCGTCATGGATGCTTCACAGACTTCTTCACTGAACTACAAGGAACAAGATGGCCAAGCAAACGATCCTGGTGACCGGCGGTGCCGGCTACATCGGCTCTCATACCTGCGTGGAGCTGCTGCATGCGGGCTACGACGTGGTGGTGCTGGACAACCTCTGCAACAGCCGCCGCAGCGTCATCGATCGGGTGGCGCAGATCTCGGGCAGGACGCCGGTATTCATCGAAGGCGATATCCGTGATGCGGCTCTGCTGGACCAGGTCTTCGGCACGCATGCGATCGATGCGGTGATTCACTTCGCCGGTCTCAAGGCCGTCGGCGAATCGGTGCAGCAGCCGGTGCGCTACTACGACAACAACGTCAACGGCAGCAACCTGCTGTTTGCCGCGATGGCACGGCACGGCGTCAAGAAGCTGGTGTTCAGTTCGTCGGCCACGGTCTATGGTGATCCTGCCTCGGTGCCGATCACGGAAGATTTTCCCCTGTCGGCTACCAACCCCTATGGCCGCAGCAAGCTGATGGTGGAGCAGATTCTGGGCGATATTCATGTCTCGGACCCCGATTGGCACATTGCCTTGCTGCGTTATTTCAATCCGGTCGGCGCGCATGAGAGCGGGCTGATCGGCGAGGATCCGAGCGGCATTCCCAACAACCTGCTGCCTTTCATCGCGCAGGTGGCCGATGGCCGCCGCGCCAGCCTGGCTGTCTATGGCAGCGACTATCCCACGGTGGACGGCACCGGCGTGCGCGACTACATCCACGTCGTGGACCTGGCGCTGGGCCATCTCAAGACGCTGGTCAAGCTGGGCGAGGGCCCGGGCGTGCGCATCTACAATCTCGGTACCGGACGCGGCAACAGCGTGCTGGAAATGCTGGCTGCCTTCGAGAAGGCCTGTGGCAAGAAACTGCCCCATCAACTGACCGCACGCCGTCCCGGCGACATCGCCATGTGCTATGCGGCCACCGATCGCGCCGAGCGTGAGCTCGGGTGGCGTGCCGTGCGTGACGTGGATGCCATGTGTGCCGATACCTGGCGCTGGCAGTCATTGGCCAAGAAGCTGGCTACGGAAGAGTAGGAGGGGGGAGGCAGCGTCCTTCCCGGCGCTGTCTTTAAGCAGCGCCGCTCCAAACAAAAAAACGCCCGATATGAATCGGGCGTTTTCTTTTGGCAGTTCTGGCAGGCAGTCTTGCAGATCAGGCAGCGGTCATCTGCGAGGCTGCGAAGGACTTGCTGTCTTCGTTGCGACGGCGACGCAGGGCCACGAAGCCCACCAGTGCCAGGCCACCCAGCATCATGGCGGTGGTCGAGGCTTCCGGCACGGCTGCAACGTTCAGGCCGCCGGCGTAGAAGCCACCGCTGAGGCCGGACACGCTACCGGCGATGTTGAGCTTGTACGAACCGCCGGTCAGCAGCGTGACGGGAATCGAGTAGTTGGTGCCGGTCGCGGTGCTGCTCGAATTGAGCACGGCGTTGAACACCGTATTGGTCGTGGTGTTGGTCAGGGTGACGCTGTTGATGGCCAGACCCAGCAGTTGACCCAGGGTGATGGTGGTCAGCGAGCCCGATGCGCTGCTGTTGCCAGGCAGCGAGAAGGTGTAGTTGTCACTGAAGGTCGAGCCAGCACTGGTCGTGATGACGTTGCTGAACGTGGCTACGCCATTGGACGAGAAAGTCAGGGGAGCAGCTTGCGCGGCGGTACCGGCAAAGCTCAGGGCCATTGCGATGGCCGAAGCAGCGAGAAGTTTTTTCATGGGATCAATCCTTAGGGATGCAGCAATTAATGAAGAGGATTGCGCGTGGCGCTTTCCATTCAAACAAATCAACTCACTTGATGCTGGATTGCCCGTGACTCTTGTGTCGCAGTCAATCTTCTAATTGTCAGATCTGCAATTTATGCTGACAACCTCTGACACTTGTAACAAAACATGCGTTGATGTCGGAACTATAACATTTGCTTTCTCGCGCAAGCAATAAAAAAACGACAAAAAACACAAACTTCCCGTTTTTTTTAATCGGCCGGAAAGCCGCGCCAGTAAAGGATTTCCACTGTTTCCGCAGCGCACTACTGATGAGTAGTGCACTGCGGAAATGAACTGATCCGTACGGCAATAAAATTATCTTTTGAATAACAAAAAAGGCCCAATTTTATTGTTTAAAAATCAATGATTTAGCGCTGTTTGTTCGTGAATTTTCACGGGACGGGGAAATGATGCTTACATTTTCCTGACAGAACTTAATTACTTATTTGCAATCTTTTTCGTTCAGATTGGCATGGGGCAGAGCTCATTGCAAAACTGTCGTAAAAAATCACATGCGGAGTTCGATACTGAGTTCAGGAGGCTGCGTTGCTTACTTGCGGATCAGGTTCAAGGGGAGGTTGGGAAGAGACATTGATGCCGGGCTGCTATCGGCATTCAACCGCCACCGTTCGGAACGGCGGTTTTATGTTGTTGTAAAATAATTATGCTGTATTGCATAAAATGAAATCGACAAATGCTGCTCTGCGCAATATAGTAGACAGACGAAGAAGGTGTTTTGCGCGTTGTTGATGGTTAATAATTGCCGCTTATCTACATTTTCGAAAAATAAAGGAATGCATTACACCGCAGCAAAGTCTGCCTGATCGCCGTTGTTGACTGGTAGCGCACGCTGGCCCGACACCCCTGGGGAGGAGTGGCGGACATTCAAAGTGCGAGCCACTACCTCTGGAAACCCCTGAAACGCATCGTCGCAAGGATCTGCCCGACAGGTCCTTGCAGACCTCGCTCGTCCCTCGCCGCTGAATCGGGAGCGGGGCTGGCGAGCGGTGGGGGTGTTCCGGCAACCGCATCCGGGCGGCCGCTTGCTGCGGGAAGGCATCAGGGGACGTTCACGCAGCCGGTTCAGATCATGCAACCGGGGCGTGAACGTTGAAGGCTTGACTTCAATCGGGGAAAAACATGCTGACAACATCGGGCAATCATCTGTTGACGGTGCAATTCCTGCGCTGTGTGGCCGCCGCACTGGTGGTGGCGCAGCACGCGGCGCTGGAACTGCGGGCGCGCAGCGGGCAGGGCGACTTGCTGTCCTACTGGCACGAGTTTGGCGGGGTAGGGGTAGACATCTTTTTCGTCATCAGCGGGCTGGTCATGTACCTGTCTACCCGCCGCAGGCCAGCGCCAGCGGATGCGGTTGCTACGGCTGGCATGTTCTTTCGCCGGCGGCTGATCCGTATTGTGCCGATGTACTGGTTCTATACCTTGTCCAAGGCGGCCATCGTGCTGACCATCGGGTCCAGGGCCTTTGCGGAGGGATTGCCGTTCCTGTATCTGCTCGGCTCCTTGCTGTTTTACCCGATGGTCTCGCCGGCCAGTGGCGAGCTCCTGCCACTGGTGGAGTCCGGCTGGACCCTCAGTTTCGAGATGCTGTTTTACGCCGTGCTGGCCGGCGTGATCGCATTGCGGCTGCCACGCCTGAAGACGGCGACGGTGATCCTTGGCTTGCTCTTCATCGTGGCCCACGCCTGGGGTGCCGGCGTCCTGGCGCAGTTCTTCGGACGCTCGGTCCTTTTCGAATTCCTGCTGGGCATGGCGGTGGCACGGGTGTGGATGCAGTTCAGGCAGCCGCCAGTGTGGGTGCCGGTCGTGCTGATTGCGGTGGCAGTATTTGCGCTGTTTGTCCATCGGCTGCAGGTGGACCGCTTCATCGCTCTGGGTGTCCCGTCCGCCATGCTGGTACTGGGCCTGGCCTGGATGGAGCGTTTTGAATGGGTGCGCCGGCAGGCCGGCCGCCTGGCCTTGCTGGGCGATGCCTCCTATTCCACCTATCTCGCCCACGGCTTCATCATGCCCGCCGTCGTGATCGTCGGCCTGAAATGGATGCCGCATGCCTATGGCCTGATCTGCCTGGCCGCCGTGCTCACGGCCACGGCCGTAGGTTGCCTGTCTTACCTGCTGCTGGAAAAGCCCCTGACACGCCGCCTGATGGCCCGCTTCGGTGGGGCGCGGACGGTTGCCTCCGGCGAGAATGCGGCCCCGGTCTGAGTGTGGGCCGCTGATGCGTCAGCCCCTGCTCAACGCGGGGCCGCAGCCTGCCACAAGCGTGCCAGCTGTTCGCCGCTGTCCTTGAGCAAGCCAGGTGCCTGGGCGATGGCGTCCTGCAGGCTCATCGGTCCGAAGGTGATGGAGAAGCAACCGGAGAAGCTGGTCTGCAGCTTCTCCAGCGACTTGCGATCGATTCCGCCCGAGAGCAGGGTGGTCGGCACCCCGGCGCGGCGCGCACGCTGGCTGGCGATGAAGGGGGCCTTGCCGTGCAGGGTTTGTGCATCGCTGCGGCCTTCGCCGGTAATGAGCCAGTCCGCGCCGGCCAGCGCCTCATCCAGTCCGATATGGTCGGCCACCGTCTCGGCACCCGAGCGGAATTGCGCGCCCAGCATCAGCAGTGCGTAGCCGAGTCCGCCGGCGGCACCTGCGCCGGGCTGATCGGCGGCATGGCGGCCGAGCGCCCGTTCCAGTACGCCAGCGAAGTGTGCCAGGGCGCCGTCCAGCAACGCCACCTGCGCGGGCTGCACGCCTTTTTGCGGACCAAACACGGCGGTCGCTCCTTCCTCGCCGCACAAGGGGTTGTCGACGTCCGACATCGCCACGAAATGGGCCTCCTTGACCCGCGCATCCAGCCCCGAGGCATCTACCTGCGTCACGCGCTGCAGTTGTGCCGGTACCGGCGGCACGATCGCGCCGGAGTCGTCAAGAAACTTCACGCCCAGCGCTGCCAGCAGCCCGGCACCGCCGTCGTTGGTGCTGCTGCCGCCAAGCGCCACCAGGAAATGACGGGCACCACGGTCCAGCAGTTGGCCGATGGCATCGCCGACGCCCAGTGTGGTGCGCTGGTCGACCGCGACGGCCATGCCGGCGGCATCGGTGATGCCAACGATGGCGGCTGATTCCACGACGGCGCTGCCATCCTTGAGGATGCCCACCGGAGCCGAGGCTGGCTGCCCGGCGGCATTGCGGCAGTCGACGGTCAGGCGCTCGCCGCCGGCGTGCATGAGGGCATCGAGCGTGCCTTCGCCGCCATCGGCAATCGGGCACAGCCGGACCTGAGCCTCGGGAAGTGCTGCCTGGATCCCGGCGCCAATGGCCGCAGCCACTTCCTCAGCGGAGAGCGAACCTTTGAAGGAGTCGGGAGCGATGACGACAATGGGGGCGCGACGGGAAGAGGCAGGGGTGGTCATGATGATCGGCTTGTCCTGATGCGGGCGCGCTGCAGGGCAGGTCGCGCCGGAGGGTCTCGTTTTGATTGTGGTGCCGGAGGGTGGCCCGGCTCGGCTTGTTGCCGCGACATTATATAAGCAGCGCTGCGCTTCATTATGGCCACGCCGGTATAGGCAGTAATAACGCTTGGTGAAGATTGCTGCATCCTCGCGTCAATATGAATGAAGCGAGTAACAAATGGTAAGGAGATTGGCGGGCGCGGCGCCGCCGCGCCATAGTGTCAGGTTGGTGCCGTTGCGCCGCTGGAGTTCATGATGAAGCCCTTACCGCGTTCTGCCTTGCTGATGGCCGTGCTGCCCGCCGCATTGCTGCTGGGCGGCTGTGTGGCCGTCCCTGCCAGTCCCTACAATGGCGCGGCAGTCTACCCGGCGCAGCCGGTGTATTCACCGTATTACGCCTATCCTGCTTATCCGGCGTATCCCGCCTATCCGGCTTATAGCTATCCGTCGTCGTCCTTCTATTTCGGATACAGCAGCGGATGGGGTGGCCGCGGGCGCTGGCGCTGAGTGTTCTGCGCGAAACTGCGCGCCATCAAGCCGGTGAGCAGTCCAAAACCGGCTAAAATGTCGCCTTTGTTGATGGGTTAGCATGGCAGGGCTGGAGCGGACGGGGCGCATGAGCGGCCTGATCCGGAGCGAGCGGGCATGGACCGCAGTCGCTTATTCGCCGCTGTCTTCACACCGTATGAGTTTTATCGTTTCGTCGACCCGAACAGACATCCTTGCCCGCTCCCGGCGCAGAACTGCGCTGGGTATTGCTTCGTCCATACTGGTGCATGCGGTGTTGTTCATGTTCGTGCGCGCAAAACTGAACGAAACGCCTCCGAGGCTGGAGTCTCCCGGCCGTCCCGATGCGCCCTTGCAGGTCAGCTTCATCCGTCCTGCGGCACCCGTGGTGCAACCGGAACCGCCCAAGCCCGCCCCGGAGCCCAAGAAGCCGGAGCCGGTCCTGAAGAAGCCGGTCGCCAAGCCGGCACCACGCCATAGCGCCCCGGTGGCGCGTCCTTCGGTTCCCCGGCGGACCCCGCTGCCGGTGACCGAGGCACCCAGCCGCAATGCGGCTGCCGCTGCACCGGCGGCTCCTGCGGAAGATTTCATGGCGTCGTTGAAGCGCAATCAACAGAAGCGAGAAGATGCCGAGCAGGCTGCGGCCCAGGAAAATGCCGCGGCACGTGCCGCGGAAAATCCCTCTGCCAACGACATTGCCCGCGCCAATATCGCCTTTCAGGAACGGCGTGGCCGTGGCACCAATGGCGTATTTCAGATCATCAGCATGGGGCCGCGCGTGGCGCAGTACAGCTTCCGTGGCTGGACTACCGACCAGCGCCGCAGCCAGAACCAGCTGATTGAAGTCGACGCAGGGTTTGGGGGCAATGTGCAGCTGGCCGTGGTCAACAGCATGATTGCGCTGATCCGCCGCTACTACCAGGGCGACTTCAATTTCGATTCGCAGAAGCTGGGCCGCGTGGTGACCTTGTCGGCGCGGCAGGAAGATACCAAGGGGCTGCAGAATTTCCTGCTCAATGAATTCTTTTCCGGGCGGTGACTGATCGTGATGTCGCTGCGGCGATGGCGGTTGAATTGTCAGGGAAGGGCGGGCCAGGGTGTTTCGCGAAATGATGAAAAATGTTTTGCAGAAACAGTTGATTTAATAACACAAGCGCTCTATAATCTTTGTCTTCAGTCGGGGCGTAGCGCAGCCTGGTAGCGTACTTGCATGGGGTGCAAGGGGTCGTGTGTTCGAATCACACCGTCCCGACCAATAGAATCAAGCAGTTGCGGCGAAAGCTGCATGAACAACGGCAGTGATATTAGTTTTCTAATATCACTGCCGTTTTGCTTTGTGCCGAAGAATTGATCACTCAAATCAGGGGTAGTAGCTGCCGGACTTCTACGTTTTCCTTGCGGCCGCGTCGACATGCTGGTCGCCACAGCCGGGATCATTACAGATCGGATGCTGACGTGCTCCAGGTAATTTCTGCTATTGCAGGGCGGATGCCGATTGCAACGCTGCTCTTGGCGATTGGTCGCGGGGAGTGTTAGTGGCGATATTGCATCGCAAAAAATCCCGCGAAAGCGGCGAAGTGTGACTAAAATACCAACAATAAATTTGCGTAAACCTCTGCGTTGCTCTCTCGCTGATTGAGTCGCCAACGCATCCGGGTTCGCGACACACAGGGGGGAAATGATGAAAAGATTAATGGGGGCTTGGCGCTTTCGTGTGTCCACGGCTGATGGGATGGCTGGTGCTAAAAATTCAAAAGTCAGCGCGTATGCGGATATGCATGGCGGAGGTCACCAAGCGTACAGGGCGGACATTGATGGACTTCGCACCGTCGCGGTTCTTTCGGTATTGGTTTTTCATGCATTTCCGTCGCTGCTGCCAGGCGGCTTTGTTGGTGTCGATATCTTCTTCGTGATTTCAGGTTTTCTGATTTCGGGCATCATCTTCCGCGAAGTGCAGGCCGGTACTTTTACGTTTGCCGACTTCTACTCCCGCCGAGTACGCCGTATCTTCCCTGCGCTCATGTTGGTCCTGGTTTGCTCGGCAGCGGCCGGTTGGTTTGTCTTATTGGCCGAAGAGTACGCGACGCTGGGCAAGCATGTCGTTGCGGGCGTCGTCTTCGTTTCCAACATCCTTCTCTGGCGCGAAAGTGGCTATTTTGATGTCACCTCCGAGCTCAAGCCTCTGCTGCATCTCTGGTCGCTTGGCGTGGAGGAGCAGTTCTATCTGTTTTGGCCCGTAATTGTCCTCTGTGCCGCGCGCTGGAAAATGCGGGTGATTCGGATGGCGATCGGCTTGGCTGTCCTGTCGTTTGTTTGCAATATCGTTTTGATGCAGTTGAAGCCCGTTGCCACTTTTTTCCTGTTGCCCACTCGGTTTTGGGAATTGATGGCTGGAGGGATTCTCGCCTGGTATCTGCCTTCTGCAAGGGTGCGCGATTTCCTGAGTAATTCGCTCATGCGCTTTAACGGAAAGTCCATTTCGAATGCGGATATTGCTGCATTGTTGGGACTGTCGCTATTGCTGGTGGCGATTTTCGGACTCGATGCTGACGTGGAGTTCCCCGGCTGGTATGCGCTTTTGCCCGTTGTTGGTGCGGTCTGCTTGATTCTTGCCGGGCCATCTGCTCTGATTAATCGATGCATCTTGGCGGCTCCCTTGATGGTCGCAATAGGCTTGATCAGTTACCCCCTTTATCTCTGGCATTGGCCAATCATGGCTTTTCTGCGGAATGCGGATAGGGATTTGACGCCCACTAGCGGTATCGTGGCGATCGCTTTATCGTTCTTGATGGCGATACTGACTTTTGTTCTTTTGGAGAAGCCCCTTCGCCAGTTGCGGGGTACTGCCCGCCGCAATGCGACTCTTGTGTTGCTGATCGTGTCGCTGTTGGTGATTGGAGGCGGCACACTTCTAGTAGTCAAGAAAGGTTTTCCTGGGCATATTGACGGTGCGGTAGTTCAACGTTCGGCCGTTTTCGATCTGAAGTCATCCCCGCAAGCTGCCTGCCAGCAAAGATACAGGTTCGATGGCGATCTCTGCCGCAGTCGCCACATCGATACGAATCCTGATGCTGTGATAATTGGCGACAGCCATGCCGATCACACCTATCTCGCTTTGTCTGAAGCTATGGATCAGTCTGGCAAGACGCTACTTTTACTGGGAAACAACGGTTGCCCTCCATTGCCAGGAGTGCGGTTCCAGAAGCTGGAGTGCCAGAAATACACGGACGCTGCGTTCGAAATAGCTGCCAGGTCGCCCGCCAAGACCGTTGTCTTGGCCGGCCGCGGGCCTATTTACATGCTTGGAAAAGCCTTCGGTGAGGTTGAGAAGGCCAAGGATAAGCAATACGGTGCCATTTTAGTTTCCAATCCCCGCCTGTCGCATCAGGAGGCTTACATAGCTAGCCTGGAATCGGCTTTTCAGTTGCTAACCCACGCATCAAAGCACATCGTCTTTGTACTCGATAATCCTGAATTGGGCTTCCACACGCGCGATTGCATCGATACACGGCCAATGCACTTCTTCAACGCATCAGGCGTTAAATCCAGCGATTGTTCAATCCCTCGCACAATTTTCGATCAACGCAACGAACTTTACAGGCAGCGCGTGATGGAGCTTGCCAAGCGGTATCCCAATGTCCAATTGGTTGATGCGGCTGAGCCATTTTGTGACGAATCTGCTTGCCGCGGTATTCTGAACGGCACGCTGATGTATCGCGATGAGACACACCTGACGCCTGCGGGTTCGGAGTTGGTCTCGGAAAAAATCATGGCGATTCTGAAGTCTTCATAGCAACTCCCAACGGCTCCTCTAGGTGTGGTCACTCTTTTTCGAAGTGACTGGCTATGTGTGTTGCCGCGATGGAAAATTCATTTTCAGAACGCGAACAATTGCCTTTTGATAGATATCGATAATTACTGAAGATGTGCGTACTACGCGCTTCTTTGGATATAGGTACACGTCATCTTCCACCCGAGGGCGCTCGTCAGCGCCTCGGTTCCCTTCCAATTTTCATAAGTTTCACTGCAACTATAAGAGCTCATCGTCTGTCCTCAATTTGTTGAAAAGTTAATCCTCAACTTAAGGGCAGCGTATGAACAAAAAGGACCATTTCCTGACGCTGGACGGTTTCAGGGGGATAGCTGCCATTCTGGTTGTCTTGCGACACACAACCCCTTTCTTCGGAAATAACCCGTTTTTTTCCAGCTATCTGGCTGTAGATCTTTTCTTTTTGTTGAGCGGCGTTGTCCTGTGTCGCTCTTATGAATCCAGACTCCTGAACGGGATGCGGCTTGGGGCGTTCTTGAGGATTCGTTTGCTGCGGCTGTATCCGCTTTACTTCCTTGGAATTTGCATAGGGCTGATCGCCGCTTCCGATTGGGCCGCTTCGCACAAGGCGTTTGTTTCTGCCACCGCCATATGCAGCTTCTTGCTCCTTCCTTCCTTATTCAACAAGGTACTTTTTCCGCTCAACGAGCCGGCTTGGTCCCTCTCCGCCGAGCTGATCGTCAATTTGCTCTACGCTTGGAAAATTCGTTGCCTCAGCAATCGTGTCCTGCTCTCCATCATGGCTGTTTGCATGCTCTGTCTGGCGGCGTTTGCCGTCATCTCGCCCGCTCACGGCTTTGACGCCGGGTTCATGAGAAACACTTATTACGTGAGCTTCCTGCGCGTCGGATTCTCTTTTGCAGCCGGTGTGGTCTTGTATCGCTGGTATGCAACCAGAGCAGGCGGCATCATGTTCAGCAATCGCAATGCCTTCCTGAGTCTCGTAGGAGTGGCGCTGTTGCTATGTGCGACGCTCCCCCGCGGCATGCTGCCGGTCTATGATGCTTTGGCCGTGGCCATCGGCTTTCCGGCGCTGGTCTATGTAGGGATGCGTTTCCAGCCCACAGGCTTGCTGGCTTTGCTGTGCGAGTTCCTGGGGGTGGTTTCTTATCCGGTCTACATCATCCATAGTCCCTTGGCTGAGAACATCAGGCATCTTTTCCCTTCGGTGACAGGACGAGGTGTGGAGTCCTATGCGCCGCTGGGTGGCGTGATCATCCTCGTCTTCCTGATACTGCTCGCCTGGTTGCTTCACCACTTCTACGATGAACCCGTGCGCAATGCACTCGGCAGGTGGCTGACGAAAATCTCGTCCAAAAAGACCAAGATCAACGCCTCTCAGGTGTAGCAGCTGGTTCTGGCTCAGAAAAAAGGCGCTGGGAATCACGAGATTCTCAGCGCCTTTTTCTGCTTTCTTCGAAAATCCAATCTATCGCTGGCGCTTCAGCTTTGCGCCGCACTTCCCACCGCCTTCTGCGGATGACGAATCAGCTCAACCCATTCTGATGCCACCTTCTCCGCCCCGCGGCCCGACAGGTGGCAGCCATCCGACCTGTCTTCCGGCCCGATGAGGTCCGTATTGGGGCCCAGGTAGACATTCTTGAGCCGTGTCACCGCGCGCTGGCTGTCAAGGATCTCGCGCGAGGAGGGTAGCGGGCAGAATGCCGATGCCTGCGCCACGAAGAAGCGGGAATTCGGGAAGTAGCGCTGGGTCAGCTGGATGATCTCGGTCAGTCCTGCCTCGTAGTCCCGATAGGCATTGTTGTTGTCAATCTCGCCCTGATGCCAGAAAAAGTGGGTCACGTTCAGCCCCTGTTTCTGCGCGTCCTGCAGCCGCGCTTCCAGCATGCCGTTGAGGTTGCCGCCTTTGCGCCACTGTGCCACCGAACTGCCGCCGACCCCCGCTGACATCAGGACGACCTGGTCGGCCATCTCCTGGCTGATGAGCTTGTTGGCCAGGGTGGTCCACAGGCTACCGCCTCTGCCAGTCGCGCCCAGCAGCGGATCGGCAGCCTTGTAAAAGCGGCCTTCGAAATAGTTGAACACCTTGCCGGTAGCAGCCTGCTGGCGCTCGCCGATGCTGTTGGCCGAATTGCTCTGGCCAAAGGCGAACGCGACCATGCTCCTGTCAGTGAGAACAGGCGCAGGGACGGGTACTTTGGAGGAGTCGCTGACCAATTGGTCCAGCGCATTGCTCTGGGTGTGGGTATAGCCGAAGGACAAGGTCTGCGGCGGCACGAAATGGCGCTTGATCTTCACCGCCAGGTTGAACAGCTGGTTCTGGCTCAGGGCCGATTGGATGCCCAGGACCAGCATCGTCAGGCATGCCAGCCCAAGCAAGGTGGCCAAACCTGCATATTTGAGCGCTCTCGCGCCCGCTTGTGTTTTCTCCATCTGCCCCCCCCCCCCGGGTCGTCGGATACGGCGGCCGACCCCTCGCGGGACCTGCCAGGTCCTTCATCAAGCGCCTTCTGTTCGCATTGCCACTGCACCGATCAGAAGATGTCGAAACTTTAACATTCGATTTGTGCATCTGCAATAAAAACTCTCGAATTCAGGGCTTTTGTCAATCGCATTGTCAAGCGGAAAGTCTTTATACGTATGGACTTATGGAAATATTGATGCGAGGAATTTTAAATGCTGCGGCGCAATATAACATTCTGCATCCTGCGGAGCTTGAGTGCTGAAGGCAGGCCGCATGCGGTACATCAGTTTGCCTCGTGTCCAATATTGCTCACAGATTGTCAGCCGTGTAATATTGGCAACTCAAAATGATGCGGCGCAAAAAACCTTGTCCGGTGGTGCGTCTCATGCGAAGGGCTGCAGGCCGGTAGCGGCCCATGGCCGCATCATGGCTGGCGGAAAGAATCAAGAACAAGCGTCATGGCCTCCACCGCGCGCCTCGGCGTCATTGGGGCGGGCGCAAACCTGCAGCACTAGGATGGCCAGCATGCGCCGACTATGCAGGCCACGACAACGCAACAACCCCTCATTCATTTGAAAAAGTCAACGGGAGCCCATGTGAAAGTGCTAGTGCTCGGAGCAACGGGATTCATCGGACAGCGGCTGGTCACGCGCCTGCGTGACAGTGGCTGGGCCACGCCGGTATTGGCGGGGCGTCGCGCGCCCGCCGCGCGCACCGATGGTCTTGTGTTTCGCCAGGTTGATACCCTCGATGCCGCCAGCCTGCGCCAGGCGCTGGGCGATATCGACGCCGTCGTCAATTGCGTGGCCGGCCACGGCGATGCCATTGGCCGTGGCGCACAGTTGCTGGTCGAGGCCGCCTTGCAGACCTCTCGCCCGCGTATCGTGCACATGAGTTCCATGGCGGTCTATGGCAATCAGGAAGGGTGTCTGAATGAAGACAGCCCGCTGGACCCTGCTGCCAGCTGGTACGCCCAGGCCAAATGCGAGGCCGAAGAACATATGAAGGTTTATGCAGCGGCGGGGCATCCGTTGGTCATGTTGCGCCCTGGCTGCGTGTACGGGCCCGGCAGCGACATGTGGGTGGAGCAGATGGCCCGTCTGGTGGCCGCCGGCAGGCTGGGTGATCTGGGGGAGAGCGGCGAGGGCTGGTCCAATCTGGTCCACGTCGATGACGTCTGCGCGGCCGTTCTGCTGTCGCTGCAATACGCGTCCCCGTCTCCTGATGCAAGCCCGGTGCCGGCGCCCGTCTTCAACCTCACCGGCGATGACAGTCCGCGCTGGAACCGTTATTTCGTCGATCTGGCCCTGGCCCTGGGTGCGGGAGCAGCCCCCCGGATCTCGCCGCTTCGCCTCAAGCTCGATGCCAGGCTCGGTACGCTCTTCATTCGTGTGCTGCAGCGGCTCGCGCGCGCGGCGGGAAAGTCCGGCCGGGGCCTGCCGGTGGCGCTGTCGCCGTCCTTCCTGCGCTTGTGGCAGCAGCAGTTGCGCATCGATGGCCAGCGCGCGCGCTCCGTCCTCGGATTTGCCCCGCGTCCATACGCCCAAGGGTTGGCGGAGTCGGCGCAATGGGCGCGAAATGAAGGAATTGGAACCGCACGGGCGCCCGGATGATCCATGCATGCAACGCTCGTTTGCGTCCCCTGATGCCCCCTCAACCTGCCTGCAACACTGAAAAATGAGAATAGCCTACCTGACCAGCATCTACGCGCGCGCCAGCGACACATTCATCCGCAACGAAGTTCTGGAACTGCGCCGCCGCGGTCACGAGGTGCATACCTTCTCGATCCGCCGTGAAGCCGGTGACGCCGCCGTGAGTGCCGACGTCAAGAGCGAGCAGGCCAGCACCGATTACATCCTGGAAAACGGCTTGCCGCGTCTGCTCGGTGTAGCGCTGACGACCTTGCTGCAATCGCCGGGCCGCGTGCTGGAGGTATTGAAGCTGGCCCGCCGCACGCGCGCAGCCGGCCTGCGTCCGGCCTTGCTGCACGTGCTGTACCTGATCGAAGCCTGCTACCTGGCACGGCGACTGCGCGAGCAGAAGATCGAGATCCTGCACAATCACATCGCCGAGAATTCGGCCACGGTGGCGATGTATGCCTCCATGCTCTCCGGCATTCCCTACAGCATGACGGTGCACGGACCCGGCATCTTCTTTCATCCGGTGGCCTGGGCGCTGGGCGAGAAGGTGCAGCGCTCGGCCTTTACGGCCACCATCACGCATTTCTGCAAGAGCCAGTGCATGCTGTTTTCCGAGGTGGAGGCCTGGCCGCGTCTGAACGTGGTGCGCTGTGGTGTCGGCCCCGCGTTTGAGGATGCACCGGCCTTGCCGATTCCGGAAGTGCCGCGGCTGGTTTTCGTCGGTCGCCTGTGTGCAGAGAAGGGCGTGCCGCTGCTGATTGAAGCGGTCACCCGGCACGTCAAGGCCGGCAAGCCCTGCGAACTGGTGCTGGTCGGTGACGGCCCGCTGCGGCCCTTCATCGAGAAAGCCATGGCGGGCGGTCCGCTGGCCAATGTGATCCGCATTCTTGGCTGGAAGAGCAGTGCCGAAGTGCGTGCCGAAATCGAGCGCAGCCGGGCGCTGGTCTTGCCCAGTTTTGCCGAAGGCCTGCCGGTGGTGGTGATGGAGGCGCTGGCCTTGTCGCGCCCGGTCATCAGTACGCGCATCGCCGGAATTCCCGAACTGGTTGAAGATGGCGTCAATGGCTGGGTGGTGGCACCCGGCTCGGTCGATGCGCTGGTCACGGCCATCGACGAGGTGACCTCGGCATCGGTGGAGCAGCTGCAAGCGATGGGACAGCACGGCGCCCGGGCAGTCCGCCAGAAGCATCATCTGGGTACCGAAGTGGGCAAGCTGGAACAGCTGTTTGCCGCGCACGGTCGCCCGCAGGCCTGAAGGGAGAACCAGCTTGATCCGATATCTCTCCGATTGCGACAGCGCAAGCCTGCAGGATTACCCGGTCTGTGTGGTCGGCAGCGGCCCCGGTGGCCTCAGCCTGGCGGTGGCCCTGTCGCGCCAGGGCCAGCGGGTGTTGCTGGTCGATGGCGGCGACTGGCGTGAAGAGCAGGTCGACGACGACGCCTACCAGGGCAGCGCCGCTGCGCCACACCCGGCGACCACCGAATACCGCCGTCAGCGTTTTGGCGGCACCACGCATTTGTGGGGTGGCCGCTGTGTGCCGCTGGATCCGGCGGACTTTGCGGCGCGCCCGCACGTGCCGCTCAGCGGCTGGCCGATTTCCTATGAAGAATACGCACGCTATCTTCCGGAAGCGATGCAGTACTGTGATGCGGGCGCGGCTGACTTTACGCCGGCCAGCCTGGCCGGGGGCAATGGTCCGATGTTTTCCGAGCTGCCCCGGCTGCAGGAGGCCCTCACCGAACACATCGAGCGCTACAGTCTGCCGACCGATTTTGCGGCGAAGTTCGCCGAGGAACTGAAAGCCTCCGATCGGGTGACCGTGGTACTGCGCGCCCGCTGCACGCGGCTGGTGGCCAGCGCCGACGGTTCGCACATCGAGTCCATCGTGCTGCACGATGGCCAGCAGCAGGTTCCGGTGCGGGCCGGACAGTTCGTGCTGGCGGGCGGTGCCATCGAGGCGACCCGCCTGCTGTTGTGTACGCGCGAGGAGCTGCCTGCCTGGCAGCGCTTCGATGGCAGTCTGGGACGTTATTACGCCTGCCACTTCGACCTGATCTTCGGCGAGATGCGTCTCACCGGCGAGAAGCCGCGCTTCAGTTTCCAGAAGACGCAGGATGGCGTCTATGCGCGCCGCAAGCTGCAGTTCACGCCGCAATGGCAAAACCAGCTGGGTTTGCTCAATTCGACCTTGCGGCTGCATTTTCCTTCCTATGGCGATCCGGGCCATGGCAGTGGCGTGCTGTCGGCGATCTATCTCGCCAAGTCGGTTCTGCCTTCCGAGCATCAGGACATTCTCAATCACGGCAGCCAGAGCGCGGCCGCTGATCCACGTCGGCTGGCGCATCTGCGCAACGTGATGTTCGATGCGGGTTCGGTGTTCGGCTTTGCCTACGACATGGTGGTCAAGCGCAAGCTGGCCAAGCGCAAGCTGCCTTACACGCTGATCCCCAACCGCAACGGCACCTATCCGCTGGAATTCAACAGCGAGCAGGTGGGCGATGCCGGCAACTGCATCCGCCTGCTCGATGCGACCGACCGCTACGGCATGCGGCGGGTGGATGTCCAATGGCGGCTGACTGCGCAGGATATCGAGTCCGGTATCCAATCCTTCACGACCATGCAGTCGCTGCTGGCCAAGACCCGGCACTGCCGCCTGGACTTTGATCCGGGTGAGCTCAGGGAGCAGGTGACACGGGCCTTGCCCGTGGGCGGGCATCACATCGGCAGCACGCGCATGGGAACGTCGGTGCGTGACAGCGTGGTCGATACCGATTGCCGCCTGCATGGCGTGGACAACCTGCTGGTGCTCAGTTCCTCGGTATTCCCCACCAACGGGCATGCCAATCCGACCCTGAGCATCGTGGCGATGGCCTTGCGGATGGCGGAGCATTTGCGTAGAGGGCAGTGAGCATGCCGGACTGGATGCCATGTCCGCAAGCGCGCGAGGACATGCATCCGGGCCAGCTGGAAATGCAGTGAGAAGCAGTGAATCAGTCGGACCAGTGAGGGGACCATAAAACAAGCCGGAGGCTTAGGCACAAGATCTGCAAAAAGCTTCATGTATCCGTTTACGACAGCGCTTGTCCGGCTGGCGGCAGGGATATCGGGGGGATGGGCAAAGCAGTCTGAACACCGTAGTGCAACGTTGGCCAGAGAAGTTCATACACGTAATTCCAGCCGGCACGCAAGGGTGCAAGCTGGACTTCACCCCGGGGGGAGTCATGAACAAGGCAGTCCAGACGCTGTATCAGGGGCAGGCAAAGATCGAAGAGCTGGAAAGCATCCGCGGCATGGCCGCCTTATTGGTGGTGTTCTACCACATCCCCAACTGGAACCCGCTGTTTGACATCGGCATCGTCCGCAGCGGCTACCTGATGGTTCACCTGTTTTTCGTGCTGTCGGGCTTCGTGATCTACAACGCCTATGCCGCCAGGATCGACAGTGCGCAGGATCTGATGCGCTTCCAGTTCCTGCGCTTCGGTCGGCTGTATCCGGTGCACCTGCTCTTCCTGCTGGTCTATGTGCTGTTCGAGGTCGCCAAGTACGTCGGCCAGGCCAGGCTGGGGATCGTCAGTCCCAACTCCCAGCCGTTCCGCGAAAACAGTGTGACGGCCCTGGTGCAGCAGATCTTCCTGGTCCAGGCCATCGGGCCGGCTGGTCATCCCACCAGTTTCAATACGCCAGCCTGGTCCATCAGCGTGGAGTTCTATACCTATCTGATCTTCGGCGCGATCGTGCTGTGCCTGCCACGGATCAAGAACCTGCTGTTTTCCCTGCTTGCCATGGCTTCCTTGCTGATGCTGGTGACCAACGCCACGTTCGGGTTTGGTGATCTGCTGAAGTGCCTAGCGGGTTTCTTCATCGGCTGCCTGACAGCCTTTACCGTTCAACGGTTGCCGCTGGCCTTCCCGCGGGCGCTTTCCCTGACCCTCTTTGCCGCCATCGTCGCGTTTCTTCACTGGAAGACGTCGGAGCGATACGATGCGGTGATCTATCTGCTCAGCGCCTTGCTCATCGCCAGCGTGGTCGCCGTCAAGGATGGCTACCTGAATCGCCTGCTCAACCTCAAGGCGCTGACCTGGCTGGGTGCCGTCTCCTACGCCGTATACATGTCGCACGTGGCAGTGATCTGGGTACTGAGCCAGGTCATGCGGGTGGTACTGAAAAAACCGGAAGCCATGATCGGCGAACGAAGCACGCCGCAGCTGTCGGTCGTGGAAGTGATCATTGCGTGGGGGCTGCTGATCGCGATCGTGCTGGTCATTTCCTCCCTGGTCCAGCGGTTCGTGGAAACTCCAATGCGCGCCAAGTCGCGGCGTCTCGCGGAAAGATGGTGGCGTGCTGAAACACATCCCGCCTCCCGGCAGGTTACATAAACACACAATTTCAGGTCCGCCCGCTTCTGATTTGGCTCGTTATCTGTTCACCACCATCGTGGTCAACGGCGTCTGCTCACGCCGTCACATTCCGCCAAACAAGATCAGGAGCAAGACCATGAAATCCCTACTATTGATCCCGGCACTGGCCGCGGCCTTCGGCCTGAGCGGCTGCGTGGTGACCCCGCCCACGGTACGCCCGGCCTATGTGGCCCAGCCGGCCTACGTTGCGCCGCCGGGGGTGGTGTACGTGCAGCCCACCTATGCTTCGCCCGGTCCGGGCTGGGTCTGGGAATATCACTCCTACTATGGCTGGGGCTGGCATCACCCGCACTACGGCTGGCATCGCGGCTGGCGCTGAGCCAGCACGCTGCACCCGGCAGATGTAAAGACAGCGGCCTCGGCCGCTGTCTTTTTTGTTCATCGTTCACGCCGGCCTGCCGCTCACTCATCCGGCCTGATGCAGTTCCAGCGTCAGATGGCGCAGCTCGCTCACCGCCGCCAGTTTTTCCCGCAAGCGTGCTTCGGTGACGGACTGGCCGCCGGACACGCTGACGATGGCCGCGCGCGCCGCAGGACCGATGCGCCAGACGTGCAGGTCCTCAATGTGCACCGCTTCGTCCGCCAGCGCCTGCTCGATGCGTGCCGCGACCTGTGCATCGGTCACATCCAGCAGCACCGCAGCACTGCTTTGCAACAGGCTCCACGACCAGCGCGCAATCACCACCGCACCCACCACGCCCATCAGCGGATCCAGCCAGGTCCAGCCCAGGTAGAGGCCGGCCAGCAGGGCGGCAATGGCCAGCACCGAGGTGAGCGCGTCGGCCACCACGTGCAGGTAGGCAGAGCGCAGATTGTTGTCGTGGCCGTCATGGGGATGGCCGTGATGGTCATGGTGTTCTTGGTGCGCATGTCCGTGATGCGCATGACCGTGCGGATGATCGTGGGCATGCTCGTGTCCATGATGCCCTTCCATGAGCAACAAGGCACTGGCGATGTTGACGATCAGTCCGACGATGGCAATCGGGATCGCCTCGCCAAAATCCACCGTGCTCGGACTGGCCAGCCGCCACACCGATTCGCCACCGATGCCGATGGCGATCACCGCCAGCACCAGCGCCGATGCAAAACCGGCCAGGTCGCCGACCTTGCCGGTGCCGAAGCTGAAACGGCCATCATGCGCGTGTCGGCGTGCAAACACGTAAGCACCGGCAGCAATGGCCAGCGCGCCGGTGTGAGTGGCCATGTGGAAACCGTCGGCCAGCAAGGCCATGGACCCCGTGAAGTAGCCGGCGGCGATCTCGGCCACCATCATCACGGCAGTCAACGCCACCACCCACAGCGTGCGGCGGGTGTTGCGGTCATGGTTGGCACCCAGATACATGTGCTCGTGGCGGTAAGTGGCGGGACTGGTCATGGCGACTCCTTCGACTTCATTTGGCATAGCGCCGAATTGCCTCCAGGACTTCTTCCAGTCCCTGTTGGCGTTGTTCATCGTTCAGGCCGGGGGCGGCCACGTGTTCCCGCGCATGCGCTTCGATCAGCTCGTCCATCAGGCCATGCACGGCGCCACGGATGGCTGCCGCCAGATGCAAGGTCTTGGCACAGTCGGCTTCGCCTTCCAGTGCGCGTTCCAGTGCCTGCACCTGGCCGCCGATGCGACGCACGCGCTTGAGCAGGGCATCCGTCTGTTGTGTGAGATGGGCCATATACCATACCCCCCTATCCTATTAAAGGAGGGGATTATAGCGTCATTGCGCTGGACAAGTGCAATTGGCATTGGGGCAGGGGCACCGGCGCTCTTGTGCTGTGGCAATATGGCTATATGAAGCTTTGTTCATTCAGTTACGCGTAAGCTGGCCGCTATAGCCTCTGGACAATGCGGCGTGTTTCGTCCGCACTCAAACCTGTAGTGGATCAGGTGAAGAAAAGCGGAAAATCCGCGAGGAGACAAGGATGGGGAAGAACAAGGGAGCCGGTGCATTCGCCCGGGCATGGACTGGCGGATTGCCCTGGGTGGCGGGGCTGGTGCTGGGCGGGGCAGGGGCCCTGGTCCTGCACGCGGCCGGTGCCGCGCAATGGCTGAGCGCGCCAGGCTGCAGCGGTGTGGCCGTGGTGCTGGGGCTGGCCGGGTTTGCCCTGGCGCAGCGGCGCGCACAGCCCGGAGAAGGACAACTGGTCGACAAGATCAGCGGCGAGATCGATCACATCATGATCGGGGCGGCGGAGACCTCCTTCTTTGTCGATACCATCAAGACCAAGATCAGCAAGGACGTGGTCGCCGCCGACCGCATCGCGGCCAGTGCCGAGCAGAACGCCGCTACCACTGAACAGATTGCCGCCAATGCCGAGCGCGCCTCGGCCATTGCGGCGGAGGTGCGTACCGAGAGCGTCAGTGGCCGCTCGGAAGTGGATCGCGGCCTGCAGCAGATCGGGCAGGCCCGCACGGATGCCTTGTCGGCCTCGTCGATGATGGCGCAGTTGCAGGAAAAGTCGCGCCGCATCCACGGTATCACCGAAGTCATCAGCGAGATCGCCGCCCGCACCAATCTGCTGGCCCTGAACGCCGCCATCGAGGCGGCGCGCGCCGGCGAGCAGGGGCGCGGGTTTGCCGTGGTGGCGGGCGAAGTGCGCCAGCTGGCCCAGCGGACCAAGGAAGCCACGGATGACATCGGCGTGATGGTGCGGGCCATTACCGAAGAAGCAGAGCGCGCGGCGACCGGCATGAATTCGCTCAGCAGCCGGGTGCTGGAGGCGGCCCAGAACGTGGAGAAGGTACACGGCCTGCTCAACAGCATCGAACGCTCTTCCAGCCAGTCGCAGGAACAGATCGAGGAGATCGCGGTGGCCTCGCGCGAACACGTGCAGACCACGCAGGAGATCGCCGAGGCCATCACCGACATCCGCAACGGCATGCTGCACACCGATCAGGAACTGCCGCGCGTGGCGGCGTCCGCCATGGTGTTGTCGGAGCGTGCCGAAGCTGTGTTCGAAGCCATCATCGATGGCGGCGCCCGGAGCGGACACGACGATATCCGTGTCGCCGCCACGGGGGCGGCGCAGGCCGTAGGCAAGCTGTTCGAGACCGCGATCCGTTCCGGCCAGATCAGTGAGGCGGCGCTGTTCGACCGTACTTACAAGCCTATCCCCAACACCTCGCCGCAGAAGCATTCCAGCCAGTTCGACGGCTTTACCGACCGGGTGCTGCCAGCGATCCAGGAAGCGCTGCTGGCCAGCATGCCGCAACTGGCCTACGCGGGTGCCGTGGACAACATCGGCTACTTCCCGACCCACAACAAGAAGTTCTCCCAGCCCCTGACCGGCGACTACGACACCGATCTGGTCAACAACCGCACCAAACGCATCTTCAGCGACCGCACCGGCAAGCGCTGCGGAGCCAATACCAGGCCCTTCCTCCTGCAGACCTACAAGCGCGACACTGGCGAGGTCATGCACGACCTGTCGGTGCCGATCTACGTGAACGGCAAGCACTGGGGCGGCTTCCGGGTGGGGTATCGCTCCAGCCACGCACCGGCCTCCGGCGATGCGGCGCCGGCCAAAACGCCGGTGCCTGCCGCAGCCGCCCCCCGGCTGGCGTCCGCGGGCACGCGCGCGCTGCGGCGCTGAGGGCGGCAGCTGGCGGGGCCCCGCCTGGCGCCGCCAGATTTGCTTGACACTCCGTAGAGCTTGATAGACTATTCGACAAGTATTTGCAGTGCAGCATAAACCGCCCGCCAGAAGGTCGCGTTGCTTGTTGCGCCATCGCAATGAGGTCAGCGTGGCTGTCTTTTTGCGTCTGCGGCCTGCTGTTCAGCCTCGGGGCCGAGGTGCAGCGCGCTTCGCTCCTGCGGGGTGATGACGGCGATGCCTCCGGTTGCCGCATGATGGCTTGCGCTGGTCAGCTCATCTCTGAACTGTTGGCCAGGTGGCTCGTCCAAGCCTCTCATTGCAAGGATGACTGGCGGGGCAATGCGCCGACTGTCCCGCGCCAGGTCTTGTGCGCGGATGGATCTCAATCATTTGATTATGGAGTGTGACGATGGCCACCATCGACGTCTTGTTGCCGGTGAAGAATGGCGTGGATTTCCTGGCAGAGTCCCTGGACAGCCTCAAGGCACAGAGTTTCAAGGACTGGCGTGTCCTGGTGCTGGATCACGGCTCGGATGACGGCAGCGCCGAAATGGCCGCGCGCTATCACGAGGCCGATCCGCGTATCGAACTGCATTCCTTCCCCGAGGCGGATGGCTTGTCCGGCCTGCTCAACAAGGGCCTGGAGATCAGCGATTGCCGCTATGTCATGCGGCATGATGCCGATGATGTCTGCTACCCGGAACGCATGGCGCTGTCGCTGGCAGCCTTCGAGCAGGACCGCCAGTGCGTGGCCATCGGTGGCCAGGCCGACGTGATCAATGCCGCCGGTGCGCCGATCGGCGACATGTCGATGCCCATCGGCCGCTTGCGCGTCGGTGCCGCCAGCCTGTTCCGCAATCCGATTGCACACCCCACGGCGATGCTGGATTTTGCCCAGGTGCAGAAGGCCGGCATCCGTTACGGCAGCGATTTCATGGGCGTCTTCGCCCCTGAGCAGCAGATGGTCGTCAAGAACCTGGCGGAAGATTACTTCCTGTTCGGGCAGTTGGCCGTGCAGGGCAAGTGCAACAACGTGCCGCACAAGCTGATCAAGTATCGTTGGCACGGTAACAACGTCAGTGCGCGTCGTTTCGATGATCAAATGAAAGTCTCGCTGCAGATTTCGCGTTATCTCTCCCGCGCTTTTGCGCAGATGAAGCAGCAGCCTTATTTCGATCCGGCGCCTTTCTGCAACCATGGTGGGATCCTGTTCGAGCTGGAAGGGCGCAGCGATTTCTCGGCGGAATTCGAACGCATGGCTGCCAGCGTGCGTGCCGGTTTTGAGGGATCGCCGGAGGTCGAGCGTGAACTGCGGTTCCGCAAGATCGCCGACACCCGCAACAGCGCCTTGCTGCTGTGGCGTTACTTCCTGTTCCAGTCGCGCGAAGTGCCGGAGACCGGCGAGTGGAACGCGATCCGTTCCTGGCTGATTCGCCGCCTGCCCGGCAAGCGCCGCATGAGTGTCCTGCCGGAAGGTGTTCCGGCCTGATGTTGCATCGGGCGGGGCCGCTCCCGCCCGCTCCGTCCCACGCTTCCCGTGAGGATTTCCAAGGATTGAGAAGTCTATGCACGGCTGCCCCCGATTGACTTGTCGCAATAGGGGGGTAAAACCGTTTCATTTCCAAGGCTGATTCGCTTGACCCCGCCAGGCGGCTGATAGATTATGCGCCAAGGGGATGTCCGCCCAGATGGGGCGGGCGACAGATAGCAAGCAGCGCCGCGACGTGCGCTGCGCCAGGGAAGGGAAGACAGTGAAGCCGACGGTACCAGGCAAGGGCGAATCATCCGGCAAGGAGTTCGATTTCAACAGCCGTGATTTCGAGCGAGTGCGTGGCCTGATCTACCAGCGGGCCGGCATCGCATTGGCCGACAGCAAGCAGGAAATGGTTTACAGTCGCCTCGCGCGACGCCTGCGCGCCACCGGCATCACTTCCTTCCAGCAATACCTGGACATGCTGGAGCGCACCCACGACTCCGAAGAGTGGGAAGCCTTCACCAATGCGCTGACCACCAACCTCACCTCGTTCTTCCGCGAGGCGCACCATTTCCCCATCCTCGCCGACTTCCTCAAGACCCTGAAGGAACCCGCGACCATCTGGTGTTCGGCTGCCTCCACCGGAGAGGAACCCTACACCATCGCCATGACCGCCTGTGAAGCCTATGGCTCGATGACGCCGCCCGTACAGATCGTGGCCACCGACATCGATACCAACGTGCTGGCTACCGGTGCCAATGGCGTCTATCCCATGGAGCGCATCGAGAAGATGTCGCCCGAGCGCGTCAAGAAATTCTTCCTGCGCGGCAAGGGCAGCCATGAAGGCTACGTGCGCGTGCGTCCCGAATTGCGCAAGCTGATCACCTTCAAGCAACTGAACCTGCTGGGCGATGGCTGGCCCCTCAGCGGCCAGTTCGACGTGATCTTCTGCCGCAACGTGATGATCTATTTCGACAAACCTACCCAGAGCAAGATCCTGTCCCGATTCGTACCCTTGATGAAGCCTCACGCCTTGCTGTTCGCCGGCCACTCGGAGAACTTCCTGTATGTCTCCGACGCCCTCAAGCTCAAGGGCAAGACGGTCTATGAGCTCAACGCCAACCAGCGCGTCGTGAGGGCCAAGCCATGAGCCACGCCTCGGAGCAGATTGCCACCAATCTCTACTACGACCGCACTTTCGATTGCGACGCGGCCAAGATCCTGCCGGGCGAGTACTACTTCACCAGCAAGGACATGATGATCGTCACCGTGCTGGGCTCCTGCGTCTCGGCCTGCATCCGTGACCGCGTCTCCGGCATCGGCGGCATGAATCACTTCATGCTGCCCGATGGCGGCGGCGACGATGGCACCCCGGTGTCGGCCTCGGCGCGCTATGGCACCTATGCCATGGAAGTGCTGATCAACGAAGTGCTCAAGTCCGGCGCGCGGCGCGAGAACCTCGAAGCCAAGGTGTTCGGCGGCGGCAACGTGCTGCGCGGTTTCTCGGCCATCAACGTGGGTGAGCGCAATGCCGAATTCGTGCGGCGCTACCTGAAGGCGGAAAACATCCGCGTGGTGGCCGAAGATCTCAACGATATCTATCCGCGCAAGGTGTACTTCTTCCCGCGTACCGGCAAGGTGCTGGTCAAGAAGCTGAAGCAGATGCACAACGACACCCTGGTGAACCGCGAAAAAGCCTACGCCAGCAAGCTGGTTACCAAGCCGGTCGGCGGCGAGGTGGATCTGTTCTGATGGGGCAGGGTGGACGACACCCGACCCATCTCAGGGCAACCTGCAACATTGAGTTTGAGTGATTGAGTGATTGAGTGATGAAAATTAAAGTTCTTATCGTCGACGATTCGGCACTGATCCGCAGCGTGATGCGCGAGATCATCGGCAACCAGCCGGACATGGAAGTGGTCGGCGTGGCGCCGGACCCGATCATTGCCCGCGAGCTGATCAAGCAGACCAATCCGGACGTGCTGACGCTGGACGTGGAAATGCCGCGCATGGACGGCCTGGATTTCCTGGAAAAGCTGATGCGCCTGCGCCCCATGCCGGTGGTGATGGTGTCCTCGCTGACCGAACGCGGCTCCGAAATCACCCTGCGTGCACTGGAGCTGGGTGCGATCGATTTCGTGACCAAGCCGAAGATCTCCATCCAGAGCGGCATGCAGGAATATGCCGACATGATCGCCGACAAGATACGCGCCGCCGCCAAGGCGCGCGTGCGCGCCCGTCCGTCGCGCGCCGCCGAGCAGGCGGCCACGCCCGGCGAGGTCTTGCCGCAGATCCGCAATCCGCTCACCAGTAGCGAAAAACTGATCATCATCGGTGCCTCCACCGGCGGCACCGAAGCCATCAAGGAATTCCTGATCCGCATGCCCTCGGACTGCCCGGGCATCCTGATCACCCAGCACATGCCGGAAGGCTTTACGCGCTCCTTCGCCCAGCGCCTCAACAACCTGTGCAAGATCTCGGTGGTGGAGTCGGCCGGCAACGAACGCGTGCTGCCGGGGCACGCCTACATCGCGCCAGGTCACTCGCACCTGAGGCTGGTGCGCAGCGGTGCCAACTACATGACCCAGCTCGACCAGGGCCCGCCGGTGAACCGTCATCGTCCTTCAGTGGACGTGTTGTTCCAGTCGGCCGCCACCTGTGCCGGCAAGAACGCAGTCGGCGTGATCCTGACCGGCATGGGCAAGGATGGTGCCCAGGGCATGCTTGAGATGCGCAATGCCGGGGCCTACAACTTTGCCCAGGATGAAGCATCCTGCGTGGTCTTCGGCATGCCGCGCGAAGCGATTGCCATCGGGGCCGCGCACGAAGTGCTGTCGCTGCAATCCATGCCGGGCCGGGTGCTGGCGTGGCTGGCAGAACACGGAAGCCGCGCATTGCGCGTATGAAGCATTTTTCAGCGCTTATTGTTCTGCCAATTTTGTTTTGCTGCACTACAATGCGTTGCAGATAAGAGGCAGCATGGGCTCTCCCGCCCGTGCTGAGGTAAAAAGAGAGGTCGGTTCAAGTTCGTTGCGCAACTTGCCGATAATCAAGAATTCAATTGTTCAGATGGAGTCTTAGCATGTCGGGTCCCAATACCAAATTCTTAGTCGTCGATGACTTTTCGACCATGCGCCGCATCGTGCGCAACCTGCTCAAGGAATTGGGCTACACCAACGTGGACGAGGCCGAAGACGGTGTGCAGGCGCTGCAGAAACTGCGCAGCGACCAGTTCGACTTCGTCGTCTCCGACTGGAACATGCCCAACATGGATGGCCTGACCATGCTGCAGGAAATCCGCAAGGATCCGGCCCTGTCCAAGCTGCCCGTGCT
>Ga0308171_1000800_pt1 | contig 53709 bp, 46 predicted proteins | sample PhyGR1_FD_202135 | JGI IMG/M metagenome (GOLD analysis project Ga0308171, IMG submission 202135) | Phyllosphere microbial communities from UC Gill Tract Community Farm, Albany, California, United States - DLSLSG.R1 | ecosystem: Host-associated > Plants > Phyllosphere > Unclassified | place: USA... | reverse complement strand
CGGAGGGCTCGTCCCCACGAAGGCGCTCCCGCGCTGATCCGCGGCGTTGCCACTCTCGCTTGCGAGGGCCGCCTGATCGTCTGACGGCGGCCGCACGTAACCCAGGTTATTGGGCGTTGATGGACATAGCTTTCAGTCTAAGACGCGCGGGCCGCGGACCCGCGCCGGGTGTGCACGTGGTCGAGGAACCGCTGGTGGAAGCGCGTCTCCCCCGTCGACTCGGGGTGAAACGCGGTGCCCAGCAGGTTGCCCTGCTCAATCGCCACGACACGTCCATCGGGAAGGGATGCCAGGGGCTCGGCATCCGGACCCCACTCCACCACCGCGGGCGCGCGGATGAAGACCGCGTGCACCGGCGGGTCGCCGAGGGTGGGGACGTCGAGGTCGGTCTCGAAGGAGGCGGTCTGGCTGCCGAAGACGTTGCGGGCGACCCGCGCGTCGAGGCCGCCGAACGTCTGCTGGCCCGCGATGGCGCCGTCGATGCGGTCGGCGAGCAGGATGAGGCCCGCACACGTGCCGTACATCGGCATGCCGTCGGCGATGGCCGCCCGGATCGGGTCGAACAGACCGAACGCGCGGGCGAGTTTGTCGATGACGCTCGACTCGCCGCCGGGGAGCACGAGGCCCTCCACGGCGGCGAGCTCCTCGGGCCGACGCACGGGTCGCGCGTCGGCGCCGAGGGCGGTGAGCGCCGCGAGGTGTTCGCGCACGTCGCCCTGCAGGGCGAGCACGCCGACGCGGGCGTTACCAGCCACGCTCGGCGAGGCGGTGCGGCGCGGGCAGGTCGGCGACGTTGATGCCGACCATCGCCTCGCCCAGGCCGCGCGAGGCCTCGGCGACGACCTTGGGGTCGTCGTGGAAGGTGGTGGCCTTGACGATCGCCGCGGCACGCTGGGCGGGGTTACCCGACTTGAAGATGCCCGAGCCGACGAACACGCCGTCGGCCCCGAGCTGCATCATCATGGCGGCGTCGGCGGGCGTGGCCACTCCCCCGGCGGTGAAGAGCACGACAGGGAGCTTCCCCGTCTCGGCGATCTCGGCGACGAGTTCGTACGGGGCCTGCAGCTCCTTGGCCGCGACGTACAGCTCGTCCTTCGTCTTGGCGCGCAGCGCGTTGATCTCGGAGCGGATCGTGCGGATGTGCTTGGTCGCCTCCGACACGTCGCCGGTGCCCGCCTCGCCCTTGGAGCGGATCATGGCCGCGCCCTCGGTGATGCGACGCAGGGCCTCGCCCAGGTTCGTGGCTCCGCAGACGAAGGGAACGGTGAAGTTCCACTTGTCGATGTGGTTGATGTAGTCGGCCGGCGAGAGCACCTCGGACTCGTCGATGTAGTCGACGCCGAGCTCCTGCAGGACCTGCGCCTCCACCAAGTGACCGATGCGGGCCTTCGCCATGACGGGGATCGACACAGACGCGATGATGTCGTCGATCAGGTCGGGGTCGCTCATGCGCGCGACGCCGCCCTGGGCGCGGATGTCGGCGGGCACGCGCTCAAGCGCCATGACGGCGACGGCGCCGGCGTCCTCGGCGATGCGGGCCTGTTCGGCGGTGACGACGTCCATGATCACGCCGCCCTTGAGCATCTCGGCGAGGCCGCGCTTGACGCGCGAGGTTCCGGTGTCGGTCATGGCTGCTCCGTTCCGCCCGCGGGGGCGCGATGGTTCGCGCTTCGGGGCGCGATTTATTGGCTTAGGCCAAACCGTAGCATGGCTCAGGACATAGGCTGGACGATGACCCAGGGGGCGTATGACCATCGACATGACCGGCCGTTCGGCATCCGGAATCGCCGCCGACCTGCGCGAGCGCATCGAGCGCGGTGACCTCGCGCCTGGGACGCTCCTGCCCTCGGTGCGTGCCGTCGCGGCCGAGCTCGGCGTGAACCGCAACACGGTCGTCGCGGCCTACCGGCAGCTCGCGCAGGCCGGCCTCGTCGAGGCGCGCGGCCGCGGCGGGACCCGAGTGGCCGACCGTGCCAGCGTCGCGCAGGAGGGGTACGCGCCCGACACCGTGCTGCGTGACGTCGGAACCGGCAATCCCGACCCCGCCCTCATCCCCGACCCCACCGCCGCTCTCGCCCGCTCGACCCGGCCCGTGCTCTACGGCGAGCCCGTCATCGATCCGGGGCTCGAGGCGTGGGCGCGCGAGTGGATGGCCGACCAGCTCCCCCGCGACGAGGACCTGCGCATCACCGTCACCAGCGGCGCGAGCGACGCGATCGAGCGCCTCCTCGCTCAGGCGCTGCAGCGCGACGACGCGGTGGCACTCGAGGACCCCTGTTTCCTCTCCGCCCTCCACACCGTGCGCACGGGCGGGTACCGGGCGGTCCCCGTCGCGGTGGATGCCGAGGGCATGACCGTCGATGGGCTCCGGGCCGCCCTCGAGGCGGGGGTGCGCGCGGTCATCTGCACGCCGCGCGCGCACAACCCCACCGGCGCGAGCCTCAGCGCCGCCCGTGCCGCAGCGTTGCGCGATGTCCTGGCCGATCACCCGTACGTCCTCGTCATCGAGGACGACCACTTCTCCCTCCTGTCGCGCAAGCCCCTGCACTCCGTGATCGGACCCGCGCAGAAGCGGTGGGCGCGGATCCGCTCGATGTCGAAGTTCCTCGGACCCGACACGTGCCTGGCGGTGACGGCATCCGACGTCGATACCGCCGACGGCCTCGCGGTGCGCCTGACGCCGGGGACGACCTGGGTGAGCCACCTGCTGCAGCGCATGACCCTCGCCCTCGTGACCGACGACGCCGTGCGCGCGGGCATCGAGGCGGCCGCGGTCCATTACGCCGAGCGCAACGCCGCCTTCGCCCGCGCGCTGACCGACCGCGGCGTGCCGGTGACCCCCGGCGACGGCCTGAACCTCTGGGTCCCGCTGCCGGTTCCCGCCGCGCTCGTGCGCGAGGAGCTCATGCGACGCGGATGGCTCGTGCGCGAGGGGGACCCCTTCTTCCTCTCCCCCGCACCGACCGGGGCGTTCTTGCGACTGACCGTGCACGATCTCGATGCCGACGCCGCGGCGGCCCTCGCCGACGACATCGCCGTCGCCGCGGGCGCACGGCGCGCCCCCGCCCGAGGTGGAAGGATCGAGGCATGAAGGTTCTCTCGATCCAGTCGGCGGTCGCGTACGGACACGTCGGCAACTCCGCCGCCGTCTTCCCCCTCCAGCGCATCGGCGTCGAGGTTCTCCCGGTGTACACGGTCAACTTCTCCAACCACACCGGCTACGGCGCGTGGCGGGGACCGCTCATCTCCCCCGACGACGTCTCGGCCGTCATCGCGGGTATCGAGGATCGCGGGGTCTTCCCCGACATCGACGTCATCCTGTCGGGGTACCAGGGTGGAGAGGGCATCGCCGACGTCATCATCGACACCGTCGCGCGGGTGAAGCAGGCGAACCCGGATGCCGTTTACGCCTGCGACCCGGTGATGGGCAACGCCAAGTCGGGGTGCTTCGTGGCCCCCGCGATCCCCGTGCTGTTGCGTGAGCGCGTGGTCCCCGTCGCCGACATCCTCACCCCGAACCAATTCGAGTTGGGCTTTCTCACCGACACCGAGCCCGACAGCATCGCGTCCACCCTGGACTCGGCCGATGCGCTGCGCGCTCGAGGGCCTCGGACGATCCTTGTCACGAGCGTCGAGCGCCCGGACCGCGAGCCCGACACGATCGAGATGATGGTCGTCGACGACAATGGTGCCTGGATCGTGCAGACCCCCCTCATCCCGATGAAGGCGAACGGCTCGGGCGATGTCACCGCCGCCCTGTTCACCGCGCACTACCGCCGAAGCGGCGGCGACGCGGCCGACGCGCTGGCACGCACGGCATCCAGCGTGTTCGACCTGCTCACCAACACCTACGAGTCGGGCTCGCGCGAGTTGCGCCTCATCGAGTCGCAGGAGGCGTACGCCCACCCGCGCCTGCAGTTCGCCGTACGGCAGGTGCGCTGACGCGAGAACGCCGGCCCCGCGGCCCGGCCCGGGGCCGAGACGCGAGGCCGGCGGAGCGGTTGCGACTGCTCAGAGACCGTCGTGGTGCATCGCCTGCACCAGCCGCACGTTGCGGTCGAAGTTGGTCTCGTTGTACTCATTCGAGTAGTTCAGGCCGTAGGGCCAGAAGTGGCTGCCGCCGCAGTTGATCCGCGCGTCGGGGCCGTCCCACGACCGCAGCAGCGGAAGGGCCGAGGGCCAGTCCTGGGCGTCGCACTTGCTCTGAAAGTGCCCGGCGGTGCCGACACCGACGGTGTGCGACATCTCGTGCAGAGCGGTTCCCTCCTGCATGTAGCCGCGGTTTGACCCGAAGCGGATGTTGCCGTTGATGCTGGCATCGGCGGTCTGCACCCACGGCGCGTACTCCACCGTCAGGTGGCGCTGGGTGTTGTTGAACCTGTTGTAGCGGGCGACGGCACGGTCCATCGCGTCGGTGATCCGCGCGTAGGCGTCGGCTTCGTCCTCGGTGGGGTTGGCCGAGCGCGCGAGGGTGTACGTGATCTTCGACACGTTCGGGTCGGTCAGACGCCACCGCTGCGCGCCGGAGGTGGTGCATGTCTGCTGCGACAGGAGGATGCCGTCCACGGGTGACGCGGCGCTCTCGAGGCAGAGGTCGTTGTACTTGTTGCGGATCTCGGTCCAGCCGCCGCCGACGTCGGTGAGTTGCCACTGCTGCACGTCGGCGCCGTTGCAGGTCCACTGGCGCACCTCCGAACCGGGGGCGGTGGCGAAATTGTAGTTGTCGAGGCAGAGGTTGCTGTGCTTGTTCTTGATCTCGGCGTATCCGTTGCCGAGATCGGTGACCGCCCAGAGTTGGTTCTGTCCTTCGAGGCAGGTCCACTGGCGCACCTCGGCGCCGGGTTGCGTGTCGAAGGCGTAATCGTCCATGCAGAGGGTGTTCTGCTGATTACGGATCTCCTGGTTGGTGCCGGTGCCGACGGGGGCGGTCGGCGCGGCGGTGGCGGGACTCGCCGAGGTGAGGGCGGTCAGGCCGAGCACGAGGGCGGCGAGGATCGCACCCCCTGTCCGACCCCACCGGGTCCGTGCTCGCGCGGGGGACGTCGTCGTCCGTGACATGGTGTGCCTTTCGCGGTTGTCGGACCAGCCCAGGGCGGCCCGTTGGGAGGAACTCCGCGAGACGGTCGGCGGGCGAGTCGACCTCGGTCTTGCGGGCGCGATCCCCGCGGGGTGACGGATCGACCCACATCGCTGTGGGAACGGGTCACTTCGTGGGGGGACGCTGTGAGGGCGATCCGTCAGCAGATGTTCACGCTAACATTTCGCTTGAACGCGATCATGGTGGCCTGTAAGAGGCGCTGTCAAGCATCGTTTCCGGATCGGGCGCGGGTGCCCCTTCCGGTGATCGACGTGGCGCAATGGCGCTCGGGAACACGCGGCGGCGACGTCGGAACCATCCCCGTCGGCCAGGGCCCGGGCACCGCGTGTGAGGGCTCACAAGGCGGCGGCGTGCGATCTCAGCTCGCGGTTCCGGCCTCTTCCCAGGCGTCGGCGACCGTACGGCGCACATCGCCCAGCAGCTGCGGCAGCGCCTTGGTCTTGGCGATGATGGGGAAGAAGTTCGCGTCCGACGCCCACCGCGGCACGATGTGCTGGTGCAGGTGCGCATCGACGCCCGCGCCGGCGATCGCGCCCTGGTTCATCCCAAGATTGAAGCCGTCGCAGCGCGACACCGCCCGGAGCACCCGCATTCCGCGCTGCGTCAGCGCGCCGATTTCGGCCACCTCTTCGTCGGTCGCCTGGTCGTAGGTGGCGATGTGACGGTACGGGCACACCAGCAGGTGTCCGGAGTTGTAGGGGAAGAGATTGAGCAGCACGTACGCGGTCCGGCCGCGGGCGACGATCAGCCCGTCCTCATCCGACTTGTCGGGGGCGGCGCAGAACGGGCAGTTCTTCTCCATGGGCTCGCGTCCCGCGGAGATGTACGCCATCCGGTGCGGCGTCCACAGGCGCTGGAACTCGTCCGGCACCCCCGGGAGGGCCGCGGCGTCGACGAGGGTGGCGTCGACGCCGGCGGCATCCGGTTCTGTTGTCACGCCAGATCCTCGGCGGTGTTCACGAGCGTGCGAGCCGCGATCGCGCCGGTGATGCGGGCTGTGGCCTCGTCGACCGGGATGCCGTTGAGCTGGGTGCCGTCGCGGAAGCGGAACGAGACCGTGCCGTTGGAGCGGTCCTGCTCGCCGGCGATCAGCATGAGCGGCACCTTCTGCGTGGTGTGCGTGCGGATCTTCTTCTGCATGCGGTCGTCGCTGTGGTCGGCCTCGGCGCGGACGCCCTTGGTCTTCAGATCGGCGACGATGTCCTGCAGGTAGTCGCCGTACTCGGCGGCGACCGGGACCGCGACGACCTGCACCGGCGCGAGCCACACCGGGAAAGCACCGGCGTAGTGCTCGAGCAGGATCGCGAAGAAGCGCTCGACCGAGCCGAAGAGGGCGCGGTGGATCATGACGGGGCGGTGTTTCTCGCCGTCGGAGCCGGTGTACTCGAGCTCGAAGCGCTCGGGCTGGTTGAAGTCGAGCTGGATGGTCGACATCTGCCACGTGCGGCCGATCGCGTCACGCGCCTGCACCGAGATCTTCGGGCCGTAGAACGCCGCTCCACCCGGGTCGGGCACGAGCTCAAGACCGGAGGCCTCGGCGACCTCGCGGAGCGTCTCGGTCGCCTCGGTCCACAGCGCGTCGTCGCCGATGAACTTCGGGTTGCCGTCTTCCTTCGTCGACAGCTCGAGGTAGAAGTCGTTGAGACCGTAGTCGCGCAGCGTCTGCAGCACGAAGTCCAGGCTGTGGGTCAGCTCACCCTTCACCTGCTCGGCCGTGACGTAGATGTGGGTGTCGTCCTGCGTCATCCCGCGCACACGGGTGAGGCCCGAGAGGGTGCCGCTCTTCTCGTAACGGTAGACCGACCCGAACTCGCTCAGGCGCAGCGGCAGCTCGCGGTAGCTGCGCCCGCGCGAGCGGAAGATCAGGTTGTGGAACGGGCAGTTCATGGGCTTCAGGTAGTACTCCTGGCCCTCGCGCGACACGTGCCCGTCGGCATCCACCACCTCGTCGAGCACCATCGGGGGGTACATGCCGTCGGCGTACCACTGCAGGTGGCCGCTGGTCATGAAGAGGTCGCCCTTGGTGATGTGCGGGGTGTTTACGACCTCATAGCCGCTGGCGAGCAGGCGCTCGCGCATGTACCGCTCGATCTCGTAGCGGATGATGCCGCCCTTGGGGTGGAAGACCGAGAGCCCCGGACCGATCTCGTCGGGGAACGAGAACAAGTCGAGCTCCTTGCCGAGCTTGCGGTGGTCGCGCTTGGCGGCCTCTTCGAGGCGCTGTTGATAGGCGCGCAGCTCGTCTTTCGTGGGCCAGGCGGTGCCGTAGATGCGCTGCAGCTGCGGGTTCTTCTCGCTGCCGCGCCAGTAGGCGCCGGCGATGCGGGTGAGGTCCCAGCCGTTGCCGATGAGGCGGGTGCCGGGCACGTGGGGTCCGCGGCAGAGGTCTTTCCAGGCGGTCTCGCCGTCGCGGGTGACATTGTCGTAGATGGTCAGCTCGCCGGCGCCGACCTCGACGGACGCGCCCTCGGCGATGTCGCCGGCTGAGCTCGTCGAAGCCCCGCCCTTGAGGCCGATCAGCTCGAGCTTGAACGGCTCGTCGGCGAGCTCGGCTCGAGCCTCGTCGTCGGTGACGACCCGACGAACGAACCGCTGGTTCTCGCGGACGATGCGCTCCATCTCCTTCTTGATGACCTTGAGGTCGTCGGGGGTGAAGGGCTCGTCGACCTGGAAGTCGTAGTAGAAGCCGTCGGTGACGGGCGGGCCGATCCCCAGGTTGGCCTGGGGCTTGACACGCTGCACCGCCTGCGCGAGAACGTGGGCGGTGGAGTGGCGCAGGATGTTCAGCCCGTCGGCGCTGTCGATGGTGACCGGCTCGACCTGGTCGTCGGCCGTCACGGTCGTGGCCAGGTCTTTCAGCTCCCCGTTGACGCGCAGGGCGACGACCGAACGGTCGGGGAAGAGGGCGAAGCCATCGGCGGGGAAATCAGTCACAACACATCTCCTGAAAGGGTCGCTTCCAGGCTACCCGGCGGGCGTGACCCCCATTGCACGCGCCGTGCCCCATAGTGGAGCGGTGACTCTGGCCCTCATCGGCGGCGTGCTCTGGATCCTCGGGATCATCGCGCTGCTCACCGGCGCCCTGCCCGGCGCTGACGCCCTCGCCGTCGCGGACCGCGTGTGGCCGATCCTGCTGTTCGTCGTCGCCGTGACGGTCGTCGCGGAGCTGGCCTCGAAAGCGGGGCTGTTCGATGTCGTGGCGGCGCGGCTCGCGAAACTCGCCCGCGGTCGCACGGCGCTGCTATGGGTGCTCGTCGTCGCCCTCGCCACGGTGGCGACGGCGTTCCTCTCGCTCGACACGACCGCGGTGCTCCTCACCCCGGTCGTGGTCGCCATGGCCGTGGCGCGGAAGATGGACCCGCTCCCCTTCGCGTTCGTCACCGTGGTGCTCGCCAACACCGCCTCGCTCGTGCTGCCCGTGTCGAACCTCACCAACCTGCTGGCATCCGAGGCCCTCGGTGGCGGGCACGACCCCGTCGCCTTCCTCGCCCTGCTCGGGCCCTCGGCGCTCATCGCGATCGTCGTGTCCGTTGTCGTGCTGACCGTGGTGTTCCTCCCGCGCCTGCCGAAGACCTACCCGGATGCCGCCTCCCCCACCGTCTCGGACCCCGTCCTGCTGCGCGTGTCCGGTGCGGTGACGCTCGCGCTGCTGCCTCTGCTGGTGGTGGGGCTGGAACCGTGGATGCCGGCCCTCGGCGCCGCGGTGATCCTCGTCGCGGTGTTCGCGTGGCGCGCGCCGCGGGCTCTCGGCATCCGTCTCGTCCCGTGGTCGCTCCTGGTGTTCGCCGGCGGCCTCTTCCTCGCAGTCGGGGCTCTCGAGGCGCTCGGCATCGGACGCTTCACGTCGGTGCTGGCGGGGACGGGCGATGATCTCGCCTCGCTCTGGCAGCTCGCCGGCGTCGGCGCCCTCGCCGCGAACGGCATCAATAACCTGCCCGCCTACCTCGCGCTCGAGTCCGTCGCGGGCTCCCCCGTCCGCCTTGCCGCCCTGCTGATCGGCGTGAACGCGGGACCGATCGTCACACCGTGGGCGTCGCTGGCGACCCTGCTGTGGCACGACCGTCTCGTCGCCGCCGGCGTCGAGGTGCGGTGGAGCCGGTTCATCGCGCTTGGCGCGGTCATCGCGCCGCTCATCCTGCTGCTCGCGACGCTGCCGCTCGTGCTCTGACCGTCACTCGTCTTTCAGGTGCCGTGGGCGCCGGACTCGCTGGTGCTCGGTACCTCGCGGAACACCATCTCGGTGCGATGGCCCTGCTCGCGGGGCGAGAATTCGTCCGGTTCGGCGGTCACGTACAAACCGCGACCCGAGTTGGCGTTGTAGGTCAGGGCCTGCAGCCACGGCGCGCTGAGCTGCGGGGTGCGGCTCCCGTGATACTTGAACACCATGGATGCATGCGGGTGGACGTAGACCGTCGTGCGCCCGCCCCCCACGCTGATGTCGTCCTTCCAGGTGAAGGGAAAACTCTCGCCACGGCGGACTTTCGACATGATGACGGCCTGGAGATGAGCGAGGAGCCGGTCCTCGAACTCGATCTTGATGTTGCCGTCGTAGATGAACCTGCCCATGTGACACCTCCGCGCTGACGTGCCGGCCGATCCACGCATCTCCTGGCGAGAAGAAACTGGGACGCGGATGCCGGGGGGAAGTCAGCCGCTTTTCTCCAGCCTCGCGCACGAGAGGGGCGTCACACACCCCCCTTGTCATGAGCTGCGGTTCGGGTCCAGCCCTTCGCGCAAGATGGCTACATCTGCGGAGAGTGTTACCGCGATCGCGTGATGCGGATGATGACGCGGTCGCCCGGGCGGCGCTGGATCGTGCGCACCACCTTCTCGAAACCGAGGATGGCGCGGTACTGCAGGCCGTACTTCCGGCGCAGGGCAGCATCCGCACGCGCGTCCTCGGTGGCGGGTGCCGCCACGCGCCCCTCGGCTGTCACCGTGATGGCATCCGGGTCGACTGCCCCCATGCGGCTGCAGGGGCGGAGCGTGACGCGGGAGTCGTTTCGCAGGCGCTTGACTTTACCGGTCGCGCGTTCACTGGTGACGATGAGTTCGTCGCCGTCCCGGGCGATCCACACGGGCACGGCGACCTCCGCGCCGTTGCGACGAAAGGTTCCGAGGGAGACGAACGGCGATGCGGCGATCTCGCGCCAGTGAGCGTCGGAAACGGTCATGCGATCACCGTAGGGGTTCCCGCCGGTCATGGACGGGGCTTGCGGGTGGACTGTCGGGCCCGGGACGAGCCGTGCTCAGGTGTGCGTGCCGCTCTCGCGATCCCACTCCAGCGACTTCCATTGCAGGAACGAGCACAGGTTGCCGGCGACGACCAGTTCGGCGGCGAGCGAGGCGACGTCGTAGACGGCGAGCGTGAGCTCATCGGGACGGACGCTGAGCGTGACCTCCCACAGGGGGTCGTCGTAGCCACGCGGCTGCATGTAGACCGACACCTTGGCCGTGTGCAGATTCATGACGACCAGACCCGTGTCCTGCCGGTCGGCGTCCTCCTGCTGAGCGACGCGAATCGCGCCGGCCACGACGTGCCCCTGGTCCTGGAACTCTTGGACCCACTGCGCGAGCTGCTCGCGCGACCGCCGCGGGGGCGAATCCTGAAGTTCTTCCATAGAAGAAAGGATGCCACGCCCCACCGACATCATCTCCGTCGGTGCAGGAGATTCGACGGGTGGAGCCCGCGGGGGTCCCGTTCTCGTCGGAAAACGAAAAAACCCCCGGACGTCCGGGGGTTTCCTTCGGTGCGCGATACTGGGATCGAACCAGTGACCTCTTCCGTGTCAGGGAAGCGCGCTACCGCTGCGCCAATCGCGCCTATACAGGCTGTTCAGTTATGAAGCGAGGTGGCGACGGGATTCGAACCCGTGTAAACGGCTTTGCAGGCCGGTGCCTAGCCGCTCGGCCACGCCACCGTGTGTGGTTCGACCCACGTGTCGTGGTCTTTCGCCGGTTCCCCAGGCGATGACCCCTTCACTCGAGCGGATGACGAGATTCGAACTCGCGACCCTCACCTTGGCAAGGTGATGCGCTACCACTGCGCTACATCCGCATTTCGTTCCCGGGGCTTGCCCCGAGCACTCGTAAGACATTACCCGATCTGGCGACGGGTGCAAAACCGGACGCGCCCCGCGCGTGTCTCGCCGTCGTGGTTCGGAGCACCGTGCGGCATCCGGTACGATCGTTGAGTCCCGTTCGGGATGCGGGCGATTGGCGCAGTTGGTAGCGCGCTTCCTTCACACGGAAGAGGTCATCAGTTCGAGTCTGGTATCGCCCACCACAGAAGCCCCCGGTTCGCCGGGGGCTTCGTTGTTTTCGCCGGCGGGCGAGGGGGCCGGCGTGGAGCACTCGTGGAGCAGTGCACGACGACACAGCCCCCTGCGGGGCGTCAGGCGCCTCAGCGACCGCCGTCGGCGTGCTCGGGCGGCCACACCACGCGAAAGCGCTCGAACACGATCTCGTCGTCCTCCGACCACTCGCGCCCCAGGGCAGCCGATATGCGCATCCAGTATCGGCGGTGCTCGCGTCGCCAGCTTTCCAGGGTGCGGTCGTCCTCGCCCTCGTCGTACGCGAACGCGGCATCCACGCTGGTGAACCCTCCGAGACGCATCTCGATCGTCCGCAGGATCGCTCTGGGTGTTCCACGACCATCGCACGCGATCCAGTGCGAGCCGATCCGCGGAAGCGGCTGACCCTCGGCGATGTACTCGGCCACAAGGCCCGCCGTGGCCCGCTTCTCCCCCTCGAGCACGTAGGCCAGCAACTCGTCGGCGAGCCGCTCGGAGTCGCCGAAGTGTTCGACGGTGTACTCGGGGCACGCGGCGACGGCGTCGGGGTGTGCGGTGGTGTACTCCTGCCACATCCGTCGGCCGGCCTCGGTGTCGATGACGATAGGCGAGATTCCGGTCATCTCTCCATCCTGACAGGGCCCCGCATCGGCCGTCCGCCCCGAGACGCGAATGGCGCGGGCCTGAGCGCGAGCTCGACCAGAATGCGGGTGTGCGCGGCTCTCAGCCTCGCTGCCACCCGTAGCGGGCACTCAGCGCCGCGGCGACCGCGTCGAAGCGCCGACGGTCCAGAGCGGCGGCCTCGCGACGCATGCCGCTGTCGTGGACGAGGTACACCTGCTCGATGTCCACCCACGAGGGGCGGCGCTGCGGGTCCCACTCCCCCGTGCCCAGCGAGAGGTACTGACGCTCGCCGTCGTGCGGCTTGCTGGTCAGACGCACCGCGTACGAGCGCGTGGCATCCGCTCGTCCGATGACGAGCACGGGGCGGTCCTTCCCGCGTCCGTCGCGTTCCTCGTAGGGAACCCACGTCCACACGATCTCTCCCCCGTCGGGTGCGTTGTCGCGTTCTGGCGCGTAGGAGAGCGTCAGGCGGCGCGGCGGGTCGACCTCGACGGTCTGACTGCCCGCGGGCGCGGACGGCGTCTGAGCGGGCCGCGTGGCGGCGGGGCGCGACGGAGCGGAACGCGGGCGGGGCGGAGCAGCGGGGGCGGAGGGGCGGAACAGGGTGAGGAGCGCCGAGACGAGTCGCGAGGTGGTTCCCATGACTCCACCCTAGGGATCACCGGCGATGGATCGGGGAACGACGAACGGGGCGCCACCGACGAATCGGTGACGCCCCGTTCGGGGTGAGACTCAGGCGCGGACGTCGCTCAGGACGTAGCCCTCTTCACCGTGAACCACGGTGTCGATGCCGGCGATCTCGTCCTCGTTCTTCACGCGGAAGCCGATCGTCTTCTCGATCGCGAAACCGATGACGAAGGCGAGCACGAACGAGTAGATGAGAACCGCGAAGGCGGCGATCGCCTGCACCAGCAGCTGCGTGAGCGAGCCGCTGTAGATCAGGCCCGTGCCGTTGGCGAAGATGCCGAGGTACAGGGTTCCGATCAGACCACCGACGAGGTGGATGCCGACCACGTCGAGCGAGTCGTCGAAGCCGAGCTTGAACTTCAGCTCGATGGCCAGGGCGCAGACCGCACCGGCGACGAGGCCGAGCACGATGGCCCAGATCGGCGTCAGCGAGGCGCAGGCCGGGGTGATGGCGACCAGACCCGCGACGGCACCCGAGGCGGCGCCGACCGAGGTGGGCTTGCCGTCCTTGATCTTCTCGACGACGAGCCAGCCGAGCAGAGCTGCGGCGGGAGCGGCGATCGTGTTGACGAAGGCGAGAGCGGCGGTGCCGTCAGCGGCGAGCTCGGAGCCCGCGTTGAAGCCGAACCAGCCGAACCACAGCAGGCCGGCGCCCAGGAGCACGAACGGCGGGTTGTGGGGGACGTGGGCGCCCTTCTGGAAGCCGACACGCTTGCCGAGCACCAGCGCCAGGGCGAGGGCTGCGGCACCGGCGTTGATGTGGACCGCGGTACCACCGGCGAAGTCGATCGCGCCGACGCCGAACACGTCCTGCAGGCCGTGCGTGATCCAGCCGCCGTACGCGAACGACGCGTCGTCGGCGAGACCGAAGTTGAACACCCAGCTGGCGACCGGGAAGTACACGACCGTCGCCCAGATGGCGGCGAAGATCATCCACGCACCGAACTTGGCGCGGTCGGCGATGGCACCCGAGACGAGGGCCACGGTGATGATGGCGAACGTCGCCTGGAAGGCGACGAAAGCGAGCGGCGGGTAGGCGGCGCCTTCCGGCGTCTCCAGAGCGGCGGTGAGGCCGAAGTTGGCGGGGTCGATGGCCCACGGTGCCTGGGTGGTGCCCTCAGCGGTGCTGGGGAACGCGATCGCGTAGCCGTAGACGACCCACAGGACGCCGATGAGGCCCATGGCGCCGAAGCTCATCATCATCATGCTGATGACGCTCTTGGCCTTGACGAGGCCGCCGTAGAAGAACGCGAGTCCTGGCGTCATGAGCAGCACGAGGGCGGCTGCTATCAGGATGAATGCGGTGTTGCCTTGATCCATCTCGGAGGAAACCTCTCTGCAGGGACGCAGGTGTAGCGTCGGGTCCTCCCAGTGTTCCCATCTCCGGTTACCGTCGTCGTTCGCCTCGTGTTACCGGGAGGTTACGCGAGGGCGAGCAATGTAAACATCGCATTTCGCGCCTCCGTGAGCCGACGATGAGATGGCTCTACGAATGCGTCAAAGCGACGAGCCGCGAGACGGCCCGCAGGTACTTCTTCCGGTACCCGCCGGCGAGCATCTCTTCGCTGAAAACCGCGTTCAACGCTACGCCGGTCGCGCGGATCGGGATCTGCGCGTCATACGCACGGTCGACGAAGGCGACCAGCCGCAGCGCCGCCGACTGGTCGTGCAGCACGGTCACATCGCGCAGCCCGATCACGTCGACCCCGTCGATCAGACGGATGAAGCGCGAGGGGTGCACCCGTGCCAGATGCGTCACGAGGTCGCCGAAGGCGTCGTCGGATGCCACTCCCCCGGCCGCCGCGGCATCCAGAGCTTCCCGATACTCGCTGTCGGTCAACACGCGCGCCTCGCCGTCGATCGCGCGCTGGCGGAAATCGGTGCCGTCGATGCGGATCGTGCGGAAGCTGTCGGACATCGACTGGATCTCGCGGAGGAAGTCCTGCGCGGCGAACCGTCCCTCGCCCAGCGCATTCGGCGGGGTGTTGGAGGTGGCCGCCAACCGGGTCCCGGATGCCACGAGCTCGCCGAGAAGCCGGGTCATGATCATCGTGTCGCCCGGGTCGTCGAGTTCGAACTCGTCGATGCACAGCAGGTCGCTGCCGCGGAACAGCTCCACCGCCTTGGCGTAGCCGAGGACGCCGACGAGAGCGGTGTACTCGATGAAGGAGCCGAAGTACTTCCGGCGCGCGGGCATGGCGTGGTAGATCGACGCGAGGAGGTGGGTCTTGCCGACGCCGAAGCCGCCGTCCAGATAGACGCCCGGCTTGACCGGCGGGGTCTTCTCCGCGCGACGGAAGAAGCCGCCCTTCTTCGCCGGGGCGGTCTGCTTTCCGGCGAACGCCTGCAGCAGCTCTTTCGCCTCCTGCTGCGAGGGGTACGCGTCGTCCGCGCGGTAGGACTCGAACGTCGCCCCGTCGAACTGCGGCGGCGGGACGAGCGCACTGACCATCTCGGCACCGGTGACCGCGGGCTCGCGATCGGTGAGGTGGATGAGACCGGTCGTGGCGGGGATCGAGGTCATGGCCGTCCTGTGTCCAAGTCTTACGGGAGAAGTGCATGTCCCGACGGGGCAGATCTAGGGTCGGAGATGCGGTGTCCACCCTATGCCGCCGCACCGCCCGCCCCGACCGAGGAGACGACCGTGACCGTCGAGTTCGACACCACCTCCCCCAAGTTCGCCGCCTACGCCGAGCCGGGCCGGCTCGTCACGGGCGACTGGCTCGAGCAGCGCCTCGGCCAGCCGGGCCTCGTCGTCGTCGAGTCCGACGAGGACGTCCTGCTGTACGAGACCGGACACATCCCCGGCGCCGTCAAGGTCGACTGGCACACCGAGCTGAACGACCCGGTCGTGCGCGACTACGTCGACGGCGAGGGCTTCGCCCAGCTCCTCAGCAAGAAGGGCATCTCGCGCGACGACACCGTCGTCATCTACGGCGACAAGAACAACTGGTGGGCCGCGTACGCGCTGTGGGTCTTCTCTCTCTTCGGTCACGAGGACGTCCGCCTGCTCGACGGCGGCCGCGACAAGTGGATCGCCGAAGGCCGCCCCCTCACGACCGACAAGACGGTCGTCGAGCCCACCGAGTACCCCGTCGTCGAGCGCGACGACACCCTCCTGCGCGCGTACAAGGAGGACGTGCTCGCGCACCTCGGCAACCCGCTCATCGACGTGCGATCCCCCGAGGAGTACTCGGGCGAGCGCACCACCGCCCCCGCCTACCCGGAAGAGGGAGCGCTGCGCGCCGGTCACATCCCGAGCGCCCAGAGCGTGCCGTGGGCGAAGGCCGTCGCCGAGGATGGTGGATTCAAGTCGCGCGAAGAGTTGGATGCCATCTACCGCGACGGCGCGGGCCTGAAGGACGGCGACAAGATCGTGGCGTACTGCCGCATCGGCGAGCGCTCGAGCCACACCTGGTTCGTGCTGAAGCACCTGCTCGGCTTCGACGAGGTGCGCAACTACGACGGCTCATGGACCGAGTGGGGCAGCGCGGTGCGCGTGCCGATCGTCTCGGGCGCGGAGCCCGGCGAGGTCCCGGGGCGCTGATCCCGCGGCGCACGGGCGTGGGAGGATGGCAATGATGTCCGAAACCGTCCTCCCCGCCCGCCTCGCCGAGATCCGCGAGGAGTTCCTCGAGCTCGACGAGCCCGACAGGCTGCAGCTGCTCCTCGAGTTCTCGCAGGAGCTGCCCGACGTGCCGGCGGAGTACGCCGACCATCCCGAGATGTGCGAGCGCGTGGCGGAGTGCCAGTCGCCGGTGTACATCGTCGTGACCGTCGACGGCGACGACCGTGTTGCCATGCACGCGACAGCGCCGGCGGAGGCTCCGACCACGCGCGGGTTCGCGAGCATCCTCGCGCAGGGACTGACGGGTCTGAGCGCCGACGAGGTGCTCGCCGTTCCCGACGACTACCCGCAGAGCATCGGCCTCACGCGTGCCGTCAGCCCGCTGCGCATCGCCGGCATGACCGGCATGCTCATGCGCGCGAAGCGGCAGGTCAGCGCCAAGCGCGGCGCCTGATCACGGCGTCCGGTCACGAACCGACGGCGAGACCGCGCTCGCGCACCCAGTCCGCGATGACGCGTGTGAAGCGCGCTTCGTCGTAGTTCCACAGCTTCGTGTGGCGGGCGACGTCGAACGTCTCCATGGTCACCAGGTCCGGACGGGCGGCCGCCAGCGCGTGCGAGGCGTCGCTCGGGACGAAGCCGTCGTCGTCGCTGTGCAGGATGAGCACCGGATGCCGCAGCTCATCGGCGTGGGCGACGCGGTCGAGCCGGTCGAGAGGGATCGCCTCCCCGCCGCGGATGAGACGAGCGCCCCAGCCGGAGTCGAGGATGCGTTCGGTGACGCCGAGGACGGGCGCGGGCAGGCGGAGGAGGCGGCTCTGGAACCGTAGGACCGTGCGCCAGTCGACGACGGGCGACTCCAGGATGAGCGCGGCGATCAGGTCTCGATGCGGGGACAGCGCCTCGGCCTGCAGGCACATGGCACCGCCCATCGACCAGCCCATCAGGATGACGCGGCGCGCCCCCTGGCGGCGCGCATACGCGATCGCGGCATCCACGTCGTGCCACTCGGTCGCGCCCAGGGCGTAGGTGCCGCTGACGCTGCGCGGGGCCTCGCCGTCGTTGCGGTACGAAACCACGAGGGCGTTGATGTCGAGGGAATGGAAGACGGGGACGGCGCGGAGGGTCTCGGCGCGAGTGGTGCCCCGACCGTGCACCTGAATGACCCACACGTCGGAATCGACCGCGGCCGGGAACTCCCACGCGGGGCACGCGCCGACCGCCGTGTCGATCTGAACCGATCGCACCGGAAGGTGGAGCTGCTCGGGCTGGTCGTAGTACCAGCCGCTGAACGCGGCCTCCGCGGCGAGGCTCCCGTCGGCGGGCACGTGCGTGAGCAGCTTGCGGGTGACGCGGGAGCCGTCGTCGCCGACCACCGACCCGATGCGCAGGTACTCCGCCGTCCCGGTCGTGAAGAGACCGTACCGTCCGGGCAGGGCGGTGTCGGGCGTGCGTTCGAGAGTCACCGTCTGCGCCGCGGCGTCCAGCGACAGGATGCGGACGTTCGGAACGCGTCCGGCGGGGGTCACGACCGTCCGCGCCATGCGCAGGGAGACGGCGCTCAGCGCCGTGAGGCTCGCCCCGAATGCCACGGCAAGAGCGGAGACGCTCAGTCGTGCGAGGACAGCGGTTCGTCGCGAGGGGCGAGGCCGCGCGGCGCGCCTGGGAGCGTTCATCGAGGCCTCACTCTAGTCTGTGGCCGTGACTGACCTGGGCTCACCCGAGGCGTCGTCCCCCTTCGCCCGGGCGATGGAGGAGGTGCGCGCCGCGACGTTCCGTGAGGACTTCGTCGTGCGCGAGATCCCCTCACCCGCGGGGTTGGCGCCGCACTCCCTCGCGCTGGCGGGCGACGTGCGTCCCGCCGAGCACGCCACCGACTCCCCGTTCGGTACGGGCCGTTTCATCCTGCTCCACGACCCCGGTGAGCCGGATGCCTGGGGTGGCGCATGGCGGATCGTGTGCTTCGCGCAGGCGCCTCTCGAACCCGAGATCGGCATCGACCCCCTGCTCGCGCAGGTCGCGTGGTCGTGGCTCATCGACGCGCTGGACTCGCGCGGCGCCGAGCGACACTCCGAGTCCGGAACGGCGACGAAGACGTTGTCGACGGGATTCGGGGCGCTCGCCTCCCAGGGCGAGGGCTCGCAGATCGAACTTCGCGCGTCATGGTCGCCGCGCGGTCCTGTCCGCCCGCACCTCGACGCGTGGGCGGAACTCGTGTGCATGCTCGCCGGACTCCCCCCGGGGTCGGAGGGCGTCGCCGTTCTCGGAGCCCGGAGGCCCACCCGTGGTTGAGTACATCGTCATTGAGGATGCCGCGGGGCTGAGCGCCGCGTGCGAGAGCCTGGCCGCGGGCACGGGGCCCGTGGCCGTGGACGTGGAGCGCGCCTCGGGCTTCCGCTACTCGCAGCGCGCTTACCTCATCCAGGTCTTCCGCCGCGGAGCGGGCGTCTTCCTCTTCGACCCGTCGACCATCGACGATTTCGCGCCGCTGCAGGAGGCCATCGGCGACGCGGAGTGGGTGTTCCACGCCGCGAGCCAGGACCTTCCGTCGTTGCGCGAGCGAGGTCTCGAACCTCCGCGCATCTTCGACACGGAGCTCGGGGCCCGCCTGCTGGGTCACGAGCGCGTCGGACTCGGTGCGGTCGTCGAGCACACGCTCGGCATCACGCTGGCCAAGGCGCACTCCGCGGCCGACTGGTCGACCCGTCCGCTCCCGGCATCCTGGCTCGAGTACGCCGCCCTCGATGTCGAGCACCTGATCGACGTGCGCGACGCTCTCGTCGCCGAACTCGACGAGCAGCAGAAGACGGAGTTCGCTCGGCAGGAGTTCCAGGCCGTGCTCGAGCGCCTGCCGAAGCCGCCGCGCGAGGACCCGTGGCGGCGGATGAGCGGTCTGCACACGGTCCGCGGTCGTCGCGCTCTCGCCGTCGCCCGCTCCCTCTGGCGGGCGCGCGAGGAGTACGCCCGCGAGCAGGATGTCGCTCCGGGACGCCTCGTGCCCGATCGCGCGCTCGTCGCCGCCGTCCTGGCCGACCCGCAGAGCAAGCAGGCGCTGGCCGGGGTGAAGGAGTTCAACGGTCGTGCGAGCCGCACGCAGTTGGACCGGTGGTGGAACGCCATCGTCGCCGGCCGCGAAGACACCGAGCTGCCGCCGGACCGCGTGCCCAGTGACACCCTGCCCCCGCCCCGCGCGTGGATCGACCGCAATCCCGAGGCCGACCGCCGCCTCAAGGCGGCTCGTCCCGCCGTGGAGGCGCGGGCCGAGGAGCTGCGCATGCCCACCGAGAACCTCCTCACGCCCGAGACGCTGCGCCGCGTGGCCTGGAACCCGCCCGCGGACGTGACCGTCGAGACCATCGACGCCTCCCTCGCAGAGCTCGGGGCGCGTCCCTGGCAGATTGACCAGACTGCACAGGTGATCGCGGATAGCTTTGTAGCTTCCCTCAAGTCCGATGAGGACGGGTCGAGCACCGATTCGTAGGTTCGGACAACCGATTCCGCTCTCGGAATGCGGCTTCCTAGGCTGGGATGCATCCCAAACAAGGAGGCAGAGTGGCCGAGATGACGGACGTCTTCTTCGTCGACGGAATGCGTACCCCCTTCGGGCGCGCCGGCGAGAAGGGCATGTACTGGAACACCCGCGCCGACGACCTCGTGGTCAAGGCGATCATCGGGTTGATGGAGCGCAACGGCGATGTGCCGAAGGACCGGATCGACGACGTGGCGATCGCCGCGACGTCGCAGACCGGCGACCAGGGGCTGACCCTCGGACGCACGGCGGCGATCCTCGCGGGACTGCCCCTGACCGTTCCCGGGTTGGCGATCGAGCGCATGTGCGCGGGCGCGATGACGAGCGTCACCACCATGGGCGCCTCGATCGGCGTCGGCATGTACGACCTCGCCCTCGCCGGCGGTGTCGAGCACATGGGCCGACACCCCATCGGCGGCAACGTCGACCCGAACCCCCGCTTCGTCGCCGAGAAGCTCGTCGACCCGGGCGCCCTCAACATGGGCGTGACGGCCGAGCGCATCCACGACCGCTTCCCCCACCTGACCAAGGAGCGCGCCGACCGTTTCGGCGTCGCCAGCCAGCACAAGGTGCAGGCGGCGTACGAGGCGGGCAAGATCCAGCCCGACCTGGTGCCGGTCGCCGTGAAGAACGCCGACGGCGCCTGGGGCCTCGCCACCGAGGACGAGGGACGCCGCCCCGAGACCACGCTCGAGGGCCTCGCGACGCTGAAGACGCCGTTCCGTCCGCACGGTCGCGTCACCGCGGGGACCTCGTCGCCCCTCACCGACGGTGCGACGATCAGCCTGCTCGCCGGCGCCGGCGCCGTGAAGGAGTTCGGCCTCGCGCCCAAGATGCGCATGGTCTCGTTCGCCTTCGCGGGCGTCCAGCCCGAGATCATGGGCATCGGCCCGATTCCCTCGACCGAGAAGGCGCTGAAGAAGGCCGGCCTCACGATCGACGACATCGGCCTGTTCGAGCTGAACGAGGCGTTCGCCATCCAGGTGATCTCGCTCCTCGATCACTTCGGCATCGCCGACGACGACCCGCGCGTGAACCCGTGGGGCGGTGCCATCGCCGTCGGCCATCCGCTGGCGGCATCCGGAGTCCGTCTCATGATCCAGCTGGCGGCGCAGTTCGCCGAGCGTCCGGACGTGCGCTACGGCCTGACTGCCATGTGCGTGGGTCTCGGGCAGGGCGGTTCGGTCATCTGGGAGAACCCGTTCTTCGACGGAAAGAAGAAGCGCAAGTGACTGACTACGCCTCCATCGACTTCACGCCGCTCGACGCCCTGACGGCCGGCGAGGTCGTCACCCACTCCCCCGTCCGCGACGTGCGACTGCCCTCGGGCAACGTCCTCGCGCTGATCACGCTCGACAACGGCCGCGATCACACGCGCCCCAACACGCTCGGCCCGGCGACCCTCGCCGAGCTCGGCGAGACCCTCGCGACGCTGAAGCAACGTGCGGCCGCGGGTGAGATCCACGCGGTGGCGATCACCGGCAAGCAGTACATCCTCGCCGCCGGCGCCGACCTGTCGGATGTGGCGAAGCTGCCGTCGAAAGATATCGCGCGGCTCATCGCGCAGCGCGGACACCAGGTCATCGGCTCGCTGTCCGACCTGGGTGTGCCCTCGTTCGCGTTCGTCAACGGCCTCGCTCTCGGCGGCGGCCTCGAGATCGCGCTGAACTCGACCTACCGCACGGTCGACGCCTCGGCGGCGGCGATCGCGCTGCCCGAGGTGTTCCTGGGCATCATCCCCGGCTGGGGCGGCGCGTACCTGCTGCCGAACCTCATCGGCATCGAGAACGCGCTCGAGGTCGTCGTCTCGAACCCGCTCAAGCAGAACCGCATGCTCAAGCCGCAGCAGGCGTTCGACCTCGGGATCGTGGATGCCATCTTCCCCGCGGCCTCCTACTTCGAGGACTCGCTGCGATGGGCCGACGGCGTGCTGACGGGTCGGGTCCGCGTCGAGCGCAAGAACGAGCCGGGCAAGCTGGAGCGCCTGACGAAGTGGCCCATCGCGATCAAGATGGCTCGTAACATGCTCGAGGCCAAGATCGGCACCGTCCCCCGCTCCCCCTATGTCGCGCTCGACCTGCTCGACAAGGCCAAGAGCGGCACGAAGGCCGAGGGGTTCGCCCGCGAGGACGAAGCCCTCGCCGACCTCATCACGGGCGACCAGTTCGCGGCATCCATGTATGCGTTCGATCTCGTGCAGAAGCGCGCGAAGCGCCCGGTCGGGGCTCCCGACAAGACGCTGGCGAAGAAGGTCACGAAAGTCGGCATCATCGGCGCGGGGCTGATGGCGTCGCAGTTCGCGCTGCTGTTCGTGCGGAAGCTGCGGGTGCCCGTGATCATCACCGACCTCGATCAGGGCCGCGTCGACAAGGGCGTGGCATCCATTCACGAGGAGATCGGCAAGCTCGAGGCGAAGGGACGCCTGGACGGCGACACCGCCAACCAGCTGCGGGCCCTCGTGCACGGGACGACCGACCGCAGCGGGTTCGCGGACTGCGACTTCGTCATCGAGGCGGTCTTCGAGGAGGTCGGCGTCAAGCAGGACGTGTTCTCCGCCATCGAGAAGATCGTCGCGGATGACGCCATCCTCGCCACGAACACCTCGTCGCTGTCGGTCGCCGAGATCGGCTCGGTGCTGCAGCACCCCGAGCGCCTCGTCGGCTTCCACTTCTTCAACCCGGTCGCGGTCATGCCGCTCATCGAGGTCGTGAAGACGGATGCCACGTCCGACGCGGCGCTGTCCACCGCCTTCGTGGTCGCCAAGGGCCTGGGCAAGAACGCGGTGCTCACCGCGGACGCCCCGGGCTTCGTCGTGAACCGCCTGCTGGCGAAAGTCATGGGCGAGGCAGCCCGGGCTGTGTACGAGGGCACCCCCATCGCGACGGTGGAGAAGGCGTTCGCGCCGCTCGGCCTGCCGATGGGACCCTTCCAGCTCATCGACCTCGTGGGCTGGAAGGTCGCCGCCCACGTGCAGGACACGATGGCGCACGCGTTCCCCGACCGCTTCTTCGCGTCGGAGAACTTCCACGAGCTCGCGGCCCTGTCAGAGGTGGTCGAGAAGGACAAGGGCGGCCGCGTGACCGGCTGGACCAAGGCCGCGCAGAAGGTGCTCGTCACCGGCAAGACCCCGGTGGCGCCCGAGACGATCCTCGCCCGCGTGCAGGACGGCCTGGCGCAGGAGATCAAGATCATGCTCGATGAGGGCGTGGTTCCCGAGGTGCAGGACATCGACCTGTGCCTCATCCTCGGCGCCGGCTGGCCCTTCATCGACGGCGGGGCGTCGCCCTACCTCGACCGCGAGGGCGCGTCGGAGCGCGCCTTCGGCGACACGTTCCACCACCCGCCCATCCGCGGCGTCGACGGCTGACCCCCGGCCACATGACAGCGGCGCCGTTCCTCCGGGGGCGGCGCCGCTGTCATGCGTGGGCGTCGCGCGTCACCAGAACAGGGCATGAGCCGAGAACAGGGGAATCGCGCGGGTTTCGGCCTGTTGTCGTGGCATCCCCTGTTCTGGTCGCAGGGTTGTCGTGGCGGCGCGGAGGAGCGGGCTGCGGCGAGAACAGGGGCATGCGATGGGAACAGGGCGTTCGACGAGAACAGGGCGTTCGACGGGAACAGGGCGTTGGCGCCGGTTTTGGCCTGTTGTCGTGGCATCCCCTGTTCTGGTCGCAGGGTCCTCGTGGTGGCGCGGAGGAGCGGGCTGCGGCGAGAACAGGGCGTGCGCCGAGAACAGGGGAATCGCGCGGGTTTTGGCCTGTCTTCGTGGCATCCCCTGTTCTCGTTGCAGAGCGGGCACACGCAGGACGGGCCGGGATGTCGGCATCCCGGCCCGTCCTGAGAGGCGGTCGCGTCAGGGGCGCGACTTCTCCCACTCGTCGAGCGTGGGAATCGCGCCGGTCGGCGTCTGACGGGCGACCGGGATGCGGGTGCCGAGTACCTGTGCCACCACGTCGTGCGCGATCTTGGACGCCGTCAGGCCGGCATCCTCGAGAATCTGTTCGCGCGTGGCGTGGTCGATGAACTCATCGGGGATGCCGAGCTCGTCGACGGCCGTGTCGACACCGGCCTCGCGCAGCACCTGACGCACGCGCGTGCCGACACCGCCGACGCGGATGCCGTCTTCGATGGTGATCACGAGACGGTGCTCGCGGGCCAGATCGACGATCGAGGGCTGCACGGGGATCGCCCAGCGAGGGTCGACGACCGTCGCGCCGATACCTTGAGCGCGGAGGCGCTCCGCGACCTCGAGCGCCAGGTGCACCATGGGGCCGATGCCCACGAGCAGCACGTCGTCGCTGGATCCGCGGGCGAGCACGTCGACGCCGTCGGGAAGACGCTCGATGGTCTCGACGTCGGCGGGCACCTTGCCCTTCGGGTAGCGCACCACGGTGGGCGCGTCCTCGACGGCGGTCGCTTCGCGGAACTCCTCGCGCAGGCGCGACGCATCGCGGGGCGCGGCGATACGGATGCCGGGAACGAGCTGCAGCATCGCGAGGTCCCAGATGCCGTGGTGGCTCGGACCGTCGGGGCCGGTGACGCCGGCACGGTCGAGCACGAACGTCACGCCGGCCTTGTGCAGCGCGACGTCCATCATGACTTGGTCGAACGCGCGGTTCATGAACGTCGCGTAGATGGCGACGACCGGGTGCAGGCCGCCGAAGGCGAGACCGGCCGCGGATGCCACGGCGTGCTGCTCCGCGATGCCGACGTCGTAGACGCGCTCCGGGAAGCGCTCGGCGAACTGCTGCAGGCCGGTGGGCCGCAGCATCGCGGCGGTCATGGCGATGACGTCGTCGCGCTCGGCGCCGACGGCCGTGAGCTCTTCGGCGAAGACGTCGGTCCACTGCGTACCGCCGCCCGAGCCGACCGCCTCGCCCGTGATCGGGTCGATCTTGCCGACGGCGTGGAACTGATCGGCCTCGTCGCTGAGCGCGGGCGCGTATCCGCTGCCTTTGTCGGTGATCGCGTGCACGATGACCGGGGCCCCGTACGACTTCGCGAGCTCGAGCGTCTCGAGCAGCACGTCGAAATCATGTCCGTCGATCGGGCCGAGGTACTTGATGTCGAGGTTGCTGTAGAGCGCCTCGTTGTTCGTGAAGCGCGACAGGAAGCCGTGGGTGCCGCCCCGCACACCGCGGTAGACCGCGCGCGCGGCGGGCCCCAGGCGACGGAACAGCGTGTCGGAACCGCGATGCAGCGTGCGATACGCGTCGTTCGTGCGGACGCGGTTCAGGTAGCGCGCCATGCCGCCGATCGTCGGGGCGTACGAGCGACCGTTGTCGTTGACGACGATCACGAGGTTGCGGTCGTTGTCGTCGCTGATGTTGTTCAGCGCCTCCCACGTCATGCCGCCCGTGAGGGCTCCGTCGCCGACGACGGCGACGACGTGGCGGTCACGTCGACCGGTGCGGGAGAAGGCCCGTGAGACGCCGTCCGCCCAGCTCAGCGAACTCGACGCGTGCGAGGACTCCACGATGTCGTGCTCGCTCTCCGAACGCTGAGGGTAACCGGCGAGGCCGCCACGTGAGCGGAGGTTCGCGAAGTCCTGGCGGCCCGTGAGCATCTTGTGCACATAGGACTGGTGCCCCGTGTCGAAGATGATCGGGTCCGCGGGTGAGTCGAAGACCTTGTGCAGGGCGATCGTCAGCTCGACGACGCCGAGGTTCGGACCGAGGTGACCGCCGGTGCGGGCGACGTTCTCGACAAGGAACGCCCGGACTTCTGCCGCCAGCTGACGCAGCTGGTCGGGGTCCAGATCGTCGAGGTCACGGGGTCCGTGAATGCCGGGTAGGAGAGCCATACGACTCCTCTCGTGCGGTGCGCGCGGAGACGCGCGAACGGGTCGATTCTAGTCTCGGTGCCTGCAGAAGGCCCGGCAACGGCTTGCGCCCGAGCCTGGAGTGGTGTCGAGAAACGCCGCGTGCCCCGGGAGCCTGGGCTCCCGGGGCACGGACGATGTGAGCGTCAGACCAGCGAACGCAGCACGTACTGCAGGATGCCGCCGTTGCGGTAGTAGTCGGCCTCACCGGGGGTGTCGATGCGGACCACGGCGTCGAACGTGATGGTCTGCTTGCCCTCGGGTGAGAACTCGCTCGGCTCGGCGGTGACCTTCACGGTCTTCGGTGTCACGCCCTCGTTGAGCTGCTCGAGGCCCTCGATCGAGACGATCTCGGTGCCGTCCAGGCCCAGCGACTTCCAGCTCTCACCGGCGGGGAACTGCAGCGGCACGACGCCCATGCCGATGAGGTTCGAGCGGTGGATGCGCTCGAAGCTCTCGGTGATGACCGCCTTGACGCCGAGGAGGTTCGTGCCCTTGGCCGCCCAGTCGCGCGACGAGCCCGAGCCGTACTCCTTGCCGCCGAAGATGACCAGCGGCGTGCCCTGCTTCTGGTAGTTCTGGCTCGCGTCGTAGATGTACGACTGCGGGCCGCCCTCCTGGGTGAAGTCGCGGGTGTAGCCGCCCTCGATGATCTGACCGTCGTTGACCGCGGCGACCATCTCGTTCTTCAGGCGGATGTTGGCGAAGGTGCCGCGGATCATGACCTCGTGGTTGCCGCGGCGCGAGCCGTAGGAGTTGAAGTCCTTCTGCGCGACGCCGTGCTCGGTGAGGTACTGCGCGGCCGGGGTGCCGGCCTTGATGTTGCCGGCCGGGCTGATGTGGTCGGTCGTGACCGAGTCGCCCAGGGTCGCCATGACGCGCGCACCGGTGATGTCGGTGACCGGCGAGGGCTCCATCGACATGCCGTCGAAGTAGGGCGCCTTACGCACGTAGGTGGAGTCGGCATCCCACTCGAAGACGGGACCGGTCGGCGTGGGCAGGTTCTTCCAGCGCTCGTCGCCCTCGAAGACGGTGGCGTACTGCTGGATGAACTGTTCGCGCGAGATCGACGCGTCGATGATGGTCTGCACCTGGTCGGGAGCGGGCCAGATGTCCTTGAGGAAGACGTCGTTGCCGTTCTGGTCCTTGCCCAGCGCGTCGGTCTCGAAGTCGAAGTTCATCGAGCCCGCGAGAGCGTAAGCGACGACCAGCGGCGGGGATGCCAGGTAGTTCATCTTCACGTCGGGGCTGATGCGGCCCTCGAAGTTGCGGTTGCCCGAGAGGACAGCGGTCACGGCGAGGTCGTTCTCGTTGATGGCCTCGGAGACCTCTTCGATCAGCGGACCGGAGTTTCCGATGCAGATCGTGCAGCCGTAGCCGACGGTGTAGAAGTCGAGGCCCTCGAGCGCCTTGTCGAGACCGGACTTCTCGTAGTAGTCGGTGACGACCTTGGAGCCCGGGCCGAGCGTCGTCTTCACCCACGGCTTGCGCTTCAGACCCTTGTCGACGGCGTTCTTGGCGAGCAGGCCCGCCGCGATCATGACCGAGGGGTTCGAGGTGTTGGTGCACGAGGTGATGGCGGCGAGGGTGACCGCGCCGTTGTCGAGCAGGTACGACTGGCCCTCGGGCGTGGTGACCTTGACCGGCTTGGAGGCGTTCACGGGGTGACCCGAGGAGATGAGCACCTCGCTGTCGGTGACGTCCTCTTCTTCCTCACCGGGAACAGAGCCCGGGTCGGATGCCGGGAAGGTGCCGTCGACCTCGAGATCGACGATCGAGTCGGAGACGGAGGCATCCGCGTAGTTGAGGATGTCCTTCTCGAACTGCGACTTGGCCTCGGACAGCAGGATGCGGTCCTGCGGGCGCTTCGGGCCGGCGATCGAGGGGACGACCGTCGACAGGTCGAGCTCCATGTACTCGCTGAAGACGAGCTCGCGAGCCGGGTCGTGCCAGAGCTTCTGCTCCTTGGCGTACGCCTCGACCAGGGCGACGGTCTGCTCGTCGCGACCGGTCAGGCGGAGGTAGTCGAGCGTGACGTCGTCGATGGGGAACATCGCGGCGGTCGAGCCGAACTCGGGGCTCATGTTGCCGATGGTGGCGCGGTTCGCCAGCGGCACCGAGGCGACGCCCTCGCCGTAGAACTCCACGAACTTGCCGACCACGCCGTGCTTGCGCAGCATGTCGGTGATGGTGAGCACGACGTCGGTCGCGGTCACGCCCGCCGGAATCTCGCCGCTGAGCTTGAAGCCGACGACGCGCGGGATGAGCATCGACACGGGCTGGCCGAGCATGGCCGCCTCGGCCTCGATGCCGCCGACGCCCCAGCCGAGCACGCCGAGGCCGTTGACCATCGTCGTGTGCGAGTCGGTGCCGACGCAGGTGTCGGGGTAGGCGCGCAGGACGCCGTCGACCGTGCGGTCGTAGACGACCTTGGCCAGGTGCTCGATGTTCACCTGGTGCACGATGCCGGTGCCCGGGGGGACGACCTTGAAGTCGTCGAACGCCGTCTGGCCCCAGCGCAGGAACTGGTACCGCTCGCCGTTGCGCTCATACTCGATCTCGACGTTGCGCTCGAGGGCATTCTCGCTGCCGAAGAGGTCGGCGATGACGGAGTGGTCGATGACCATCTCGGCGGGCGAGAGCGGGTTGATCTTCTTGGGGTCGCCGCCCAGCGCCGTGACGGCCTCGCGCATGGTGGCGAGGTCGACGATGCAGGGAACGCCGGTGAAGTCCTGCATGACCACGCGGGCGGGCGTGAACTGGATCTCGGTGTCGGGGTCGGCGGTGGGGACCCACGAGCCGAGCGCCTCGATCTGCTCCTTGGTGACGTTGGCACCGTCCTCCGTGCGGAGCAGGTTCTCCAACAGCACCTTCAGGCTGAAGGGGAGCTTCTCGTGACCGGCGACCGTGTCGATCCGGAAGATCTCGTAGTCGGTGCTGCCGACCGTCAGGGTGCTCTTGGCACCGAAGCTGTCAACCGTGGACACGATCGTCTCCTTCGTCGGCGAATGCGCAGGCGTCAGCCCGCCAATCCCATCTTCCCCGCGCCGCTCGGCCGATGCCAGGAAGGCCGACCTAACCGCACAGCGATCAAGGATTTATCTTGATATCAAGATAAATATATCAGTCCTCGCGCTCGGCGGAGCGAGCGGGGCCGAGGGCGCGCACCGTGAGCCAGGTGACGGCGAGCATGGGAGCGAACAGCGGCAGACCCATGACGATCTTCAGCGTGCCGAGCGCGACGACGTCGCCGGCGAAGTACAGCGGTAGCTGCACAGCGAGGCGCGCGGCGAACAGGGCGGCCCACGCGATGGAGAGCCACACGTACGCCCGACGCTTGCGGCGATCGGCGCGCCAGCGGGTGCCCTCCCCCGTGAGGTAACCGGCCGCGAGACCGATCAGGGGCCACCCCACCAGCGCCGACACCAGGAACGCCGTTCCATACGCGCCGTTGGTGAAGAAGCCGGGGATGAAGTTGTCCTGCCCGCGTCCGGTGATCAGCGCGAGCGCGGCGGCGGCGACGGTGGCGAGCAGGCCGCCGATGGCCGCGCTGGGTGGCGACTTGGCGATCAGACGGACGACGGTGAACATGACCGCCAGGCCGACGGAGACGCCGAGGCTCAGCGGGAGGTTGCCCTGACGGGTCTCGGCATCGACCGTGATCGTGTACAGGACGACGAACGCGAGCGACGGCAGAACCGATTCCAGGATGCCGCGCCATCCGCCCATGGCCGACCAGACGGCGGAACCGGTCGTGGCGTGCGCGGCCGGGTCGAGCCCGGCACGCCGGGCGGCGTTGCCGAGAGCGGCGCCCAGGGTGTCCGCGGCCGCCGGGGGCTCGAGCGGCACGCTCTCGCCCTCGCGGCTCGGGCGGGACGTCTCCTCGCTCATGCCGTGCCGGGGGTGGCCGGCATCCGGAGCGGGATGAGGTCGCGGGGAGGCATGGGGGAACCGCCTCGGACCACCACGATCGAGCGGTACAGATCCTCGATCGCCGCCGCAGCCTCCACGTCGGTGGTGGCCGCGCCGCCGATCACACCGCGGAGGAACCACCGCGGGCCGTCGACGCCGACGAAGCGGGCGAGACGCTTACCGGCCCCCTCGGCGCCGGCCATGACCGGGACCTCGGCCAGCAACTCGGGGCCGAGCGGTCCCTCGCGCTCTTCGACGCGTCCGCCCTGCTGCTTGACCTGCTGACGGATCTGCTCACGCGTCTCGCCCCACAGTCCGCTGGTGCGGGGGGCGGCGAACGGCTGCACCTGCAGCGTCGAGTCGGCGTAATCCAGACCCACCGCGACGATGCGCTTCGTCTGTTCCTCCACCTCGAGCCGCAGGTTCAAGCCCTCGCGCGGGAGGATCTTGATGCCGCCGAGGTCGATGTACGGGCGCACCGGGTTCGCCTCGGCCTCGTCGAACGGCCCGCTGCTCTCGCGGTCCGCGGGAGCGCTCTTGCCTGCGGGGGCGAGTTCGACGGCCGCGTCGGCCGTCTCGGGGGTGGACTGCGCGTCGTCGGTCATCGGGTGCTCCCTTGAAGGTTCTGGTATCCGCTCGATCCGAAGCCGCCCTCGCCGCGCACGCTGTCGGGGAGTTCGTCGACGGGGACGAAGCGCACGGGCGGGATGGGCATGACGATGAGCTGGGCGATGCGGTCGCCGACCGCGATGTCATAGGCCTCGTCGAGGTCGGTGTTGAGCAGCGCGACCTTGATCTCGCCGCGGTACCCGGCGTCGATCGTGCCCGGAGAGTTCACGATCGTGATGCCGTGCTTGGCGGCGAGGCCGCTGCGCGGGACCACGAAGGCCGCGTACCCCTCCGGCAGGGCGATGCGCACGCCGGTCGAGACCAGGGCGCGCCGGCCGGGCTCGAGTCGCAGCGCCTCCGCGGAGGTCAGGTCGGCTCCGGCGTCGCCCGGGTGGGCGAAGACCGGGGACTCGGATGCGACAATGAGGACATCCACCGTTTCGGTCACCCCACGAGGGTAATGCAGAAGAGGGGGTGCGGCATCCGCACCGCAGTCGAGTATCGGGAGCGCCTCAGTCCGTCCCTGTGGGCGCTGGTGGCGGCGGCCGTGTGCGGGCCGATGGCCGCGCTGGTCTTTTCACCCATCGACACGACCCTCGCCCTGGTGATCGGGCTGCTGGTCTCGGTCGCGATCGTCGCTGCGCTCGTCGCCCTGTCGCCGGTCGTGGAGATCCGCGACGGTGAACTCCGCGCGGGACGCGCGCACATCCCGGTCGAGTACCTCGGGCATGCGCAGGGAGTGCAGGGGGATGCCGCGCGCACCGCTCGTGGGAGTGGTCTCGACCATCGAGCGTGGCATGTCATCCGGGGCGGTATCGACGGGGTCGTCACGGTCGACGTGACCGACCCCGAGGATCCGACTCCTTCGTGGGTGGTCTCCACCCGGACGCCGGATCGCCTCGTGGCGGCGATCCAGCGCGCTCAGGTCAGGCTGCGCACTCCACGCAGATGAAGCCACTGCCGCTCTCGTGGTCGATCTGCGAGCGGTGCTTCACGAGGAAGCAGTTCATGCACGTGAACTCGTCTTCCTGAGCGGGGAGGACGACGACATCGAGTTCGATGTCGGACAGGTCGGCCCCGGGCAGTTCGAAGCCCGAGGGGTTGTCGGCATCCTCGTTGTCGATCGACCCCGACGTCTTGTCGGGCACGCGCTCCTTGAGGGCCTCGATCGACTCGCTGTCGTCCTCGGTCTTGCGCGGTGCGTCGTAATCGGTCGCCATGCGTGCGTGTCTCTACTTCCGGTGATTGTGGTGCTCTGCGCCGTCGGATACCCGATCGGGCGGCCATAGTTTGCATGACCCGACCTCGATAAGCAAATGCTCTTCCGACGGGTTGCGTTTCAGGCGAGGCGTGAAACTCGCGGCGCGCCCGCGATATTCCCGGAACCGGGAGATGGCCGTGTCAGCATGGGCGTCGACCGCAGATCGGAGGGGTGTTTCGCATGGAGCAGCTCAAAGTCATCGGAACCGAGGATGACGTCCTCGTCGTCGCGACCGAATCGGGTGAACGATTCGCCCTCGCCCTCGACGAGGTCATGCGCGTGCAAGCGCGCCGGGCGCGTCGCGACCGTGACGACGACGATCGTGGACCCCGCCCGAGCCCGCGCGAGATCCAGGCGCACATCCGCTCGGGCCTGACCGCCCGCGAGGTGGCGACCCTGTTGAACGCGCGCGTCGAGGACGTGGAGCGTTTCGAACGCCCCGTCCTGGCCGAGCGCGAACACGTCGTCGGACAGGCTCTGGCCGTCCCTGTGCTCCTCGGCGGTGCGCTCGAGCACGACTCCCCCATCACGTTTGGTACGGCCGTGCGCGCGAAGCTCGCCGAAGCCGGCGCCTCCGCGGAGCGGTGGACCAGCTGGAAGGAGTCCTCCGGCTGGATGGTCAAGCTCGAGTTCACGGCCAACGGGATCGACCACGATGCCCGCTGGAGTTTCGACCCCCGCCGCAGCACCCTCTCCCCGCAGAACTCCGACGCCATCCAGCTGTCGCGTCAGGGCTCGCTGCCCGAGGGGCTCATCCCGCGCCTTCGCGCCTTGGACAGCCCTCTGCCCAAGGATGACTCCCGCTTCGACAGCGGCTCGTTCGGCCCGCGCAAGATCGACATCGAGGACGAGCCGGGCGTCGAGGCGACCGGTCCCGTCGCCGCGGCCGTGCAGGCGGCCGCCATCAAACGGGCCCCCGATGTGCCGGTGACCTCGTCGGAGACGGCCGATCTCCTCGAGGCGTTACGGCGTCGTCGCGGGCAGCGCGAGCCGCTGCCGGGGCCGACCGAGACGTCGACGCGACCGGCGGGTGCGCCCGTCGCCCTCTTCGACGCCCTCGAGCCCGGATACTCCGAGACCGAGCCCGAACAGCCGTCGGAGCCGGAGCACACGCCCACGGGCCCGGCGTCCGCGGCGACCGACCAGGCACGCCGTGCGAAGGGTCGTCCCTCCATGCCGTCCTGGGACGAGATCGTGTTCGGCGCGCGCACCGACGAGAGCTGAGCCCGCTCAGGCGAGTGCCGGGCCCGCTCAGGCGCGAGTCGAGTCCGCTCAGGCGAAAGCGCCGAGCCGCAGAAGCGGCACGGTCCGCTCCTCGTCGGTGAGCGAGCCGTGCTGTCCGACCATGCGCTGCGGGCGTTTGTCGTCTTCGCGGTCGTCGTAGTAGGCGTACCGGCCGCGGGCGGCGATGAGGACATCTCCGATGCGCTCACGCACGTCATCCGCCACCTCACCGAAGAGACCTGCGGCGATCGCCTCGTCACGCGTCATGACCCAGGCGCGCGAGCTCTCGCGCTCTCGCCACGTCGAGGCGACGGCATCCGCTGTTCCGTGCTCGGCGTAGAGGTGGAGCATGCGCGGTTCGCCGCCGATGAGAGCCACGCCCTCGACGAGGGGGTCTCCCTCGCGCAGAAGGATGTGCCGGTGGGCGGGCACGTCGACCATGCCGTGGTCGGCGGTGAGCAGGATGCCGGTGCCGGGGTCGGCCTCGGTCGCGAGCAGCCGGGCGGCGGCGTCGACGCGTTCGAGCGCGTCGATCCAGCGGTCGGACTCCCAGCCGTCGCGGTGCCCCGCGGTGTCGAGTTCGGGCGCGTAGAGATAGACGAGGGCACCGGGATGCCGAGCGGCCAGCGCCGCGGCGGTGGACGCGCGTTCGGCGAGGTCGGTGGACGGCACGAACTCGGCCCCGCGCAGGGTCGCTTCGGTGAAGCCGGTCCGGGTGTACTCCGGTCGGGAGACGACGAAGCACGGCCGTCCGTTCGCGGCCTCCCGCTCCATCAGGGGACGGCTGCGTTGCCACGAGGAGGGGTCGAGACCGTCGGTCTCCCAGCCGTGCAGCTGGTTCGGGGCCACGTTCGTGCCGGGAACACGGGCGCGGTAACCGACGATGCCGTGGGTCCCGGGGTCGGTGCCGGTCAGCAGGCTGGTCAGCGCGGCGGCGGTCGTCGAGGGGAAGACCGTCCGAGCGACGTCGCGGCGGCCGCCGACGGACCCGAGGAAGCGCGCATGCCCGCGACGGGCCGCGAGATTATGGGCGCCCAGGCCATCGACGACGAAGACGACCGCGCTACGGGCCGGTGCGAACCACTCCGACCGGCCCTCGAGGGCGGCCACCGACTGCTCCACCACACCGGTGAGGCTCCGGGAACGCGGCGGGTCCGCGGGTAGGCTGAGGGACATCGGAGCAAGTCTTCCACACGGCTCCCGATCCCCGTCCTGACGCGACGCCCGCCCGACCCGAGGTCGCACCTATGCCCGATTCCCGTTCCTCCTCTCCCGTCACCGAGCGCATCGAAGACGTCGATGTGTCCGTCGAGATGCAGGGGTCCTTCCTCGAGTACGCCTACTCGGTCATCTACTCCCGCGCCCTGCCCGATGCCCGCGACGGGCTCAAGCCCGTGCAGCGACGCATCCTGTACCAGATGGCCGAGATGGGCCTGCGGCCCGACCGCGGACACGTCAAGAGTGCGCGCGTCGTCGGCGAGGTCATGGGAAAGCTCCACCCCCACGGTGACGCGCCCATCTACGACGCGCTCGTGCGCCTCGCCCAGCACTTCACGCTGCGCGTGCCCCTCGTCGACGGTCACGGCAACTTCGGCTCCCTCGACGACGGCCCCGCTGCCTCCCGCTACACCGAGGCGCGCCTGGCTCCCCCGGCGCTCGCCCTTACCGAGAACCTCGACGAAGACGTCGTCGACTTCATCCCCAACTACGACGGCCAGTTCCAGCAGCCCGAAGTGCTCCCGGCCGCCTTCCCCAACCTGCTGGTCAACGGGGCGACGGGTATCGCCGTGGGTATGGCGACGAACATGGCGCCGCACAACCTCATCGAGGTCGTCGCCGCCGCGACGCACCTCTTGCAGCATCCGGATGCCACGGTGGAAGAGCTCATGGAGTTCGTGCCCGGCCCCGATCTGCCCACGGGCGGCATCATCGTCGGACTCGACGGCATCAAGGACGCGTACACCAACGGCCGGGGCACCTTCCGCACGCGCGCGAAGGCGTCGATCGAGTCGCTCGGACCGCGTCGCACCGGCATCGTCATCACCGAGCTGCCTTATCTCGTGGGTGCGGAACGGGTGATCGAGAAGATCAAAGACGCCGTGCAGGCGAAGAAGCTGGCCGGGATCGCCGACGTCACCGACCTGTCGGACCGGCACCACGGTCTCCGGCTCGTGATCGGCATCAAGACCGGCTTCGACGCGAAGGCCGTGCTCGAGCACCTCTATCGGCTGACGCCGCTGGAGGATTCCTTCGGCATCAACAACGTCGCCCTCGTCGACGGCCAGCCCCAGACGCTCGGGTTGCGCGACATGCTCCGGGTGTATCTCGATCACCGCATCCGCGTCGTCACGCGCCGGAGCGAGTTCCGCCTGGCGCGCAAGCGCGAGCGCCTGCACCTCGTCGAGGGCCTCCTCATCGCGATCCTCGACATCGACGAGGTCATCCAGGTCATCCGCTCGTCCGACGACGGCGAGGCCGCCCGCACGCGCCTGCAAGAAGTGTTCGACCTGTCGCACCTGCAGGCCGAGTACATCCTCGAGTTGCGCCTGCGGCGCCTGACGAAGTTCTCGCGCATCGAGCTCGAGGCCGAGCGCGATCAGTTGAACGCCGAGATCGCCCAGCTCGTCGAGCTGCTGGGCAGCGAGACGCTGCTGCGACAGCAGGTGGCGAGGGAACTGGATGCCGCCGCCGAGGCGTACGGCACACCCCGGCGCACGCTGCTGCTCAACGGCGGGCCCGTGCAGCCGCGTTCGGCGAAGGCCGCGGCGGCCGCCGATCTGCAGATCGCCGATGCCCCGTGTCGGGTGTACCTGTCGGCCACCGGTCGCATGGTGCGCGCCGAGCTCGTGGCCGACGCACCCAACGGCGGCATCGTCGCGCCGACGCGGCGGTCCAAGCACGATGCCATCCGCTCCTCCGTCGACACCACCACGCGGGGCGACATCGGCGCCGTGACGTCGGCCGGTCGCCTGGTGCGCTTCTCCCCCGTCGATCTTCCGTCCGTCCCGGCCAACTCGGTCCAGGTGGCCGCGGGCACCAAGGTGGAGCAGTACCTCACTCTCGGCAAGGGCGAGAAGGTCGTCGGCCTCGTGCCGCTCGCCGGCGGACCCACCATCGCCCTCGGCACCGAGCAGGGCGTGGTCAAGCGCGTGGCCGCGAGCGAGCTCGGCACGAAGGACGAGATCGAGATCATCGCGCTCCGCGACGGCGATCGCGTGGTGGGAGCCGCTCCCGCCGGCGACAACGCCGAGCTCGTCTTCGTCGCGAGCGACGCGCAACTGCTGCGTTTCGACGCGTCGTCGGTGCGGCCGCAGGGGCGCTCGGCGGGCGGCATGGCCGGCATCCGTCTGTCCGACGGTGCCCACGTGATCTCGTTCGCCGTCGTGGGGGCGTCCGCTTTCGATGCGGTCGTGGTGACGGTGGCCGGCTCGTCGGCGGCACTGCCGGGAACCGACGCCGGCAGCGCGAAGGTCTCGGCCTTCAGCGAGTTCCCCGCGAAGGGCCGAGCCACCGGCGGCGTCCGCGCGCAACGTCTGCTGCGCGGCGAGGATGCGTTGGTCCTGGCCTGGGTCGGCACCGACCCGCGGGCCGTCGGCGGCGACGGGTCGGTCCGTGCTCTTCCCGAGCCGGGCGCGAAGCGCGACGCGTCGGGTCAGCCCCTCGAGGCCGCGGTCGGCGCGATCGGCACCGCCGTCCGCTGATCCGTCCCGCCCCACCCCGTCAGGTCGTGGGCCGGGCGGGTCCTCGGCCACGCGTCAGACGTCGATGCTCTCGCGCGCCAGGCGGTCGCTGGAGTCGATGATGAACTCGCGACGAGGGGCGACCTCGCTGCCCATCAGCAGGTCGAACACCTCGGCGGCCTGCTCGATGTGCTCGACCTGGACGCGACGGAGGGTGCGCCCCGCGCGATCCATCGTGGTGGTCGCGAGCTGATCGGCATCCATCTCGCCGAGACCCTTGTACCGCTGGATCGGCTCCTGCCACCGTTTGTTCGACTTCTTCAGACGGGCGAGGAGCGCGTGCAGTTCCTGCTCGCTGTAGGTGTAGATCGTCTCGTTCGGCTTCGAGCCCGGGTTCATCACGATGACCCGGTGCAGCGGCGGAACCGCGGCGAACACCCGGCCGGCCTCCACGAGCGGGCGCATGTACCGGAAGAACAGCGTGAGCAGCAGCGTGCGGATGTGCGCGCCGTCGACGTCGGCGTCGCTCATGAGGATGATCTTGCCGTAGCGGGCCGCGCTCAGGTCGAACGACCGCCCGGAGCCGGCGCCGATCACCTGGATGATCGAGGCGCATTCGGCGTTCGAGAGCATGTCGCTGATCGAGGCCTTCTGCGTGTTGAGGATCTTGCCGCGGATGGGCAGCAGCGCCTGATACTCGCTGTTGCGCGCATCGCGGGCGGTGCCGAGCGCGGAATTGCCCTCGACGATGAACAGCTCCGAGTTCTCCACGTCGTTGGACCGGCAGTCGACGAGCTTCGACGGCAGCGACGACGACTCCAGGGCGTTCTTGCGGCGCTGGGTCTCTTTATGGGTACGCGCAGAGATGCGCGCCTTCATCTCGGAGACGATCTTCTCGAGCAGCTGCGCCGTCTGCGCCTTGTCGTCGCGCTTGGGTGACGCGAACCGCGCCGCGAGCTCTTTCTGGACCACGGATGCCACGATCTGGCGGACCGCGGGAGTGCCCAGCACCTCTTTGGTCTGACCCTCGAACTGCGGCTCCGGGAGGCGGACGGTCAGAACGGCCGTGAGACCGGCGAGGAGGTCGTCCTTCTCGATCTTGTCGTTGCCGACCTTGAGCTTGCGCGCGTTCTGCTCGACCTGGGTGCGCAGGACCTTAATGAGTCCCTGCTCGAAGCCCTGCTGATGCGTGCCGCCCTTGGGCGTGGCGATGATGTTGACGAACGAGCGGGTCGTGGTCTCGTAGCCGGTGCCCCAGCGCACGGCGATGTCGACCTCGCACTCGCGCTCCACGTCGGTGGGCACCATCGAACCGCCCGGTTGCAGCACCGGCACGGTCTCGGTGAACGTCCCCGACCCGGTCAGACGCCACGTGTCGGTGACGGGGGCGTCGGGGGCGAGGAAGTCGGCGAACTCGGAGATGCCGCCGTCGAAGCGGTAGCTCGTCTCAACCCGTTCCTCGGCCCGCTCGTCGAGCACCACGATCTCGAGACCGGGGACGAGGAACGCGGTCTGCCGGACGCGCTGCACGAGCTCGTCGAGGCCGAAGGCCGCGTCCTTCGTGAAGATCTGCCGGTCGGCCCAGTAGCGGATGCGGGTGCCGGTGACGCCACGCGGCGCCTTTCCGACGACACGGAGCTCGCTGCTGCGCTCGAACGGGGTGAAGGCGGAGTCAGGGGCGTCGCCCGCGAACAGCCCGGGCTCGCCGCGGTGGAACGACATGGCGTACGTCTTGCCCGCGCGGTCGACTTCGACGTCGAGGCGCTCGGATAGGGCATTGACGACCGACGCGCCGACGCCGTGCAGACCACCCGAGGCCGCGTACGAGCCACCGCCGAACTTGCCACCGGCGTGGAGCTTGGTGAAGACGACTTCGACACCGGTGAGGCCCGTGCGCGGCTCCACGTCGACCGGGATGCCGCGGGCGCGGTCGCGCACCTCGACGCTGCCGTCGGCGTGCAGGACGATGTCGATGCGCGAGCCGTGGCCGGCGAGAGCCTCGTCGACGGAGTTGTCGATGATCTCCCACAGGCAATGCATGAGGCCACGGGAATCGGTCGACCCGATGTACATGCCCGGACGCTTGCGAACGGCCTCGAGGCCTTCGAGGACCTGCAGATGATGGGCGGAGTACTCGGACGTCACGATCTCCCAGCGTAATCGGGGCTACCGACATCCCCTGCCAGACACACAGCGTGGTCGGGTCACCGTACGCGCACAGCGAAATGTGATCAAGCCGCGGCATAGGGGAAACATCCGCGTGGTTGTATATGGAGACTCGCCCAACGACCACTTTGAGGAGGGCACCGAGATGACCACCACGACCGCACCCGAAGCGTCCGTTCTCGACCACCGCCTGACGGCGGCGGATCGCTGTGACTCCTGCGGCGCGCAGGCCTACATCGCTGCCGAGGTCAACGGCAGCGAGTTGCTGTTCTGCGCGCACCACGGCCGTAAGTACGAAGAGAAGCTCCGGAGCGTCGCCACCTCGTGGCACGACGAGACGGCCCGTCTCCACGCCGCCGACTGAGACACCCCCGCCGTCCGAACGGGTCCCGCGCCGCTCCTTCGAGAGCAGCCGGGGCCCGTTTCGCGTACCGGGTCGAAGCCTGGGCGTCGGCGTGTCAGAGCGGGCGGTACACGCGCGGCACGACCGGGGAGATCCGCAGAGCGATCTCCTCACCGATGGTGTCGATGAGCTCGGCGAGATCGGTGACACTGTGCACCGCGCCGCGGCCGAGAATCGCGACCTCGTCGCCCACCTGAGCGCCGTCCCACGGCGCGAGGGTGATCGAGGTCGGACCGATGGCCTCGACGCGACGCGGCCCGCCGTTCGTCGTGACGTCGAAACGTCCGGCGAGAGCGCTCGGCAGCCCGTGCAGACTCCCCACGTCCACGTGCACGCCCGCATTGTCGACGCCGGTCACGGTAGCCACCAGGGTCGCGATGGGCTCGATGCCGAGGTCGTCCTCCCCCGGACCGCCGGCGGGACGGATGCCATAGGAGAACGCCCCGACCCGCACGAGGTCCTCACGAAACTCCGCGCGCGCGAAGCCGGCGGCGCTGGCGGCCAGGTGCGAGTATCGCGGCGTGAGCCCGGCGGCCTGCGCCGCGTCGCGCGCGGCGAGGAACAGCGCGCGGGCGTCGTCGTCATCGGCATCCGAGGCTTCCGAGATGTGCGACCAGAGGCCCTCCAGCACCGCGCGACCGTCCGCCACCAATGCGGACGTCCGGGCGAGCGCGGCCTCCCAGTCCTCGGGACGGATGCCGTTGCGGTGCAGCCCCGTGTCGATCTTGAGGTGGACGCGGGCGATGCCGGTGGCATCCAGGCTCGAAAGGTCGTCGAGCAGCGCCTGATCCCCGATGCCGAGATCGAGGTCCGCGGCGATGCCCGCGGCGAGGTCGTCGGCGTCGCCGATCAGCCACACGAAGATCCGCGCCTCGGGGCCGAGGAGCGCGCGCACCGCTGAACCGGTCGCGACGTCGAAGGCGCCGAACCAGCGCACGCCCTCGCGCCACGCGCGCTTCACGATGACCTCGAGCCCGTGCGCGTAGGCATCGTCCTTCACCACGAGCATGTGCGCGGCCGGGGCCACCGCCGCGCGCACGCGGCGGAGGTTGCGGGCGAAGGCGTCCAGGTCGACGCGGTACTCGGCGCTCACGGGGCGACCCGCCGCTCTGCCCGGACCCCCACGGTGGCGACGATCTCGGCGGCGCTCCAGCCGGTGGCATCCGTCCACTCCTCGAGACAGGGGTGGCCCTCGGCGGGGTCGCCGAAGAAGATGACCTCGGTGCCGCGCGCGATCGGGGCGCTCTCCACGTCGACGACGCTGACGTCCATGGCCACGCGACCGACGATGCGGTGGCGTCGGCCGTCGATCGCCACGCTGGCGGCGTTGCCGAGCGCACGGACGACGCCCTGGGCGTATCCACCCGTGACCAGCGCCACGGTGGTGTCCCGCGGTGCGCGATGGGTGTAGCCGTACGAGACGCCCTCGCCCCGCAGCAGCCGTTTCGTGCCCAGCGCACGCCCGCGCAGCGACATGACCGGCCGCGCGTGCGAGCCCGGGAGGCCGAAGAGGGTCGCGGCGTCGAGTTCGGTGGCATCCAGGTCCATCGAGGAGAGCACGGATGCCACCCACGTGGCGCCGTGTCCCCACGCGTCGGCCGCGAGGACGTCGTCTGTCCCGCCCCGGGCTTGCGTTGCGTTGTGCCGCAACGCCGCCGTCGAGAGCACGGCCGTCGGAGCCACTCCCCCGGCGCCGGGCGCGCGGTCGGGGAGCGAGAAGGTCACGCCATCTAGACTAACGGGGTCCGTCATCCCCGATCCCGGAGCGTGCATGCCCAGCCACGGCTTCTCCCCCGTCACCCGTCTGCGTTACCTCGCCGATCGCGCCCGCCGCATCGACGTGGGCTCGGTCATCGAGCGCGCGAAGGAGGCCTCGGCGCAGCACGGCAAGTCCCTGCCGCTCGTCGTCGCCGACATGCTGTTCCAGGCCGGCGTGAAGAACGTCGGATTTCAGGACTACATCGACTACGACTTCGCGATCCTCACCCCCGCCGAGCGCGCGACCTACATGACGCACCCGGTGTCGAACCAGATCTCGCAGAAGTACGACCACCCCGATTACCGGGGGCTGTTCCAGGACAAGGTGGCCTTCGACCGGCGCTTCAGCGAGTTCCTCCGCCGTGACTGGATGGTCGTCGAGGCCGACAACGCCGACGAGCTGCAGGCGTTCACCGAGCGGCTCGGCACGATCGTCACGAAGGAGCCGGTCGGCCAAGCCGGCACCGGCGTGCACCGCTATCACGCCGCCGACGTCGAGGACTGGGGCGCGTTCCACCGCGGACTGCTCGAGCGCGGGGAGATCCTCGTCGAGGAGGTCATCCGTCAGCACGACGACCTCGCGGCCGTCTGCCCCGGCACGGTCAACACCACCCGCGTGACGGCGTTCTTCGACGGCGAGAAGACGCACATCCTCGCGATGGCGCAGAAGTTCGGCCGCGGTGCGGTCAGCGACCAGATGACCTTCGGTGGCTTCTACACGATGCTCGACGACGAGGGCCACGCTGTCGGCGCGGGATACGACTCGCACGGACACGTCCACGAGCGGCACCCCGACTCGGGGGTCCGCATCGCCGACTTCCAGCTGCCGATGATCGACGAGGTCAAGGCGTTCGTCGACCAGGTCGCCCGCGTCGTCCCCCAGGTGCAGTACGTCGGCTGGGACATCGTCGTCGGACCCGACGGCCCCGTGCTCGTCGAGGGCAACTGGGGTGCAGGCGTCTACGAGAACAAGCCGAGTGTCACCGGTATCCGCACCGGCCACAAGCCGCGGTACCGGGCAGCCATCGGCTTCTAAGCCCGGATGCCGCGAAGGCCCGCTCCCGTGAGGGGCGGGCCTTCGTCATGTGCCGGTGGCTTCGACGGGCTCAGCCACCTGGGCGGGAGGTCCCTGAGTTTGTCGAAGGGTCCGGGGTCGGCGAGGTGTCCGGTGGCTTCGACGGGCTCAGCCACCTCGGCGGGAGGTCCCTGAGCGTGTCGAAGCGTCCGCCCCGTCCCCGTGGCATCCGGAAACGCGAGAAGGCCCGCCCCGTGAACGGGAGCGGGCCTTCTCGGCGGCTCTGTCAGCTGCGGCGGACGATGCCGAGCGGCGTGGACTCGTGTCCCTGGCCGAGCGGGTTGTCCTTGAGGATTGCGACGAGACGCTTCTCGCCGGCCTTGTCCAGCGTGGAGCCCAGGATGTTTCCACCCAGGTCGTTGATGTCGACGACGGCCACCTGCAGGTCTCCGCCGAGCAACGCCTTCAGGCGTGCCGCGACCTCGCGCGGACGTTCCGGACCGAGCACCACGGCCTGGTTGTACGGCGGGATGGTGCCGGACGTGGGGCCGTCGATGGCGCGAGCCTTGTCGCCGGCGATGCGGTAGAAGTCGCCCTTGCGGCCGAAGCTCTTCGTCACAGCGGAGACGGCCGCGGCGACGAGGATGCGGGGCGTGCCGCACTCGCGCAGGGCCATCTCCATCGTCTCGGGCATGCCGAGGCCGATGCCGTGCGGCGTGCGCGTGACGTACTTCGACAGGAACAGCGCGAGCTTGCGGGGCTTGATCGCGTCGAGCTTGAACGAGCGGCCCTGGGTGATCGCGACGATCTTCTCGGTGACGAACAGCAGGTCGCCCGGCTGCACGGCATCCTTCGCGTACTCGAGGATGAACGCGTCGAGGTCGTCGCCCGGCATGACGACCCGCGTGCGGATCGGGATGCGGGCGTACGAGGTGCCGTCGACGGAACGGGTGAGCGCCTTGCCGGCGTTGGCCTCGCCGCTCATTCGAGGTAGTCCCGGAGCGACTGCGAGCGGCTGGGATGGCGAAGTTTGGCCATCGTCTTCGACTCGATCTGGCGGATGCGCTCGCGCGTGACGCCGAACGTGTCGCCGATCTGGTCGAGGGTCTTGGGCTGACCGTCACCGAGGCCGAAGCGCATGCGGATCACGCCCGCCTCGCGCTCGCTGAGCGAGTCGAGGAGCGACTCCAGCTGGCGCTGCAGCATCGTGAAGCCGACCGCGTCGGCGGGCACGACAGCCTCGGTGTCCTCGATGAGGTCACCGAACTCGCTGTCGCCGTCTTCACCGAGGGGCGTGTGCAGCGAGATGGGCTCGCGTCCGTACTTCTGCACCTCGATGACCTTCTCGGGGGTCATGTCGAGCTCGCGGCTGAGTTCCTCGGGTGTGGGTTCGCGACCGAGGTCCTGCAGCATCTGCCGCTGAACACGGGCGAGCTTGTTGATGACCTCGACCATGTGCACGGGGATGCGGATCGTGCGGGCCTGGTCGGCCATGGCGCGCGTGATGGCCTGACGGATCCACCACGTGGCGTAGGTCGAGAACTTGAAGCCCTTCGTGTAGTCGAACTTCTCGACCGCACGGATGAGGCCCAGGTTGCCTTCCTGGATCAGATCGAGGAACTGCATGCCGCGACCGGTGTAGCGCTTGGCGAGCGAGACGACGAGGCGGAGGTTGGCGCCGAGCAGGTGGCTCTTCGCGCGCTGTCCGTCACGGGCGACCCACTGCAGGTCGAGACCGAGCTGGCTCGTCTTCTCCGCCGGCGACATGTTCGACAGCTTCTCTTCGGCGAACAGGCCCGCCTCGATGCGCATGGCGAGCTCGACCTCTTCGGCCGCGTTCAGCAGCGGGACCTTACCGATCTGCTTCAGGTAGTCCTTGACCGGGTCGGCCGTGGCGCCGGTGATCTGCGCGGAGTAGACGGGGACGTCGTCCTCGTCGCTCGACGAGATGACGATGGCGCCGGTGGGCAGCGCCTCGGCCGGAGCCTTCGGTGTTTCGTCCTCGTCGTCGCTGTCGTCGTCCGACTTCTTCGCGGCGGGCTTGGCCTCGTCGTCGTCGCTGTCGTCGTCGTCCAGTTCGACATCGACCTCTTCGTCGACCTCTTCTTCGTCTTCGAGGTCGTCGTCCTTCTTGGCCTTCGTCTTCGCCTTCGCGGGCGTGGCCTTCGCCTTGGCGGGAGCCTTCTTCGCGGCCGTCTTCGTCGACGCCGTCACGTTCTCCTCGGAAGCGTCGAGGTCGGTGTCCTTCTCACTCCGGGAGCGGGTCTTGGTGTTCGTGCCTGCCACGTTTCGCCTTTCACCGGGAACGTACGTTGCACGGCCGCCGGTCGTTCTCGGACACTAGTAAGACCCTTGTCAAGCCCGGAGCCGAGGAGCGTGGCTCCTGGACCGGATGACAACGGGTCAGGTTCTTTATTGTCGCACATCCTTGACGCAGGGCTTGACGAGCGCCAGGGCGATGTGTGTAGGAACGCCGGAGCGCGGCCCCGCATTCCCCTCTTAGCCCGGGAAGTCGTGATCGACGGATCGTGCCGTCAGCCCAGCGGGCCGCGCCGGTCCTCGTCGCCGGGACCGGAGGCGAGGAAGCGCTCCAGCTCCGCGGCGAGTTCGTCGGCACTGGGCAGATCCCCGGTGTGGATGATCGGGGTGGCCTGCGTCGACCCGGCCATGTAGGAGTCGTAGCGCTCTTCCAGGCCCTGCAGCATGCGCGTGAGCTCGTCGCTTCCGGTGACCTGCTCCGTCACCTTTGCCAGGAACTCGCGGTTCTCCTCGCGCAGCACCTCACCGGAGAACACCAGACCCGTCGCCACGGTGAGGCTGTCGAGGGCGGCCAGGGCAGCGGCCGGGTACTCGGTGTCGCCGAGGTAGTGGGGCACGAGCAGGGCGAACCCGGCCACCTTCGCGCCGGCCTCCGCGAAGCGGTACTCGAGCAGGTGGCCGACTGTCGATGGAACCTGTGTGTGCGGGCGCCAGACCGAGTGCGCCTCGGCGAGGTCGGGGCGGGTGCCGGACACCGTGGTGCCGATGGGGCGGGTGTGCGGGACCGGAAGGGGAATGGCATGCACCCAGGTCACGGACGACACCTGCAGCCCGGCGGAGAGTTCGAGCACGCTCTCGGCGAAGGCCTCCCAGAGGAAGTCCGGCTCGTATCCCGCCAGCAGAAGGAAGGGGCTGCCGAGCGAGTCGTGCGCCAGCGACAGTTCGAGCCGGGGCGGCCGGTAGTCGGTGAGGTGATCCTCGTCGAAGGTGATCAGCGGTCGACGGGCGCGGTAGTCGAGCAGAGTGTCGTTGTCGAAGACGACGACCGGGTGCGGCTCGACATCATCGCGGAAGTACTCGACGAGCCGGGTCACCGCTCCTCCCGCGTCGGTGAAGCCCGTGAGGGCGACCACCAGGGGGAGCCCCGACGGCACCGGCGGCGCCGAGGGGGCGCGGTCGTAAAGCGGTGCGGAGTACGGCATGCCTTCAGCTTACGAGCCGGTTCCGACGCTCCGGCCGCGGAGCGTCCCGCTACGAGCGAACACACCCGATCCTAGGATGGGGACATGCCCTTTCCCTCTGTGGCGCACAGTGACGCCCCCGTCCGCGAGTCCGATGTCGATGCGATTCTCCTGGTGGTCGCCAAATCCGCGGGGGACGGTACAGACCCCGAGGGATGGGAAGGACTGGGCGCGTCTCTGACGGCTGTCGGCTTCACGGGAGCCGCGGGCGCATTCCAGCGGGTGCACGTGCCCGGTGTCTCGACACCGCTGGCGGTCGTCGGTGCCGGCGCGGATCCGGATGCCGCTGCGCTCCGCGACGCGGCCGGTACGGGTCTGCGTCAGCTCACGGGTTTCGAGCACGTCGGTGTCCAGGCGCTTGCGCCCGCGACCTGGCGGCCGCTGGCCGAAGGGGCGGCGCTCGGCGGTTACCGCTTCGCCGGGTACAAGAAGGAGTCCCCGAAGCCGCGTGCACGTCGGGTGACGGTGTTCACGCCCGAGGCGCCCGCCGATGAGGACGTCGTCGCGGTCGCCGCGATCTCGGGCGCCGTGGCTCTCGTCAAGGATCTCGTCACCACCCCGGCCGAGTGGCTGGGACCCGCGGACTTCGCGGACCAGGCGACGGCGGCCGTGGCCGGACTGCCGGTCGAGGTCGAGGTGCTCGATGAAGAGGCTCTTCGGGAGGGCGGCTACGGCGGCATCCTGGGTGTGGGACAGGGCTCGGATCGGCCGCCGCGTCTCGTGCGCCTCGACTACTCCCCCGCCGGTGCAGAGCGTCACGTCGCCCTCGTCGGCAAGGGCATCACCTTCGACACCGGTGGCCTCTCGCTGAAGCCCGCCGCCTCGATGGTGGGAATGAAGTACGACATGTGTGGGGCGGCGACGGTCCTCTCCGTGCTGAAGGCAGCCGCCGAGATGGCTCTGCCCGTGCGCGTCAGTGCCTGGCTGTGCATCGCCGACAACATGCCGTCCGGTCGCGCCACCCGCCCCGGCGACGTGTTGCGCACTCTGGACGGGACGACGGTCGAGGTCTTGAACACGGATGCCGAGGGCCGACTCGTCCTCGCCGACGGCCTCGCGGCCGCGAGCCGCGAACGGCCTGACCTCATCGTCGACGTCGCGACCCTCACCGGCGCCATCACGGTGGCCCTCGGTACGCGGCACACGGGCGTGATGGGCGACGACGACGCGGTCGCCCAGTACCTCGGCGCCGCGGACCGGGTGTCGGAGCTCGCTTGGCAGCTGCCGCTGCCCGCGCACATGGTCGATGATCTGGATTCGCCCATCGCCGATCTCCAGAACGCGAAGATCGGCGACCCCGCGGGCGGATCCCTCTTCGCGGGTCTGTTCCTCCGCCACTTCGTGGGTCGGGTGTCCGATGATGCCGACGCGCCGCGCATCCCCTGGGTACACCTGGACATCGCCGGGGTCGGCATGAACAAGGGGGCACCCTTCGGATACACCGACAAGGGCGTGACGGGCGCGACGGTCCGCTCGCTCGTGGAGCTCCTCGCGAGCGCACGATGAGCGAGTACACCGCCGACGTCGTCATCCTGGGTGGCGGCAGCGGAGGCTACGCGGCGGCGCTGCGGCTGGCCGAGCTGGGCAAGGACGTGGTCCTGGTCGAGAAGGACAAGCTCGGCGGCACCTGCTTGCACCGCGGGTGCATCCCGACGAAGGCCCTCCTGCACGCGGCAGAGGTCGCCGATGCGGCACGCGACGCCGAGAGCATCGGTGTCAAGGCGAGCCTCGCCGGCATCGACCCCGCCGGGGTGCGTGCCTACCGCGAGGGCATCGTGGCCAAGAAGTTCAAAGGGCTCGAAGGGCTCATCGCGGCGCGCGGCATCCGCGTCGTCAGCGGAGAAGGCGTGCTGGAGGCAGGGCCGGCGGTCCGCGTCGGTGACGACCTCTACCGCGGAACCGACGTCATTCTCGCGACAGGGTCGTACAGTCGCAGGCTGCCGGGGCTCGAGGTCGGTGGACGCATCCTGACAAGTGAGCACGCGCTCGAGCTCGACGTGATCCCCGAGCGGGTCATCGTGCTCGGCGGGGGCGTCATCGGGGTCGAGTTCGCCAGCGTCTGGCGTTCTTTCGGCGTCGACGTCACGATCGTCGAGGCTCTTCCGCACCTGCTGCCTGCCGAGGATGTCGCCTCGAGCAAGGCGTTGGAGCGGGCGTTCCGCAAGCGCGGTATCGGGTTCCGCCTGGGCCGCCGTTTCACCTCCGCGACGTCGAACGCCGAGAGCGTCACGGTCGTCCTCGACGACGGTGCCGAACTGACGGCGGACTACGTGCTCGTGGCGGTGGGCCGCGGGCCCGCGACCGCCGGTCTCGGTTACGAGGAGGCGGGTGTCGTCCTCGATCGCGGCTTCGTTCAGACCGACGACCGGTTGCGCACCGCGGCTGCGCATGTCTGGGCCGTGGGGGACATCGTGCCCGGCCTGCAGCTGGCCCACCGCGGTTTCCAGCAGGGGATCTTCGTCGCCGAGACGATCGCGGGACTGTCGCCCGTGCTCGTCCCCGACGTCGATGTGCCCCGCGTGGCCTATTCGCACCCCGAGGTGGCCTCGGTCGGGCTGACGCAGGCGCAGGCGGAGGATCGTTACGGATCCGAGGCCGTCCGGGCCTACGAGTACAACCTCGCGGGGAACGGGCGGAGCGAGATCATCGGCACGTCGGGCATCGTCAAGATCATCCGCCGCGTCGACGGACCCGTGGTGGGAGCGCATCTCGTGGGAGACCGTGTGGGCGAACTCATCACCGAGGCCCAGCTCGCCGTGGGGTGGGAAGCACACCCCGAAGACATCGCGCCGTTCATCCACGCGCACCCCACCCAGAGCGAAGCGCTCGGCGAGGCCTTCCTGGCCCTCGCCGGAAAGCCGCTGCACGCACTTTGACCACCAACCGGTCACTAAGCTAGATACCGCATCCGGTACGAAGGAGACATATCCATGAGCACTTCCGTCGTCCTCCCCGCTCTCGGCGAGAGCGTCACCGAGGGAACGGTCACCCGCTGGCTGAAGCAGGTCGGTGACACCGTCCAGGAGGACGAGGGTCTGCTGGAGATCTCGACCGACAAGGTCGACACCGAGATCCCCTCGCCCGTCTCGGGCGTGATCGAAGAGATCCTCGTGCAAGAAGATGAGACCGTCGAGGTCGGCGCCGTGCTGGCGAAGATCGGCGACGGATCGGGTTCGTCCTCTTCGGACAATGCCCCCGAGGCTGCCCCGGCCGAAGCGCCCGCCGAGCCCGAGCAGGAGGAGGAGCCGGCTGCCGCTGAGCCCGCCGCGGCTGAGCCCGAGACGCCGTCCGCCCCGGCCGCGTCGGGAGACGCCACGGACGTCAAGCTCCCCGAGCTCGGTGAGAGCGTGACCGAGGGTACGGTCACCCGGTGGCTCAAGGCGGTCGGCGACGACGTCGCCGTGGACGAGCCGCTCCTTGAGATCTCCACCGACAAGGTCGACACCGAGATCCCGTCGCCCGTGGCTGGAACCCTCCAGGAGATCCTGGTTCAGGAAGACGAGACGGTTGCCGTCGGTGCCACGCTGGCCCGCATCGGCAGTGGCGCGGCTCCCGCACCGGCTGAGTCCCCCGCAGAGCCCGCAGCACAGGCGCCGGCTGAGCCCGAGGCCAAGGCCGAGCCGACTCCGGCGCCGGCGGAGGAGAAGCCCGCCGCCGAGCCCACGCCCGCGCCGGCCGCTGAGAAGCCCGCCCCCGCAGCCGAGAAGCCGGCCGAGCAGCCCGCGGCAGCGTCCCGCGGTGACGAGGTGACCTACGTCACTCCCCTGGTGCGCCGCCTCGCGCAGCAGCAGGGCGTCGACCTGGCGTCCATCTCGGGCAGCGGCGTCGGCGGACGCATCCGCAAGGAAGATGTGCTCAAGGCCGCCGAAGCGGCCAAGGCCGCCCCGGCCGCTGCCGCACCCGCTGCCGCCGCCCCCGCCGCACCCGCGCCGGTGGAGGTCTCGCCGCTCCGCGGCACGACGCAGAAGATGTCGCGTCTGCGCAAGGTCATTGCCGAGCGCGCCGTCGCCTCGATGCAGGCGACCGCGCAGCTGACGACCGTCGTCGAGGTCGACGTCACGAAGCTCTCCGCCCTGCGCGACCGGGTGAAGGGCGACTTCCAGCAGAAGACCGGCGACAAGCTGTCGTTCCTTCCGTTCTTCGCGATCGCGGCCGTCGAGGCTCTCCAGGCGTTCCCGATCATCAACTCCACGGTCGAGGGTGACGAAATCGTCTACCCCGCCCACGAGAACATCTCGATCGCGGTCGACACCGAGCGCGGTCTGCTGACGCCGGTCGTCAAGGACGCCGGAGACAAGAACATCGCGCAGCTTGCGCGTGAGATCGCCGATCTCGCTGCTCGCACGCGCGACAACAAGCTGAAGCCCGACGAGCTGGCCGGTGGAACCTTCACGCTGACCAACACGGGGTCGCGCGGCGCGCTGTTCGACACACCCATCGTCTTCCTCCCGCAGTCGGCGATCCTCGGCCTCGGTGCCGTGGTGAAGAAGCCGGGCATCGTCTCGGTCGACGGCAAGGATGCGATCGCGGTGCGGTCGTACGTGTACCTCGCCCTCTCGTATGACCACCGCATCATCGACGGTGCCGACGCCGCTCGTTTCCTCGGCGCCGTGAAGGCCCGCCTGGAAGCGGCTCAGTTCGAGGGCGACCTCGGGATCTGATCCCCGCAGCGACCGGTTCATGATGGCTGGTCCGCGACCGTTCTGACGGCGCGGACCAGCCATCGGTCTTTCTCGCGGACGAGAGTCACGTACTGCGCACTCGCCCCGTCGTCGAGTCGCACGACAGCGAGTCCGCCGAAGTCGTCGACCAGGGAGATGTGCGCGTGCGCCGGGTCGGCGGGCGGTGCCTCGTCGGGATCGGCGCGGCCCTCGCGCAGCGTCTGCTCGCATGAGGTGTCCCCCGCGCACGCCGTGTACGTCGTGAGCAGTCTCGTCGCTGCCGTGACGATGTCGTCGTCCGCAGACGAGGGCGGGTCGAGCGCAGCGGGTTCGTCTCCTACCGCCTGATCCGTCGGCGTGGGAACGGGGCGTAGATCTCCGGGCGTCGGAGGGGCCGTTGTCGCCGCCACACCGGGGGCGCTGGTCATGGTGACCGATGAAGGTGTCGCGGTGACGGACGCGTCCTCCTGCGGTGACGATGGCAGCATCGCGGCTGCGGCAAGAGCGGCGACCGTCGCGGCTCCCGCGACGGTGATGACTTTCCCTCGCCGCGACGAGCCCCACCGTGCACGCAGCTCGCGCACGATCTCGGTTGCCCAGGTGGCAAGGTCGGCGTCGACCAGCGCGAACAGCGGTGACGGCGCGACACGTGGGCGTTCTGTCTCATCGGGCCCCGGGCCGTCTCGCGGCGCGAGCGGACCCAAGACGAGCGGAACGGGTTCCGCCCAGGCGAACAGACGTCGTTCCATGTCATCCCACGTCCGCGGCGGTTGTGTGAGGACGGCATCCCGCGCCCGGGCGGCATGACAGCCTCCTTCGCCCGGAACCATTTCCGCCAGCTGAGCCAGGACGGATGCCGTCGCCTCGAGGGCATCCGAGCCCCCGGGATCTTCGCGCAGCACGGGGCACCCGTGAGCGGTGAGCCCCCACACGCTCCCCCGGGCCCGGTCCTCGGCATCCTGGCATCCGCGGAGCACGCCCACGATCAGGGTGACGACCTCACCGGGGTGCAGGGCGAGACCGCTCCGGTCGCGACGCCGCAGGTAGGCGCCGAGACGTTCGACGGCGGGTGTCGCGAGGGGTGCATCCATCCCTCGATCGTCGAGGTTCGTCTCGCGGCGCGCGCGGCGGAAGGGCCGTTCCGGGGACAATCGCGACGATCGACGCCCCGGGGAGGAGAGGTCGCTGCACGCGCGAAGATAGAATCGTTCTCATGGCCGCTCGTACCTCCACCCCCGAGAAGCGTCCGGGATTCTTCTCGCAGCTTCGCACGCTCTACACCTTCACGCAGAAGGAGTACCGCTGGTTGCCCTTCGCGCTGGCCGGCATCGTGCTGGTGGGAGTGGCCCTGGGCGTGCTCGTCGGGTTCCTCATCCCGCCGGTGGCGGTCTGGAGCGTGATCCTGTGGGGTGTCACGGGCCTGCTGGCCGGCATCCTGGGCGCGATGATCATGATGACCCGTCTGTCGACTCACGCCATGTACAAGAAGATCGACGGGATGCCGGGAGCCACCGGCCACGTGCTGGCCTCATCGCTCGGCCGCAATTGGCAGGCCTCGGACACGCCCATCGGGGTCAACCCCAAGACGCAGGAGGCCGTCTACCGCGCCATCGGCCGTGGCGGCGTGGTCCTCATCGGCGAAGGATCGCGCACGCGTCTCTCGCGTCTCATGGGCGAGGAGCGCGCGCGTGTGCAGCGCGTCGCGACCGGTGTGCCGATCACGACCATCTACGTCGGTCACGGCGAGGACGAGGTGGCTATCAAGAACCTCGCCTCGACCATCAAGTCGCTGCCCAAGAAGGTCGACCGTGCGACCATGGCGGCCGTCATCAAGCGCGTGTCCTCGGTCTCGCAGGGGCTGGCGTCGCTGCCGATCCCCAAGGGCGTCGACCCGACCAAGATGCGGGCACCTCGCCCCCGCTGAACCTCGACAGAAGGCCCCGTGAGAACGGGGCCTTCTGTGTGTCAAGAGCGGACGAGCACCGTGCCGACGGCTTTGTCGTGCAGGCCGCGCTGGTCGGAATCCCACACCACGGCGGGGATGATGAGGGCGAGCAGAACGGTCCGCACGATCGGCCGCCAGAGTCCCACCCATCCCCCGGATGCCAATTCCAGACGCATTCCCATGATCCGGTGACCGGGACTTCCGCCGATCAGAGGAATGAAAAGGATCTGCACGACGAAGAAGATGAGATTGGTTGCGATCGGGTTCGCGAACGGCACGCCCGTGACGGGATCCGGAGTGGAGAAGAAGGCGAATCCGATCAGCCCGGCGCTCACGACGTCGATGAGAAGCGCGGCGATGCGTCGTCCGGGACGGGCGATCGAGCCGCGTCCCTCGCGGGGCAGGCCGAGCCGCTGGCCCGGGTATTCGTTGTCGGTGGCAGCGGTCACGAACCCAGCGTAATCGTGCCCGCGTAACATCCCGGAAACATGCGAGATATGACCGAGACACCGGTTCTGGGTATGGTCGAGGAGGCGAGCCGCGGCTCGTCCATCCCGAATGTTCTACCTCTGGAGTCTTCATGTTCAAAGATTCGTCCGAGGTGCTGAAGTTCATCCAGGACGAGGACGTCAAGTTCCTCGACATCCGTTTCACGGATCTTCCTGGTGTGCAGCAGCACTTCAACATCCCCGCCTCGACCGTCGACGAGGAGTTCTTCACCGTCGGACAGCTCTTCGATGGCTCGTCGATCCGCGGGTTCGCGAACATCCACGAGTCGGACATGCAGCTCATCCCCGACGTGACGACGGCGTACCTCGACCCGTTCCGCGAGGCGAAGACGCTCGTCATGGTCTTCGACATCTACAACCCGCGCAACGGCGAGATCTACTCGAAGGACCCGCGTCAGGTCGCCAAGAAGGCCGAGAAGTACCTCGCCTCCACCGGCATCGCCGACACCGCGTTCTTCGCTCCCGAGGCTGAGTTCTACATCTTCGACGACGTCCGCTACGAAGTGAAGCAGAACGCGAGCTTCTACTCGGTCGACTCCGAGGAAGGCGCCTGGAACACGGGCCGCGTGGAAGAGGGCGGAAACCTCGCCAACAAGACCCCCTACAAGGGTGGCTACTTCCCCGTCTCGCCCGTCGACAAGCAGGCGGACCTGCGTGACGACATCAGCCTGAAGCTCATCGAGGCGGGCCTCATCCTCGAGCGCGCGCACCACGAGGTGGGCACCGGCGGCCAGGCCGAGATCAACTACCGCTTCGACACCATGGTGCACGCGGCCGATGACATCCTGAAGTTCAAGTACATCGTCAAGAACACCGCCGAAGAGTGGGGCAAGGTCGCCACCTTCATGCCGAAGCCGCTCTTCGGCGACAACGGTTCGGGTATGCACACGCACCAGTCGCTGTGGAACGACGGCAAGCCGCTGTTCTACGACGAGACCGGTTACGGCGGGCTCTCCGACATCGCGCGCTGGTACATCGGTGGCATCCTGGCTCACGCCCCCGCCGTGCTCGCCTTCACCAACCCGACCCTCAACAGCTACCACCGTCTGGTGAAGGGCTTCGAGGCGCCGGTCAACCTGGTGTACTCGGCCGGTAACCGCTCCGCGGCCATCCGCATCCCGATCACGGGCACGAACCCCAAGGCCAAGCGCATCGAGTTCCGTGCTCCCGACGCCTCGGGTAACCCGTACCTCGCGTTCGCGGCCCAGCTCATGGCCGGCATCGACGGCATCAAGAACCGCATCGAGCCGCACGAGCCCGTCGACAAGGACCTCTACGAGCTCCCCGCCGAAGAGGCCAAGAACATCCCGCAGGTCCCGAACTCGCTGCTCGACTCGCTCGAGGCCCTCCGCGCCGACCACGAGTTCCTGCTCGCCGGTGGCGTCTTCACCGAGGAGCTCATCGAGACCTGGATCGAGTACAAGATCGAGAACGAGATCCAGCCGATCG
>Ga0308171_1000799_pt1 | contig 53768 bp, 51 predicted proteins | sample PhyGR1_FD_202135 | JGI IMG/M metagenome (GOLD analysis project Ga0308171, IMG submission 202135) | Phyllosphere microbial communities from UC Gill Tract Community Farm, Albany, California, United States - DLSLSG.R1 | ecosystem: Host-associated > Plants > Phyllosphere > Unclassified | place: USA... | reverse complement strand
CACCGTAAAAGTATTGATAAACGTATTGCTAATCCAACTCTTAGGGAATCTATAGCTTAATGAAATTTCTCTAATTTTAAGAGCCGTACCATCAACTACAAATTCTTCCGCTATATCGTCTTGATATGAACCTGTAAAATAAGACATAGCATGTTGATAATCTGCGACACCGCCTACTGCAGTAGTGTTAGCAACATATTGTCCATTTACAAGCTGTACTGAGTTAGGAACAACATATCCTTGCGAACGATCAAACTCTGCAGTCTTCTCTAGCAATCCAGTAAATCCTAACAAACTTTTAGATGCAGATATGAAACTATTTCCAGTTCTATAATCTCCAACAGCTCTTAAAGTAAATCCTTTATATCTTACGGTAGTCCCAAAAGTAAGTATATAATCAGGGTTAACCTTACCTAAAATCTCATAATTATTGCTTACTACAGGCAAACCATTAGCACCTACAACGATATTTCCGTTAGGATCTCTCTGATATTTAGTACCAATAATCATTGGCATTTGCTGTCCTACTACTGCAGCAATACTTGCAGGAATCCCAGAACCAGCATTAGCTATAATTACTCGATCACCACCACCTTCTAAACTCAAAACTTCAGATCTATATTGAGAATAAGAACCATTCAAATTCCATTCAAAATCGGCACTCTTGAAAGGAGTAATTCCTAAATCAACCTCGAAGCCTCTGTTTCTCATAGTACCAACGTTGTCTAAAACTGCATTAAATCCAGTTGGAGTAGGTAGAGTAGCATTCGTAATTAGATCTTCTGTTTTAGTATTATAGTAAGATCCCTCTAAAGTAATACGATCTTTTAAAAATCCTAATGCTAAATTAGCTTCAAACGTATTATTAAATTCCGGCTTAATATCCGGAGAAACAGGATTTCTATTTGGTCTATATGAAACTAAAGATCCAAATGGATAACCTGTAGGAATAACACCTACTTCATCCAATGCATAAGTTCCAATAGTACTAGAGTTACCCGTTCTTGTATATGAAGCACTTAATTTCATATAGTTAAGAATATCATTTTTAAGACTCGTAAAGGCTTTTGTAGGAATAAATGATGCTCCAAATGAATAATAAGAATATCCTTGATTTTTATAATCATCAGTATATGTAGGTCTTACACTTAACACTGAAGATTGTTCATAACGAAATGTCCCATTCACAAATAAATAATCCTTATAACCTAAATCTAAGTTAGCAAACCAAGCAGCACTTCTTACTCTCGCTTTACCATTCTCAAGGCTATACCAAGGAGTACTATTCGTTACGTTATTAATATTATACCAACCTGGAATTCTTAAATTAGTACCTCCAACTTGAGTATAATCTTCTTTAGTATCTTGCAAGTTGCTACCAACATTAGCTTTCAAATTAAGATTTTCAGTAAGATCATAATTGAAGTTTAACATTAAGTCACCATAATATTTCCAACTTTTAGTCAAACTCTTATTATATCCAGAAGTTATTGCAGTAAAAGAGTTTTGAGTAAAGCTAAAAATATCTTCTCCATCAAAAATAGGATATCCTGTATTAGCCCAAGGAATAGCATCTGCTGGAGTATACTGATCATTATATGCTTCTGTCACACCAGAAGTTGTTAATAAGTTTCCAGTATAAGTTAAACTAATATTTTTGTTGAATTCATATCCTAAGTTAACAATACCATTAAAGGTAGTAGTATTATTATTCGTTCTGTAATGATCTCTCAACCAATACGGGTTTACAGCATATGGGGTCCAATGTCCAGCAACACCAGAATTTTTATAATCTCTAACATTTACGTTAGCTGGTGTTTGTAATAACATTCCATACAAGTTACCAGAAGTTTGGCTTGTATTTTGGTCAATTAAGTTAAACGTTCCGTCAATTCTAAATTTTCCTATTTGTTTTCCTCCTTTGAAAAAGAATGTATTTCTTTTAAGGTTATCACCATCAACCATAAATTCGTTTTCTAGACGATTTACGGACAAATAAGCATAAGAATCATCTCCTCCAACATTCATCGACAAACCATTCTGCATTAAAATACCGTTATTGAAGAATTTTTTAATATTATCCTTCTGATAACCATAATTTGCCATTATAAAACTTCCATCAGCTTGAGGTAAACCTACAGGTAAAGACTGCCCTCCTAGTCCAGGAGTTGACCATAAAGGCCCCCAAGATGTATTTTCATAAGGAACCCAGTTAGTACCATTATAATCGGTACCATCAAAAGTTGTGTCCTGAATACCTTGACCATATATAGATTGTCTATATGGTAATTTATATATCGTAGAAATATCAACAGAAGAAGTCAAAGTAAACTGAATTTTGCTTGACTTCGATCCTTTTTTTGTTGTAACAACGATAACTCCATTACTACCCTTTTCTCCATACAAAGCAGCTCCTTGCTGTCCTTTGATTACGTTTACATTCTCAACTACTTCTGGTGGTAGTTGTTGAAAAATTGCAGTTGTCGAAATTGCTCCATCAATAATAATTAAGGCAGTATTTGTACCTGAAATAGATCTATTACCTCTTAATACAATACGAGCCGTAGAATTAACTGAATTATCTAAAGTATTAATTTGTAGACCAGATACTTTACCAGTTAATGCCTGTGCAATATTTGGGTTACCTCCATTACTAATCTCTTGGTTATTTAAAACCTTATTACTGGAAATAACCGCGTCCTGTCTCTTTTTAATACCAAGAGCACCAGTCACAACCACCTCACGAATGTCCTGAGTTCTTAGAGTGTCCTGTGCGCTTACCATTGCAAAAGTAGAGGTAAGGACTACAGCTAACACACTTGTTGTTAATTTCTTCATATTTAAATTGATTATTTTTTACTATTTGCAAATATGTAAAACTTTCTTAAAAGAACCAAATATTTTGTTAAAAATATTTAATTTTACCCCGTTTTTATGTGTAAGAGTTGAGAAATTTATGGATTTAATAAAAAAATGGTCTGTTTTTTATACAGAAGCGGGGTGTGATGAAGTAGGTAGAGGATGTCTTTGTGGACCTGTAGTTGCAGCAGCAGTTATTTTAGATGATAATTTTAACCAAAATTTAGTTAATGATTCAAAAAAGTTAACATTTAAAGTTAGAATGGATTTGGACAACTATATCAAAGACAACGTAAAAGACTATGCAATTGCTGAACTTTCGCCTGAATTTATTGATGAGCACAACATCCTTAATGCTAGTATTCATGCTATGCATCAGGCGCTTGATAAATTAATAACACGTCCAGAGCTTATATTAGTTGATGGAAATAAATTTCATCCCTATAATTTCATCCCTCACGAATGTATTATAAAAGGCGACTCAAAAGTTCTTTCGATTGCAGCTGCATCTATTTTAGCGAAGAATTATCGAGACAGGTTAATGATCGAACTTCATGATGAACATCCGGAATATGGCTGGAATACAAACTTTGGATATGCTACAAAAAAACATCAGGAAGCATTGATAAAATTCGGTCCTACAAAATATCACAGACAATCATTTAGATTAAAGTACGACTGAAAAATTTAATTTAGAATCATTTTAAATAATATTCATCCAAAAAAAAAGAGAAGCACTATTGCTTCTCTTTTCGTTATCTTTTACAAGAAAATTATTTTTTTTTATTTTTTGACTGCTCCTGTATTTTTTGTTGATCCTGAGCTTTTTCCATCATTTCTCTCATTCTCTTCTGAAATTTACCTTCCGCCTTCGGCTTTTCTTTATTAGCCTGAATCTGCGCATGAATTTTCTTTTCATCCAAAATCACATATTTAATAACCAATATAATTAAGATGTTAATTGCATTCGATACAAAATAATACCAAGAAAGACCCGATGCAGATGTATTTAAGAAGAATAAAAATGTAACCGGGAAAATATACATTAATACTTTCATGTTTGGCATTCCTTCCTGCTGAGGCTGTTGCATATTTCCTGAAGTCATAATTGTATAAATCAAAATCACAACCGTACAAGCAATCGCAAAAACGCTTAAATGATCTCCCAAGAAAGGAATTTTAAATGGCAATTTAATCAAATCATCATAAGCCGTTAAATCTTTCGCAAACCAAAATCCTTTACCTCTTAAATCTATAAAGTTAGGGAAGAAACGGAACAAAGCATAGAAAATAGGAATCTGTACCAGCGCCGGCAAACATCCCGCCATCTGATTTACTCCAGCTTTTCGATAGATTTCCATGGTGGCCTGTTGTTTCTTCATGGCATCAGCATCCTTAAACTTTGCATTTGCTTCATCAATTTCCGGACGGATCACTCTCATCATGGCACTCAACTTATGCTGCTTATACATAATTGGTGATAAGATTAATTTAACTAAAATTGTCAGTAAGAAAATTGCCCAACCTGCAGTTAATCCCCAAGATGCAATGAAATTATAAATAGGAATAAAGAATCCTCTGTTCATCCATCCAATGAAAGACCAACCTAATGGTAAAATTTCGTCGAAGTTTTTATCATAAGATTTTAATAAAGGTAAATCCAACGGCATAAAATACCAAGTGAAATCCTGATTAAGTTCGCTTCCGGTCATTTGAACAAAACCTTCATAGTTTAGTTTCTTCAAATATTCGCCTTCTTCTACGTTTTCCTGATTTCCTTTACTTTGTGTAAATCCATTTTTAGCTTCGATTACAGAAGTAAAAAACTGTTGCTTTACACCGATCCAGTTCAACGTTTCTTTCTCTTCTTCCATTGTCGTTCTTCCATCATAATCATATTTTTTATAATTATCGAAAGCATACGAAAATTCTGAGTGAGACTGCTCCTGAGCTCTACCCTTTTCAAGATTTCTCACACTGTAATCCCAAATGAAATCTGCTTTATTATCAGAAGTAATTTTTGCAAGACCTTGTGTTCTTACTTTAAAATCTAAAGTATATTTTGGAAGTAATGTATAAATAAACTGAATAACCGCTCCGTTATAATTAGCCGTCATTGTTACAGCATTTCCATTAACAGTCGGAGCAAAAACTAAATCTTTAGTATTAATTACTTTCCCTGTTTTATCTTTGAACTGGAAACCGTAGTTTGAATTATTTTTAGTGATCAGATACAACGGAAGATCTGCATTATCTGTCTTGTGATCGTAAGCTTTGTATTCTGAAAGCTCAACTTTAGAAACCTGCCCTCCCAAACTTGCAAATTCTACCTTCAGCTCTTTGTTGGCAAGATTTGCCGTCTGAATTGCATTCGGAGTTACATTGGGGTTAATATTGCTCGCCGGAGTTTGTTTTACAGCATTTTTTGTCTGTTCAGTCTTTTGTTGCTGAGCTTTTACTTCTTCCTCTTTCTGCTGCTTATTTTGAAAATAAAACATGAAGCCGAAAAGAACCAAGCACAAAACCGAAAAACTAATCATTTGACTTTTATCGAGTCCTTTGTTCTGTTGCATTTTATTTTAATTAAAATTTTTACCTATTAAATAATATATAACAAATGTTATACATTTTGAGTCGACAAAAATACTGTTTTTTTATCAAAACTCTATCCTATAATATATTACTATATAATAAACTCAGGCTGAGTAGAATCAGTCTGAGTTTATATATGACGTTTGTAATTTTTAAATTACCTTATTTCTTTTCACAAGCTTTAATAAATGCTCTGAATAAAGGATGTGGTGTTGCCACTGTACTTTTATATTCCGGGTGATACTGTACCCCTACATAGAACGGGTGATCCGGCATTTCTAATGCTTCCACCAAACCAGTTTCAGGATTTGTACCTGTTGCTAAGAAGCCATTTTTTTCGAATTCACCAATATATTCACTGTTAAATTCATATCTGTGACGGTGTCTTTCAGAAATATGTTTGCTACCGTAGATCTCAGAAAGTTTTGAACCGTTTTTCACGGCACATTTCCAAGCCCCAAGACGCATGGTACCTCCTTTATCAACTACATTTTTCTGTTCTTCCATTAATGAAATTACAGGATGTTCGGTAGAAGTATCAAACTCCATTGAGTTTGCTTTAGAATAGCCTAAAACATTTCTGGCAAATTCTACCGTCATAATCTGCATTCCCAAACAAATTCCCAACATCGGAACTTTATTTTCTCTTGCATACTTTGCAGTAAGAATTTTTCCTTCAATTCCTCTGTCACCAAATCCCGGAGCAACCAGAATGCCATTTACCCCTTCCAAAGATTCTTTGATATTTTCACTTGTTAAATCTCCACTGTAAACCCATCTGATCTTCACTTCAGTTTCCAGATCTGCACCAGCATGTTTGAAAGCTTCTGCAATAGAAATATATGAATCCTGAAGAGAAACATATTTCCCAACCAAAGCAATTTCAACAGATTTTTTAGGATTCTGGAATTTCTTCAAGAAAGATTTCCAGTCTTTAAGATCTGCTTCTTTATCACTTTTAAGATCTAATTCTTTTAAAACTACATCATCAAAGTTTTGTTTTTGAAGATACATCGGAACTTCATAAATTGTTTCCAAATCTTTACATTCAATCACATTATCCAAAGAAACATTACAGAACTGAGCCAATTTTGCTCTCTGATCTTTCGGAATTTTATGTTCTGTTCTACAAACTAAAACATCAGCCATAATTCCGCTTTCCATCAATTGACGAACAGAATGCTGAGAAGGTTTTGTTTTTAATTCTCCACTGGAAGCCAAATACGGCAATAATGTCAAGTGAATTACCATAGAATTTTTCTCACCCAATTCCCACTTCAACTGACGAACAGTCTCGATGTAAGGTAAAGATTCAATATCTCCCACAGTTCCACCGATTTCAGTAATAATGATATCGTAATTCTGTTTAGATAAAATTTTAATTCTACGTTTAATTTCGTTGGTAATATGAGGAATTACCTGCACTGTTTTTCCAAGGAAATCTCCTTTTCTTTCTTTTTCAATTACAGTCTGGTAGATTTTTCCTGTTGTAACGTTGTTGTTTTGAGAAGTTGGAGCATCAAGATAACGCTCGTAGTGTCCTAAATCCAGATCCGTCTCCGCACCATCTTCGGTTACATAGCATTCTCCGTGTTCATAAGGGTTTAGCGTTCCTGGGTCGATGTTAATATAAGGATCTAACTTTTGGATCGTTACATTAAAGCCGCGTGATTTTAGTAGAAGTCCCAGAGAAGCAGAAACGATTCCTTTTCCCAAAGATGAAGTTACACCTCCTGTCACAAAGATGTACTTTGTATTCTTTTTACTCATTAGATTAGGTTTGTGCAAAGTTATGGGAAAAAGAAATACAAAGCAATTTTGTTTTATGTTTAAATCTAAATATTCTTTAGATTTAAATTTGAATAATCGAAATGATATTTAGATTTAAACATAAATTTCCTTTACATTTGATTACACCCAAAAGCCAATATACACAATGATTTCCGTATATAAACTCAAACCAAAATTTCAGCAACTTCTTACTCCTGTTCTTTTATTTTTACATAGAAATAAAATCACGGCGAATCAGATTACCATAAGTTCTGTTTTGCTTTCTGTAATAATCGGAATTATGTTTTGGAACGCAGATCATTCAAAATGGTTTTTCCTGAGCTTACCGATTGGATTATTAGTAAGAATGGCTTTAAATGCTTTGGATGGAATGATGGCAAGGAAATTCAACCAAACCAGCAAATTAGGTGAGGTATTGAATGAAGTCGGTGACATTATATCAGATGTAATTATCTTTTTTCCTTTGTTAAAATTTCAACCGGAAAGTTTATATCTGATAATTATTTTCATCGTTTTGAGCATTATTAATGAGTTTTCAGGTCTACTTGGAAAAATTGTCGGAAAAGATCGTCGCTACGATGGACCGATGGGAAAAAGTGACCGTGCTTTGATGTTAGGGCTTTATGGTTTAATTACTTTTTTCGGAATCAATATTTCAGAAATCTCCATCTATATTTTCGGCATCATTATCGCTCTGTTGGTCATCAGCACTTACATTAGACTTAAGAAATCATTGCATGAATAATGAAGAAAACAAATTTGCCGATGTTCCTTTACGGGTAAAAACATGGATTTACATCATTCTCGTTTTCGCAGTCGGAATTTCACATCAGTTTGCCATGAAAATTTTCGTTTCCTGGATTGCCTTTCAGAGTTTTTTTGAATTTTTAAGATTGTTTAAAATCAATTCCAACCGAAATATTCCATCAATTTTCATCGGAGTTTCACAATTCTTATTACTTAATTTTTTCAGTCTTGAAAATTATTTTCTGTGCAGTTTATCACTAATTTTAATTATTTTGATTTATTTTTCAGTATTAAAAACTTCTTTTCTACAGATTTCAAAAATAGGAATTGCATTAATCATCTGCCTTTTTGCTTTTCCGCATTTATATTTTATCCGAGAAAATTTTTCAGGAATTAATTCTATAATTTTTATTGTCGTTGTCACAGAATTGAACGATGTCTTTCAATATGTAATGGGAAAATTCTTTGGAAAACATAAAATCACGCCACAAATCAGCCCAAATAAAACATTGGAAGGATTTCTCGGCGGAGTTTTTTTAACAATCATTTTAAGTAATATTGTAGGATTTTTTTTATTGAAAACTAATATTTTAGTTAACTCTATATTGGGATTAACATTGGGAATTTCAGGATTTTTTGGAGATGTTTTTATATCTTATTTAAAACGAAAAGCCAACATCAAAGACACCGGAAAACTTTTGCCCGGACATGGTGGATTATTGGACAGAATGGATAGCTTGATCTTCAATGCTCCCCTATTTTTCTGGATTTTACCTTATCTTTTAAAGATTTAAAAAATGAATGAAAAATTCGAAAAAGCTCTATTATTTTCAGGAGGCGGAACAAGATTGATGATCTACCTCGGAATGTTTTCTGCCCTTGAAGAACTCGGAATGAAACCTGATGTTTTGATCGCTTCATGTGGCGGAGCTTTTGCAGCAACTGTAGTGAATGCTTTTCCGGATAATCTGTCAAGAAAACAATATTTACAGTCAGAAGAATATTATCAATTTGTTTCAAAAACTAAACTTACAAGACAAAAGAAGCTCAATAAAATCGGACTTTTCACTTTAAAGAAAACAATCAATAATAAAAATGCTCCTTTTATTGAAGATGTTTTTAACAGATATTTGGTAGAAATGAATCAGGATTTATCCGAAGATTTTCCAACCTTAAAAAATGTGAAATTCTCTCAGGGAATTCCCACAATAATTATCGGTTCAGAGATTCTTTTCGATACAACAGAAGTTAATCAAAAACGAAACGACAGGAAATTATATCAAAAAATAATTTTCACCGATCCTGAAACTGCAAAGAAAATTATTCCCGATCAAATTATTATTAATTCTGAAAATTTAAAAAATAGTGCCGTTGAAGATCTTCCCAAAATAGAAACCCAATTTTCGATGCTGGAAAGCACGAGAATTTCCATTTCAGATATGTTTTATGTAGAACCTGTTTTTATTCATGAAAAATATTTTGCTGGTGGAGCAGTTGATCTCGTTCCGATTGAACTGGCGAAACATCTTGCGAATGAAGTTATTATTGAGAAAAAACAACCTTATAGTAAAGCAGAAGAAGCTTTGGTTCGAGCCGTTTTAGGGTATAGCGGAAATGAAAGATTACAGGAAATTGAAAAACTGTCTCCCGATTTTCAGATTGATACCATTAACATAAAGCAAGATTTGAAAGGACATTATTTACAAAAAGGAATCAACTGGCGAAAATTTGAAATTGATTTCTCATTGCCGAAAAGTTATCCACAATTTAAAACAGACATGGAAAAACAATGGCAATATGGTTTTGATCAAACGATGAAGAGTATTCAAAAATAAAATTGGCATTTTGATTGTTAAAAATTATTTATATCAAAATTTAAACTACTACAAACTCATGAATGTGTTCATTGCAGGCGGAGCTTCAGGAATCGGTTATTCTTTGGCTCATCATTATCTTAAAAAAGACTTTCGGGTGGGAATTTGCGGACGTGATGTAAGCAAAATTCCAGAGAATAATTCACAAAATCTAAAAGTTTTTGAAGCAGACGTTTGCGATATGAATTCCGTTTTTTCTGCAGTGAAAAATTTTCTCTCAAACAATGAAAATTTAGATTTATTTATCAACTGTGCCGGAAGTTATGCCGAAGACGTTGCCGGAAATATTACGTATGAAGAAGCCGAAGAAATGTTACGAACCAATATTGTGGGAACGGTAAATTGTTTCGAAGCTGCAAGAACCGTCATGAAAGGTCAACAATCAGGAAAAATTGCTGTGATTGCCTCCGTTTCAGGGATTTTAGATTATGAAAATTCAAGTTTGTATACAAAAACGAAGCGGTCGGTTATTCAAATTGCGGATGCTTACCGACGAGCATTGCAACCGTTTGGAATTTCGGTAACAACCATTGCTCCGGGATATGTTGATACTTCAAAACTAAGACAATTGAACAACAACGATCTAAGTAAAAAACCATTTTTAACAGACTTAGAAACAGCAACAGAAATTATTGCCCAAGCAATTGAAGAAAGAAAAAAATTCATCATTTTCCCTTCAAAGATGAAATTCATGATGAAAGCATTGGCACTTCTTCCCTCTTCACTATTAAATATTATCATGTTTAAAAAAGCAAAATGGATGAAAAACAAATAAAAATCAGGCAGCAGGCGCTGGCGTTAGTTCTCTGTACAATTGTATTTTCATTGGTTTACAATGGTTCTGCTTCGTATGTTTCCAATTTAAAAAATGTTCCGTCATTTGTCTTTAGCATTGAAAAGGATATTCCATTTATACCATTATCCATCATTCCTTACATGACGAGCGGACTGTTTTTCTGTCTGGTATTTTTTTTCTGTAAAAACAAATACGAGCTTAGAGTTTTAACAAAGAGAATGCTATTCGTGATTATTGTTGCAGGCATTTCTTTTATTTTATTTCCATTAAAATTCTCACTTATAAAACCTGATGTCGGCCATTTTTTTCTTGATATTCCTTTTCAGTTGCTGGAGAAATTTGATACACCTTTTAATCAGGCTCCGTCGTTACATATTGCTTTCGCCTTTGTATTTTGGTCGGTATTCAGAAGCAAAAAGAAATGGAGAAAATTTTCAATGGTTTTATTAATTTTATTAGGAATTTCTACACTTACGACTTATCAGCACCATTTAATTGACGTTGTTACAGGATCAATTCTTGCCCACCTCAGTTTTATCGTTTTTCCTTACCGTAAAAATGATTTTCAATACAGAAATTTTCAGGTTGCCAATTATTACTTTTTATGTGGATGGATTTTTATTCTCTTTGCTTTATTACTAAGCGAATTTACACCAAATTTTAAAGTGAATTCGTTGTGGATAACTTTGTGGATAACTTTAATAACATTTACTGTTGGCTATCATTATCAAAAGAATAATATTTACTTTTTAAAAGATAAAAATGGAAATATTTCTGTACTAAAAAAGATAGTGTATGCTCCTTATTTATTAATGTATTGGTTCTTTTGGAAGTTGTTGAGAAAAAATAAAAATCCCATTCAAATTCTTCCAAATGTTTATATTTCATCAAAACCAGGTAAGAAAGATTTAATTCATTTTAATGTTAATAAAAATACTTTTATTTACGATTTATCAGCAGAAATGGAGGGAACAAAACCATTAAAAGAAAATGCAAAATACCGTTCTTTTCCATTCTTAGATATTGGAAGTTTTGACGTAAATGAAACACGAAAATTAGTAACAGAAATTATCGGTAATTATCATCATCTTCCGAAAGACGGAAAAATCATGATTCATTGTACAATGGGCTTCACAAGAAGTTCTGTAATCGGAATTCTGGTAGTGAAAAATGCTTTATCTTTATCGGTAGAAGAAGCAGTAACCAAAATAAAAATCCTTAATAAAAATGCCATTATACATTCTTATATCATGGATTTTTTGAAAAAAATTTAACTTTATGAACAACGGAATTTTTAAAAGTTTTGACAATAGTGAAATCTTTTATCGTGAATGGAATTTTCAGCCACAGCAGAAAAGTATGATCATGATTCATCGTGGTCATGAGCACTCTGAAAGATTGAATCATATAGCACAATCGCCACAATTTTCAAAGTATAATATATTTGCGTTTGACCTTCGTGGTCATGGTCATACAAAGACGGAAACTTCATCTGTTTTTATGGATTATGTGCGTGATCTGGATTCTTTTGCAAAGTTTTTACAATCAAAATATGAGGTTAAAATTTCGGATATTTTTGTTGTTGCCAATAGCATCGGAGGAGTTGTTGCATCTGCCTGGACACATGATTTTGCTCCACAAATTGCAGGAATGGCCTTATTGGCACCAGCTTTCAGAATTAATCTGATTGTTCCTCTGGCAAATGAAATGATTACTTTGGGAACCAAACTAAAAAAAGGGCTGATCATAAAAAGTTATGTAAAATCTAAAATGCTGACACATGACCCAGAACAGCAAAAAGCTTATGATACAGATCCGTTAATTACAAGATCAATCGATGCTGAATTGCTGATTGATCTGGCAAAAGCAGGAAAAAGATTGGTGGAGGATGCAAAAGCAATTGACACTCCTACTTTGATTTTAGCGGCAGAAAAAGATCATGTGGTTTTTAATAAAGATCAGAAAATTTTTCATGATAAATTAGATACCGATTTAAAACATTATGAAGTTCTTCCAAATTTCTTCCATGGAATTTTATTCGATAGCGGAAAAGAAATGGTGTATGATAAAATTGTAGATTTCGCAGAAAAATGTTTTGATACAAGTCAAAAACAACCTTCGCTTTCGCCAGATCAATTTTCAGTAAAAGAATATCAGGATTTGAAAAATAATGTTGGTAACAATTTAAACTTCAAGTTTCAGAAATTTTCATTAAACAATATTGGAAAGATCAGCGACGGGATGGCAATTGGGTTAAAATATGGTTTTGATTCGGGAGTTTCTCTGGATTACGTTTATCACAATCAACCCAGCGGAAAATTAGGTTTCGGAAAAATAATGGATAAGAATTATCTTGAAGCTATCGGTTGGAAGGGAATTCGTATTAGAAAGCAACATCTGATTCAACTTTTAGAACAAAATATTCAGCAATTAAAAAAGGAAGGACGAAAGATTAAAATTCTTGATATTGCAGGAGGAACGGGAAATTATTTATTTGACATTAAAGAAAAATATCCTGAAATTGAAATCGTTATCAATGAATTTGTACAGTCAAACATCGAAATCGGCGAAAAAGTAATTAAAGATAAAAATTACCAACATATTCGGTTTACTAATTTTGATTGTTTTGATCCCGTAACATATCAGAAACTTAATTTTGAACCGAATATCACCATCGTTTCAGGTATTTTTGAACTTTTTGGAGATAATGAAATGGCAAGCAAAGCGATTCAGGGAATTAATTCTGTTTCAGAGAAAAATTCATTTATTATTTACACGGGACAGCCTTGGCATCCGCAATTGAAAATGATCGCCTATGTTTTAAATAATCATCAAAACAAGGACTGGATTATGAGAAGACGTTCACAAAAAGAACTGGATAGAGTTTTTGCTTTCAACAATATTCAAAAAGAAAATATGCTGATTGATGACTTTGGAATTTTTACCGTTTCTTCGGGAAAAGTAAATTCGTAATTATTTCAACCTAAATTATAAAAATATAATATCAACCTCATTGATTTTATCTTTGAGGTTTTATTTTATACAAAAAAAGGTTCTCAACTCACATTGAAAACCTTTCTTCTTAAACCAAATTTATATGAAAATTAGAGTTTAGTCAACTCAAAATATAAGTTAACGTCAACGTCTTTAGCCACACCAGCACCTGTTGGATCATATTTGATATTATAATCTAAACGGTTTATTTTAAATGTTGTTTGAATACCCATCACTTCCTTTCCCTGTTGGTTTTTCGTAACACCACCGAAAGTTACCGGAACACTGATTTCTTTAGTAACATCTTTAATCGTAAGTTTTCCTTTTAAGATATACGTATTATTTTTTTCTTTTGTAATAGAACCTGTAACGAAAGTCATGGTAGGATATTTCTCAGCATCGAAAAAATCTGCACTTTTCAGATGCTTATCTCTCATTTCAACTCCTGTATTGATGGTATTTACATCAACATGAAAGCTTAAATCTGCATTATCAAGATTATTTCCTTTAGTGGCAGCCTTTCCGTCAAATTTATCGAATCTACCTTGTACAAAGCTAATTCCCATGTGTTTGATATTAAAATTAACAGAAGAATGCATCAAATCTACAGCCCAATCTACCTGTGCGAAACTGAAGATGCTTATTAATGTAAATGCGAAAGTTAAGAGTACTTTTTTCATTGTATATATTATTTATTTTATGTGACAAATGTATGCTGAATATCACAGCTTCTTATTGATCTATGTTAGTTTTTAATTTTAATTCAACAATTCTTAAATAAGCTTGCTGTGTAGAATCATCAAAATTAAAATAATTATTGAATTACCGTACAAAAAGAACGCAATCCAAGTAGTATTATTTGTATTATTAAAGAAGTATTCGAAAAGGTTTGCATTTAAGTAAGAAAATTCAAAAAAAATTTTGAACTTCGCAGTATGGCAAAATTAAAAACAGCATATTTCTGTCAGAATTGTGGAACACAATATCCACAATGGACGGGCCAATGCAAAAACTGCGGAGAATGGAATACTTTGGTAGAAGAAGTCGTAGAAAAAACCTCATCTAAAACACCACCTTTTTCAAAATCGAAGCAGCATGTTATCAATATCATTGAAGTGGAAACCAGCGAAGAGCCACGAATTAAAACACCTTCAGAAGAGCTTAACCGGGTTTTGGGAGGCGGGATTGTGTTAGGATCTGTCACATTAATCGGTGGAGAACCCGGAATTGGTAAATCTACCCTGCTTCTTCAGCTTGCCTTGAAAATGAAGAAAAAAATATTCTACGTTTCAGGGGAAGAAAGTGCTTCTCAGATCAAAATGAGAGCCGACAGATTAACTGATATTCAGAATCCTAACTGTTTTCTTTTTACGGAAACCAGTCTTGAAAAAATTCTTCATGAGGCTAAAAAATTAGAACCTGACTTCGTCATTATCGATTCCATTCAAACGTTACAGTCTCAATTGATTGAAAGTTCACCAGGAACCGTTTCACAAATTCGTGAATGTTCTAATGAGATTATTAAATATGCCAAAGAAAACAGCGTTCCCGTATTTTTAGTAGGACACATTACAAAAGACGGACAAATTGCCGGACCGAAAGTTTTGGAACATATGGTAGATGTCGTTTTGAATTTCGATGGTGACAGAAATCATCTCTTCAGGTTATTGAGAGCCAATAAAAACCGTTTCGGATCAACTTCAGAAATTGGAATTTACGAAATGGTTTCCCAAGGCTTAAAGGAAATTAAAAATCCATCAGAAATTTTAATTACGAAGAAATTTGAAGAACTTTCCGGAAATTCCGTAGCTGTGACTTTAGAAGGAAACCGACCGATGTTATTGGAAATTCAGGCGTTGGTAAGTACGGCAGTGTATGGAACTCCACAAAGAAGTTCGACTGGTTTTGATGCCAAAAGATTAAATATGCTTTTAGCAGTTCTGGAAAAAAGAGCAGGTTTTCAATTGGGCGCAAAAGATGTTTTCCTGAATATTACAGGAGGAATTAAAACCGATGATCCTGCGTTGGATCTGGCGGTTGTTGCATCTATTCTTTCGTCTAACGAAGATATTGCGATTTCTGAACATTATTGTTTTGCAGGTGAAATTGGTCTGAGTGGAGAAATCCGTCCGATTGCACAGGCAGAACAGAGAATTACCGAAGCAGAGAAATTGGGTTATGAAAAGATTTTTATCTCTAATTTAAACAAACTTCCAAAGAAAAAATACGGAATCAAAATCGAAGAAGTGAGCAAAATAGAAGATTTTCACGATAGACTTTTTTAAATCATGAAAACCAGTATTCTTGAATATTACAATAATCTCGCAAAAACCTACGACGAAAATCGTTTCGGGAATTCTTACGGGAAATATATCGACCAACAGGAAAGAAAATTTTTAACATCTTTCTTCAAAAACAAAAAATATTCAAAAGTTCTGGATTTGGGTTGCGGAACAGGGAGATTATTAAATTTTGCCACTCATGGAACTGATTTCAGTGAAGAAATGTTAAATATAGCCCAACAAAAGTATCCTGAAAAAATTGTAGCAAAAGGAGAAATTTCCGGAATACCTTTCCATGATAAATTTGACTGTATTTTTTGCTTTCATGTAATTATGCATCAAAACAAAGATGAAACAAAATCATTTTTAAATGAATGTTACCAAAAATTAAACAAAAACGGAACTTTAATTTTTGACTATCCAACGAAAAACAGGCGAAAAGTTGTTTCTCCACAGGAAGATTGGCATGCGAATAACAGCTTTACCATTTCGGAAATTTCGCAACTTTCAGGAAATAAGTTTCAACTAAAAAACAGTACAGGAGTTTTATTATTTCCAATTCACAGATTACCTAAAAGTCTGAGAAGATATTTTCTGCCATTAGATATTCTTTTGTGTAAAACTTTCCTGAAAAACTGGGCATCTTACCAAATTGCCGTTTTAGAAAAAATATGAAACGGTTGCTTAAAAAATATTTACCTCATCATTGGAAACTGCAGTTGAAGCTTTTGCGGCGGTATTTTGCTGAACAAAAAACACAATATTCTTATCCCAAAAATTACAGTCCAGAAAATATTGGTGAATATCAATTTGAGCTTAAGCAAGTCATTAAAAAAGGAGAATTTCATGAAAATAAAGTTCATAATTTAAGAATTGTCGGAAGTAAAATCAATACTTTGATTATTCAACCCAACGAAGTTTTTTCTTTTTGGAAATCAGTTGGAAAACCAAATGAGAAAAATGGTTTTAAAGAAGGTCGAAATTTAATTAAAACTCATATTTCGAGTGATTTTGGCGGCGGAATTTGTCAGTTTTCTTCAATTTTATATTTTCTGGCATTACAATCCGGATTAAAAATTATTGAACGATTTCCACATTCGATTGACGTTTACAAAGAATATGAACGTTTTACACCTTTAGGTTCAGATTGTACTGTGGTATATGGTTACAAAGATTTACAGTTTCAAAATCCGTTCCCATTTTCCCGTTCAATTAATCTGTACAGTTCACGATGAAGAACTTTCTTTGAGTATTATTTCTCCGAACAAAGTTATTTTAAATAAAATAAAATTCAACTATTCTGAAGCAGAAAAAGGAGTTTGGGTAGAAACAATAAGGAATGATAAAACTTTGTTTAAAAATTTTTATATTCGTTTATGAATTATTTGGCTCATTCTTTTCTGACTTTTACCGACGGACAAATTGTTGGTCAGTTTCTGGAAGACTTTATTAAAAACAGAGATCGTTTTTCTTTTCCAAAAAAGATTCAGGACGGTATTACGCTGCACAGAGCCATTGATACTTTTACCGATTCTCATCCTGCGATTCATGAAGCTAAAAAAGTTTTTGCGCCTTTGGTGAGATTGTACGCTGGAGCTTTTGTAGACGTTTCGATGGATTATTTTGTAGCAAACGACTTATCTTTAAATTCATTGCAGGGCTGGAAAGATCATTCATTAAAAGTATACCGTGTTTTACATGAAAATTACGAATTCCTGCCTGAAAATTTCAGAAGAATGTTTGAAAAAATGGAGCAGGATAATTGGCTGTACAATTACCGTTATGATCAGAATATTAAATTCAGTATGAGAAATGTTTTAAATAAAGCAAAATATTTGGAAAAAGATATTCCCGTTTTTGAAGCTTTTTTAAACAATAAAGAAACTCTTCAGCAATGTTATGATGATTTTTTTCCTGATTTATGGGAACACGCCAAAGGAGTTAATGCACTATTGCAATTGGAAAATTAAATTTAAAACTGTCCAACAACTCCAATTCCTAAAGGTCCGGCATTAACATTCCATGTGATTTTGCCTTTAAGTTTCTGATCCAGGTTGTACTTTTTATCTTCTTCGTATTTTTCTTTCCTTTTTAGAAATTTATCAATTCCTTCTACAACAGCAACGCTCATAATAGCACTTAAAGTAATATCTGAAAACCAATGCGCTCCATCAATTACCCGTGACAAAGGAACAATAGAACCAACAGCTAAAATTCCTCCTTTTATCCATGGATTTTTGAATTGCTTAGACAAAGCATAGCTGGTCGTGATAGAAAGTACGGTATGCCCGGACGGAAAACTTCTATATCCTGCATCTCCTGAAAATGGTTTAAAAAAATGTTTCCCCAATCCTGTTCCCGGTCTTGATCTACCCGTTGCTGATTTGGAAATCTGCTGAACAGCTCCCGTAACGCTCGCTGCCGTAATCATCAAAACTCCTGTTCTTCTTAATTTTTCATTATTGGTTAAAAGACCGGTAACATAAACAGCACCCGTAATCCCATAATTAATTTGTGGACTTCCAAAATACCACCCGAATTTCTTAAAAACATTAGGAACATTTTCTCTATTTCTAATAAAAGTTCTACTAATATCTTCATCGGCAAGATATATAATACCGACAGTAACAACAGTAGCACCCAGCCTTACATAATCTTTTTTCTCCCAAGAAAAAGGTCTGGTGTAGGCGTTTGCAAAGCCACCCGCCATTGCAACTACATCATATTTTAAATGTCTCCAGATGCCTTCTTTCCTTGTTTTACTTTTCAAAGAATCTTTAGAAACTGATTGATCAAAATCAGAGATTATTATTGGATCCTGTCTTACTGTAAGACTATCAACATTGACGTTCACACTATCCTGCTGAGCCCATGTCATTATGGAAAATAATATACCGAATACAGTAATTGCCGTCTTCATATTCATACCTAAAAAAACAAGGTGCAAAAGTACCGAATTAATACTGCTTTAGATAAGCTTAAAAGTTTTTAAATAAATAACAATTATTAATGAATTCGATTATAAAATAAAAAAACACCTACTATGTAAGTGTTCTTTTACTTGTGTTAATAGAATATTTGCCTGAATAAAAATGTTTGATTATATAATTTAGATTCCACTATTGGTATTTAATCTCCGATTTTAAAGACTAATTGTGGAAGTCACAGAAAATTTGATCCTGCATAATTTCCTGATTTTTTCTCAATTGTATTGCCGGTAAGTAGTTAAGCTATAACTTACCTTTCTACACCATGAGAAGCCGCACTATGAATTCGGAATTCAAAAGACAGTTGATAAAATAAGATCTTATGGTTTATCTTTCGTTTCGTCTATATGAAAAGTAGAAAAAGAAATAAGTGTACATACCCCTACTTGAGCGAAATTTACTCGTTCAAATAATAAGGATAAAAATAAAGGATAGTTGTTTTTGATGTTCATGATAATATTTTTTAAAATGTTTTGCGTTAATAAATATAGTCTCATAGTAAGACAGGTCATTTCAGACCAATAATAAACCGGCAAATTATCATGAATGTTCAAATATAAATACAATAAATAATATAACCAAAAATTTTCAATCAAAAAGATGTAAAATCAATAAATAAAAAACTAAAAACAAGATTTTAGTTAATTTAATAAATAGAAATAAGTTAAAATAAAATTAATACTGCTGAAATAAATAACGATTAGGATATATCAGTTTTTCGCTTTTTCGCTCTCCATTTACAATCACATGTACGATATTAATTTGATCGTCAAAGAGATTATATAAAAAACTTACAGCAGCTTCTATTTTCTTAGGATTATCAACTTTTTCAGATTCTAAATACACATTTACAGATTCGTGATCTTCTTCGTAACCAACAAAATTTACGTTGAGAAATTTATTATTCGTTTTTAATTTAAAATATTCAGAAGAGTAATTTTTAATAGCTTCATTGAGCTGAGTTTTAAATTTCGGATCATTAAAATGGAGCGATTTTCCGTATTTATTATTCAAACCGTTTTCGAGATCGTCAAGAAAGAAACGTCCTGTGATCTCAAAAGTTTTTGATTTCTGATTATAATTAATTTCTACAGAACCTACGTGATAAGGGTGTTTTGACTCTGAAAAAGAAAACAGGAAAAACAACGGAAAAAGTAAAATCCACAAAATCTTCATAAATCCGGGCATTTAAAATTTGTTCCGAAATTAATCATTATTTTCGTAAGCTTTTATATTTTCATTATGATGCAGGATTTTTTATTCTATCTAAACCTTGGCTGGGAACATATTATTTCATTAGACGCGCTAGACCATCAGCTTTTTGTTTTGGCTTTAATTGCAGCGTATTCTTTTAATGATCTAAAGAAAATTTTAATTCTCGTCACCGCTTTTACTATCGGGCATTCGCTTACGTTGGCTTTAAGCATTTTTGATATTGTAAGAATCAATTCTGCGTGGGTTGAATTTCTGATTCCGCTAACGATTGTTTTAACGGCATTCGGAAATATTATCATGAAAAATAAAAAGCAGTCGCAGAACAAAACTAATTATTATTTAGCCCTAATTTTCGGATTGATTCACGGAATGGGTTTTGCCAACACCGCCAGAGTCATGATTGCAAAAAGCCAGAGCATTGCAGTACCGCTTTTAGGATTTAATATTGGTTTGGAATTAGGACAGATTGCCATTGTATTCGGGATTTTAATTTTCTTATTTATTTTGCTTAAAATCTTTAAAGTTAATCAGAAAGACTGGATTCTTTTTGTCTCTTCGGGAGTCTTTGCTTTAGCATTAAAAATGACATTGGAAAGAATTCCGTTTTAAGGCTGAAACATTTCCAACTATTCAACTACTTATTATTATATTTGAAAATTCTTAAAACAATTTCGGTTATGAAGCTAAAAGTTGCCATACTTTCACTTTCTGTATTTGCCTATACAGGTTTCACCGCACAAAATATTCAAAACAATCCGGGAAGCAACCACGGAAATAGATTTGAACAATTAGGAACCATTCTTCCTACACCCAATATTTACAGAACTGCATCAGGTGCGCCTGGTCATGGCTATTGGCAAAATAGAGCCGATTATGATATCAATGCTTATCTTGATGAAGATAAAAGAAATTTAAAAGGTTCGGAAACGATTACCTACTACAATAATTCTCCCGATGAATTGGATTATATCTGGCTTCAGTTGGATGAAAATCAGGTTTCAAATGTGAAAAAGGCAGATTTCCCTTCCTCTTCGACTCTACCAAAAGCTTCGACAGATCAGCAGTTAAAAGTATCTGATATTCCGGCAACAGATAACGGTTATGGAGTAAATCTTGAAAAAGTGACAGACGCTTCAGGAAATCCTTTAAAATACACGGTAAACAAAACCATGATGCGTATTGATTTGCCTAAAGTTCTTAAAAAAGGCGAAAAACTTATTTTTAAAATTGATTGGAATTATAATATTTCCAACAGAATAAAAATGGGCGGTCGTGGTGGCTACGAAAACTTTGCCGAAGACGGAAATGATCTTTACACGATGACTCAATGGTATCCGAGAATGTGTGTGTACAGCGATTTTCACGGATGGCAGAATCATCAGTTTACGGGAAGAGGAGAATTTGCTTTGGTTTTCGGAAATTTTAAAGTTTTAATGAACGTTCCTGCAGATCACGTTGTCGGCGGAACCGGAGAATGTAAAAACTACGATCAGGTTTTAACATCGGATCAATTATCAAGATACAATAAGTCTAAAACTTCAACCGAACCTGTAGAAATTGTGACATTGGATGAAGCTAAAAAAGCAGAAAAAAATCATTCAAAACAAAGAAAAACATGGTCTTTCGAGGCAAATGACGTAAGAGATTTCGCATGGACTTCCTCAAGAAAATTTGTCTGGGACGGAATGGGTGTCACGATTCCGGAAAACAACAATAAAGTAATGGCGATGAGTTTCTATCCAAAAGAAGCTTACGGTTTATACAGAAAATATTCAACAAAAGCGGTGGTGCATACCATCAAAACCTATTCGGAATTTACAATTCCTTATCCATATCCCGTGGCACAATCTGTAGAAGCGGCAAACGGCATGGAATATCCAATGATCTGTTTCAATTACGGAAGAACAGAAAAAGACGGAACGTATTCTGAAGGGATTAAAAATGGAATGTTGGGCGTAGTGATACATGAGGTTGGTCACAACTTTTTCCCGATGATTATTAATTCCGATGAAAGACAATGGAGCTGGATGGATGAAGGTTTAAATACTTTTGTGGAATATCTTACTGAAGAAAAATGGGATAACAAATTTCCGTCAAAAAGAGGTCCGGCATGGACGATTGTGGATTATATGAAACTGCCGAAAGATCAGCTGGAACCGATTATGACAAACTCTGAAAACATCATACAGTTTGGTCCGAATGCGTATTCAAAACCGGCAACAGGATTGAATATTCTTCGTGAAACGATCATGGGAAGAGAACTTTTCGACAAAGCTTTTAAAACATATGCCAAAAGATGGGCTTTCAAACATCCTGAACCCGCAGATTTTTTCAGAACAATGGAAGATGCGAGCGGTGAAGATTTGGATTGGTTCTGGAGAGGTTGGTTTTACGGAACAGATCCTGTAGATATTGCCATCGATAAAGTAACGGTCGCAACTCCTGATCTGAATACAGTACCAAGAGAAGCAAAAGAAAACAAATATAAAGTAGACAAACCTGCTGTGAATGAGTTTGAAGATATTTCAAAAATCAGAAACAGAGAAGACAAGAACATCACTTTCTACGTAGACAAGGATAAGGAAGCTCAGGATTTCTATTACAGATACGACAGAGGTCAGGAAAAAGTGGATAATAACAAAGAATACACTTCTAAGTTTGACGGAACAGAACCTTTAACGCAAAAAGAAAAAGACAAGTTTAAAAATCTTACAGCGTATCAGGTTGATTTTGTAAACAAAGGAGGTTTGGTAATGCCAATTATCCTTGAATTTACTTTTGAAGATGGGACAAAATTAAAAGATAAATCATCTGCACAGATTTGGAGACTGAACGAGCAGAAAGCTTCTAAAACGTATTACTTTGATAAAAAAGTAAAGTCAATTCAATTAGATCCAATGAGAGAAACTGCCGATATTGATACTTCAAACAACTTCTGGAGCAACGAAGGCGGAATTTCACAGGTCTCAAAATTCGATTTATTCAAACAAAAAGAAGGCGGAAATGTGAGAGGAGGTTCCAACGGAAAAGTAAATCCGATGCAGGCCGCTGGAAAAAAATAACAGAAAAGTAATGTAACTTTTACATAAAGGGCACTACTTATTATTAAAAAATCATGAGAATAATTCTGATCCTTTTAGTAATGAGCAGTGCCCAATTTTTTGCTCAGAAAACGCTTACTCCAAGCAATACGAAACTTGAATCCAAATTCATTAAAGATGAAATCTCCAACGCCATTTGGTATGCTCAACAGGGTGATCAAAAAATGGAGATCGGAAAGATTACCAATGAGGTGAAAAAAGTAGACAAGACAACACTTCTTATCAAAACAACGGTAAAAATGAATCAGGCACCTGATAAACCTTGGGTAGATTCTACGTTGGTAAAGATTTCAAATTTTCAGCCTATCTATCATTCGTCTTACAATATGATGAGAGATATGACTTTAAAGTTTAAAAAAAATAAAGCGACAGGATATTATCTGGACAAAAAAACTCAGAAGAAAGACCAAATTGATGAAAAAATTTCTACTGAATATTTTGACAGCAATTCTTATCCCGGAGTAATACGATTTTTACCTTTAAAAGAACACTACTCCACCGAAATGCCGATCTTCGATTATAATCCGGCAGCAAAAAAAGGAGTCGTAAAAGCATACATTGAAGACGTAAACAAAGGTGAATTGAATGGTAAAAAAGTCTGGATCGTAAAAACGACAGATGATATCCAAGATAGAAAAACAATTGTTACTTATTATATTGATGTTGAAACAAGAGAGGTTTTGAAACAGGAAATAGATGCCAACGGAAGGAAAATGGTAATGGAAAGCGTGAAATAAAAATCAAATTATAAAAAAAGTATTCAGATTCTGGATACTTTTTTTATAGATTTGCGCCTGATAAAAACTTTTAAACTTCATGAAAAAACTTAGTTTATTCCTACTGTTCATACTTTCATCACAAAACTTTTTTGCACAATCTCTACAATTTTATACCGGAAAAAGAGACTTTATTCCTATCGAAATTTTAATGGAAGACGGAAGTACAAAAAAAGGATTTGCACAGGATTTTATGCTTCCTGATGTTGCGACTTTCACCATTATGGGGAAAGGTCCTAAATATGCCAATTTAGATAGAAAAGAAGTAAAATTTAAATCCTCAAAAAGCGATACTCAGGTACAATTGATTCCTGTTTCAGATATTAAAAGTTTGCTTTATACTAATGAAGAAACACAGGAACAATTTCAACTGGACAAACGTCTGGTAAAAGAAATCAACAAAGATCAGGAACTGGAAACCGAAGGAAAAGTGCTGATGCTTCCTTTAATGGAAAAAGGTCCAATTAATCTTTACGGATACAGAAGTATGATGTGTAAAGCAGATTTTGGTGATAATTTCTCGGCAGGTTCTAACGGAAATGAAAATGACTGCCAGTTGACTTATGTCATGATTTATCTAAGCAAACCGGACGACAATGTTGCCATTGCACCGGTAGATTATCCTTCATTGAGCCCTTTGGATTTGTTTAATCTGAAAACACTATACAAAAAGTTCTACACCGCCTATGAAATGGTAGGAGCAGATTGCCCTGAATTCCTGAAAAAAGTAGATGAAGCAAGACAAAACGATTATTTTTCCAATAAGACTTTTAAGGAAAAGAAAAGAGCAACCGATGATGAAAGAAAGGCTGAATTGAAAGGAAAAAGAGGCGCTACAGCCTCCAAGATCAATATGAAATACAAGTCAGCAGTATACACTGATATTTATAAAAAGCTGATTGACGATTACAAAGATTCTTGTCACAAATAAAAATACAGTCACTCAAAAAACGAGTGACTTTTTTTCTGCCAAAATTTCCACTCCCTAAAAATAAATTCTGCCATTTCAACCAAGTAAAACCGATGGCACACATTTAGCCAATTACAACACAGAATAATTAAAAAATTAAATATATTATGTCAGTAAACTTTAAACCATTAGCAGACAGAGTTCTGATTGAACCAATCGCTGCCGAAACTAAAACAGCTTCAGGTATTATTATTCCGGACACGGCAAAAGAAAAACCACAAGAAGGTACAGTAGTAGCAGTAGGTCCTGGTAAAAAAGACGAGCCAACAACGGTACAGGTAGGTGACAAAGTTCTTTACGGGAAATATTCAGGCTCTGAATTGAAATTGGAAGGAAAGGATTATTTAATTGTAAAAGAAGGTGATTTATTGGGTATTATCGGATAGAATTCCAGATACAGACACCAGATTTCAGACTATTCAAAAAAATCAAATTAAAAACAATGTTAATGTCTAACTTCTGACATCTAACATCTAATATCTAATCAAAATGGCAAAAGAAATAAAATTCGATATCGAGTCAAGAGACGCTTTAAAAAGAGGGGTTGATGCATTGGCTAATGCAGTAAAAGTAACGTTAGGACCAAAAGGGAGAAACGTAGTAATTGAAAAATCTTTCGGTGCACCTCACGTAACTAAGGACGGTGTTTCTGTTGCAAAAGAAATCGAACTTGAAGACAGAGTAGAAAATATGGGAGCGCAAATGGTAAAAGAAGTTGCTTCCAAAACTAATGATATTGCAGGAGACGGTACGACTACCGCTACTGTTTTGGCACAGGCTATCGTAAGAGAAGGTCTTAAAAACGTAGCTGCTGGTGCAAACCCAATGGATTTGAAAAGAGGAATCGACAAAGCGGTAACTGCTGTAGTTGAAAACCTAAAATCTCAATCTAAAACTGTTGGTGATTCTACAGAAATGGTGAAGCAGGTAGCTTCAGTTTCTGCTAACAACGACGAAACGATCGGATCTTTGATCGCTGAAGCTTTCGGAAAAGTGGGTAAAGAAGGTGTAATCACAGTGGAAGAAGCTAAAGGTATCGATACAACCGTTGATGTTGTAGAAGGTATGCAGTTCGACAGAGGTTACCAGTCTCCATATTTCGTGACGAATCCTGAGAAAATGGTTGCTGAGGTAGAAAATCCTTACATCCTTTTAGTAGAGAAGAAAATTTCTTCTATGAAAGAATTGCTTCCTGTTCTTGAACCAATTGCTCAAGGTGGAAAATCTTTATTAATCATTTCTGAAGAAGTTGAGGGTGAAGCTTTGGCAACTTTAGTGGTAAATAAATTAAGAGGTTCTCTTAAAATTGCTGCTGTAAAAGCTCCGGGATTCGGAGACAGAAGAAAAGCAATGTTGGAAGACATCGCAATCCTTACAGGGGGTACTGTTATTTCTGAAGAACAAGGTTTCACAATGGAAAACATTACTATCGATATGTTAGGAACTGCTGAGAAAGTAACTATCGATAAAGATAACACGACAATCGTAAACGGTGGTGGTGAAGAAAGCAAAATCAAAGGAAGAGTAGCTCAGATCAAAGCTCAGATGGAAACATCTACTTCTGATTACGATAAAGAAAAATTGCAGGAGAGATTGGCTAAATTAGCCGGTGGTGTTGCCGTTCTTTACGTTGGTGCTGCTTCTGAAGTTGAAATGAAAGAGAAAAAAGACAGAGTAGATGATGCACTTCACGCGACAAGAGCAGCAGTTGAAGAAGGTATCGTTGCAGGTGGTGGTGTTGCTTTGGTAAGAGCGATCGCTGCATTAGAAAATCTTACAGGAATCAATTCTGACGAAACTACAGGGATCAAGATTGTAAAAAGAGCAATCGAAGAGCCATTGAGACAAATCGTTGCCAACGCAGGTGGTGAAGGTTCTGTAATCGTTGCTAAAGTAGCAGAAGGTACAGGTGACTTCGGATACAACGCTAAAACTGACGAGTATGTAAACATGCTTGAAGCAGGAATCATCGACCCTACGAAAGTAACAAGAGTTGCCCTTGAAAATGCAGCTTCTGTTTCTGGAATGCTTCTTACAACTGAATGTGTTATCACTGAAGTGAAGAGCGCAGAACCAGCTATGCCAATGGGTGGTGGAATGCCAGGAATGATGTAACGGTCAGCGACCGAGGCAATATAAATTAAACCGTTCAGATTTTTTCTGAGCGGTTTTTACTTTTAATATTAAAAATACATTTGTTATGAAAAAAGTAAATCATTATTTTTAATTTTAGTATAAATCTAAACTGCTCCACAAAATTTCTAAAAGAAACAAAGCTTAAAATAGTTATAATTCTCAAAAAATGTCAAAAAAAATAAATTCTTTATTCATTCCTATTAGAGTAAATTTTAGAAAGCATGGGTCAGAAATAGCCGAAGATATTTTTTACCGATTTCATCCAGCAATATTAAATATTGGCTCGGAAATTTGTGTATTTTGTAAAGCGAAAAAGAATTTAACAAAAGAGCATGTTCTTCCAAAATGGTTATTTCAAAATAAAACAAATATTGGATTCGAAATAAAAACCAATAAGCAAACCATTTCTTATTTAAAAAGCGTTGTCCCAGCATGTAATAATTGCAATAATTCAATTTTAGCAGAAATTGAAAAAAAAATAATACTTATTTTAGAAAATCTTGAAAAAAATAAATATTACGACAATAATGATTTAGAAAATATTATCCGGTGGCTTGAGATTTTGGAATATAAACTTCAAGTGTTTTCTAATAGGTTAAAATACATAAAATACGCTAATGAACCTTTCTCAGATTTTGGAACACTTCCTGTTTCTTGGATGAATCATTTCTGGGAGATGAACCCTTTTAAAGCATTGAGTAATCTCAAGTTTATTCAGCGAAATATTTCTATAAAAAATAAATCATCAAATTTAAACTCTTTAATAATTTTTAAAACGAAGAAACCACATTTTGAATTTTTCCATCAAACGTCTGAATATATTTTTATTAGTTTTCCAATGTATAACAACGCTATATTTTATTTTTTTAGAAAAAAATTTAATAATACCAAAGACTCTCACTCTGAAGCAATTGAAATTATGAAAAAGATATTAGACTAATAACTAGATTTCGCAGATTTAAAATCCGTGACTTAACAGCTACAAAAGTCTTTTTCTAAATGTCATAAACAAAAATAACACGAAAAGCATTTCGATAAGACCTTTAATCATTTCAACTTGACTTCCAACTTCTTTGTTGAAGATATCAAGAGCTTTGTGAAGGTAATCAAGCATTACGTTGAAGATCTCAAGTATTTTGTTAAGGCGTTCAAGCGTTTTGAGGAGGCAATAAAGTGTTCCGAAGAGACGTTCAACCAGTCCGAAGAGGCAATCAAGTACAAAATATTACATTTCAGTACTTTACAAACTTTTCAAAACCCAGGAGATAGCTCAAATTTCCAATTTGTAACTTTTTAACTATCTTTAGAAATCAATTAAACCAAACCTCAGCACCATTGAAAAAATCATTCCTTCTTTCATTTTTCAGCTTATTCTTCGCAAATGCACAAACCCTGAATTTTAAACATCTTGCGGATATGTCTATTCGCAGAGGCGCTATAAACAGTGTCATTGTAGATGATAATATCTATGTGAGCAATGGCTATAAAGACACTGATGGCAATGCCACTTTTATTGAGAAATACAATATTAAAGATAACCGCTGGAGTATCATCAACTCTAAGTTGCTTCCTAGAAAATTCGCTAATTCGGAGACTTACAATAATAAAATTTATATCTTTAACGGTTGGGGAAACAGCCATCTTGAAATTCTGGACCTTGAAACTAATAAAATAACCAAGGGAGCTGTTAATCGTGCCTACACAGGAAATGCAGGTTCTGCCATCCACGACGGAAAAATATATGTATTCGGCGGCAGCGGACTAAACAATGCGGCAACAACTGTATTTTCCAACAGATTCCAATACTATGACATTGCTTCAGATACCTGGCATCCATTACCCGATATGCCAACCGCCAGAGAAGCAAAGGGTAAAATTGTGAAAGATAAGCTTTATGTGATTGGTGGTTTTAACGGTACATCATCCCGTCTGGTCAATGTTTTCGATCTCAACAAAAATCTTTGGACTGAGCAATACAAGATGCCAGTTGCGATATCCGGACATTCATTAGCGGTATGCGGTCATAAGATCTTTATTGCAGGCGGTTATAATAATCAAACTTTTTTAGCCTATTTCGATACAGAAACCAATAAACTGCATCAGTTATCATCCAATATGATTCCCAGAAGACACGCCGCTGCGGAAGTATATAATGATAAATTATACATTATTGGCGGAAGTACAACATCTTCAACCAAATCAGCCATTAAAAGCATTCAGGTTGCGGATATTAGTGAAGGAACGCTTTCTGCTGAAAAAAAACAATGAAGATGTGTTTAGATCAAAGGTGTAAATCCCACTACGCAAAGCGTCCTCAATTTGAGGTACGTTCCTGATGATGCGAGCATCTTGCTCTTACCCTCCAACATAAACTGCACATTACAGAAAATCATATCTATGACCAAACTCCAAATTCTAACAACTATCTTTTCAGTTCTCTTCCTAACCAACTGCAAAAACGCAGAAATCATGAAATACAAAGTCGGTCAGGAGTGGAAGTACAAAACCCGCAAAGGAGAAGAAAACTCCACCCTGAAAATTTTAAAAATAGAAGAATATCCAAAAACGGGAAAAATTATTCATATTTCAATTAGCGGATTGAAAGTTGTAAGTCCCGATTCCAAAGACGGTTTTGCAAATGAATTGACACACATTCCAATTACTGAGGAAGCTTTGGATGAAAGTGTTACTGAATTAAAAAACGAAAAAATCAAACTTCCAAATAAAATTGAAGGCTACGATTATTGGAAAAAAGAATTTGATGAGGGAACCGCCGGAGTATTTTCAATCTCAGTCGTCGAAATTGTGGAATCCATGGAAGAAGCAATCCTCACCGGAAATGGCGTAGTAAAATAAATACTCGATATTATAAAAATCAAACTAATAGTAATACTTTTGCCAATCCTAAAAATAAAAAATGTCTGCATTTCCAGTAATAGCTTCCATCGTATCAGAAACCGCATTAGCTGAATTTATAAAAGAAAGATACTCGTTAGAAGAAAATATTGATTGTAAATTGTTCAGAACAGGCGTTAATCACACCTATTTTATTTCTGATAGTCATACAAAATTTGTTGCCCGTATTTACTGTCACAACTGGAGAACGAAGTCTGAAATTCAGGAAGAATTAGAACTTTTACTCTTACTAAAAGATAATGACCTTACGGTATCATATCCCATTCCCGATAAAGAAGAAAACTTTATCCAGGAAATCAATGCTCCGGAAGGGGTGCGGTATGTAGTACTTTTCACATTTGCTGAAGGAAAAAAAGTTCGGTTCATGAGTAATGAATCCTGTTTTGCCGTTGGTTCTTTGATGGCAAAAATTCATACCATAACAGCAGGTAAAAAAATCAACAGAACAGATTATAATTCCGAAGTTCTTATACACCAGGCTTATCATCACATGATCTCTTTTTTTTCTGAAGATTTGGATGAAATGAAATACATCAGGAAAATTGGAAATCAAATATCAAAAAGTTTCGAAGAAGCAAACTGGGCAGAACATCAGAAAGGTATCGTTCATCTGGACATTTGGTACGATAACCTGAGTGTAAATAATGAAGATAAAATTATAATCTTCGACTTTGATAATTGTGGAAATGGAGAACTTATTTTAGATGTCGCTTATTTTTGCAAACAATTATTTTTTATCGAATCAGATAAAGAAGAATATGAACGTAAAGTGCAAAGCTTTTTAAATGGCTACCAACAAATAAAAAGTTTATCTGAGAAAGAAATTCAATTAATTCCCGAGGCAGGAGCATCTATCTTTATATTTTATCTTGGGGTACAGGCACAAAGATTTGATTGGTCTAATATATTTTTCACAGAAAATTATCTTAAAATGTTTGTGGGAAGAATAAAAGATTGGATGGATTATTATGAATCAAAAAAGTAATTTTGCTAATATCTAATTCCTACGTCGGCTCCGGCATTTTGCTTTTGTTTTTTTATTTCAAATTAAAAAAGAAATCGAAAAAAATAAGATAACTATGGATAAAAACGAAAAAGAACGCCGAAAACAACTCCAAAATGAATGGAGACAAAAACAGCAGGAAGAATTTGAGAAAAGTCTGCCAATGGAAAGAGAAATTTTCGAAAAATTATTCGACTTTCTTGATTTGCAATTGGAAGAAAATGGCTGCGACAACACCAATAAATTAACCACAGAATTTTTAGAAAACAATAACATCATAAATATTGAAAATGTTGTAAGTTGGTTAGTAGAAAACGGTGGATATTGCGACTGTGAAATTTTGGCTAATGTAGAAGATAAATTTGAAAACTAAATAATGTCATTTATTTTTTCGTAGTTTAGTTATACCAATACCTAATGAACTGTTATTTTTCATTAGGCACAAAATAGACCCATGAAAAACATTCAGCAGGAAGATATACACATCATCAGCCGTCACAGCAATCTCACAGAAAATAAAATCGAAAATAGATAAAGACGGAAACAGTTTGTTAGTCGGACTTTATAATGAACAATTGAAATGCATAAAATAAATTCTTTGAAAAATTTCATCTCCAAACTTACCGTATTTCTTGTTTTAGGAATACTCGCCATTATTATCGGAATAATTTTTTCGAGCGTTGCCTTCAACAGTGTTTCTGCGCAGGATGGTCTGGCAGGAATTTATATATTATTCGGATTAATTCCTGTTCTAATCATCATTATTTTAGACCGAATATTCGTCTGGAAATTCGGAGCTCAAAAAGTCAATAAAGTTCAACTTTACATTATAGGTATATTAGTTTTACTTTTTACCTTGAATTGGATCAGGTTACAGATTCAGTAATTTTAAAAAAACTTCTAAAATAAGCTATTTGTTAAGTATGCTACTAAGATTGTAACGGAAAGCGGGAATAGCTTTAAATAAAAAACAAAATCCGCCCGGAAAATTTTTCTGAATGCATTTTTTTTTACGATTTTTATTTAAATATCTAATTATGTCAAAGCTTTTACTGCTATTTTCTTTGTTTCTGTCCGTTCATATTTTTGCGTGTAAATGTGAAACTTTAAATCTTGAAAAGTCATTTGAAAATGCAGATATTGTTTTTATCGGCAACATTCATTCTGTGAAACAAACACCTTCAGGATTTAAAACATTGCAGAATTTTGTAAGCGGTGTAAAGATTGAAAAAGTTTTTAAATATGATGCATTTGATGGATTCTATAAGGATGAAGCTACTCTATTCTCATCTCAAATCCGTTCATGCGATTATCTATTCAAAACAAAAGGGAAATATTTAATTTTTGGATATATCGACTCAGATACAGGCTTTATTTATTCTGACATTTGTTTTTCAACAGCTAAATTAGACTTTTTTAATTCAAATGATTTAAAGCAACTTGATAAATTAAGCGAAAATTTTAAACAAAAATTAAAAATTAAAAACAGTGAACCTGTAATCATTAAAAGTTTAATTGAAGATTCTCCGGATCGTATTATTAATGATTTAAAATTACAAATCAACCTCTTAGAATCTAAAAATAAAAATTTAAAACTTCTCATTTCAATATTTGGAATTGCTTTCCTTTTAGTCATAATTCTTTTCATGATAAAAAGAAAATCCACCCAAAAACTCTGAGCGGATTTTTTTACGATTAAATCTAAAAATTAAAAAGTCGCAGCCGGAGCCGTTGAATTGTTCAGTTTCTTTTGTAAATCTATGTTTTTACCTTTTGAAAAATCATAACTTAGCCCTACAATAAACATCGATTTGTTGTTCATAATCTGGTTAACACGGCTGTAATTCACTAAGCTTTCAGGCAAACTTTTGGTTTTATATTCAGAAGGCATCCCGATCCAGTACATTCCTGCTCTGAACGTCCATTCTTTCTTTTTATAATTAGCAAAAACATGATTCTGATTTTCGTTTGTAGTTAAAAAAGCCCCATTCAGCGTATACACAGGAATATTCAACTGATATTGAAGACTGAAAGATTTATATTCCGAAGACAAAACCAGATTATTCGTCAGATAATTATTTTTAATTAAAGCTCCGTTACTCGTTCTGATCGTTTCCGTAGCGGGAGTCAAATTCAATTTTGCTATCAATAAACTATTTCCGAACGGTTTGTAAGAACCCGATAATTGTACTCCAAACTGTTGAGAATTTTTAGCATTTTCATACGTTAAAGCATATCCGAAATTTTCATCGGCAACATAATATTGATTGATCGTTTTGTCGGTATATCTGTAAAATAGATTCGCATTAAAATCAAAATATTTATTGTTGTATGAATAAATGAAATTATTCGCAAACATCTGCTGAGACTTCAAAAACGGATTTCCTTTCTGCACAATATTTGGCGCCATCTGTACAATATTGCTGCTCAAAGCCGCACTCCACGGGCTTATCGGACGGTAACTGCTGGTAAAACGCAAGCTCTGATTATCTTTTAACTGATAACCTAAAATTATTTTCGGGGTGAATGACCATTGATCAAAAGTATTTTCTGCACTTTTATTATGAATATTCGTTAAACCTGCTCCCAATCGGTAACTGAATTTTTTAATTTTCCCGGAAAACTCACTGTAAAAATACTGTTCTAAATAATTGACACTGTATTCTGAAAAACCAGCCAAATTCTGCAAATCATTAGAAATATTAGTATTGGAAACCCTGTATCCTGATGCTAATTTTCCAGCTTTGAAAGTATGCGTATGTGCCAATTCACCCACAATTCCCGTTTGCTTAGTCTGAAGATTCATATCATTATCAAAAACAGAATTTCCTGAAGGAATAACCCATTCTTTTGCAAATTCTACCGTGTTTGTTGTAAAGCTTGATCCCACGACATTCACACTGAATTCATCTTTTTTACCTATATTTTTCGAAAAATATAAGTCTAAAGTTGGCGTTGTATAATCAGACGAACCGTTTTTCAGCATGGCGTGTTCTTCCAGAACATTGTCTTTTGTAAAAATACTACTTCCGTTTCCTTTAACAAAACTTGTAAAAATATCTACATTCATTTTTGCCTGAAAAGCGTAATTGTCAGCAACCATTCTGGTATATCTCAAGGCGACATTCTGAAAGGTATATCCGAAATGATCCGTCTTATTTTCATCTGTTCGGTAATGACTGCCATCTAAATTGTAATCATAAATACTGTGAACTTTTCGGTTGTCATAATCCCTTAAATTAATCGAATATTCTAATCCGAAATTATTTTTTCCTTTAGTAAAATTGGCATACGCAGAACCGTTTACAAAACCTGTATTCAAAGCCGAACTTACATCTGCTCCGAAAACATAGCCCATTTCCGTGGACCGTGTAATTAAATTCACTACAACATCTGCTCTCGTTGCCCATCTCGCCGGAGGAATATCATAATACTCCACTTTTACGACTTCTGCCGGAGCAACACTTCGGATCTGCATATCGGTCGCTTCAATCCCGTTGATTAAAAATAAAGTGGTTCCGCCTTTCGTACTTTTCAGTGTATTGGCGATCGGGTCAATTTGTAATTCCGGTAACGTTTCTAATAAATCTTTTGCATATCGGGCTTTTTCCAACGCTTCCTTATCGAAAGTATACACTGCTTTGTCTGCAAACTGTTTTTTACGCTGAGCTTTTAAAATTACTTCCTGAATCTCTGTTGTTTTAGTTGTATCGATGGTATCCGTCTTTACATTTTTCTGCGAAAACACAAAAATTCCACAAAGAAAAAATAAAGAACATATAGTTTTTTTCATATCTGAAAAGTTGAATAATATAATAATGACAGTCAATATCCGACATTTATTACATTCAGATCAAATTAAAATTTTACATTAAAATATAAACATCTTATAAACAGAACCTTAATTTTTCACTAAAAAGTGTATTGAATTAATTTTTTGCCCGTTTTTTGCTTTGATTTCAATAATCACCAAATCTTAAAATGTAAAGTCATGAAAAAATATCTCTTTCTTATTCCTTGCTTCATTTTCTCAGGGATGCAGGCACAGGAAACCTCAACTGCCGAACCTTCGGAAAAAATGAATATCATAAAAACGAATGTTACGGCGTATGTTTTCAGAAATATTAACCTTTCTTATGAAAGAGCATTCACCAATTGGTTTTCATTAAATATGGGATTCGGTGTGATGCCTGAAGGAAAAATTCCCTTTCTCAATGCTTTTCTGAGTGATGAAGACGAAAAAAGATTTCAGAATCTTGAAGCGAAATCTTTTAATTTCACCATTGAACCACGATTTTATTTGGGCGCAGGGTACGGAAAAGGATTTTATATTGCGCCTTATTACCGTTATTCAAAAGTAACTTCCAATACCTTTGATTTTTATTACGATTATTCATTCAGCGGAGCAACCTATCAGATTCCCTTGAAAGGTAATGGAAATGCCAATGGAAATAGTGGAGGAATCATGGTTGGAGCACAGTTTTTCCTTACCAACAGTCGAAATCTAGTTCTTGATTTATGGATTGCCGGAGCACATTACGGAGCCGGAAAAGGTGACTTTTTAATGACAAGTAACGTAGTTTTAACACCCGATATGCAGGCTCAATTGAAAAAAGAAATTGAAGATCTCGATATACCTTACGTAAATTATACTGTAGAAACCAATGCCAACGGAGCCAGAATAAAAATCGACGGTCCATGGATTGGTTTTAGAAGCGGAGTTTCTCTGGGATATAGATTTTAGATATTTTTCATTTAAATATTTTTGAACCGTTCTTTTCAAGGGCGGTTTTACTTTGTTATTTTTATAAGAATTTACATCTTTTAATTATTTCAAAAAATGTATATCTTTCCTTCATGAATTCATCACAAATAACCACTGCCCAAAGAATCAAAGCCATTGTTGGCGGTTCGATTGGTAATCTGGTAGAATGGTACGATTGGTATGCATATGCAGCATTCAGTATTTATTTTTCCAATTCTTTCTTTCCTGGATCAAGCCTTACGGCACAATTATTAAATACAGCCGGAATTTTTGCGGTTGGTTTTCTGATGCGTCCCGTCGGAGGTTGGCTTTTCGGAAGTATTGCCGACAGAATCGGTAGAAAAAAAGCAATGACATTTTCGGTTTTATTAATGTCATTCGGGTCATTACTGATTGCGCTTACACCGACCTATGAAACCATTGGAGTTTTTGCACCTATTCTATTATTGATCGCCAGATTATTGCAAGGTTTAAGCGTTGGCGGCGAATATGGAGTTTCGGCAACTTATCTCAGTGAAATGGCAACCAGTAATCGAAGAGGATTCTATTCAAGTTTTCAATATGTGACATTGATTGGCGGGCAATTAATTGCGCTGGGAATTCAATTGATTTTACAAAAATTATTACTGACAGAATCACAACTGGAAGATTGGGGTTGGAGAATTCCTTTCTTTATCGGCGCTCTTTTATCGGTAATTGCTTTATATTTAAGATCAAATCTTCATGAAACTGAGGCTTTTGAAAATAAGAAAGACCTCAACGAAAAGAAAAAAGGTTCTGTCAGAGAATTATTAAAACATCCAAAAGCGTTATTAACGGTTGTAGGATTAACGCTGGGCGGAACATTGGCATTCTACACGTACACTACGTATATGCAGAAATTTTTGGTGAATACAGTTCATCTTACGAAAGAACAATCTACATTAATTTCTTTTATTTCATTATTTATTTTCGCTTGCCTGCAGCCTGCTTTCGGAGCTTTGTCTGATAAAATAGGAAGAAGACCTTTGCTTCTGAGTTTTGGAATTTTGGGAACAGTTTTCACCTATCCCCTTTTGAATGCTTTAAGCATGACGACTTCAATGTGGGGTGCATTCTTCCTTATTATGTCGGCTTTAATTATTGTAAGCGGTTATACATCGATCAATGCTGTGGTGAAAGCAGAACTTTTCCCTTCGGAAGTGAGAGCATTGGGAGTTGGATTACCATATGCTTTGACGGTTGCAATCTTTGGAGGAACTGCCGAATATCTGGCACTTTGGCTGAAGCAGGAAAATGTGGAGCATTATTTTTACTGGTATATTACAGCCTGCATTTTCTTTTCTTTAGTTGTGTATGCCAGAATGAAAGACACCAAAGAAACTTCAACTTTAGATAAAGATTAATCTATTATAAGGACATAAAAAGTTTCGGCGCAGATTCTCTGCGCCGAAACTTTTATTTTTAATGATAAGCCTCCTTAAATTTCTGGAGAATATTATCCAGATTATGGCGCTGTACATATACACTTTTTATATCTTCATACCTCGGAGATTTGTAGAATACCTCATGAAAATCCATACTTCCGTTTCCTACTTTTACTACTTTTTGTACGTCGATATTTAATTTTTTTAATTCATCTTTGAAAACCTGAAATTCGTCATGAATATTTTCCATCTGTATTTATGTATTTAGTTAAAAAATTACTATTTATTATCAAACACCCTACCAAATTTTAGGGGTCGCGTTTAAATCCACATTAAAGTTAATGAATTTATTCATATAAATATAACAATATGTTAATAATTTATTAAAATATTCAAACTCTGAAAGATAAATTCGTATCATTACAGCAGATTTCTTAGATTTACCACTTTATAAAAGTTTCAACAATTTCTTACAACTATGAATAATAAAGCATTTTTCACATTTTTAATGCTCGGTTTTTCCTTCTTCTTATATGCTCAGGAATTTTCTGCACCGGATTATGATCTTATTAAAAAAAATATCGAAAACAAGAAGTCTGAATATTATTATCCCTCTCTTTTAAAAAAACTGAAAGAAAATGATACTGTTTTTACCGTAGAACAATATCGCCATCTTTATTACGGATATACTTTTCAGAAAAAATACAATCCTTTACACATAAGTAAAAATGAAGATCTGATTCGGGAATATTATAAAAAGGAAAAATCTGACACCAAAGAGTATCCTAAAATTATAAAAACGTTCAGGGAAGTTTTGGCTGAAGATCCTTTAAACATAAGAGCGATGAATTTTCTGGCGTATATCTATAATCTAAACGGCGAAGAAAGTATGGCGGCAAAAGTATCTGCCAATTTTCAGGGAATTTTCGGAGCTATAATGTCTTCGGGAGACGGGCTGAAATGCGAAACAGGTTTCCATGTCATTGCCGTTTCTGATGAATATGTAATTCTGAATATTTTTGAAATGCAGGGTTCGTCTCAAAGCTTTGATAAAAAATGTGACTACATTACATTTGAAGCAGATAAATATAAAGTTCCGGGAATGTATTTTGATGTGAGTGTAATGCAAGAAAAAAAGTAGTTTGATATTTTCAAACTACTTTTTCCTTTTGTATAATGATAAGTTAAGACTATTTTTCTTCCTCTTCAAGTTCTACTTCATGTCTCAACTGTGCTTTGTATAAAGTGGAATAATATCCGTTTTTATCTAAAAGCTCCAGATGTTTTCCTTCTTCAACAATTTTACCGTTTTCCATGACGATAATCTTATCGGCTTTTTCAATAGTTGAAAGTCTGTGAGCGATGATAATTGAGGTTCTGTTTTTGGTAATTTTTTCGGTTGCCCGTTGGATTAATTTCTCACTTTCATGGTCGATAGAAGATGTCGCTTCATCTAAAATTAAAATCTTCGGATCTGACAAATAAGCTCTTAAAAACGATAATAATTGTCTCTGTCCCAAAGAAATAGACGAACCTCTTTCGCTTACCACATAATCGTAACCACCGGGAAGCTGTTCGATAAACTGATCGACTTCAATTTCTTTTGCACCCGCTTTTATTTTATCTAAAGTAATGGTTTCGTCACCAAAAGCCAGGTTTTCAAAAATACTTCCGTGGAATAAGAAAACATCCTGTAATACAACTCCGATGTGACTTCTTAAATTATATAATTCATAATCTTTTAAATCAACATCATCAATGAGTATATTTCCGGAATTAATATCATATAATCTTGTAATTAAGCTGATAATGGTAGATTTTCCAGCTCCGGTTGCGCCGACGATGGCGACGGTTTCTCCAGGATTTACTTTAAAATCAATTCCTTTCAGTACCTCTTGTTTTTCGTCATAGGCAAAATGTACTTTTTTGAATTCAATCTTTCCGTCGAATTGATCTTTCTGCACTGTTCCTTTGTTGGACATCGCATAATCTTCATCCATAATTCCTAGTACCCTTTCAGCGCCTACAATACCTCTCTGGATATTATTGAATCGGTCTGCAATCTGTCTCAAAGGGCGAATTAACATCGAAATATATTGAATAAAAGCAATCACCACCCCCGCACTGATCGTAATATATCCTCCGTAGAAAAGGATAAACCCGATGAATAAAGAGGAAATTAATTCAACCACAGGAAAGAACAATGAGAAAATGAAAACGGTTCTCAGCAATGCACTTTTCAGTGTAATATTAATATCATCAAACTTTTTAAACTCAGATTCCTGTCTGTTGAAGACCTGGATAATTGACATTCCAGCCAGTCTTTCCTGAACAAAAGAGTTTTGATTGGAAGTCCAGTTTCTTTCGTCACCAAAAGCTGTCTTCAGTCTTTTCTGGAAAAATCTTGTAATCACAACCATCAATGGTAAAATTGCCAGCGTAATGTAACTTAAATGCACATTGGTACTAAACATCATCACCAATACAAACACAATTCTCAGCACGTCTCCGAAAACCATCAGGAATCCGTCTGTGTAAACTGTTGCAATGGTTTCAACATCACCCACAGCTCTTGTGACCAACTGTCCGATTGGTGTTTTATCGAAGAAAGAGGTTTTAAAATAAATCAGTTTGTTATACAACCTTTCTCTGATATCTCTGATTACATTCTGGGAAATATAATTGGAAAAATAGACCAAAAAAAAGTTTAAAATAGTTTCCGCAAATACTAATCCTACCAAAAGATAGATGTGCTTCATCATTAAAGCTTTATCTTTCAGTTTTGTGATATCATTATCCACCACCTGCATGGTAAGATAAGGTCTGTAAGTAGAAACTAATGCCAGTATGATGGAGATGATTAAAGTAAGGATGAACCAAGAACGAAACTTCATTCCGATAAAGAACAGCCTCTTTACAATTCCCCAGGTATCTTGTTTTTTCATTGTACGAATTGAAGAAAAGAATTAAAATAAAATTCTATGCAAAAATAAGACTTTATAATTTCTCCGCCTTTACAAGTTCATGAATTCATGATGAAAATTTCTGATGAGTGTTATTTATGAGGTAGATGAGCCGGTGAGGTCGTTAACCGTAAAATATACGTTCCGAACCCCAACTGATACGTCAAATATATGTTTATACACGTTAATGATAAGTAGTAATAGGTTCGTAACCCTTCTTTTGAGGTCTTTTGATGATGTGGCGGGGTTCTGTAGAGATCAATTGTGGTGTTGAACCCATAATTTCAGGTTATTGGGTACTTCGGATAGGTCATGTTGCCTATATGAAGGTGTAAAATACATCTCCGGATGATTGAGGAACGCCGATAGAACATTTCGGAACGTGTCCGGAATATTATATGACCTGTGCTGAGCATTAAAAGTATTCAGCAGTTGGATAAAAGACCTCAGCATAAGAGTGCGGAGCGTCAACATAATGGTATATCACAAAAAAATCGCAGAAATATCCTACGATTTATTTTAAACAGGTAAAAAATGTTTACTAATTCACCTTCTTCAACCATTCCAAAACATATCCCGCAACTTCTTCCCAATTTTTTTCGCCTGCAATAAAATGACTTCTTCCGGGAAATTCTTTAAAATCGACAATGCTGTTTTTATCTTTATAAGAGCCTGCAATTTTTTTAGTAAATGCCGATGGGAAAATATTGTCGTTAGCCCCACCGATGAATAATAACGGTGCATGAGGCTTTTGTAAATCTAATTTTGCAGAAGATTTGAATAAGGGATCTTTAGCCAGTTTTCTGCTTTCCGGAGCGGCAATGGTTTCGTATAATTTATCGCTTTCTTCTTTAGAATAATTATTGAAAAATGCTTTATGGTACCATTCTTTTGATCCTAAAAACACAGTATTTCCTTTGAAGAAATTCACTACAGGCCAAACAATTTTCACTGTAGAAAAAGGAGCCATATTATTTTTCGGAGGAGCACCGTCGATGCTTACTCCGGCAACTGCTTTCCCCATGTCGATTAACTTTTGAACCATTAATCCACCGAATGAATGCCCGATAATAATGGGTTTTTCAGGAAGTGTGTCAATAAATGTTGATAAGTATTTTACCACATCGTCGAAACCTACATCTTTAAGATCTGCCGGAATATTTTTCTTTAAATCAACAGGATTCCCGGCATGTCCCGGATTTGCGGGTGTGTGTACAGTGTAGCCTTGTGCTTCGAAATAAGTTTTCCATTCTTTCCAGCTTGTATTGTTCACAAATAACCCATGAATTAATACGATAGTTTTTGTTTTCATAACTTTTATTTTTTGTTGGTTTTAAATTATGAGACAAAGTTCCGTGAATAAAATGATGATAATTTTAACCTTGGTTAAAATCGTATTATTTACCCGAAATTCTTTTTCGGATTCTGCTCAGAGACGGTCCCTGAATTCCTAAATAAGAGGAAATATGATACAACGGAACATTGTTGAAAATATCAGGATGCTGCTTGATTAGGTCAAGATACCTTTCTTCAGGCGACCTTAAAATAAACCCTTCGATTCTGCTCATGCTTATATTAAAAGCTTCCTGTGCCAGCAACCTTCCGAACTTTTCCCATCGATGTGACTGGTGATACAATGCAAGCAAGTCTGTATATCTGATATAAATAATAGAAGCATCTGTCAACGCTTGTGTATGATAATCACAGGGCATCTGATTGATAAAACTTTTAAAGGAAACTACAAAACCATTGGCAGAATACAGGAAAACATTCTTCTCCTCCCCCGTTTTTTCATCAATACTATACGAACGGAAAGCCCCGTCAATAATAAATCCGAAATAGGTGCAAACTGTTCCGCGAAGATTATAGAAATCTCCTTTCTTGTAATTTTTGGGCAGCCAGCAATCTTCAGATAACTTGAAATCATCTTCCGTAAGTCCGGCAAAATGACTGAGGGCAAAGGCTAGTTTTTCGATTTCATCCATGGTTTTTTAGTTTTTGTATTAAAATAAAATGGCGACCGGAAACCAGCCACCATTATTTATTAAAATTCTTTTTTTCCTATCTCTTCTATTTCATAAGATGGCTTATTAATTTGCTCTTTTACAAATTTATTTTCAAGCAATTTATAAATTCCGTAAACCGTTCCTAACGCAATCAGCCATCCAATAAGATTCACTAATGAAAACCCTGTATAATTAATATTATCCAAGGATGAAGGATCTGTAATCCCTTTGTAAAAACCATACGAAAATCCGAAAATTAACTGAGCTCCTAAGTAAACTCCTAAAGCCAAAAGACCATAATGCCATTTTGTTTTTCCAAATCTTTCTGCAAGACTCGCATAATATCTGTAAGCGGCTATTAAAATGAAAATTCCAATCATATTGTTATTAGTTTAGATCATCAAATGTATTTAAATATTTACTAAACACAAATTTCTGAGGCAGATAAAACATTTAAATACTATTTAAAAAATTTTAGAATAGCTAAAGTTTTAATCAAAATCATACCCCACATCCACCAAATACAACCCATGAGCCGGCGCAGAAGTCCCTGCCGAATTGCGGTTTTTATTTTCTATGACTTTTCGTAAATCTTCTGGCTGTATTTTCCCGGAGCCGATTTCTACCATGGTACCCACAATCGCTCTCACCATATTTCGTAAAAACCGATTGGCTGAAACAGTGAATTTCAGTTCGCTCCCGTTTTGTTCCCACTCTGCTTTGTACATCGTACAGAGATTGGTCTTATTGTCAGTGTGGAGTTTCGCAAAACTGGTAAAATCTTCATATTCAAATAAAATTTTACAGGCTTCGTTCATTTTGTTAATATCTAAAGATTTTCTCCAATGCTGCCAAGCCGATTCTTCAGTGAAAGGATTTTTTTCTAATGAAATATAATACTCATACGTTCTGAAAGTGGCATCAAAACGGGCATGAAAGTCATCTTTCACCTGAAAAATTCTTTTTATGGAAATATCTTGGGGCAAAAAGCTGTTGAGTCTTCTTGTAAAATCCTGATCCAGTAATTTTTCTGTAGAAAAATGGGCGAAAATTTTCTTTGCATGAACTCCGGTATCTGTTCTTCCTGCTCCTGTTGTTTTAATTTCTTCTCGTAAAATCGTGGAAAGTGCTTTTTCCAGTTCTTCCTGCACCGAAATGGCATTCGGCTGAATCTGGTAACCAAAATAATTTTTGCCGTTGTAGGAAAATTCTATAAAATATCTCAATGTAAAAATATAACTCAACAAAAATACTTTAATTTAATGATAATCAATAACAGATTTTTTCAATAAATATTGAAAACTAGTTACCACATTACGGGAAATCACTCCGAAAATTCTTATTTTTGCAAACGTATGAAAAGATGGTACCTCTATCCTTTTTCCCTCGGCTATCACATGGTAACGGGTATCCGAAACACGATGTATGATCTGGGAATTTTTAAATCAACGAAACTCAAAACTCCGATAATCTGTGTCGGCAACCTTTCTGTGGGCGGAAGCGGAAAATCGCCGATGGTGATGTATCTCGCACAGTTTTTATCCAAACATTACAGAACAGGAGTACTTTCCCGTGGTTATGGAAGACTGACGAAAGGCTATGCAGTGACCAATTACGAAAGTAATTACAAAATGGTGGGCGATGAAGCGATGCAGTTGTTTGAGCGTTTCAAAAACCGTTTTGTAATCGCTGTTTCGGAAGAAAGAGTTCCGGGAGCAAAAAAGGTAATAGAAGATATGGATCTTGATGTTTTGGTATTGGATGATGCGATGCAGCACAGAGCCATCAAACCGGGATTTAATATTTTGATGACCGATTTTAATGATCCTTATTTTAAAGATCATCTTTTACCTGCGGGAGATTTAAGAGAATCACGAACGGGAGCAAAAAGAGCAGATACCATCATGGTGAGCAAATGCCCTGACGAACTGACAGAGGAAACCAAGCAATATTATGTTTCGAGAATCAGACCGGATCGTACGCAAAAAGTTTTCTTTTCATCTATAGGATATGACGAAAATGTGTATGCAAAAGATAAAATGCTTCCCGACAACAACCTGAATTATTACGATATACTTTTAATTACAGGAATTGCCAATCCGAAACCTTTGTTGACCCATCTTGCCAAGTTTTCTCAGCGTGTAAAACATTTAAAATTCAGGGATCATCATAATTTTACGGAAGATGATATTAAAAAGATCGTTGCTGAATATAAAAAACTGGGCGAATATAAATTAATCTTAACGACAGAAAAAGATTATGTCCGTTTAAAAAGCTTTGACTATCTTACAGATAATCTATACTACTGGCCCATCAATGTCATTATTGATAAAAAGGAAGAATTCAACCAAATCATCTTAGATTATGTTAGAAGAAATTAAGCAGACTGCGGAGTTCATCAAAAATATTATTAAAGAAACCCCTGATTTTGCGATTGTTTTAGGTTCCGGATTGGGAAAACTTCAGGATGAGGTGGAACCCATTCACGTTTTAGAATATCATGAAATTCCAAACTTTCCGCAAACGACCGTTGTCGGTCATGATGGAAAATTAATCTATGGAATTCTGGAAGGTAAAAAAGTACTGATGATGAGCGGACGTTTTCATTACTACGAAGGTCATTCGATTGAAACTGTTGTTTTTCCGATCAGAGTTTTTCATTTGTTAGGAATCAAAAATTTAATTCTATCTATTGCTTCCGGCGGCGTAAATTCAAATTATAACGTTGCAGATATTGCTATTATAAAAGATCATATCAACATGATGCCGGAAAATCCGCTTCGTGGCAAAAATATCGATGAATTTGGACCTCGCTTTGTGGATATGAGCGAACCTTACAACAAAAAAATGATTGCTGTTGCCGAACAGGTTGCGCAAGAAAATAATATTAAAATTCATCAGGGAACTTACGTTGCCTTGCAGGGACCAACTTTCGAAACTCCGGCAGAATACGGAATGATCAAAGCAATCGGCGGAGATATGGTCGGAATGAGTACCGTGCCCGAAGTAATCGTTGCTAAGCACATGAACATGGATGTTTTCGGAATATCCGTGATTACAGATTTGGGCGGGCCGGACATTGCTTTTGCAGTTTCTCACGAAGAAGTTTTAAATGCTGCCAATAAAGCAATGCCGAATGTAATTACGGTAGTAAAAGGTTTGGTAAAGAATTATTCTTAACCTTATATAGAATTTCTCAATCTCATAAATTTTCATTAATTCATCAGAAATCAATTTCCAATTGCGTTTCATTGTTTAGATTTGCATAAATGAAATTGAAAGAATGAAAAAACTACTGTTATTATTCATGATAGGAATTTTTGGTTTAGGCTGTTCTCAAGAGACTCCAAAAGTTCTGAAAACCAGTTTTTCCAAAGAAGCTTTAGCTCAAAAACTGGAAAATGAAGAAGGAAAAAGCATCACAATCCAACAAATTTTAGATCAGCATAAAGGAAAAGTTTTAGTGATTGATTTTTGGGCAGGATGGTGTAGAGATTGTTTAAAAGCTCTTCCAAAAGCTAAAGAATTGGAAGAAAACAACAAAAATATTGATTTTGTATTTCTTTCATTAGACCGATCAAAAGAAGGTTTTGATAAAAGCTTGGAAAGATTCGAAATGAAAGACAAAGAAAATTACTGGTTTGCTTCCGGCTGGAAAAACGACTTCAATAATTATGTTGATCTCAACTGGATTCCAAGATATATGGTCATCGATCAAAAATCTGCTATTGCAAAATATTACGCTATTACTCCTGAAGATCCGGAAATTCAAAGTACAATTGATCGGCTTTTAAAGTAATTCAGAAGCAAATCGTTTAAGATTTTACATTAAACTAATACCTAAAATCTAAATCCTGCTACCTGATAAAAAATAATGAATCCATATCTTTGTGATATGGATTTTTCTTTTCCCATCCGCAAAATAATTCATGTCGATATGGACGCATTTTATGCTTCCGTGGAGCAGCATGACGATCCGTCGTTAAAGGGAAAAGCCATTGCCGTGGGCGGACAGCATCGTGGTGTAGTCGCTGCAGCCAGTTATGAAGCAAGGAAATTCGGAGTTCGTTCTGCCATGCCCAGTAAAACAGCGAAGGAAAAATGTCCACATCTTATTTTTGTCTCTCCGAGATTTGCCCGCTATAAAGAGATTTCAAGAAAAATACGGGAGATTTTCTATGAATATACCGATTTGGTGGAACCACTTTCTTTGGATGAAGCCTATCTTGATGTTACAGAAAATAAAAAAGGAATAGAATCTGCCAACCAGATTGCAAAGGAAATCCGTCAGAAAATATTTGAAGAAACAGGATTAACCGCTTCTGCCGGAATTTCGATTAATAAATTTTTAGCAAAAGTTGCTTCCGATATCAATAAACCCAACGGACAAAAAACAATTCATCCTGAAAAAATGGAAAGTTTTCTGGAAGAATTGCCTGTCGAAAAATTCTACGGTGTAGGAAAAGTTACGGCTAATAAAATGTTTAGTTTAGGGATTTATAAAGGAAAAGATTTAAAGAAAAGATCAATTGAAGACCTTACCAGACTTTTTGGAAAATCGGGAGCGTATTATTACAATGTTGTTCGTGGAATCCATCATTCAGAAGTAAAACCTCATCGTATTCAAAAAAGTGTTGCGGTGGAAAGAACCTTTCTGGAGGATCTATTTGACGAACAGCAAATCAATGAAAAACTAGAAAGTTTAAGTGAAGAACTTCACAACCGTTTACAGAAAAATAATATTTTAGGACGAACATTAACGCTGAAAATCAAATACAAAGATTTTTCTTTATTCACGAGAAGTATTACCAAAGAAGAATATTTTTCATCTGCTGAGCAGTATTTCAAAACCGGAAAAAAACTTTGGGAGCTCCGCCCGTTCGACAAAGCGGTACGATTATTGGGACTGTCTTTATCTCACCTTAATACCGAAGAAAAAAAACAGGTTTCTGTTCAGTTAAAAATTCGGTTTGAGGAATTTGAAGATTAATTTCACTACATTGTATACACCAAATTTACTTTTACTATGAACCAGACAATGATTCAATTTTTCCATTGGTATTCCGAAGGCGAAGGAAAACTGTGGAAACACTCAGCGGAACAGGCAGAATATTTATCCGAACTCGGAATTACTTCAGTATGGTTCCCACCCGCATACAAAGGAACAAATGGAGGGTATTCGGTAGGTTATGACGCCTACGATTTATTCGATTTGGGTGAATTTGATCAGAAAGGCACCATCTCCACAAAATACGGAACAAAAGATGATTACACCAACGCTATTAAAGCTTTAAAAGAAAAAAACATTCAGGTTATTGTTGATATTGTTTTAGGTCATAAAGCCGGCGGTGACGAATTAGAAACTTTTAAAGCTGTAAAAGTTGATGAAGAAAACAGAGAAAAAATAATTTCCAATGAGATAGAAATACAATCGTATACCAAATTTACATTTCCGGGACGTGGAAAAAAATATTCAGATTTTGAATGGAATTTCACCTGTTTCAGCGGCGTAGATTACGCAGAAGGAATGGATTCTCATATTTACAAAATTAAAAATGAATATGGAACCGACTGGGAAGAAATGATTGATGATGAGAAAGGAAATTACGATTATCTCATGTTTAATGATGTGGAACATAGAAATCCTTTTGTTCGGGAAGAGCTGAATGATTGGGCAAAATGGTATTTTGATCAGACAGATTTTGATGGTGTAAGACTAGATGCTTTAAAACATATCTCCTTTGATTTCTACAAAGAATGGCTCACTTTACTGCGATCCAATTCCGGAAAGAATATTTTTGCCGTCGGAGAATATTGGGCACCCGGACAATTAAATTTACTACAGAAATACATTGAAGCAACAGAAGGATGTATGAGTCTTTTCGACAGTTCTCTTCACAACAATTTTCATACAGCTTCTCATGAAGGAGGTTCTTACGATCTACGAAGAATTTTTGATGAGACTCTTACACAGACAGATCCGCTTCACTCGGTGAGTCTGGTTGATAATCATGATACGCAACCTTTACAGGATCTGGAAGCTCCAGTTGAAGAATGGTTTAAACCGTTGGCGTATGCCTTAATTTTATTACGAGAAAACGGCTATCCTTGTGTATTTTATCCCGATTTGTACGGCGCACATTATGTAGATAAAGACAGAGAAGGCAATGATCAGGAAATATTTTTAAATAAAGTAGATGGAATTGAAGAACTTCTGAAGGCTAGAAAAGATCATGCTTATGGTATTCAGAGAGATTATTTTGAAGATGCCAATTGTTTAGGATGGGTCCGTGAAGGCGATGATGAGCATTCCGGATGTGCGGTGGTTTTAAGCAATAAGGATGCATACGAAAAACCAATGGAAATGGGTGAAAAATATATCGGAAAGACTTTCTACGATGCTTTAGGAAGATTTGAAGATAAAATAATCATCATTGATGAGAACGGCTGGGGAAACTTCCCTGTTCCGGCTGGAAATGTGAGTGTTTGGCTTGCTGAATAATGTTATATTAAAAAATAGAGATCAAACATCTTGTTTGTCGTTCCATAGCAATTTAAACATAACTTTACTAAAAACAGTTGCTTAGATTCCTATGGAATGACAAATTTAACTAAACTAAACTTTTCGGAGATCAAGAATTTCAGGTCTTTCAGAATCATCAGAAATTTTCCCCGTTCTTGCAAATTCTGCCCAAAGTGCCCGCAGCTTTTTCCCGTTTTCCTGAATATATTCCCAGGGAACATCTTTTAATAATCCTGCAGATCTCCATTCTTTTTCATTTTCAAAAATAAATGGAAGATCGAGGCAATGAGAAGCTCCGATATAGTGATTCTTTAGGGTTGAATGTATTTTATACTGATAGATATTCCCCCCTCCTTCTCTATGGTTTTGGGCAAAAATATCAATCGGTTTTCCGTAGATTGATTTTGTGGTGACACTTACGATTTTATCTAAAATTTTCGAAGGCAAATAAGTGTAAATTCCTTTTTCCGCAGTTTTTACATAGAATGCGGTTTCCTCATTATTGTAGCCAATTAACACATCATATTTCCGAGCATTTTCTTTCCATTTTGGAAGACTTTCTTCTTCTCTGCACAAAGGAGCATGGCTGTATTGAGTACAAAAAGGCATAGCCGTTTTTAAACCATATTCCCTGAAAGAAGGTAAAAAATTGACATACTGATCAACCATTTTCGACGGATCAGTTTCATCTTTCAAAAATTGTGTCTTTTGAAAAAAATCGGCGGACATTGCTGTTCTTTTAATCCTAAAACCCAAAGGAGCACTTTGAATAATCACTCTCTGAAATAAATTATCTACTCCTTCTGAAATCATCAGATGGGCAATTGCATCACCTCCAGAAGACTGTCCGAAAAGCGTAATGTTTTCAGGATTTCCACCAAAACTCTGGATATTTTTCTTAATCCATTTCAAAGACTCGATAATATCAAACAAACCCAAATTGGCAGGTCGATCTTGATCACCTCCCAAAAAGCCGAAAAGCCCCAAACGATAGGTCACTGCGACAACAATAATATTTTGTTCTTTCACCCAAACCGTAGGATCAGAAGTAGGTAAATCTCCGCCTCCAATCTCATACGAGCCACCATGAATCCAGACGACGACAGGAAGTTTTTCATTTTTATTATAGTTTTCAGGACGGGTAATGGTAAGAAATTGCGGGGATTCATCAGAAATAAATTGATTAATATCTGTTTTTCCAATCAATCTGTCTAAAAATGGACTTACATGTTGCGGACAAACAGGAATTTTATCCACAATCTCAGAATCTGCTGTTTCCAAAAGAACAGGTTTTTTGAAACGTTCTGAACGGGCGTAACGAATATTTCTTGCCCGCATAACTCCATTTTCTTTTAATCCTAAAATTTCACCAAAAGGAGTTTCAAAAATATGAGTTCTAATGTTTTGCTGTGTCATCATCTGGTGGATTTAAACTTCATTGATTCATACAATGTACAAATTTTGTCTCTTATCTATTTATTTAAAAATTTAGTTTAAAGCTTTATATTCACTTGGTGAAACCCCCACTTTGCTTTTGAATAATCTTGTAAAATGCTGAGGATATTTGAAACCTAAATCGTAAGAAATTTCACTGATAGATTTTGCAGGATCGGAAATCTGATCTTTGGCAACATCGATCAATTTATTATGAATATATTCCTGTGCCGAAATCCCGAGTTCTTTTTTCATTAAATCACCAAAATAATTCGCTGAAAAATTAAGCTGTTCCGCAAAATAATTGACCATTGGTAAGCCGATATTTTTTGGCTTTTCAGATTGTAAATATTCATCCAATAAATGATCAAACTTACCGATAAATCCCTGATTGATATGATCTCTGGTAATAAACTGACGGTCGTAGAAACGCATGCAGTAATTCAAAAACAATTCGACATTATTGACAATTAATGACTTGCTATGTTTATCGATTGCCTGCCCAAGTTCATGTTTAATATTTTTGAAACACTCCAAAATAATTTCTCTTTCTTTTTCGGAAAGATGTAAGGCTTCATGAACGTCATACGAGAAGAAATTATAATCTTTTATATTCTTGCCGAGATTGGTTCCTTTCAGTAAATCCGGATGAAAAATTAAAGCAAAACCTGCCGGCTGAATGTAAGTATCTGCATTGTAGATTCCGTAGGTTTGACCCGGAGCAATAAAAACTAATGTCCCTTCCTGATAATCATAGCTGTGTTTTCCATACTGCATATCTCCGCACATCACATCTTTCAGAAAAACGGTATAAAAACCAAAAGTTCTTTTAAACTGACAAATAGGATCGGATTTAGAAAAATCAATAACACTTACCAGCGGATGCATGGTCTCATGATTCAACATTTTATTGTATTCTGAAACGCTATTGTAAATTTCAATGCCTTGATTTTCCATGAAGTCTATTTTTATTGATATTCAAAATTACCATTTTCCGAGCGGACATTTTACAGTGTCGGTAAAATTGGTAAATCTTTCTGTAATTTGTATAAGTATCATTACATTTAAACTATCGATTTTTGTAACCATAAAATCCGGAATTAAAAATTAAACTAAACATAAAATAAAAATGAGCACATTTACAGTAAAAGCGTACGGAGCAGAATCTAAAACTGCCGATTTACAGGAAATGAATATTGAGAGAAGAGAAGTAACGCCGAAAGATGTAGAAATTGAAATTCTATATTGCGGAGTTTGTCACTCAGATCTTCACACAGCAAGAAATGACTGGGGCGGATCGATGTATCCTGCTGTTCCGGGACACGAAATTATAGGGAGAATTACTAATATAGGAAGCGAAGTTTCTAAATTTAAAGTTGGAGACTTAGCGGGTGTAGGATGTATGGTAGATTCTTGCGGACACTGTGAAAGCTGCAAATATGACTTGGAGCAATATTGCCAAAATGGTTTCACCGGAACGTATAATGGACAAGACAAGCATTTGGGAGGTCATACTTTTGGCGGATATTCTCAAAAAGTGGTAGTTGATGAAGGATTTGTATTAAGTATCCCTGAAAACTTAGACTTATCAGCCGTTGCACCGCTTCTTTGTGCAGGAATCACGACTTGGTCACCTTTAAGACACTGGAATGTTGGGCCGAACTCTAAAGTTGCTGTTGTAGGTTTAGGAGGTTTGGGGCACATGGCAATAAAATTGGCAAAAGGTTTAGGTGCTGAAGTGACTTTATTCTCAAGAACTCCTGGAAAAACTGAAGATGCTAAGAAATTGGGTGCAGATCACGTCATAATTTCTACCGATGATTCTCAAATGAAATCTGTAACCAGTAAATTTGACTTAATCATCGATACAGTTCCTTACGATCATGATATTAATCCTTATGTTTCTACTTTGAGCATTAATGGAACTCATGTTTTGGTAGGTTTTATTGGTAAAATGGAAGAAGCTCTGTTTACACCACCAATGATTATGGGAAGAAAATCTGTTGCCGGATCAGTAATCGGAGGTATTGCCGAAACTCAGGAAATGCTTGATTTCTGCGGAAAACATAACATCGTTTCTGATATTGAATTAATTAAAATGCAGGACATCAACGAAGCGTATGAAAGAATGCTGAAAAGCGATGTAAAATACCGTTTCGTAATTGATATGCAATCATTATAAATCTTCGTCTTTTTTAATGCAAAGGCTCTTCATTTTTTGGAGAGTCTTTTTATTTACAGGTATATTTTCCGTCCATATCTTTAAAAGCCCACTCTGCCATTGCATGAATGACAGGAATTAATCCTTTTCCCGCTTCGCTCAACTCATACGTTACGTGTGGCGGAACAACAGGTTTTGCCGTTCTTATTACTAATCCATCTGCTTCCAGTCGTTTTAAATGTTGTATTAACATTTTTTCTGTTACGGCAGGAATGGCACGTTTCAGTTCGCTGTATCTTTTATCGCCGCTTGACAAATGATATAAAATAATCGGTTTCCAAAATCCGCCGATTTTTTCCATTACATACGTTACCGGACAAGAATCCAATGCGTATTTTTTATTTTGCTGAATGGTTGATGCTTCTTTAATCGCTGTCATATTACATACTTTAGGGTAAGTACTTGTATAAAAGTAAGTACAAATATACCTTTGTATCAGGAAATAAAAAAATATTTATCAACAAAAAAATAAAATTATTATGAAAATTATCATCACAGGCTCATTAGGAAATGTAGCGAAACCTCTTGCCCAACAATTAATCGCAGAAGGACACGATATCAAGATAATCAGCAGTAATGAATCGAAAAAAAATGAAATTGAAGCTTTAGGTGCAAAAGCAGCCATAGGCTCCATCACAGATTTAGATTTTTTGGTGAAGACTTTTGAAGGTGCTGATGCTGCCTTTTTAATGACGCCTCCTAATATGAGTGGAATTAATATTGTTGAAAACACCATTAATGCAGGTAAAAATTATGCTGAAGCCATCGAAAAAACCGGAGTTAAAAGAATTGTCATGTTAAGTAGTATCGGTGTTGAATCTCCTGTTGAAAACGGACCGATCAAAGGACTCCATTTTATCGAAAAATTCTATAATGACTTGGAAAATACATCTGTAACTTTTTTAAGAGCCGGATATTTCTATTTAAACTTTTTCAATGATATTCCGTTGATTAAAAATGCCGGAATTATCGGAGCGAACTTCCCTGAAACGGCTACCATTCCTTTGGTTCATCCAATCGACATTGCTAAGGCTGCCGCAAAAGAATTAGTTCAAAATTCTGAGGGTAAGAATGTGAAATATATTGTAAGTGATGTTCGTCCCGCTTCCGATTTTGCTAAAGTTTTTGGAACTGCGATTGGAAAACCAGAACTTCCATGGGTTGAATTTAAAGATGAAGATTCTCTAAACGGAATGCTTCAAGCCGGAGTTCCAAAAGAAATGGCGGAATTATATACGGAAATGGGACTTGGAATAAGAACTGGCATTGTGCAGAAAGATTTTATTGAGCACGGTTCTGTGGTTAATGGAGAAGTGAAACTGGAGGAGTTTGCAAAGGAATTTGCTGATAAGTTTAATGCTTAATCTCGATTTCATAAAAACAGTTTCGGCGAGCCTTTGGCTCGCCGAAA
>Ga0308171_1000795_pt1 | contig 54000 bp, 47 predicted proteins | sample PhyGR1_FD_202135 | JGI IMG/M metagenome (GOLD analysis project Ga0308171, IMG submission 202135) | Phyllosphere microbial communities from UC Gill Tract Community Farm, Albany, California, United States - DLSLSG.R1 | ecosystem: Host-associated > Plants > Phyllosphere > Unclassified | place: USA... | reverse complement strand
ACCTTGTTGTAGCGCTCGCCGGCGGTGACCAGGCCCGACTGGTACTGCTCCTGGATTTCCAGCACTTCAGCTTCGGCCTCGGTGAGGATGCCGCGCTTCTCGTCCGGGATCAGCATGTCGTCGATGCCGATCGACACGCCAGCGCGGGTTGCGTAGGCAAAGCCGGTGTACATCAGCTTATCGGCGAACACGACCGTGTCCTTCAAGCCCAGCTGACGGTAGCTGGAGTTGATCAGGCGGCTGATGTTCTTCTTGGTCAGCTCGGTGTTGGCCAGCGCGAACGGCAGGCCTTCCGGCAGGATTTCAGCCAGCAGGGCGCGACCGATCGTGGTGTCCACGATCGAGGTCTTGTTCTGCTTGTTGCCTTCCTCGTCGGTCACCACTTCGGTGATGCGGACCTTGACGCGTGCGTGCAGTTCCACCACGCGGTTGTCGTAGGCGCGCTTGACTTCGGCGATGTTGGCGAAGGCCATGCCCTCGCCCTTCTTGTTCACCAGCGAGCGGGTCATGTAGTACAGACCCAGCACGACGTCCTGCGACGGCACGATGATCGGCTCGCCGTTGGCCGGCGACAGGATGTTGTTGGTGGACATCATCAGCGCACGCGCTTCCAGCTGGGCTTCCAGCGAGAGCGGCACGTGGACGGCCATCTGGTCACCGTCGAAGTCGGCGTTGAACGCGGTGCAGACCAGCGGGTGCAGCTGGATGGCCTTGCCTTCGATCAGGACCGGCTCGAAGGCCTGGATGCCCAGGCGGTGCAGGGTCGGCGCACGGTTCAGCATCACCGGATGTTCGCGGATGACCTCTTCCAGGATGTCCCAGACTTCGGCTTCTTCGCGCTCGACCAGCTTCTTGGCGGCCTTGATGGTGGTGGCCAGGCCACGACGCTGCAGCTTGGCGAACACGAACGGCTTGAACAGCTCAAGCGCCATCTTCTTCGGCAGGCCGCACTGGTGCAGGCGCAGGTACGGACCGACCACGATGACCGAACGGCCCGAGTAGTCGACGCGCTTGCCCAGCAGGTTCTGACGGAAGCGACCCTGCTTGCCCTTGATCATGTCGGCCAGCGACTTCAGCGGGCGCTTGTTGGTGCCGGTGATGGCACGGCCGCGACGGCCGTTGTCCAGCAGCGCATCGACCGATTCCTGCAGCATGCGCTTTTCATTGCGCACGATGATGTCCGGCGCGTTCAGCTCGAGCAGGCGGCGCAGGCGGTTGTTACGGTTGATGACGCGGCGGTACAGATCGTTCAGGTCGGAGGTCGCGAAGCGGCCACCGTCCAGCGGCACCAGCGGACGCAGGTCCGGCGGCAGCACCGGCAGCACGGTCATGACCATCCACTCCGGACGGTTGCCCGACTCGAGGAAGGCCTCGACCAGCTTGATGCGCTTGGTCAGTCGCTTGAGCTTGGTTTCCGAACCGGTGCTGGCGATTTCTTCGCGCAGGCGGGTCATTTCCGACTGCAGGTCGATCGTGCGCAGCAGTTCGTACACGGCCTCGGCGCCCATGGCGGCATCGAAGTCGTCGCCGTGTTCCTGGCGTGCCTGCAGGTACTGTTCTTCGGTCAGCAGCTGGCGGCGCTCCAGGGCGGTCAGGCCCGGCTCGGTCACCACGTAGGCTTCGAAGTACAGCACGCGCTCGATGTCACGCAGGGTCATGTCCAGCATCAGGCCGATGCGCGACGGCAGCGACTTGAGGAACCAGATGTGCGCGACCGGCGAGGCCAGATCGATGTGACCCATGCGCTCGCGGCGCACCTTGGCCAGGGTGACTTCGGTGCCGCACTTTTCGCAGACCACGCCGCGGTGCTTCATGCGCTTGTACTTGCCGCACAGGCACTCGTAGTCCTTGACCGGTCCGAAGATGGCGGCGCAGAACAGGCCGTCACGTTCCGGCTTGAAGGTACGGTAGTTGATGGTTTCCGGCTTCTTCACTTCGCCGAAGGACCACGAACGGATCAGGTCCGGCGAGGCCAGCGCGATCTTGATCGCGTCGAAGTCCAGCGTCTGACGCTGCTGGTTGAAGAGGTTGAGCAAGTCTTTCATGGTGTTTCTCCGAAAGGAGGAAATCTTGTCGATGGGGCTGTCGGTTCAGATGTGGCGGCGCGGCTGCCGGGGCAGCCGCGCCTGCGCGATCAGTTGCCGTCCAGTTCCATGTTGATGGCCAGCGAGCGGATTTCCTTCACGAGCACGTTGAAGGATTCCGGCATGCCCGCGACCATCTCGTGCTCACCGTCGACGATGTTCTTGTACATCTGGTTGCGGCCCTGCACGTCATCGGACTTCACCGTCAGCATTTCCTGCAGGGTGTAGGCCGCGCCGTAGGCTTCCAGCGCCCAGACTTCCATTTCACCGAAGCGCTGGCCACCGAACTGCGCCTTGCCGCCCAGCGGCTGCTGGGTAACGAGCGAGTACGGGCCGGTCGAACGGGCGTGCATCTTGTCGTCGACCAAGTGGTTCAGCTTCAGGTAGTGCATGTAGCCCACGGTGGTGTGGCGATCGAATGCCTCACCGGTGCGGCCGTCATACAGCTGGGTCTGGCCGCTCAGCGGCAGGTCGGCCAGGGCAAGCATGTGCTTGATCTCGGCTTCGGTGGCACCGTCGAACACCGGCGTTGCCATCGGCACGCCGTCGGTCAGGTTGGCGGCCAGGCGCAGCAGCTCCTCGTCGCTGAACTGGGTCAGATCGACGTGGTTGGCGTGCTGGGTCTTGTCGTGGTTGTACACGTCGTCCAGGAACGTGCGCAGGTCGTTGATCGCGGCCTGGGCTTCCAGCATGCCCTGGATCTTGCGACCCAGGCCCTTGGCGGCCCAACCCAGATGCACTTCCAGAATCTGGCCGATGTTCATACGCGACGGCACGCCCAGCGGGTTCAGCACGATGTCCACGGTTTCGCCCGAGGCCATGTACGGCATGTCTTCGACCGGCACCACGTTGGAGACCACACCCTTGTTGCCGTGGCGGCCTGCCATCTTGTCACCCGGCTGGATGCGACGCTTCACGGCCAGGAAGACCTTGACCATCTTCAGCACGCCCGGGGCCAGATCGTCGCCCGCGGTGATCTTGCCGCGCTTGTCGGCGAAGCGACGCTCGAATTCCTTCTCGTGCGCCTGGATCTGCTTCTGGGCGCGTTCGATGGCTTCCGAGGCGTCCTCGTCCTTCATGCGCAGCACGAACCAGTCCGCCTTCTTCAGGCCGTCCAGGTAGGCGTCGGTAACGGTGTCGCCCTTCTTCAGGTTGGCACCGCCGTTGACCACCTTGCCCACGATCTGCGAACGCAGACGGGCGTAGATGGCACCTTCCAGGATGCGGAACTGGTCGTCGAAGTCCTTCTTGACGCGCTTGATTTCAGACTCTTCGATCTGACGGGCGCGCTTGTCCTTCTCGATACCGTCGCGGGTGAAGACCTGCACGTCGATGACGGTGCCGTCCATGCCCGGCGGCACGCGCAGCGAGCTGTCCTTCACGTCCGAGGCCTTCTCGCCAAAGATCGCGCGGAGCAGCTTCTCTTCCGGGGTCAGCTGGCTTTCGCCCTTCGGGGTGACCTTGCCGACCATGATGTCGCCGGCACGCACTTCGGCGCCGATGTACACCACGCCCGACTCGTCCAGACGGTTCAGGGCCTGCTCGGACACGTTCGGGATGTCGGCGGAGATTTCCTCCGGCCCCAGCTTGGTGTCACGCGCAACGCAGGTCAGCTCTTCGATGTGGATCGTGGTGTAACGATCCTCTTCCACCACACGCTCGGAAAGCAGGATGGAGTCTTCGAAGTTGTAGCCGTTCCACGGCATGAAGGCGATCAGCATGTTCTGGCCCAGGGCCAGTTCGCCGATGTCGGTGGACGGACCATCAGCCAGCACGTCGCCACGCGCCACCACGTTGCCCACTTCCACCAGCGGACGCTGGTTGATGCAGGTGTTCTGGTTGGAACGGGTGTACTTGATCAGGTTGTAGATATCCACGCCGGCGTCGGTCGCGTCGGTGATTTCCACTTCGTTGACCTTGACCACGATGCGGCCGGCGTCGATCTGCACGATCTCGCCGCCACGACGGGCGTTCACGGTCACACCGGAGTCACGGGCCACAGCGCGTTCGATACCGGTACCCACCAGCGGCTTCTGGGCACGCAGGGTCGGCACGGCCTGACGCTGCATGTTGGCGCCCATCAGTGCACGGTTGGCGTCATCGTGCTCCAGGAACGGGACGAGCGCGGCAGCGATCGACACGGTCTGCATCGGCGAGACGTCCATGAAGTGGACTTCTGCCGGCGGCTTGAGCAGCGACTCACCCTGGAAGCGGCACGGCACGAACTGCTCGGTGAGCATGCTCTTGGCATCGGTCAGGGCGTTGGCCTGGGCGATGACGTACTCGTTCTCTTCGATGGCCGACAGGAACTCGATCTCGTCGGAAACCTTGCCGTCAGCAACCTTGCGGTACGGGGTCTCGAGGAAGCCGTACTGGTTGGTGCGGGCGTACACGGCCAGCGAGTTGATCAGGCCGATGTTCGGGCCTTCCGGCGTTTCGATGGTGCAGACGCGGCCGTAATGGGTCGGGTGCACGTCGCGCACTTCGAAGCCGGCGCGTTCGCGGGTCAGACCGCCCGGGCCCAGGGCCGAGACGCGACGCTTGTGCGTCACTTCCGACAGCGGGTTGTTCTGATCCATGAACTGGGACAGCTGCGAGGAGCCGAAGAACTCCTTGATGGCCGCGGCGACCGGCTTGGCGTTGATCAGCTCCTGCGGGGTCAGGCCTTCGGATTCGGCCATCGACAGGCGTTCCTTGACCGCGCGCTCGACGCGGACCAGGCCCACGCGGAACACGTTCTCGGCCATTTCACCGACCGAACGCACACGACGGTTGCCCAGGTGATCGATGTCATCGACCACGCCACGACCGTTGCGGATCTCGGTCAGGACCTTGATCACTTCCAGGATGTCGGAGGTGTCGGCGTGCTCGGCGACCAGGCGCTTGGACTCTTCGTCGTTGCGCTCACCGAAGTACTTGCGGTCGTACAGCACGGCTTCGCCGGTGACAGCCTTGCGGCCGACACGGCGGTTGAACTTCATGCGGCCGACCGTGGACAGGTCGTAGCGCTCGAAGGTGAAGAACAGGTTGTGGAACAGGTTCTGCGCGGCATCCTTGGTCGGCGGCTCGCCCGGACGCATCATGCGGTAGATCTCGACCAGGGCTTCCAGCTGGGTCTTGGTCGGATCGATGCGCAGGGTGTTGGACAGGTACGGGCCACGATCCAGATCGTTCACCCACAGGGTGCCCACGGCATCCACACCGGCCTTGCGGAAGGCCTGCAGCTGCTCGTCGGTGATTTCGTCGTTGGCCTGGGCCAGCAGTTCACCGGTGTTGGCATCGACCACGTCGTGCGACAGGATGCGGCCGACGATGTAATCGTCCGGCACGGCCAGGGCGGCGATGCCCGAGGCTTCCAGCTGCTTGACGTGACGCGCGGTGATGCGCTTGCCGGCTTCCACGATGACCTTGTCACCGTCGGCCAGGTCGAAGTTCAGGGTCTCGCCGCGCAGACGCTCGGCCACCAGTTCGAGCTGCACGCCTTCATCGGGGTTGATGTGGAACGTGTTGATCTCGAAGAACTCGGCCAGCATCTCTTCGTTGCTGTAACCCAGCGCACGCAGCAGGATCGAGACCGGCAGTTTGCGGCGACGATCGATACGGGTGAACAGGGCATCCTTCGGGTCGAACTCGAAGTCCAGCCAGGAACCGCGGTACGGGATGATGCGGGCGCTGTACAGCAGCTTGCCCGAGCTGTGGGTCTTGCCACGGTCGTGGTCGAAGAACACACCCGGCGAACGGTGCAGCTGCGAGACGATCACGCGCTCGGTACCGTTCACGATGAAGGTGCCGTTGTCGGTCATCAGCGGGATTTCGCCGAGGTAGACCTCCTGCTCCTTCACGTACTTGATGGCCTTGGTCGACGACTCACGGTCGTAGATCACCAGGCGCACGGTCACGCGCAGCGGCGCGCCGTAGCTCATGCCACGCTGGCGGCACTCGCGCTCGTCGAACACGGGATCGCCGAGCTTGTAGCCGACGTATTCCAGGGCAGCGTTGCCGCTGTAGCTGGAGATCGGGAACACCGACTTCAGGGCGGCATGCAGGCCGTGGTCCGTGCGCTTGGCCGGATCGACGTTTTCCTGCAGGAATTCACGGTAGGAATCGACCTGGATGGCAAGCAGGAACGGCACTTCGAGGATCGAGCGCTGCTTGCCGAAATCCTTGCGGATACGCTTCTTTTCGGTGAACGAATAAGACGTCATGAGGTATCACCTTGGCTGTGCGGATCGTGCGTCCACGACCCGAGGGGAAACTGAAATTGTCAGTTGGAAGTCGCTGGTATTGCCGGCACCAGCACGCCTTCTCCCGCTACTTCCAACTGCCAACTCGTCTGCATCCACTCCCCTGCCCGCGCGCCTGGGCGCCGCTGTGACGGGGGATGACCGCAGCCCGTGTTGGGCTCGTATTTCGGGTGTTGCGTGAAACGACCAAAGGCCGGGGGCTTACGCCCCCAGCCTTGGCTGCATCGCCGTGTTTCGATGGCGAGGCAAGGAACTGCTTACTTGACTTCGACAGTCGCGCCAGCAGCTTCCAGGTCCTTCTTGAACTTGGCAGCGTCGTCCTTCGAAGCGGCTTCCTTGATCATGCCGCCGGCTTCTGCCAGATCCTTCGCTTCCTTCAGGCCCAGGCCGGTGATGGCGCGGACAGCCTTGATGACTTCGACCTTCTTGTCGCCGGCCGACTTCAGGATGACGTCGAATTCGGTCTGCTCTTCAACAGCGGCAGCCGGGCCAGCAGCAGCAGCTGCGGCGACCGGAGCAGCGGCGGAGACGCCGAACTTCTCTTCGATGGCCTTGACCAGCTCCATCACTTCCATCAGGGACTTCTCGGCGATGGCGTCGACGATCTGTTCGTTGGTAAGGGACATTTTGATTACCTTTGGATAATTTTCTGGGTTGAGGTTCCGTTCGGAACCACGGAAACGTCGACTCAGGCGGTTTCGGCGACCGGCTCGGCAGCGTCAGCGGTTTCACCGCCACCCTGCTTGTCGGCCACGGCCTTGACGGCACGGGCGAACATCGTGGCCGGCTCGGCCAGGACGCGGGCCAGCATGGCCAGAGCCTGATCACGGGTCGGCAGCGAGGCCAGCACGTCGACATGGCCAGCCGGGAACAGTTCCCCGCCGATGGCCACGACCTTTGCCTGCAGCTTGTCGTTGGTCTTGGCAAAATCCTTGATCAGGCGACCGGCTGCGCCGGGCTCCTCGAGCGAGAACGCGTACAGCAGCGGACCGACGAGCGCGTCTTTGGCGCATTCGTATTCGGTACCTTCCACTGCACGTGCCGCCAGCGTGTTCTTGACAACTTTCAAGAAAACGCCGGTTTCGCGTGCCTGCTTGCGCATCGCGGTCATCTGGGAGACCGTGGTGCCAGCGTATTCGGCTGCGATCAAGGAGTGGGCCTTGGCGGCGACGTCTGCCAGCTCGGCGACTACTTCTTGCTTCTGGGACAGATTGAGAGCCATTGCACTCCTCCAATTGAACTCCGCTTACGGCTCCTGCCGTGTGCGGTCCTGGGCGGCATCCGTCCTGGACGCCGGGAACATCAGGTGATGTTCCAAGGGTGGGCCGTTCTAGACCTGGATGGCCAACCTGGGAGAACCCAGACGTGCGTAAACCAGAAAAACTCCAGAAGGGCACCATCTACGCAGGGGGATTCCCGGGGGAATCGATTAAGCGTTCGGTACTGCGCCGGCGGCGACTCCCTGCCAATGCGAGCATCCTTGCCCGTCGCCGGTATGTACTGACCGCGCCTGCGGTCTTTGACGGCTATCTCTGCAGGGCGAGCCCCACTCGGATTGCCTTCAAATATCGCGGGTACCGGACCGGGGTCCGGCACCCGCTTGAAACGATTACTTCAGCGACAGCGAGGACTGGTCGATGGTCACGCCCGGGCCCATCGTCGAGCTGACCGAAACCTTCTGCAGGTAGGTGCCCTTCGAGGTGGCCGGCTTGGCCTTGACCAGATCCATCAGCAGCGCCTGCAGGTTCAACTTCAGCGCGTCTTCGGCGAAGTCGGCCTTGCCGATGGTGCAATGGATGATGCCGGCCTTGTCAGTGCGGTAACGCACCTGACCCGACTTGGCATTCTTGACGGCTTCGCCCGGGTTGGCCGACACGGTGCCGACCTTCGGGTTCGGCATCAGGCCGCGCGGGCCGAGCACGGTGCCCAGCTTACCCACGACGCGCATGGCGTCCGGGGTCGCGATGACGACGTCGTAGTTCAGATCGCCGGCCTGCATCTTCTCGGCCAGGTCGTCCATGCCCACGGCTTCGGCGCCAGCGGCCAGGGCTTCGTCAGCCTTGGCACCGGCCGGTGCGAAGACGGCAACGCGCACGCTCTTGCCGGTACCGGACGGCAGCACGGTGGAACCGCGCACCTGCTGGTCGGACTTCTTGGCGTCCACGCCCAGGCGCACAGCAACGTCGAAGGACTCGACGAACTTGGCCTTGGTAGCGGTCTTCAGGATCTTGATGGCGTCCTCGAAGGCGTATGCCTTGCCCGGGACGACGGCGGCCTTGATGGCCTTCTCACGCTTGGTCTGTGCCATCTTCTTAACCCTCTACCACGAGGCCCATGGAACGGGCAGAACCGGCGATGGTGCGCACCGCGGCATCCAGATCGGCAGCCGTCAGGTCTGCTTCCTTGGTCTTGGCGATCTCTTCGAGCTGCTTGCGGGTCACCTTGCCCACCTTCTCGGTGTTCGGGCGCTTGGAGCCCGAGGAGATGCCTGCAGCCTTCTTGAGCAGCACGGCAGCCGGGGTGCTCTTGGTGATGAAGGTGAAGGTACGGTCCGAGTAGGCCGTGATGATGACCGGCACCGGCAGACCCGGCTCCAGCTTCTGCGTGGCGGCATTGAAGGCCTTGCAGAATTCCATGATGTTCAGGCCACGCTGACCCAGCGCAGGACCGACCGGCGGCGAGGGGTTGGCCTGACCGGCCTTCACCTGCAGCTTGATATAACCGACAACTTTCTTTGCCATGAGTATGCTCTCCGGGTGCTAGCGCCTTACGACAACAGGCTCCCCATCGGACCGGGAATCACGCGTCCCGGCATCGCGTTTTGAATTCACGCAGAAGGCCACCTCGCGGCGGCCCTTGCTTTTTGCCAGCTTCCTGGCAGGAAGCCGCGCACTATATCAGGTTTTTTCCGCCCTTGCCTCAAGGCTGACGGGCGCAGGCTGTTCAGGTTCCGGGCGGCCGCCCGGAACCCTGCCGCCCCAGGCTCAGACGGCCTTTTCGACCTGGCCGAATTCGAGCTCGACCGGGGTGGCGCGACCGAAGATCAGCACCGAGACGCGCAGACGGCTCTTCTCGTAGTTGACTTCCTCGACCACACCGTTGAAGTCGTTGAACGGACCTTCGGTGACACGGACCATCTGGCCCGGCTCGAACAGCACCTTCGGACGGGGCTTTTCCACACCTTCCTGAACGCGGTCCAGGATGGCGGCAGCCTCTTCATCACGGATCGGCAGCGGACGATCGGCGGTACCGCCGATGAAGCCCATCACCTTGGAGGTGTCCTTGACCAGGTGCCAGCTTTCGTTGTCGATGCGCGGGATACCGTTTTCTTCGTGGGTCTCGATCTGGACCAGCACGTAACCCGGGAAGAACTTGCGCTCGGAACGGCGCTTCTGGCCGGCGCGCATTTCAACCACTTCCTCGGTCGGGACCAGGACGTCACCGAAGCGCTCCTGCATCTCGTCACGCACGATGCGATCGCGCAGAGCCTGCGCAACCGACTTTTCGAAGCCCGAATAGGCGTGAACGACGTACCAACGCTTCACTGGTTTCTCCTTATCGACCCAGGAACCACTGGGTCAATTTCTGAATCACGAAGTCAAATCCGCCCAGCAGCAGGCTGAGGATGATCACCACAACGATCACCACCCAGGTCATGCGAATGGCTTCCTGGCGCGTCGGCCAGACCACCTTGCGCAGTTCGAAACGCGATTCGGAAAGGAATTCCCGCGTGTCGCGACCCTTGCCGGTCAACAGGAACACGCCGAGGCCGGCCACCAGGCCAACGACAACGGCCAGACCGCGAAGCGGACCGGCCCATGCACTCTGGGAGGCATGCTCAGGAGCACCGAACCAATACCAAGCAAAAAGACCCGCCAGCACCAGGATCGCTGCGACGGCGTACTTGACGATGTCACCTCCAGTGGAGGCGTTGTCTTTGGAATGCTCGATCTTGCTGTTCATCCGGCTCTGGCTGCTGTGGCGGCATAGCCGCTGGAAGGGAGAAGTGGCACGCCAGGAGGGACTCGAACCCCCAACCTGCGGTTTTGGAGACCGCTGCTCTGCCAATTGAGCTACTGGCGTACTGAAAAAACTTGCCTTCCCTAAGACGGCGAAGGCGGACCGAGGTTCCCGGCCCGCCACTCGCGAGACCGGCAGCAGCGCTATGCGACCGCCGGTATTGCAGTATTACGCGATGATCTTGGAGACCACGCCGGCGCCGACGGTACGGCCGCCTTCGCGAATCGCGAAGCGCAGGCCTTCATCCATGGCGACCGGGTTGATCAGGGTGACAACCATCTTCACGTTGTCGCCCGGCATCACCATTTCCACACCTTCCGGCAGTTCGCAAGCGCCGGTGATGTCGGTGGTACGGAAGTAGAACTGCGGACGGTAGCCCTTGAAGAACGGGGTGTGACGGCCACCTTCGTCCTTGGACAGCACGTACACTTCGGCGTCGAAGGTGGTGTGCGGCTTGATCGAACCCGGCTTGGCCAGGACCTGGCCACGCTCGACGTCGTCACGCTTGGTGCCGCGCAGCAGCAGACCGGCGTTGTCGCCTGCCTGACCCTGGTCGAGCAGCTTGCGGAACATTTCCACGCCGGTGACGGTGGTCTTCTGGACCGGACGGATACCGACGATTTCGATTTCTTCGCCGACCTTGATCACGCCGCGCTCGATACGACCGGTCACGACGGTGCCGCGGCCCGAGATCGAGAACACGTCTTCGACCGGCATCAGGAAGGGCTTGTCGATGTCACGTTCCGGGGTCGGGATCCAGCTGTCGAGAGCTTCGACCAGCTTGATCACGGCCGGCACGCCGATTTCGCTCTGGTCGCCTTCCAGCGCCAGGCGGGCCGAACCCGAGATGATCGGGGTGTCATCGCCCGGGAAGTCGTACTTGCTCAGCAGCTCGCGGACTTCCATTTCAACCAGTTCCAGCAGCTCGGCGTCATCGACCATGTCTGCCTTGTTCAGGAAGACGACGATGTACGGCACGCCGACCTGACGCGAGAGCAGGATGTGCTCACGGGTCTGCGGCATCGGGCCGTCAGCAGCCGAACAGACCAGGATCGCGCCGTCCATCTGGGCAGCACCGGTGATCATGTTCTTGACGTAGTCAGCATGGCCCGGGCAATCGACGTGGGCGTAATGACGTTCGGTGGATTCGTATTCGACGTGTGCGGTCGAGATCGTGATGCCACGCGCCTTTTCTTCCGGCGCGGCGTCGATCGACGAGTAGTCCTTGAACTCACCGCCAAAGCGCTCGGCACCGATCTTGGTCAGTGCGGCGGTCAGCGTGGTCTTGCCGTGGTCAACGTGACCGATGGTGCCGACATTGACGTGCGGCTTGGTGCGCTCGAACTTACCCTTGGCCATGGCTGCTTATCTCGAAATCGTCTGAATTGGTAGCACTTAGATGGTGCTCACGAAAGGAATCGAACCTTCGACCTCCTCCTTACCAAGGAGGTGCTCTACCGACTGAGCTACGTGAGCGAGTTTTGTATTATGGCACGAATTTGAATATATTCAAACTCATTCAATGGAGCGGGAGACGGGGATCGAACCCGCACCATCAGCTTGGAAGGCTGAGGTTCTACCATTGAACTACTCCCGCATCGGAAGCTCTTGCCACAACATGAAACTGGTGGAGGGAGGTGGATTCGAACCACCGAAGGCGTAAGCCAGCAGATTTACAGTCTGCCCCCGTTGGCCGCTTGGGTATCCCTCCTTACCACCCTGTCCCGTGGCGCCGAAGCGTTTTCGGTGTGGGGTGGAAGAGCCGTGAATTTTGGGGATAAACGGGGGTTCTGTCAACAACCTTTTTGAACTTTTTCACATGAATGTCGAATTGCCTTGCCGGGACGGGCTATTGGCCCGGCAACGGCAGGGTTTCGGTGGCGAAGATCGCCACATGCGGTACGCCATCGGCACCGATCCAGCCGCGATACATGCCCTGGGTGTTGAACGGGGTCGCCGCGCGGCCGTCGGCGGCGAGCACGATCGCGCCGCCATCGCCACCGAGGGCGGGAATGCGCTCGTTGATCACCGCGCGTCCCGCATCCACCGGCCCCTGCTTGAGGTACTGCATGCGGGCACAGATATCGTGCGCGGCCGCCGTGCGGATGTAGTACTCGCCCCAGCCCGTGCCCGATACCGCGCATCCTGCATCGGCATAGGTGCCCGCGCCGATGATCGGTGAGTCGCCCACGCGGCCATAGCGCTTGTTGGTCATCCCTCCGGTGGAGGTGCCGGCGGCAAGCTTGCCGTCCTTGTCCAGCGCGACCGCCCCGACGGTGCCAAAGTGCCGCGCCGTTTCCAGATCCGCATGGGCCTGGCCGCTGGCCTCTTCCTTCAGCGCCTTCTGCAGCTGCTGCCAGCGCTTGTCGGTGCGGAAGTAGGACGGATCCACCAGGGCAATGCCCTGGCTGCTGGCGAACGCCTCGGCGCCCTGCCCGACCATCATCACGTGCGGAGAATGCTGCATCACCGCTTCAGCGAGCAGGATCGGGTTGCGCACGCGCTGCACGCCGGCCACCGCGCCCGCCTTGAGCGTGGCGCCGTCCATCAGCGAGGCATCCAGTTCGTTGCGGCCATCGTGGGTGAACACCGCCCCTTTGCCGGCATTGAAGGTGGGATCGTCCTCGAGCACGGTGATCGCCGCGGTAACGGCTTCCAGTGCCGGCTTGCCCGCCGCCAGCGCGGCATGGCCTTTCAACAGCGCCTGCTGCAGGGCCGCGCGCGCGGCGGTTTCTTCGGCGGGCGAGAGATCCTTGCGCTCCACCCCCGCCCCGCCGTGTATGACCAGTACAGGCTCGGCGGCGGCGGCGGCCAGCGGGAGCGACAGGCACAGCGACAACACCACCACAGCAGAACGCGACATGGACAGGCACTCTCAAGGGACGAGGCCGCATCATGGCACGCGCGACGGGCCACCCACGCGCGTGGCCGCGACCTCACAACGCGCGCGACAGCATCCACGCATGGCGTGGATCTACCGGCGCAGCTGCAGGCGCCCCTCGCGGATATCGGCCGTCATCTCGAACGCCGCGTCGTCCACCTGGAAGCCATCCAGATGCAGGCGACTTCCTTCGCCCACCCCGGTCACCGGAATGGCGAGAAAATCCAGCGGTTTACCGCCGCGCAGGCGATCGGCCGCGCGCTGCGGCATCACCAGCCACGCAAAACCGCCGTCGCGGCTGAACACCTGGCCGGTGCCGTCGGCCTCGACACACAGCGCGGTGTCTTCATCCACGCCGAGGCCGACCATGTTCTGCTGCCCACTGCGCTGGGCGGCACGGGCCACGAAGACGATCAGGCGGCCGAGCCGGTCGCGCTTGCCGAAGTGGGTATCGGTGACCACGTTGGACAGGTACGGCATGGCCAGGAAATCACTGTCCAGGGTCACGGCCCTGCCCATCGGATCGCGCAGCGCGCGGCGGGACGTCACGCTGCCGCCATCCAGGGCGCCGTAGCTGTAGCCCCCCAGGATGGCCAACCCGGCACTGGTGCCGGCGATCGGCCGGCCGGCGCGGACGTGTGCATTGAGCGCCGCGTTCACCGCCGTGCCCTTCCAGAAACGGATATAGCGCGCCTGGTCGCCGCCGGCGATGAAGATCGCATCGGCGGCAGCGATCACCCCCAGCACGGCCGGGTCGTCGGCCGCGCGCCGACTGTTGAACACCAGGGTCTGTACCGATGCCACGCCGCCGATCTCCCGATAGAGCCGGTTCTGCAGCTCATCGGCACCGGACGCGCGCAGGATCACCACCCGGCCATGGCCGGCGCGCGCCACCCACCATTGGAAGGCTGCCGGCACCCACTCGCCGCCGCCCATCAGCATCATCGCCGGCTCGGTGTGGGGCGCCCGCGGGGCCTGCAGGGCGCCGACCTCGTAATAGCGGTAGCCCCGATCCTGCAGACTGCGCGGATTCTGGGCGTGGAGGGGGAGCGAGAGCGCTGCAAGCAGCAACCACAGAAGGGAATGGATCGGCCGGAAACCCTTGTGCACGTTGACCTCCCTGAATAAAACGGGCGTGTAAGCGCTTTCACTCTTTGCCAGAGAAATTGGCAGTGGTCAACCCCGTAAAAAAGGCGTTAAATGCGCGCCGTCCATTCACGAAATGTGAATGGGGGACAGGCCTCCCTCGAGGCCGACACTTTCTTCTCGAGAATTCTCATGCGTAAACAGGCGATGGCGTGGTCGATCCAGCTGGCGTTGATGGGTGTGGCCGCAACTGCGGGCGCCCAGACGCCCGCCCCCGGGGTGCAGCAACTGGATACGGTGCAGGTCACCGGCTCGCGCATTCCGCGTGCGCAGGTGGAGGGGCCGGCCCCGGTCACCGTCATCACTGCCGAGCAGATCCAGGCCAGCGGCTTCACCAGCGTGCCGGACGTGCTGCGCTCGATGACCCAGAACGGGGGCGAGACCCAGAGCCAGCAGTCCTCCAGCGGCGCGGACTTCTCCCCCGGTGCGCAGCAGGTCGACCTGCGCGGCCTTGGCCCCAACCACACCCTTGTGCTGGTCAACGGCCGCCGCATCGCCGATTTCCCGATGCCCTTCCAGGGCCGCAGCAACTTCACCGACGTCTCCAACATCCCGATCGGGATGATCGAGCGCATCGAAGTGCTGACCGGCAGCGCCTCGGCGATCTATGGTTCTGACGCGATCGCCGGCGTGGTCAACTTCATCCTGAAGAAGCAGGTGGATGGCACCACGGTCGACATGCGCATGGGCACCACCAGCGAAGGCGGTGGTGAGTCCTTCGACATGAGCATCGCCAGTGGCTTCGACGCCGGCCGTTTCAGCGCGGTCTACAGCCTGGAACTGCAGTCGCAGACCCCGCTGTGGGCCTATGAGCGTGGGCAGCAGGATTCCACGCTGGACGCGCCGACCGAGAGCGCCCGCGCCCTGCGCCGCGCCTACCTGCGCACCGACTACAACGACGACTACCTGGACCCGGGCCAGGCCACCTGCGATGCGCTGGCCGGCCAGAACAACGGCAGCACCCAGTACGCCGAGCGTGCGCGATATGGCTTCTACTGCGGCAGCGACCGCTCGATCGGCTACGGCACGATCCTGAGCAAACGCCGCGGTGCCAACGGCTATGCCTCGCTGCGCTACGCCTTCGACAACGGTGCGGAATGGTTCGCCGATGTGCAGATGGGTTACCACGACCTGGCGCTGATGCGCGATGTCACCCAGTGGGGCCGCATGGCCGCCGACGGCAACGAGGACGGCTACTTCTACAACCAGGCCACCGACCAGGTCGAGTTCTGGCAGCGCCAGTTCTCCCCCGAGGAAATGGGCGGACTCGACAACGGCATGGTGCGCAGCACCCAGAAGACCTTCAGCGTGACCACCGGCTTCAAGGGCGCGCTCGGTGCGGACTGGGAATACGAGGCGTCGCTGAGCCATTCGCAGTACCAGTCCAGCATCCGCTGGCCGCAGATCATCGCCGCCAAGGCCAATGCATTGTTCCTGGGCGAGCAGCTGGGCGAGTACACCGATGACGACGACAACGTGTTCCCGGTGTTCAACGCCGACCCGGCGCGCCTGTACCGGCCGCTGAGCCGCAGCGAGTACGATTCGATCGCCGCACGCACCACCTATACCCCGAAGTCGCGCACCGAGACTGCCGCGCTGACCCTGACCAATGGCGAGCTGTTCGAGCTGCCGGGTGGCAAGGCCGGCTTCGCGGCGACCGCCGAGTTCGGCAATCAGTCCTACGCACTGAACCCGGACCCGCTGGCCACGCAGTACTACTACTACAGCTGGAAGGATTCGGACGGGCACGGCAGCCGCAACCGCTGGGCGACCGCGGCCGAGCTGCGCCTGCCGCTGCATGACACGTTCAACGTCAGCCTGGCCGGCCGCTTCGACCAGTACCGTTACTCCGGCAACACGATCGGCAAGGCGACCTGGAGCGGTGGCCTGGAGTGGCGCCCGATCGACACGCTGCTGGTGCGCGGCTCCTACGGCACCGCGTTCCGCGCGCCCGACCTGCACTACGTGTATGCCGGCCCGGGCAACGATGAAACCAGTGCCAACGACTATTACACCTGCGCGGTGGACGGCGGCGATGACTGTTCGGATTACGAAGAGAACCTGATCCGCACGCGCGAAGGCAACCGCCAGCTGGACCCGGAAACCAGCACGTCGTGGAGTGCTGGTTTTGTGTGGTCGCCGGCAGCGGGCCTGGATCTGTCCGTGGACTGGTTCGATATCGACATGCGCGACCAGGTGCAGGACATGGATGTGAGCACGATTCTGCGCGACGAGGCGGCCTGCCGCCTGGGCGACGCGGACGCGGCGTCGCCGACCTGCGTGGATGCGATCAGCCGGGTTACCCGCACCAGTGATGGCCGCCTGTATGGCGTGCACGTGAGCCCGATCAACATCGCGCGCGAAACGACCCGTGGCATCGATGTGGGCCTGCGCTACCGCCTGAGCACCGGGATCGGCGATTTCATCCTCAGTGGCAACCACACCTGGGTGAAGACGCACGATTTCCAGCAGTTCGAGGGCGATGTGGTCGAGGACCAGTTCGCGATCAACAGCGGTTTCGACATTCCGCGCACCAAGACCAGTGCGAGCGTGACCTGGGAGAACGCGGCGTGGTCGGCCACGCTGTACGGCTCGCGCCTGGGCAAACTGCCAACCTACGACAGCTATGACCAGAGTTTCAATCCGGACAGCGGCGACAGCCCGTGGATCGGGGCGACGTACCGCTACAACGTGTCGTTGCAGTACCGCTTCGATGATCATTCGCGCCTGTCGCTGTCGGTGGTCAACATCGCCAACAAGCTGCCGCCGAAGGATGTGACGTACACGCCGTATCCGTACTACGACGTCTCGTGGTTCGACACCGTGGGCCGGACGATCAACCTGCAGTACACCCACAAGTTTGGCGGTACGGCGTTGTAAGCGCCGTTTCACTGCCGATAGGGGATCAAGGACGGAGGCATTGCCTCCGTCTTTTTTTTGCGCGTTGCCCGCGATGCGGCGCGGCCACCGTGTTTTCCACACGCCACGTGGAAAGCCATGGGGGTTTGGTGTGGACAAGTGCATGCAAGCCATGCGGCACAATGCTTTCAGGGCGTGGCTATTTTTTGTCCAGCCGCGGATCGCGGTTTTCCACACACACCGTGGAAAGCGATGGGGGTTTGCTGTGGACAACCCCGGGTGAGCGATGCACTGCAACGGTTTTCAGTGGTGGTCAGAAATTGTCCACGTCGCTGGCGGGCGGGTCAGATGGGTTGCCGGCCAGCGGCCGGCACTACCGCGCGCGGGTTTTCCACATGGTGCGTGGAGAGGCGTGGGGGTTTGTTGTGGACAAGTGAGGCGGAGGCATACCAGGCAAGGGTTTCGGTGCCTGGTCATTTTTTATCCAGTCCATGTCGGGTGTGGAATGCGCTCCCAAAAACGCAAACGCCCCGCTCAGGGCGGGGCGTTGCGGGCATCAACGTGCGAGGAACTCAGACGTTGAAGCGGAAGTGCAGGATGTCGCCTTCCTGGACGCGGTATTCCTTGCCTTCCAGACGCAGACGACCCGCTTCCTTGGCACCGGCCTCGCCTTTGTACTTGATGAAGTCGTCATACGCGATGGTTTCGGCGCGGATGAAGCCCTTCTCGAAGTCGGTATGGATCACGGCGGCGGCCTGCGGAGCGGTGGCGCCCTTGCGCACGGTCCATGCGCGGACTTCCTTCACGCCTGCGGTGAAGTAGGTCTGCAGACCCAGCAGCTGGTACGCGGCGTAGATCACGCGGTTCAAGCCCGGCTCGGACAGGCCCAGGTCGGCCAGGAAGGTGTCGCGGTCTTCGTCGTCGAGCTGGGACAGCTCTTCTTCGATCGCGGCCGACACCGGCACCACCTGCGCGCCTTCCTCGGCGGCACGGGCGCGCACGGCATCCAGATGCGGGTTGTTCTCGAAGCCGTCTTCCAGCACGTTGGCGATGTACATCACCGGCTTGAGGGTCAGCAGGAACAGGTCACGGACCAGCGCCTTCTCTTCCTCGTCCAGGCCAGCGGTACGACCGGCCTTGCCGTCGGCCAGCGCAGCCTGCAGCTTGGCCAGCACCGGCTTGCGGGCCGCGGCTTCCTTGTCGCCCCCCTTGGCAGCGCGCTCGGCGCGGTTCAGCGCCTTCTCGACGCTGTCCAGATCGGCCAGGGCCAGTTCGGTATCGATGGTGTCGATATCCGAGAGCGGGTCGACCTTGTTGTTGACGTGGATGACGTCGGCATTCTCGAAGCAGCGCACCACGTGGGTGATCGCATCCACTTCGCGGATGTGGGCCAGGAACTTGTTGCCCAGGCCTTCACCACTGGCCGCGCCGGCGACGAGGCCGGCGATGTCCACGAACTCCACCGCGGTCGGGATGACCTTCTGCGGGTTGATGATGGCTGCCAGCTCGTTCAGGCGCGGATCCGGCACCGGCACGATGCCGACGTTCGGTTCAATCGTGCAGAACGGGAAGTTGGCCGCCGCGATGCCCGCCTTGGTCAGCGCATTGAACAGGGTCGATTTGCCGACGTTGGGCAGACCGACGATGCCGCATTTGATACCCATCTTTGACAACCTCTGGGGTGGTAGGTACCGACCGTTGGTCGGTACACCGTGGTTATTTCGGGGTGTGGAGGCGCTTCATCGCCTCACTGTAATCGCCGGATACCGCCAGCGGCAGCACGTCGATCGCATCTTCGATGGCGTGACCAATCAGCACATCATCGTCTTTGCTGGCGCGCCCCAGCACCCACGGGACCACGCGGTCCTTGTGGCCGGGATGGCCGATGCCGATGCGCAGGCGGTGGAATCTGCCATGGCCGAGCAGGCGGATGGTGTCGCGCAGGCCATTCTGGCCGCCGTGGCCACCGTCGAACTTGAGCCGTGCCACGCCCGGCGGCAGGTCCAGCTCGTCGTGCGCCAGCAGCGTTTCTTCCGGTTCGATCTTCCAGAAGCGCTGCGCCGCGGTGACCGATTTGCCACTGAGGTTCATGAAGGTGGCGGGCTTGAGCAGCCATACCGACTGGCCGGCGATATCGACCTTGGCGGTCTCGCCGAACAACTTGCTGTCCACGCTCCAGCGCGCGCCGGCCTGTTCGACCAGGGCGTCAATGAAACGAAACCCGGCATTGTGCCGGGTCTGGGCGTGCTCGGGTCCGGGGTTGCCCAGACCAACGATCAATCGCAATCCTGTCATTACTCTTCTTTCGTCGGTACCGGCCCTGTGCCGGTACATACAGAAACGGCGCCTGCCCCGAAGGACAGGCGCCGCAATCACTTACTCTGCAGCCGGCGCTTCGTCGGCAGCTTCTTCCTTGCCGAGCTTGGCGGTGACGATCGCGTCGTCATGGTCCTTGCCCTGGGCCAGGGCCGGGATCTCGACGCCCTTCGGCAGCTTGATGTCCGACAGGTAGATCACGTCACCAGCCTTCAGGTCGGCCAGGTCGACGTCGATCGATTCCGGCAGGTCCTTCGGCAGGCAGGTGATGCTCACTTCCTTCAGTTCGTGGGTGACCACGACGTCGGCAGCCTTGCCGGCCGGCGAGGTGTCTTCGTTGATGAAGTGCAGCGGGACGTTGGCGGTCAGCGCTTCGTTCTCGTTCACGCGCAGGAAATCCAGATGCAGGATCAGCTGCTTGAACGGGTGGCGCTGCATGTCACGCAGCAGCACCTTGGTGACCTTGCCATCCAGATTCAGGTCCAGGATGGACGAGTAGAACCACTCGTTCTGCTGGGCCAGCCAGATTTCGTTGTGGTTGAGCTGGATGACGCTCGGCTCGACGTCGCCGCCGTAGATGATCGCCGGGATCTGGCCAGCGCCACGCAGGCGGCGGCTCGCACCCTTGCCTTGCAGTTCGCGCTGGACGACCTTGATTTCATGATTCTTGGCCATGCTGATTTACTACCTTCGTTGTTTGCCGCGCCATGAGGGCGAGGCGATGAGGGGAGATCCGCGACCAGATCTCCCCGGGAAACCACCCACCGTTGCCGGTGGGCGGAAAAATCAATCCACGTACAGCGAGCTGACCGACTCACCGAAGGCGATGCGGCGCATCGTCTCGGCCAGCATTTCCGCCACGCTGAGCTGGCGGATCTTGCTGCACACCCGCGCCTCTTCACGCAGCGGGATGGTGTCGGTCACCACCAGCTCATCGAGCTGGGAGTTGTTGATGTTGTCCACCGCCGGGCCCGAGAGCACGGCGTGGGTGCAGTACGCGGCGACCTTGAGGGCGCCACGCGCCTTCAGGGCTGCAGCGGCCGCACACAGGGTGCCGGCGGTATCGACGATGTCATCGACCATCACGCAGGTCTTGCCTTCGACGTCACCGATGATGTTCATCACGGTGGAGACGTTGGCGCGCGGGCGGCGCTTGTCGATGATCGCCAGATCGGCATCGTCCAGGCGCTTGGCGACGGCGCGCGCGCGCACCACACCGCCCACGTCCGGGGACACCACGATCAGGTTTTCCGTGCCGTAGGCGCGCCAGATATCGGCGAGCAGCAGCGGCGAGGCGTATACGTTGTCCACCGGCATGTCGAAGAAACCCTGGATCTGATCGGCATGCAGATCCACCGTCAGTACCCGGTCAGCCCCGACAGCGCTGAACATCTTTGCAGCCACCTTGGCGGTGATCGGCACGCGCGAGGACCGCATGCGGCGATCCTGGCGCGAGTAGCCGAAATACGGCACCACGGCGGTGACACTGTTGACCGAAGCGCGCTTGAGCGCATCGATCAGGACCAGCAGTTCCATCAGGTTCTCTGCGCTGGGTGCACAGGTCGGCTGGATCACGAACACGTCCTGCTTACGGACGTTTTCCTCGATCTCGACCTGCACTTCACCATCGGAGAAGCGCGACACCAATGCCTTGCCAGGCCGCACCCCCAGTTCCTTGCAGATGCTCTGCGCAAGGCGCTTGTTGGCGTTGCCGGAAAATACCAGCAGGTTGGGGTGTTCTTGCATCATGACGGTCTCGGGCGGGAGCGATTGGCGGAGAACTGGGCCGCCGGCACCCGGAGGTGTCTGCGGTGACAACACCGCGGCGTATGCACCGCGCCCGCGCAGACATGCGCATGGAGTCGCGGCAGATATCCGCTAGTGGCAGGGGCGGGAGGATTCGAACCTCCGAATGCCAGGATCAAAACCTGGTGCCTTGGGCCTCTTGGCGACGCCCCTGCATCAAAATCAGTAACGCTCGAGTACATCAAGCAGTGGCGAGCGCTCCACGCCCGCAGCCACCCATGCCCGCAGTTCCTTCGGCAATTGCGCCAGGCCCTGCTCTGCAGCAGCGCGCGTGGCGAACTCGACGAAACAACCGCTTCCCGACCCGGTGAGTCGTGCCCGGCCGATACTGCTCAACGCTGCGAGCGCTGCCTCTACGGCAGGTTCGCGGCGGCGCAGGACCGGCTCGAACGCATTCCCGAGCAAAGACCCGGAAGCGAAGTCCGCTATTTTCGCCACTGGGGCATCCCGCGTCAAATCCGGTGATGCGAAAAGTGCGGGGGTCGGCACGTGAACGCCGGGGTGGACCAGCACAAACCAGGCCGGCGGCAGGGCGATCGGGGTCAGCAGTTCGCCCACGCCCTCGGCCCAGGCGTTGTGCCCGCGCACGAAAACCGGCACATCCGCGCCCAGCTGCAGACCCAGCGCGGCCAGCGCATCGACCTCCAGACCGGCGCCCCACAGGCGGTTCAGTGCGACCAGCACGGTGGCGGCATCGGAGGACCCGCCGCCGAAGCCGCCGCCAGCCGGAACGCGCTTTTCGACGCCGATATCGGCACCTTGGGCGATGTTCGCTGCAGCCTTCAACAGGTGCGCGGCGCGGATCGCCAGATCATCGGCCTCGGCAACGCCGGCCACGGAGGGGCCCTCACGGCGGATCCGGCCATCGTCGCGGACACGCAGATGGATCCGATCGCCCCAATCCAGCAGCCGGAACACGGTCTGCAACTGGTGGTAACCGTCCGGGCGCCGCCCGGTGATGTGGAGGAACAGATTCAGCTTGGCCGGGGCCGGCCAGGTCGACCCGCCGTCGACTGCATCCAGCCTGCTCATGGCGTGGCCAGCACCCAGCTGTCGACCACCAGGCGGACCTTGGCGTCGCCATTGACCGCTTCGATCCGGCGCGGCAGCACCGGGCGACCAGCCTCGGCCGGGTACCAATCCAGGTATTGGATCTCCCAGCCCAGCTGCTGCACGCGACGCGGGCGGCCTTCGCCGTCGCGCTCGATGCGCTCGGCCGGGGCCGCATCGGCGATCAGGCCGCGCACCCAATCGGGGAGCTGGTTGACCGGGATATCCCAGCCGGTGGCGTCCAGCAGGACCTGCTGGGCATCGTCGCCCTCGCGCGTGCCGCCTTCCAGACCTTCCAGTCGGCCACCCTCGTGATGGCTGTCGCCGGTCAGCTTCCAGCTCTGCCGGGTGACCGGGGCGCTGAGTTCCACCACATATCCCTGGCCCTGCTGCTGCCAGTCGATGCGGCCGTTGCCGCCGTTGCGGCCCTTGCTGATCGCCACCCGGCCCTGGAACGACCAGGCCGGCTGCGCGCGCACCGCAGTGACACGCTCGGCCTCGGCCTGCTGCGCAGCGGGAGAGACGGTGGTGACCACGGTCGGGGCGGAGGGCGCCTTGCGCTCATCCAGGGACACGCAGGCGGAGAGCGACAACGCCACGGCCGCGGCAAACGCGGCCTTCAGGGACAGCAGATTCATACGCCGTATTTCTCGATCACGCGCTGCAGGGCGCGGTTGTCCGGGTCCAGCTTGCGAGCCTCCTCAAAGAAGTGGCGCGCCTCGTCCTTCCTGTTCAACACCCACAGCACCTCGCCGACATGCGCGGCGATCTCCGCATCCTTGGCCAGCGTCCAGGCGCGGCGCAGCTGCACCAGTGCTTCCTCGTTGCGGCCCAGGCGATACAGCACCCAGCCGTAACTGTCGACGATGGCGGCGTTGTCCGGCTCGGCCACGCGCGCGCGGTCGATCAGTTCCAAGGCTTCCTGATAACGCTGCGTGCGGTCGGCCAAGGTATAGCCGAGCGCGTTGAGCGCGGCGATGTTCTCCGGATCGGTGACCAGCACCTTGCGCAGGTCGGCCTCGGCGCGCGGGATGTCGTCGCGACGCTCCCAGGCCAGGGCGCGGGCATACAGCAGCGCGTTCTCGTCCGGATACGCGGCCAGGCCACGGGCCAGCGCGTCCAGTTCGCCGGCATCGTCGTTGCCGCGCTGGCGCAGCTCGGCCTCGAGCAGATAGGCATCGCGGCGGGCATCGTCATCGACGGTCGCGTCGGACTGGATCGCGTGTACTTCGGCCAGCGCCTTGTCGGTGCGGCCCAGTTCGTTCTGCGCGTTGGCCGCGCGCAGGCGCGACTCATCGCGCTCCGGGCCACCGGGCACGCTGTGATACCAGTTGACCGCTTCCTCGTAGCGCTTGAGGTACTCGGCGATCTTGCCCAGCAGCAGGCGCTGGGCCGGATCCGGCTTGGTCGCCTGCCCGGAGAGTTCGGTATACAGGGCCAGCAGGCCCGGGTCGTCCTTCTGCTTGGCCAGCAGCGAGGCGCGCATGCCGTAGGTCTGCACATCCTGCGGGCCGACCGCCAGCACGCGCTCGGCCGCAGCAGGCTGGCCCATCAGGTCGTAGGAGATCGCCACCGCGTTGCGCAGCTCGGGGTCCTGCGTGGTCTTGGGCTCCACGCCCTTCAACAGGGCCAGCGCCTCTTCAGACTTGCCGGCCTGGTTGAGCTGACTGGCGTGCAGCAGGGCCACGCGCGGCTCGTCCGGGAAGCGCTTGACCACCTCATCGACCATGCGCCGGGCCAGCTCGGGCTGCTCCATGCGCATGGCCAGACGGCCGAACTCCTGCCAGACCTCCAGGCGGTCGGGGATGGCATTGGCATCCACCAGCTCGCCCAGCACCTGGGCCGGGACCTTGGGGTCGCTGCCGCCGCTGATCAGGGCGCCGATCGCGAACTTCCAGGCGGTGGGGTCCGGGTCCTTGAGCAGCGCCTGCAGTTCGGTGCGGGCGGCCTTCACCTTGTTCTGGCGCATGTCCAGCGCGGCGGTGCTGCTGCGCATGGCCAGTGAGCGCGGCGCACGCTGCTCCCACAGGGCCAGCGCGCGGGCGGCGCGCTTGTCATCGTTGGCCAGCATGGCGATCCGGGAGGCGCGCTCGGCCAGGCCGGCATCGCCTTCACTGGCCTCGGCCGCCTCCAGGTACCAGCGCGCGGCGTCGCCCAGTTTGCCTGCCTGCAGGGCGAATTCGCCCGCCATGACCGGGGCCAGGGGGACCGCCTCGGCCGTGCTGTTCTTGCCTTTGGCCGGGGCTGCCGGGAGGGCGGCCAGGGCGTTGGCGGTGAACAAAGACAGCAGCAGAACGCTGGAGATGCGAATCAATGCGGGCATCGGGGGCATCTGAGCCTTAAAATGACGACTTGAATGGCCAGCAGCTTATCGCAAGCAACTGAACAATGACCCTGTGGGTGCTCGGACTGAATCACCAGACCGCGCCAGTGGAACTGCGCGAACGCGCCTCCTTTGGCGGCGACGCCCTGCCCCAGGCATTGGCGTCGCTGCGCGATACGCCACAGGTGGCCGAGGCGGTCCTGCTCTCCACCTGCAACCGCACCGAGCTGTACGCGGTGGCCGAATCCGGTGACGCGCTGGCGCAGTGGCTGGAGTCACATGCCGGCACCTTGCATGGGTACCTCTACCAGCACGCCGACGCCGATGCGGTGCGCCACCTGTTCCGGGTGGCCACCGGGCTGGATTCCATGGTGCTGGGCGAGCCGCAGATCTTGGGCCAGGTGAAGGATGCCTGGGCCCTGGCGCGTGATCACGGCCTGCTCGGCCAGCGTCTGGACCGGTTGTTCCAGCAGACCTTCTCGGTGGCCAAGCGCGCCCGCACCGATACCCGCGTGGGCGCCAATCCGGTCTCGGTGGCCTCCACCGCGGTGCGCCTGGCGCAGAACTCGTTCGCGCGGCTGGAAGATTCCACCGTGCTGCTGGTGGGCGCCGGCGAGACCATCGAGCTGGCCGCGCGCCATCTCAGCGAAGGGCGCGTGCGTCGGCTGCTGATCGCCAACCGCACCCTCGCCCATGCGCAGGAGCTGGCCAGCCGTCATGGCGGCGTCGCCCTGCCCCTGAGTGAGCTGGACCGTCATCTGGGCGAGGCCGACGTGGTGTTCTCGGCCACCGCCGCGCGTGAGCCGGTGATCACCCGCGCGCACGTGGCCGCCGCACTGAAAACCCGCAAGCACAAGCCGATGCTGCTGTTCGATCTGGCCGTGCCGCGTGATATCGAGGCCGGCGTGGGCGAACTGGCCGACGCCTTCCTGTACACCGTGGATGATCTGGAGCGCGCGGTCGAAGACAACCGTCGCAGCCGCCGGGAAGCGGCGGCCGAGGCCGAAGCGATCATCGAGCTGCAGGTCGCCCGTTTCGTGGAGACCCTGCAGGCCAGCGTGCACCAGGCCCCGCTGCGGCAGCTGCGCGCCTATGGCGAAGCGACCCGCGTGGAGATGCTGGAGAAAGCCCGCCAGCAGCTGGCCCATGGCAAACCACCCGAGGAAGTGCTCGAGCTGCTCGCGCATGGCCTGACCAACCGCCTGCTGCACCCGCCGACCGCCGCCCTGCGCGCGGCCGCGCTCAGCGGCGATACTGAACTCACCCGCGCCGCCGAGCGCCTGTTCCCGGCCAAGCCGGGTTACCAGCACCCTGCCGTGCGCACCGATGTAGCGAGGAACGATGACGCCGACCCTGCGCCGTAAGCTGGAAGCGCTGGCCGAGCGCCGCGAAGAACTGGAACGCCTGTTGTCCGACCCGGCCGTGGTCGGCGACAACGACCGTTTCCGCGCGCTCTCGCGCGAGTTTTCGCAGCTGGAGCCGGTCGCCAACGCGCTGGCCGACGAAGCCCGTGCCAAGGCCGATCTCGCCGCCGCCGAAGCGATGCGCGAGGACCCTGACCTGCGCGAGCTGGCCGACGAGGAAATCACCGCCGCGCAGCAGCGCCTGCAGCAGCTGGACGAAGCACTGGCCCTGTTGCTGGTGCCGCGCGATCCGCGCGATGACGGCAACCTGTTCCTGGAAGTCCGCGCGGGCACCGGCGGTGACGAGGCGGCGATCTTCGCCGGCGATCTGTTCCGCATGTACGCCCGCTATGCCGAGCGCCAGGGCTGGAAGGTCGAGATCGAATCGGACAACCCGGGCGAACATGGCGGCTACAAGGAAGTGGTCGCGCGCGTGGTCGGCCGTGGCGCGTTCTCGCGGCTGAAGTTCGAATCGGGCACGCACCGCGTGCAGCGCGTGCCAGCGACCGAGTCGCAGGGCCGCATCCATACCTCGGCCGCGACGGTGGCGATCATTCCCGAGGCGGATGACGTCGAGGACGTGGTGATCAACCCGGCCGACCTGCGCGTGGACACCTACCGCTCCTCCGGCGCCGGTGGCCAGCACGTCAACAAGACCGAATCCGCGATCCGCATCACCCACCTGCCCACCGGCGTGGTGGTGGAATGCCAGACCGAGCGCAGCCAGCACGCCAACCGCGACAAGGCGATGAAGCGCCTCAAGGCGCAGCTGCTGGATGCCGAACGCAGCAAGCAGGCCGCCGCGCAGGCCGAAAGCCGCCGGCTGCAGGTCGGCAGCGGCGACCGCAGCCAGCGCATCCGCACCTACAGCTTCCCGCAGGGACGGATCACCGACCACCGCGTGGAAGGGCTGACCCTGTACGACCTGCCCAACATCCTGACCGGCGATCTTGATGCACTGGTGAGCCGGCTGACCCACGAACACCAGGCCGACGAGCTGGCCCGGCTCGCGGAAGGCAACTGAGCATGCCCGCCCGGGCGCGGCCGCGATGAGTGCCGATCCGCAGCGCCTGCAGTTGCGCCAGGCGGTGCAGCGGCAACCGGCCGATTTCATTGCGTGGGTGATGCTGGCCGACGCGGAGCTGGAAGCCGGCGATGTGCGCGCCGGCGAACAGGCCGCCACCCGTGCGCTGCAGCTGCGCGGCGACCATCCCGAGGCCCTGGCCCGGCTGGGCCGCGCACGCTGGATGCAAGGCCGCCATGGCGAGGCCGCCACACTGCTGAGGCAGGCGGCGGATCGCGCGCCCCAGCACCCCGGCATCACCCTGTGGCTCGGCCACGCACTGGAAGACGCGGGGCAACCGGAGGCGGCGGCGGATGCGTATCGCCATGCGCACCGTCTGCTGCCGGGCGAGCCCTACATCACTGCGCAGCTGCTCAACTGGCAGCGCCGGCTGTGCGATTGGCGGGATCTGGAGCGATTGTCGTCGCTCGTGCGCCAGGCCGTCGCGCAGGGCCAGGCGGTGGTCGAGCCGTTCGCCTTCCTCAGCGAAGACGGCAGCGCCGCCGAGCAGCTGGCCTGCGCCCGTCAGCGCGCGGCGGCGCTGGCCGAGGGCCTCCCGCGGTTGCCGCCGGCCACGGTGCGCCCGCACGGCACGCTGCGGGTCGGCTTCCTCTCCAACGGCTTCGGCGCGCATCCCACCGGCCTGTTGACCGTCGCCCTGTTCGAACAGCTGCGCGCGCTGGACATGCTGGACCTGCATCTGTTCGCGCTCAGCGCGGATGACGGCAGCAGCATCCGCCAGCGTCTGCAGCGGGCCGCCCACACGTTGCACGATGTCAGCGCGCAGCCGCATCAGGTGATCGCCCGGCGCATCCGCGAGGCCGGGATCGATGTGCTGTTCGATCTGCGCGGCTGGGGCGGCGGCGGCACCCCGCAGGTGCTGGCAATGCGCCCGGCCCCGGTGCAGATCAACTGGCTGGCCTACCCGGGCACCTCCGGCGCGCCGTGGATCGATCATGTGCTGGCCGATGCCTTCGTGTTGCCCGAGGTGCTGGCACCGGCGTTCAGTGAGAACGTGCGCCACCTGCCGCGCGCGTTCCAGCCCTCGGACAACACCCGCGTGCTGGAACCGGCGCCCTCGCGCGAGGACTGCGGCCTGCCCGCGCAGGGCGTGGTGCTGTGCTGTTTCAACAACAGCTACAAGCTCAATCCGCGCAGCATGCAACGGCTGTTCGCGGTGCTGCACGGCGTGCCCGGCAGCGTGCTGTGGCTGCTGTCCGGGCCGGGCACTGCCGATGCACGGCTGCGCAGCGCGGCACGCCAGGCGCAGCTGGATCCGGCGCGGCTGGTGTTCATGCCACGCCTGCCGCACCCGCAGTACCTGGCGCGTTACCAGCACGCCGACCTGTTCCTGGACACGCACCCGTACAACGCCCACACCACCGCCTCCGATGCGCTGTGGGCCGGCTGCCCGGTGCTGACCAGCCCCGGCGCGACGTTCGCCTCACGCGTGGCCGGCAGCCTCAACCACCACCTGGGCATGCACGCGTTCAACGTGGCCGACGACGCGGCGTTCGTGGCTACCGCCATCCAGCTCGGCAACGACCCGGCTGCAATACAGGCCGCGCGCGCCACGCTGGCGCAACGCCGCGAGGACAGCGGCCTGTTCGACATGGCCGGTTTCGCGCGCGACCTCACCGAGGTGATCGAAACGCTCGCACGCGAACGCGGCTGGCAGGGCCCACACATCGCCTGAGCATCGGCTGCGCTAGGCTCGGGCTTCCCTGTGAATCACCGAGGCACGCCGATGGGCAAGCTCAAGCGCAAGGACTACCAGGCCCTGCTGGAACCGATGCAACTGGAACTGGCGGCGATGGCGCGCTGGGTGCAGCACACCGGGCAGCGCGTGCTGGTGCTGTTCGAAGGCCGCGACACCGCGGGCAAGGGCGGTGCGATCCAGGCGATCGCCGAGCATCTCAATCCGCGCCAGTGCAAGGTGGTCGCGCTGCCCAAGCCGACCGATCGCGAAAGCACGCAGTGGTATTTCCAGCGCTATGTCTCGCACCTGCCGGCGGCGGGCGAGATCGTGCTGATGGACCGCAGCTGGTACAACCGCGCCGGCGTCGAGCATGTGATGGGCTATTGCACCGAGGCGCAGTACCGCAGCTTCCTGGCGCAGACGCCGGTGTTCGAGAAGCTGCTGATCGATGATGGCATCGTGCTGTTCAAGTACTGGCTCAGCGTGGACCAGGCACAACAGGAAAAGCGTTTTGCCGAGCGCCACCTCGATCCGCTCAAGGGCTGGAAGCTGTCGCCGGTGGACCTGAAATCACGCAGCAAGTACAGCGCCTATACCGAGAGCCGCGAAGCGATGCTGCGCGCGACGCATAACGATGATGCCCCGTGGACGCTGGTGGACTTCAACGACCAGAAACGCGGGCGGCTGGGCCTGATCCGCAACCTGCTCGATCGCCTGCCCGATACCCGCGTGGACGAACCGGTGCTGGCGCTGCCGCCGTTGAAGGGCAAGCTGCACAAGGAGCACTTCGGGGTCTTGAAGCCGATTGAACCCTTCGTCGTCGGGTAGATCCACGCCATGCGTGGATGCTTTCATGCATTCCGTATCCACGCATGGCGTGGATCTACCGGGCACTGCGAGGCACAGGCATGCCGGGTATCCGCCGGCATGCCCGTGAGGATCAGCCTTCCTTGATCCGCGCTTCGATGTCATGCGCGGTGACCGGGCCGAGGAATTCCTTGGCGACCTTGCCATCCGGCGCGATCAGGTAGGTCATCGGCAGGCCGCGCGGGATCGCGAAGTCTTCCGGCGGGTTGTAGGTATCCACGATCACGATCGGATAGGTGACCGGACGCTTCTCCAGGAAGGCCTTCATCTCGGCCGGTTCGATGTCCTCGAAGGCCAGCCCGACCACCTCGATTTCATTGCGCATCGCGTGCAGCGCGGAGAGCTCGGGCATTTCCTTGCGGCATGGGGCGCACCAGGTCGCCCAGAAGTTCACCACCACCCACTTGCCGCGGTGAGCGGCCAGATCGTAGTCGGTGCCGTCCAGCGCCTTGGCTTTCAGCGTCGGCTGTTCGACGGTCCTGCGTTCGGTCGCCGGCACGGCTTCGGTCGGCGGCGCGGCGGGCTCGCTGATCGGGGCCGGGACGGCGGGCGCAGTGGCCTCGCTCTGTGCGGCGGGCTTGTTGCAGGCGGCCAGCGTCAGCAGGCCCAGGGCCAGCAGCAGGGGCTTGGCGGTCATGGTTTGTCTCCGGGGGTCGAGTAGATGTCGCTGACGCGGCGTTTGAGCAGTTCGCGCAGCGGCAGGCGCAAGGTGTCCAGCGCGGCCACCGAGGCCGTGCCCAGGCTGTCGTCGCGGTAGGGCAGGTAGGCTTCCTTGATCGGGATCCGCATCTGCGTGGTCTCGTACAGGTCGGCCAGGGTGAGTTTGTCCAGGTCGCGCGCGAGCAGCCATTCGCCCTGCTCGTCGCGGCGCACCACGCGGATTGCTTCCAGATCGCAGAGCAGCGTCTGCAGCAGCGAATCGGTCAGCATCGGCTCGAGCCGCAGGATCTCGTCGTCATCCAGGCTGCGGCCGTCGGCGCGGGCCTGGTGGAAGCGACCGATCAGGCGCAGCAGGCCATAGATCTCATACCCCACCGGCAGGCGCAGGTCGGCCGGCTGGTAGCGGAACGCGGCGATCGAGGAGGCAAGCGATGCGCCGAGCAGCACCGAGACCCAGCACAGGTAGATCCACAGCAGCAGGATCGGTACGAAAGCGACCGTGCCGTAGAGCTTCTGGTAGGACTGGAAGCTGCCCAGGTAGGCGCCCATGCCCCACTTCACCAGCTCCAGCATGATCGCGGCCAGGATCGCGCCGGGGACGGCATGCCGCCATTTGACCGTGTGGTGCGGCACCACGCGGTACACCAGCATGATGCAGACGAACTCGATCAGGATCGGCGCGACCGTCAATGAGACGTTGGCCAGCCAGCGGCCTTCGCTGGTACCGAACAGCGGCAGCGCGAACACCCGCGCCGAGACCGCCAGCGAGGCGGCGGCCAGCATCGCGCCGAGGGTGAGCACCGTCCAATACACCAGGAAGCGGGTCAGCTTCGGCCGGGTCGAACTCACCCGCCAGATCTGGTTGAAGGTTTCCTCCACGCTGTTGAGCGTGATCAGCAGCGACACCACCAGGGCGATGAAGCCGGCGGCGGTCAGCTGCCCGGCGCTGGCCGAGAACTGTCGCAGGTAGCCTTCGGCGGCGCGCGCGGCGTTGGGCACGAAGTTGGAGAACACGTAGTCGCTGAGGGTGTCGCTCCAGCGGTCGAACACCGGGAACGCCGAGAGCACCCCGAACACCACGATGGCCAGCGGCACCAGCGCGAACACGGTGGTGTAGGCCAGCGAGGCGGCCGCCTGGAACAGGCGGTCATCCAGGAAACGGCGCCACAGGAAGCGGCCGAAGCTGATCGCGCGCGCACGGTCCCGGACGCGTTCGATCCACAGGTTGATCGTATCGAGAGGTTCCATCGGCGCAAGGGTACCCGATGACGGGTGTGGGGCATGCACGCCCGCCACGGTGCCCGGCCCGGGCACGGACCTCGCCCTGAGCGGGCTGCGTTGCCATACTGCCTGCATCGGACGCAATGAGATGAAAGCGAAATGGCGGAGATCCTGGTGCTGTACTACAGCCGTGGCGGTTCAGTGGCACGGCTTGCCCGCCAGATTGCGCGCGGCATCGGCGAGGTGCCCGGCATGAGCGCGCGGCTGCGCACGGTGCCCCCGGTGGCGGCGGTGACGCAGACCGCGCTGCCGCCGGTGCCCGAGGATGGCGCACCGTATGTGAGCGTGGCCGACCTGGCCGAATGCACCGGGCTGCTGCTGGGCAGCCCGACCCGCTTCGGCAACATGGCCGCGCCGGTGAAGCACTTCCTGGACAGCCTGGGCGCGGAATGGGTCAACGGGACATTGGCCGGCAAGCCGGCGGGCGTGTTTACCTCGACGGCCTCGCTGCACGGCGGGCAGGAATCGACGCTGCTGTCGATGCAGGTGCCGTTGCTGCACCACGGCTGCCTGATCGTGGGTATTCCCTTCACCGAGCCGGCGCTGAGCCACACCACCACCGGCGGCACGCCGTATGGCGCCAGCCATGTGGCCGGGGCGGACGACAACCCGGTGCCGAGCGAGGACGAGAGCATCCTGGCGCGGGCGCTGGGGCGGCGGGTCGCCGATATCGCACGGCGGCTGGCGTGAGTACGCGCGCCCAGGAGATCGTGCTGGCCCTGCTGCTGGTGGCGCTGGCGGTGCTGTTCGCGGTCTGGTTCGCGCAGGACAAGCATTGGCTGGCCACCCAGCTGGTGTTCACGCTGCCGCCGCTGCTGCTGGCGCTTGGCGTGCTGGTGCGGCGTGGCAAGGCGACGTTCTGGGCGGGGGTGCTGGCGTTGTTCTGGTTCAGCCACGGGGTGATGAGCGCCTGGAGCCATCCAGAGGTGGCGCTGTGGGCCTGGCTCGAGCTGGGGCTGGCCCTGGCCGTGATCGGGGTGGCCAGCACGCCGGGGCTGCGGCGCCGCTTCGGGCGCAGGACGCCGGCCGGCTGAGGTCGTTGCGGCGCGGCCCTGCATCGGGCCGGCGGCGGCCGTATCATCTACGGGTCGGCGCGGCGGTTCCGTGCCCTTCTGTCTGGTACCCAGGATGCTTGCAATGGAAGAACTACTGATCATCACCACCGGTGGCACGATCGACAAGATCTACTTCGACGACAAGTCGGACTATCAGATCGGTGATCCGCAGATCGGGATGATCCTGCGCGAGCTCGGCGTGACCTTCCGTTTCAATGTGATCCCGATCCTGCGCAAGGATTCGCTGCACATCACCGACGATGACCGTGAGTTGATCCGGGCGACGATCGCCGCACAGCCGACGCGCCATGTGCTGGTCACCCACGGCACCGATTCGATGGTGCAGACGGGCCAGGTGTTGAAGTCGATCACCGACAAGACGATCGTGATGACCGGTGCGCTGAGCCCGGCGCGCTTCCGCGGCTCGGATGCGGAGTTCAACATCGGGTGTGCGATCGGTGCGGTGCAGTCGTTGCCGAGCGGTGTGTACATTGCGATGAACGGCCGGATCTGGAATCCGGAACAGGTGCGCAAGAACGTGGCCGCCAACCGGTTCGAAGCTGCGTAATCGGTGTTGATTGAACGAACGCCCCGGCATGCCGGGGCGTTCTGCGTTGGGGCGATGGGAAGGCGATCAGTACTGCGCGGTGAGGGTGACCCCGGAGAAGGTCGAGTAGGCCTTCACCCGCACGTGCCAGGTGCCGGCCGCCGGTGAGGTGATCGTGCAGGTCTCATTGTTGCCGCTGAGGTAGGGGCGGCAGGTGTAGACGGTGTCGGTCGGCGCGCTGCCGGAGCGGACGTAGAGATCGGCATCGCCACTGCCGCCGGCGAGGGTGACCTTCAGCTGGCTACGGCCGGACGGCACGGTCACGGTGTAGGCCAGCGAAGCACCGCTGGCGGCGCCAAGGCCCGTGACCGGAACGTTGTTCTGCAGCACGTTGCCGGTACCCGGGTTGGGGTTGGTCCCGCCCAGGGCCGCCGTCACCGCCGCATCGGCATCGACGATGCCCGCGCCGCAGCCGCCGGAGCAGGCGCCCGGCAACGGCCGTGCGGTGCTCTTGAGCAGGCTTTCGATGGCGGCCGGGCTCAGCGCGGTGGGGGCAACGGACTGGATCAGCGCGACCACGCCGGCCACGTGCGGGGCCGCCATCGAGGTGCCGTTGTAGGAGGCATACGATGCGCTGCCCGGAACCGTGGTGCCGCTGTTGAGGGTGGAGAGGATGCCCTGCCCCGGCGCCGAGATGTCGATGCCGGTGCCGTAGTTGGAGAAGCTCGCACGGGCGCCGGCTGACGTGGTGGCGGCGACAGCGATGACGTTGGCGCAGTTGGCCGGCACGGAGGACGAGACGTTGGTATTGCTGTTGCCCGCGGCGACCACCACGGTGGTGCCGCGCGAGACGGCGCCATTGATCGCGGTCTGGTAGGTGGTGGAGCAGCTGCCACCGCCGCCGAGGGACATGTTGATCACTTCGGCGGGGTTGGCATTGGCCGGGACGCCGCTGACAGTGCCGCCGGACGCCCAGACGATCGCGTCGGCGATGTCGGAGGTGTAGCCACCGCACTTGCCGAGCACGCGTACCGGGACGACCTTGGCATTGAAGGCCGTGCCTGCCACGCCGGTGCTGTTGTTGGTCACCGCCGCGACGGTGCCGGCCACGTGGGTGCCGTGCCAACTCGAGTTGGAGGCCGGAATGCCCGAACCGCATTCGTTGGCGGCGTACCAGTCGCCTTCGTCGTTGGGGTTGTTGTCGCGGCCACCGCCGTCGCGCGCCATCGCCGCGTCGCTGATGAAGTCATAGCCGGGCAGGATGTTCGCATTGAGATCGGGATGGTTGGTGATGCCGGTATCGATCACCGCGACCACCACGCCGGTGCCGGTGGCCTTGTCCCAGGCCGGGCGAACGTTGATCGACGCATTACTGGTGCCGAAGCCCCACTGCTCGGAGAAACGCGTGTCGTTGGGCACCAGGGTGGCCTGCATCAGCTGGTCGACCTCGACGTATTCCACGCTCGGGTCGGCGGCCAGGCGGCGCATCAGCAGCTCGGCCTCGGCGCGGTCCAGCGGCCGGTCGGCCTTGACCACGGTCGGCCCGATCGCCAGCTGACGCAGCTTCTGCAGTCCCAGCGCGCGGCCCTGTGCGGCCGGCACCGCCGCGGCGGCGGCCTTGAGCGAGCTGGCCAGCGCGGTCGGGGTGGCGACCCCGGTGCTGCCGTCCTTGTACTTCACGATGAAGCGCTGATGGGTCGGCGCCGAGGACAGGCCGCTCAACTGCACATCGCCGGCGAACGCCGGGGTAGCCAGCAGCAGGGTCGACAGAACGGACGCGCCCAGTACAACCAATGCACGCTGACGCAAACGGTGTTGCGAGACATGAGACATCGGATTTCCCTTTCAGACAGTGAATGCCGTCGTCGCGGCTGAGAATCCAGGTCCGATCCGGGGGCTGCTGCAATCGATGGCGCGGATCGGCCCGGTGAGTGGATCGGTTCCCCTGAATCAAACCGCCCATCACGACGCTAGTGGCTGACTGGCCGTTCAACAATGTTTCAGCTGCACTTCAGTGACATGAAATGTCGGATCTGAGACTTTCCGGGTCGAGGGTTTGTGAAAGTGAAGGAACGGACGCCCGTTCGATGGGTCCGATTACGCCACGGATTGTCTGAAATGGCTGTCGTCGTCGACAAATTCGGGACACCACTTGCGCATCAATGGCTTACGCCAGTGCCACCGCAGGACAGTCATGCCGGCTGATGGCCAGCGGCCGGCACTATCGATTGCGAACGCTGCGCCGCCGGTCGTGGGGAGCACCACCGGCGCGGTGCCGAACCGGCAACAAAAAACCCGCCTGTCGCCAGGCGGGTTTCAATGCTTCAGCTCAGACCCGGAGGACTCAGGCGTCCAGGCGGACCAGCCAGCCATGACGGTCCGGCAGGCGGCCGTACTGGATGTCGGTCAGCTCCTTGCGCAGCGACATCGTCACTTCGCCAGCCGGGGCGTTGATGTCGCCCACCGAGAAGCCTTCGCCCTTGAGCTGGCCGATCGGGGTGACCACCGCAGCGGTGCCGCAGGCGAACGCTTCCACGATCTCGCCGGAGCTCACGCCGTCCTTCCACTCATCAAGGGTGACCTTGCGCTCTTCGACCTTCATGCCGCGGTCGCGCGCCAGCTGCAGGATGCTTTCGCGGGTGATGCCTTCCAGGATGCTGCCCGACAGCGACGGGGTCACCAGGGTGCCGTCCTTATAGACCAGGAACACGTTCATGCCACCCAGTTCTTCCAGGTACTTGCCCTCGACCGGATCCAGGAACAGCACCTGCGAGCAGCCCTGTGCCTGCGCCTTCTGCTGCGGCAGCAGCGAGGCGGCGTAGTTGCCACCGCACTTGGCCGCGCCGGTGCCGCCCTTGCCCGCGCGTGCATAGTCGGTGGACAGCCAGATCGACACCGGGGCGACGCCCTTGGCGAAGTACGGGCCGGCCGGACTGGCGATCACGTAGTAGCCGGCCTTGTGCGCGCCGCGCACGCCGAGGAAGGCTTCATCGCCGATCATGAAGGGACGGAAATACAGGCTGGATTCCTCGGCCGACGGCACCCACGACGCGTCCACCGCAATCATCTGCTTGAGCGATTCAACGAAGATGTCCACCGGCAGTTCCGGCAGCGCCAGGCGCTGGGCCGAACGCTGCAGGCGGCGGCCGTTGGCCTCCGGACGGAAGGTCCAGATCGAGCCGTCGGCGTGGCGGTAGGCCTTGATGCCTTCGAAGATTTCCTGGCCGTAATGCAGCACCGCGGCGGCCGGGTCCAGCTGCAGCGGGCCGTACGGGCGCACCACGGCATCGTGCCAGCCGGTGTCCTTGTCCCAACGCACTTCCACCATGTGATCGGTGAAGTGCAGACCAAAACCGGGGGCGGCCAGGATGCGCTCACGCTCCTCGCTGCTGCGCGGCTGGGCGGAACGGGTGGTGTTGAAGCTCACGGAAGACTGGGACACCGGATATTTCCTGTTCTGGTTACGGGGAACGCCGTGACGCCGGCTGGCGATGGGCGGTTACAGCATGCCGGTTTCGAGCCGGGCGGCCTCGGACATCATGTGGCGGCCCCACGGCGGGTCGAACACCAGCTCGACGTCGGCCTCGGCCACCGTCGGGATCATTTCCAGCTTGCTGCGCACGTCATCGACGAGGATCTCGCCCATGCCGCAGCCGGGGGCGGTCAGGGTCATCTTGATCTCGACCTCGCGCTGGCCGTCGTCCAGGTGCTTGAGGTCCACTTCATAGACCAGGCCCAGATCGACGATGTTGAACGGAATTTCCGGATCGAAACAGGTGCGCAGCTGCTGCCACACCAGTTTTTCGACCTCCTCGTCGGAGGCATCGGCGGGCAGCTCCAGCGCCGGAGGCGCCTCCTTGCCGATGGCATCGCCATCCTTGCCGGCGATGCGGAACAGATTGCCTTCGACAAACACGGTATAGCTGCCACCCAGGGCCTGGGTGATATAGCCATAGCTGCCAGCGGGCAGCGTGACCGTTTCGCCCTGCGGGACCATGACGGCCTCGCAGTCGCGTTCGAAGTGGACAGGTTCACTGCTACGGGAATACATGTGGATCGATATGGGGGTCGCGGCCAATTCCCGCAAGGCGACCATTTTAGCCCAGTGGCCGCCCACGCGCCGGTCACCGCGCAAGCCGGTATCCTGTGGGGACTTACAGGAAGATTGCATGTCGCCCACGTCCGTGCCTGTCCGGAGCCGCCACTGGCTCTGGCCCCCGCTGTTTCTGCTTGGTGTCGTCACGGCCGTGCTGGCCTGGTTGTTCATCGCCCTGCTCACCGGCCGCCAGGCCGGCTGGATGGCGGTTCTGGCGGCGTTGGAGATCGCCTTCATGCTGCGTCTGGGGACCCTGCGCGCCGGTACCGCCCGGGTGGTGCTGACCCTGCTGGCCACCGTGCTGGTGGCGCTGGCAGCCAACTGGGGGATCGCCTCGGCCTACCTCGGCGGCGCGATGGGGCTCACCCCGTGGGAATCAGCGTTGCGCATGGGGCCCTATCTGGCCTGGACCCTGAGCGGCCTGGCCAATGGCGCCGTGGAATGGCTGTGGCTGGGCGTGGCGCTGGTCGTGGGCTGGTGGGTGGCGAGGTAACGCCCCCTGCACCCCGCCGCCGCATGCCATCGGTAGTGCCGGCCGCTGGCCGGCTCCTCATGACATCAGAACGGCAACACGCTGGCATTCAGGCATCGCGTTGAGCCGGCCAGCGGCCGGCACTACCGCAGGTCCGGAGTCGCCGCAGGTCCGGTGTCGCCGCAGATCCGGGGTCGCCGTAGGTCCGGGGTCGCCGGTAGGTCACGACCGTTGGTCGTGACCCTTGCATCCGCGCCTCAATGCCCGCCGTCGAGCGCCTTCAGTTCGCTCACCAGCGCGCTCGCCGCACCGGCACCATCGCCGTACAGCATCCGGGCGTTGTCGGCATAGAACAGCGCATTTTCGATGCCGGCAAAGCCGGTGCCCTTGCCGCGCTTGATCACCACCACGTTGCGGGCGTTGACCACGTCCAGGATCGGCATCCCGTAGATCGGGCTGGCCGGGTCGGTGCGCGCCACCGGATTGACCACGTCGTTGGCGCCGATCACCAGCACCACGTCGGTGTTCGGGAATTCCGGGTTGATGTCGTCCATGTCGGCGATCAGGTCGTAGGGCACGCCCGCTTCGGCCAGCAGCACGTTCATGTGCCCCGGCATGCGCCCGGCCACCGGGTGGATCGCGAACTTCACCTTGATGCCGCGATCGATCAACCGCTGCGCCAACTCCCACACCTTGTGCTGCGCCTGGGCCACGGCCATGCCGTAGCCGGGCACGATCACCACGCGCTCGGCGAAGGCCAGCATCGCGGCCACGTCGCTGGCCTCGATCGGCTTCTGCGCGCCGCTGATTTCCTGCGCGACCCCGCCGCCGCCGAAGTTGGAGAACAGCACACCGCTGATCGGCCGGTTCATCGCCTTGGCCATCAGGCGGGTCAGCAGGATGCCGGCCGCGCCGACCATCATGCCGGCGATGATCAGGGCCTCGTTGCCCAGCACATACCCTTCGAATGCCACGGCCAGACCGGTGAACGCGTTGTACAGCGAGATCACCACCGGCATGTCGGCACCGCCGATCGGCAGCGTCATCAGCACGCCCAGCGCCAGCGCGACCACGAAGAAGCTGATGATCGCCACCGGGCTCAGGGTGACCGCGGCCCAGACGCCCAGCACCACCATCGCCAGGGCAACCAGCAGGTTGAACGCCTGCTGCCCGGGGAAAGTAACGCGCCGGTCGAGTCGGCCGTCCAGCTTGGCCCAGGCGATGATCGAGCCGGACAGCGAGACCGCGCCGATCGCCGAACCGATCACCGCCAGCGCCAGCACGGTGGCCGACGGCTGGCGCGCGGCGAGGTCGGCCAGCGCCTGCTCGCTCCAATGGGTGGTATCGCGGTTGGCCAGGAACGAGAAGCGCAGCAGTTCGACCGCACCGATCGCCGCCGCCGAGCCACCGCCCATGCCGTTGTAGAGCGCCACCATCTGCGGCATGTCGGTGATCGCCACGCGCTTGGCCGACCACCAGGCCACGCCGGTGCCGATCGCCACCGCCGCCAGGATCAGCGGGATGTTGTGCAGCTCAGGCAGGAAGAATGTCGCCACCGTGGCGATCAACATGCCCAGCCCGGCCCAGCGGATACCGCTGCGCGCGGTCATCGGCGAGGCCATGCGCTGCAGGCCGAGCAGGAACAGGGTCGCGGCCACCAGATAGCTCACCTGGACCAGCCACTGCAGCAGTTGCGCGGTGGTCACGTTCAAGGCGCCTTCTCCCCGGCGTCGCGCTTGGCGCTGGGCTTGAACATGTCGAGCATGCGTTCGGTCACCACGTAGCCGCCGGCCGCGTTGCCCGCGCCGAGCACCACGGCAACGAAACCGATGATCTTTTCCAGTGGGGTCTGCGCGTGCCCCAGCACCACCATCGCGCCGATCAGCACGATGCCGTGGATGAAGTTGGAGCCGGACATCAAAGGGGTATGCAGGATCACCGGCACCCGCGAAATGATCACGTGGCCGGCAATGGCGGCCAGCATGAAGATATACAACGCCACGAACCCGTCGCTCATTGCAGTCACTCTCCCAGGCGGTCATCCCGTCCCCTGCATCATAACCATGCGCTGAACCAATCGGGCGGGCCGGTCAACCGCGGCCGCCCTGGGGCGTTCTCACGGTATCCCCCTGCCGGACCGCTACCCTGTGCTGGTGAGCTCTCCCCTACCGTCGACGGATGCCGACCTGCCCGCGCCTGCCGAGGTGGCGCTGCCGGTGTCGCTGGATGCCTTCCTGGCCGGCATCGGCCCGCGCGCGTTCCGCTTCGCCGAGGCCGGCCTGCGCCAGCGCGACGACGCGCTGGATGCGGTGCAGGACAGCATGTTGAAGATGCTCGGCTACCGCGACAAACCTGCCGCCGAGTGGGCCCCGCTGTTCTGGAGCATCCTGCGCCGCCGCGTCGTGGATCTGCAGCGCCGCCGTGGCTTCCGCCTGAAGTTCTGGCGCAGCAGCGACGAGGCCGGCGGCGACCATGACATCGACTGGGCCGACCACGCGCCCGGCCCGGCCCAGGCCCATGAGCAGCGCGATCAGTACGCACAACTGGTGCAGGCGCTGCGGGAGTTGCCTGCGCGCCAGCGCGAGGCTTTCACCCTGCGCGTGCTGCAGGACCTGGACGGCGCCACCACGGCCAAGGCCATGGGCTGCAGCGAAGGCGCGGTCAAAACCCATCTTTCGCGCGCCCGCCAGGCGCTGCAGCAGTCTTTGGAGATCGCCCTGTGAACCGCCCCCTGCCCCCTTCGATGCATGACGATGCCGCCCTGCGGCAGCTGCACGCGCAGGCGCTGGATACGCTCTCGCCGGCCACGCTGGCGCGGTTGCGCAGCGCGCGTCATGGCGCCTCGCCCGCCAAGCGGCATGTGCCGTCCTGGTGGATGGCCACCGCCTGTTCGGCGGTGGTCGCGCTCGCGTTGGGCTACAGTTTCCTCCTCGGCGAATCGACCGCCCCGCCGGCACCGGTCGTGGCGAGCGCGGCCGATGACGGCAGCGACGTTCTCGACGAAAATCCCGATCTGTATGTGTGGCTGGGCAGTACTGACCTGGCAATGGAGTGATGATGAAACTGCGACTGTCCCTGGGGCTGGTATTGCTGACGCTGAGTGCGGCCGGCTGGGCCCAGACCGCCCCGCTGCCGGACTGGGACACACTCAGCCCGCAGCAGCGTGAGGCGTTGATCGCGCCGGTGCGCGATCGCTGGAACGACGCGCCGGCGCCGCAACGCGAGCGCATGCTGCAGCACGGCCAGCGCTGGCTGACCATGACCCCGGAACAACGCGCGCAGGCGCAGCGGGGCCGCCACCGTTTCGAGAACATGACGCCGGAGCAACGCGAACAGGCGCGCGCACTGTTTGGTCAGATGCGCAGCATGAGCCCTGAGCAACGGCAGGCGCTGCGCGACCGCTGGGCGCGGATGACCCCGGATGAACGCAAGGCCTGGCTCAAGGCCAACCCTGCGCCGCCACCGCCACCGCCGCCGAAGCGCTGAGCCGTTAACGGGGACGGAGGGGATGATTAACTACCTCCGTCCCTGTTGTTTCAGGCGGCGACCCAGCGGGTTTTCGCGAGCAGTTCGTCGTCCCAGTCGAAGCTGACCGCGCCGTCTTTCAGGAACAGCGCAACGAAGTTGTAGACGTTGCGGGCGTACATCTCGCTGGCATGCACCGCGCCCTGGCTGGCCAGGTTGAGCGGGCCATCGATGACCACGCCGTCCAGATCCACTACTTCGCCCGGCTGGGTGGCTTCGCAGTTGCCGCCGGTTTCGGCGGCGAGATCGACGATCACGCTGCCAGGTTTCATGCCACGCGCCATCGCGGTGCTGACGATCTTCGGCGCAGGCCGCCCGGGAACGGCGGCAGTGCAGATCACCACGTCCACCGTGCGCAGATGCTCGCCAAGGCGACGCTGCTGTTCGGCACGTTCCTCATCGGTCAACGGCCGCGCATAGCCGCCTTCGCCGACCGCGCTCACGCCCAGATCCAGGAATTTGCCGCCCAGCGATTCAATCTGCTCGCGGGTTTCCGGGCGCACATCGAAGCCTTCCACCTGCGCGCCGAGACGGCGGGCGGTAGCAATCGCCTGCAGGCCGGCCACACCCGCACCGACCACCAGCACCTTGGACGGACGGATCGTGCCGGCGGCGGTGGTGAGCATCGGGAAGAAGCGCGGCGCACGCTGGGCGGCGATCAACGTGGCTTTGTAACCGGCCATGCCGGCCTGCGAACTGAGCACGTCCATCGATTGCGCCCGCGTGGTGCGCGGCAAGCGCTCCAGCGGGAAGGCCTGCAGGCCGCGCGACTGGATCAGGCCCGCCCGCTCGGCGTCGGCCTGCGGGTGCAGCATGCCGATCAGGCTGGCACCGGCTTTCAGCCGGGCAAGGCGGTCATTGGACGGGGGCTGCACGCACAGCACGAGGTCGGCCTGGGCCAGGCGGGTGTCATCGGCGGGCTGCGCGCCCACGTCCTGATACACCGCATCGGGGAAGCCCGCCGCCACCCCGGCACCGGGCTCGAATGCGACGCTCGCCCCCAGCGCGATCAACTTGCGCGCCGTTTCCGGCGTCATCGCCACGCGCCGTTCTCCCGGCGCATGTTCCTTTACCACCAACACCTCGACAGCCATGCCTGTCCCCGACGATCAGCGGATTGTGGGCTGATCGTAACCTGATCGTCAGGCCAGGGTTGCCCCCGGGGTCAATGCACGGTGGCGTTCTTGGTATCCAGGCGATCGATCACGCCCTGCATGGCACTGTCGAAGGCCCCATCGTCGATATGCGCGCGCAGACGGCCCAGGCGCACCATCACCGCCAGCTCTTCCGGCGAGGCCACGCAGAACCGCACGCCGCGCCGGTTGACGAACAGCAGGCGCTGGGAAATCGGACTGACCCAGGACAGCTTGCCCGCCTGCACCTTGCCGTCCTTGTCGACGAAATCCAGCCAGCTGCCGATCTCCAGGCCGCGGAAGCGGTCGGCATCGGCATTGTCGAAATCGCTGACATCCACCTTGCTGCCCAGCTCCACTGCCGCCGATTCCTGCGCCGGCGGCGAAGGCAACGCCACCTGCGGCAGCTCGGGCAGCGCGCGTTCCAGCTCGGGGCGCGATTCGGCGATGCCCTGCAGGGTGTCGTGCAGCGCGTCGATGGCACTGGTCGCCGCGTCGGCATGCACACCCACGCTGGCGAATACCTTGCGCAGCGCGGGGTGCCAGGCCTGCAGCCACGGCTTGCCGACGATATGCCGGCGCGCCTCGGCCACTTCATCCAGGATGCCATCGGCCAGGCTCAGCGCCTCGCCGACCGAGGCGCCGTCTTCGCCTTCGCGCAGCACGGTCAGGGTCAGGTGGTGCTGCCACGGCTGGCGCAGGAATGCACCGATCGCCTGCGGCAAGGTGGTGTCGCCAATCCGCCGGTCCAGTTCGGTGCTGGCCCGCTGGCGCGCCATTTCGAGCTTTTCCTGGCCGCGCTGGGTCTCGGCGGCACGGCGCTCGGCGATCTCGATCCGGCGCCGGTGCTGGGTCAGGAACTCGCGGAATTCTTCTTCCAGGGTCAGGAAGATGGCCAGGTTCTCGTTGAACTCGGCCACCAGGCGCTCGATGATCTCCTCGACCTTGCCCATCAGCACGCGCTCGGCCTGGCTCTCGCCGGTGTTGCCTTCGCAGGCCTCGGCCAGCGAATTGAGCAGCTTGCGCGCCGGGTGGGTCTTCTGCACGAACATGCGGCGGTCGAGCATGGCGACCTTGACGAAGGGCACCACCAGCCGGCCGATCAGCTCGCGCGAGCGGCCCTCCAGGTCGCGCTCATCGAGCATCACGTCGAACAGCATGCCGACCAGATCGATCGCATCCTCGTCCTGCGGGTCCAGCCGCGCCTGCGCGGGATCGACCCCGAGCCGGGTCGCGCCGGACAGCACTTCGCTCTTCAGGCGCTGCGCCAGCGACTCACCGTCTTCACCGATCGCCGCGCGCAGGGTCGCGCTGGGCGTGGCCTGCAGCAGTGACAGCACCGACATCATTTCGCGCTGGCTCAGCGGCCGCTGCTGGCCGACCGCGACGCTGGCCGCCGAGGTGGCGTCCTCGCGCACATGGCGGGTCTGCTGCAGCAGTTCATGCAGGGCATCGAGCAGCATGCCCTGGTTGCCCCCAGGGCTGTCACCGCCCTCGCCATGTCCCTCGTGCGCGGCATGCCCGCCGCCCTGGAGGCGGCCACGGCTCTCGGCCCAGCGGTCGGCGAAGCGGCGGGCCCAGGCCGGTGCCTGGCCCTCTTCGCCCGCCGATCCCATGCTGCTCTCGGGCTCAAAACCCTCGAACGCATCGCGGTCCTCGCGCGGTGGCGATGGCGCGCGCGGGGCAGGCCGGCGCGCGGCCATCTGCGGCATCACGCCCGCTGCGGCCAGTTGTTCATCCAGATACTCGTAACGCTTGCCGATCGGCTGCTGCAGATCGCGCTCGCACAACTTGATGAGCACCAGCCGCACTTCCGGGGCCAGTTCACAATCGGCGAAGGCCTCGTGGATCGCCACACCGAGGTGCTCGGGGCTGATCGGATTGGTATCGGCCTGCAGTTCCAGCCCCCCGGCGATCATGCCCAGGCGGCGGTCCAGACGTGACAGTACCGGCTTGAAGTCACGCAGCAGCACGGTGGCGAAATTGCGCACCGCCAACCGGGACTCCAGCACGTGTTCGGGCACCAGGCTCAGGCCATCCTCGATCTGGCCGGCCAGGGTGGCTTCGGCCGACAGCGGCTCGCCCCGCTCCAGCGCCTCCCAGGCCTGGGCCAGGTGGGCGCGGAAGCCGGCCACAATGTCGTCCCGGCGGCGGCGCAGCTCGCGCATACCATCCAGGAACAGCAACTGCGACGCGCCGGCGGTACCGGCACGGTCGAACAGCACGTCGTCGAAGCGCGCCAGCACCGTCGAGAACGACTCGACCAGCCCCGGCAGCACGGCCTCACGGGCCATCGTCAACAACGCCGGGTCACGGCCCGGGTGCCCCCCTACATTGGGCGTGGCAATCATGCGAAAAGGCTCCCCACCCTCGCAGGCACTGAGTACAACATGGAAACAACGATCGCCGGCGCACCCCATGCGCCCACGTTCGGATGGTAGGCCGGCCGACCGGTCAGAGACAGTGAAACAGTCGACACTTTAAACCTCGTTACCGGTGGCCCGGCAGGCTTTGTATCGTAAGCGCAGCAGGCCCCGGAAGCGAGTACAGCCACGTGAAGGAAGTCCGCTGATTAGGTGATGTTCATCACGTTTTGTCGCAAATTGCACCGAGATCGCCCAAGGCCGTGTCACAAACGGTCGCGACTATAATCGGGGCACCGTGAAGCCAGATCGAGAGCCCATGTCCGTCCCCCCCGCGCTGCATGCCCTGGACGCCCGCCGTTCGGTCCCCGCCAAGCAACTCGGCGAGCCCGGGCCCGACCCGGCGACCCTGATGCGGATGCTGAGCTCGGCCGTGCGCGTGCCCGACCACGGCAAGCTGGTGCCCTACCGTTTCCTGCGGATCACCGGCGACGCACGTCACAGCCTGGGCGCCTTCCTGGCCGAGCGCGCTGTCCAGCGCGACCCCCAGGTGTCGCCGGCCCAGCTGGACAAGGACCGCCAGCGTTTCTCCCATGCCCCGCTGATCATCACCGTCATCGCCAGCCCGCGCCCGAACCCCAAGGTGCCCGAGGCCGAACAGCTGATGACCGCCGGCTGCGTCTGCTTCGCCCTGCTGCAGGCCGCGCAGGCGCTCGGCTTCGGCGCGCAGTGGCTGACCGCCTGGATGGCCTTCGACCCGTCCGTGCACGCCCACCTGGGCCTGGCCGAGGGCGAGCAGATCGCCGGCTTCATCCATATCGGCACGCCGAAGACCGCGGTTCCCGAACGCGAGCGCCCGGATCCGGCCGCGCTGCTGCAGGACTGGGAGGGCTGAGATGTCCGCCCTTGCCGCCGGCCCCGTCATGGGGCCCCCGCCGCTGCGTGCGCCGCTGTACCTGGTCGACGCCAGTCTGTACGTGTTCCGCGCGTGGCATTCGATGCCCGATGAGTTCCAGGATCAGCAGGGCTGGCCGACCAATGCCGTGCACGGCTTCGCGCGCTTCCTGCTCGACCTGCTCGAGCGCGAACGCCCCGCCAACATCGCCATCGCCTTCGATGAAGCCCTGGACAGCTGCTTCCGGCACCGGATCTACGCGGCCTACAAGGCCAACCGCGACCCCGCGCCGGACGCGCTGCGCCGCCAGTTCGCCCACTGCAAGGCGCTGTGCACCGCGCTCGGCCTGGCGGTGCTGGCCCACCACGAGTACGAGGCCGATGACCTGATCGGCAGCGCGCTGCACGCGCGCCGCGATGCCGGCATGCGCGGGGTGATCATCTCCGCCGACAAGGACCTCTCGCAGCTGCTGTTCGAGCATGACGAACAGTGGGATTACGCGCGCAATCAGCGCTGGGGCATGGCCGGTGTCAAAGCCCGCCACGGCGTGCATGCGCACCAGATCGCCGATTACCTGGCCCTGTGCGGTGATGCGGTCGACAACATCCCCGGCGTGACCGGCGTGGGCGCCAAATCCGCTGCGGTGCTGCTGGCCCATTTCGGCAGCCTGGACGTGCTGTACGAGCGTCTGGATGAAGTGCCCTTCCTGCGCCTGCGCGGCGCGGCGCAGATGGCCGTGCGGCTGCGCGAACAGCGCGAGCATGCGCTGCTGTGGCGCCAGCTGACCACCATCGCGCTGGATGCGCCGCTGGACGGTGCCGCCGTCGATTTCAGCCGGGGCGTGGCCGATGCACAGATGCTGCAGGGCCTGTGCGATGCACTGCGGTTCGGGCCGTTGACCCGGCGCCGCCTGTTCACCGCCGCCGGCCTGTCCGATTCCTCTTCCATTGCCAGCGAGTTCGCATGAGCCCCACTACGCAAGCCCCCAAGGTCGTTTTTGAAGGCAAGTACCAGCGCATGGTCGTGCGCGGCACGTGGGAGTACAGCGAGCGCACCCACGCCGGCGGTCTGGCCGCGATCATCATCGCCGTCACCCCGGACGACACGGTGCTGTTCGTCGAACAGTTCCGCGTCCCGCTGCAGGCCAGGACCATCGAGATGCCGGCCGGTCTGGTTGGCGACATCGATGCCGGCGAGTCGATCGAGGTCTCGGCCGTGCGCGAGCTGGAGGAAGAAACCGGCTGGACCGCCGACCACGCCGAGGTGCTGATGATCGGCCCGACCTCCTCTGGGGCCAGCAGCGAAAAGATCGCCTTCGTGCGTGCCACCGGCCTGCGCAAGGTCGGTGAGGGCGGTGGCGATGCCAGCGAAGACATCACCGTGCACGAGATTCCGCGCGCCCGCGCCGCCGCCTGGCTGGTCGAGAAAATGGGCCAGGGTTACGAGCTGGACGCCAAGCTGTGGGCTGGCCTGTGGATGATCGAACACCACCTGGACGGCACCCCGCGTGGCTGATGCGTTTGCCCCTCCGCACACGGGTGCGTCACTGCTCGGGCCGTCCGACCCGGCACCGTTCACCGTGCATCAGGCGCAGGGTCGCTCGTCGTATCTGCTGATCGCCGACCACGCCGGCCAGCGGGTGCCGGCGGCACTGGCCGACCTTGGCCTGCCGCAGGCCGAGCTGGACCGTCACATCGGCTGGGACATCGGCATCGCCGGCGTCACCGTGGAACTGGCGCGCCTGCTCGATGCGTGGGCGATCACGCAGACGTACTCGCGGCTGGTGATCGACTGCAACCGGCCGCTGGCTTCGCCCACGCTGATGCCGGCGGTCAGCGATCTCACCGTGGTTCCCGGCAACCAGCGCCTGTCCGTGCTGCAGCGCCAGCAGCGCATCGACGCGATCCATGCGCCCTACCATGCACGCATCGATGCCGAGCTGGACACGCGCCAGGCGCAGGCCCGGCCGACGTTGCTGGTGATGATGCACAGCTTCACCCCGGTGATGAACGACGCTGTGCGGCCTTGGCATGCCGGCGTGCTTTACCACCGGGACACGCGTTTTGCGCTTGCGCTGCTGCAGGCGCTGCGCGAGGAAGGCGACCTGGTGGTGGGCGACAACCAGCCCTACGCGGTCAGCAGCACCAGCGACTATGCCGTGCCGGTGCATGGCGAAGGCCGCGGGCTGGTGCACGTGGAGCTGGAGATCCGCCAGGACCTGATTGCCGATGCCGCCGGGCAGTCGGCGTGGGCGCAGCGCTTGGCCCGCATCTTTACTGCACTGCAGCCGCAGCTGGACGCCTTGCCGCCTGTGTAGGGCGTACTGTCGACCGGTACCGGTAGTGCCGGCCGCTGGCCGGCAGCCGCAGGTCACGCCAAGGTCGGCGTATCCATCCACGGAAACGCGCGGTATCCCCGTATTTCCAGCGCGATGCCGGCGGCCTGGAACGGCGCGGCAATGGCAGCGGCGCGCATGCGTTCCAGGTCACGCCCGAGGTCCATCGGCAAGGCGCGGCACCATGCCAGCGCCTGGCCCACCGGAACATCCAGCACCGCTGCAACGATGCGGGCAGCGTCCTTCACCATCGATGCCGGGCACTGCACCAGCGCCAGATCGAACGTGGCGAAGATCCCCGGTCCCACGCCGCGCACACGCGCGGCCTGCTGGTCTTCCACGGATGCCTGGTCCAGGGCTTCATCGATGCCCGCCACCTGCGCGAACGCGTCGTACTCGCTGTAGTACGCCAGCGCCTGCGCGTAGTCGTCCAGTGTGGACAGTGGACGCTGGCGCTTCTGCACCTCCAGCACATCGGCGAAGGTGGCGGCCTCCAGATACGTGCTCAGCGCATGCTGGGCGGCGAATGCTTCCGCGCGGGCGTCGTCATGCTCAGCGTCATGGTCGGACAACCAGAACACGGCATCACGTTCGTCGCCGTCGGTGGCATAGACCCAGCCATACCGGTCCCACACCTCCCGATCGTTGCTGCATCCCGCGATCGCCTCAAGCGTCTGGCCCAGACTGAGCAGATTGGTCATCGCCTTATCCTTCACTCGCGCACACCGGTGCCGGCGTCGCCGCATCGTGCTGCGGCCGCAGCCACAGCGCCACGCCCACACCCAGCAGCGCGAACAACGCCGCACCGTACTGCGCATGGATCATGCCCTGCAGCGCCGCCTCACTGCTGGCGCCGGTGCTGCCACGACCCGCATTGGCCAACATCACCAGCAACGCCAGGCCCAGCGCGCCGCCAATCTGCTGCGCCGTGGCAGCCATGCCCGAGGCCACGCCCTGCTGCGCGGCCGGCACGCCCTGCCCGGCCACGATCCACATCGCCGTCCAGGTGATGCCCTGGCCGAGGCTGAGCACCACGATGCCCGGCAGCAGCGCCCAGTAGGTCGCGCCATACGGCAGCGCGACGGCGACCGCGGCGATGCCGATCGCGCCGGCCAGCATGCCCACCGTCAGCACCTGGCGCGGCGAACGCTGCGCGAGCATGCGCTCGGCGATGCGGATGCCAAACGTGCACACCAGGGTCGGCGGCAGGAACGCCAGGCCCGCCTGCAGCGCGCTCCAGCCGTAGCCATCCTGGTAGTACAGCGCCAGGAAGTAGTACTGCACGCCGTAGCTGCTCATGAACAGCATCGTCAGCAGCATCGCCGCACGCAGACTGCGCAGGCGCAGCAGCGCGAACTGCATCAGCGGGTCGCGGCTGCGGCGTTCGATCTGCACGAAGGCGGCCAGCATGACTGCCGACACGACCAGGCAGATCAGCGTGCGTGGTGCCAGCCAGCCCCACTCCGGACCCTGCACCAGGGTGGTCACCAGCAGGCTGCCGCCGAGGGTCACGGTGAGGCAGCCGGCCAGATCGAACGAGCGGCCCGCCAGCGGCGCGGGATCGCGCGGCAGCCACCAACCGCCGAGCAGCGCGCAGCCGCCGGCGAACGGCACGATCACCAGCAGGACCGAGGCCCAGCCGAAGCTCTGGGTCAGCACGCCACCGAGCAGCGTGCCCAAGGCCAGGCCGCCGGCGCTGGCCATCGACCAGATCGCCAGCGCGCGGTTGCGCGGCGCACCTTCGGCGTAGATCGTGTTGATCAGCGCCAGCGTGGCCGGGAACAGCAACGCCGCGCCGATGCCCTGCACCGCGCGGGCCGCGATCAGCAACCACGCACTGTTGCTGAACCCGCCGACCAGCGAGGCCAGCGCGAACAGCGCCATGCCCAGCCGATAGACCCGGCGGCGACCCAGCAGGTCGGCCGCACGGCCGCCAAGCAGCAGGCACCCGCCGAACGCCACCGTGTAGCCGCTGACGATCCACTGCAGCTGCTGGGCATTGATGCGCAGCTGCGCGCCCATCTCGTGCAGGGCGACGAAGATGATCGTGGAGTCCAGCGCGATGATCAGCTGGGCGGTGGCCAGCAAGGCCAGGGCCAGGCGCGGAAATGCGGGCGCCGGCGCGCCAGCGGGGGACAGGGGGGAGGTCATGCCGACTCGGTACTGCGTAAGAAGGTGGGCAGTCTCATTGATGACGCTGCAGAAATAAACCCGGATACTTCGATATCTGTCATGCATATCCGCATGAATCGGAGAAATCCATGGACCTCAACGCCGTGCGCATGCTGGTGCAGGTGGCCGACGCACGCAGCTTCACCGTCGCCGCCGGGCAGCTGGGCATCAGCCAGTCCGGGCTGTCGCGGGCGATCAGCCGGCTGGAGAGCGCGCTGGGGGTGCGACTGCTCCACCGCAACACCCGCAACGTCAGCCTGACCCCGGATGGCCGCCAGTTCGTCGAGCACTGCGCGCCACTGCTGAGTGGGCTGGAGGATGCCGAGCGCCGGCTGGGCGATCGCCCCTCCACGCCCTCGGGCGTGTTGAAACTGACGGCGCCCTCGATGTTCGGGCGCAAGGTACTGGTGCCGCTGGCCGGGCAGTTGATGGCGGCGCACCCGCAGCTGCAGTTCGAGCTGGTGCTCAACGACCGGCTGGTCGACCTGGTCGAAGAAGGCTTCGATGCCGCACTGCGCACCGGGCCGATCAGCGACGTGCGCATGGTGGCGCGGCCCCTGCGGCCGTTGCACTGGGTTACGGTCGCCTCCCCCGCCTACATCGTGCAGCACGGGGAACCGGCCACGGTCGATGCGCTGCACGATCACGCCTGCCTGGCGGTGCGCAATCTGCGCAGCGGGCGGCTGGTGGATTGGCAGTTCCGCGAGGCCGAGGGCCAGCTGCGCGAGTTCACCCCGCCGGCGCGGATGGTGTTCGACAGCGGCGATCCGCTGGTGGAAGGCGCGCTGGCCGGGATCGGCATCGTGCAGGTAATGGATTTCGCGGTGGCCGATGCGTTGGCCGACGGGCGGCTGCAGCGGGTGCTGCAGCCCTTCGAGGGCCGCAGCCGGGTGCTGTCGCTGGTCTATCCACCCTCACGGCAGGCCTCGCCGAAGCTGCAGGTGCTGGCGGAGGCGTTGTTGGGCGGTGATTGGTAACCCGCCGCATCACGACCAACGGTCGTGATCCACCGCGCGACGTCAGGGGGGGAGCCGGTAGGTGCCGACCGTTGGTCGGCACGCCTCCATCAACCCGCGAACCGATCCGTCGCGCGCACCAGCGCGTCGACGTTCTCGGCTTCGAAGGCGGAGTGGCCCGAGGCCGGGCTGATCTCCAGCGTCGAGTTCGGCCACGCCTTGTGCAGCTCCCACGCGCTCTGCAGCGGGCAGACCACGTCGTAGCGGCCGTGCACGATCACGCCCGGGATATCGGCGATGCGGTGCGCGTCGCGCAGCAGCTGTTCTTCCACCTCGAAGAAGCCGCCGTTGACGAAGTAGTGGTTCTCGATGCGGGCGAAGGCCAGCGCGAACTGCGGGTCCTGGTGGCTGTTCACGAAGTCGTCGTCCACGTGCAGGAAGCTGGTCGCCCCTTCCCACACGCTCCACGCCTTGGCCGCGGCCAGGCGGGTGGCTTCATCGTCGCTGGTCAGGCGGCGGTGGAAGGCGGAGATCAGGTCGTGGCGCTCCACGGCCGGGATCGGCTTGAGGTAGTGTTCCCACGCATCCGGGAACAGACGGTTGGCGCCTTCCTGGTAGAACCACTCCAGCTCCCAGCGGCGCAGCATGAAGATGCCGCGCAGCACCAGCTCGGTCACGCGCTGCGGGTGGGTCTGCGCGTAGGCCAGCGCCAGCGTCGAGCCCCAGCTGCCGCCGAACACCTGCCAGCGCTCCACCTTGAGGTGCTCGCGCAGTTTCTCGATATCGGCGACCAGGTCCCAGGTAGTGTTGTCGACCAGGTCCGCGTGCGGCGTGGAGCGGCCGGCACCGCGCTGGTCGAACAGGATGATCCGGTACTTGGCCGGGTCGTGGAACTGGCGCATTTTGTCGCTGCAGCCGCCGCCCGGGCCACCGTGCAGCATCACCACCGGCTTGCCGTCGGGATTGCCGCACTGCTCGAAGTACAGCGTGTGGCGGTCATCGACCTTCAGGGTGCCGACGTCGTAAGGGGTGATGGCGGGATACAGCGTACGCATGACAGGAACTCCATGTGGAATGACAGTCGCCGCATCACGCTGCGCGGCGGCCCGGTGGACAGGTCATTCTAGCCCCGGGGTCGCATCAGGGCCGGCACGCACTCAGGCGGGCAGGCAGGCAGCCCAGGCTCACCCGGTCACGCTGTTCCAGATCGTGCTCGGTGGCGACCGACTGGAAACCGGCGTCCCGCAGCAGCGCGCGGATCGCCTCGCCCTGGTCCCAGCCGTGTTCGATCAGCAGCCAGCCGCCGGGAAGCAGCTGCGCTGCCGCACCGTCGATGATCTGGCGGATGTCGTCCAGTCCATCAAGGCCGGAGGCCAGCGCGGTGGCCGGTTCAAAGCGCAGGTCGCCCTGGGCCAGGTGCGGGTCGTCGCTGGCGATGTACGGTGGATTGGTCGCGATCAGATCGAAGCGCTCACCCGTCAGCGGGGCGTACCACGCGCCCTGCCGGAAGCTGACGTTGCCCAGTGCGTGGCGCTGCGCGTTGCGTGCCGCGACCGCCAGGGCCGCCTCACTGAGGTCGGTCGCGACCACCTGGGCCTGCGGGCGTTCGCTGGCCAGCGCCAGCGCGATCGCGCCACTGCCGGTGCCAAGGTCCGCGACCCGCAAGGCGGTAGCTTCGGGCAACCGTGTCAGCGCCAGCTCGACCAGCAGCTCGGTCTCCGGGCGCGGGATCAGGGTGGCGGGGCTGACCTCCAGATCCAGGGTCCAGAAGCCGCGGCGGCCCAGCAGGTACGCCACCGGCTCACCGGCCAGGCGTTTGGCCAGCAGCGCCTCGAACGCCGCCACCTGCGCCGGCTCGACCGGATCGGTGGCATGCGCGAACAGCCAGCTGCGCTCGCGTTCCAGCACCTGCAGCAACAGCAGCTCCGCTTCGTGCCGGCCTTCCACGCCGGGCAGGCGGGTGGCGGCATCGGCGAGCAGCTGGCGGACGTGTGGCGGGGTGGCGGTCATGGCGGGACGGAGCAGCATCGGGGCGCGCAGTGTAGTGCACCGGCCCCTGCGCCCCGGGTGCGCGCGACGGCCGCCCGCGACCGGCAGCATGATTGAATCAAGGCATGGCAAATCACATATGCATGCATATGCACTATCGATTTCCGGCTGCTATCGGGCCGTATCGACACCGCGTTGCCTGCGATCGTTCAGCTTTCCCCCGCGACGGATATGCAGAAGCTATTGCACTGATCACGCATCCCGGCGCGCTGGTCATTGCGCTGCAACGGTTTTGACGGATCTGGCCCTCACCCTTCATCGCAGGATCAGACCACTTTGATAGTCTATGACTATCGTATAGATGCAATCAATGGATTGTCCTTATGGGAATGGAGCCGCTAACCTGTGTTGGTCGCTTCACCCACCCCCTTCACCAAGAGGAACAACGATGTCGCTCATCAACACCCAGATCCAGCCGTTCGAAGCCAACGCCTACCAGAACGGCGAGTTCATCAAGGTCTCCGACAGCACCCTGAAGGGTCACTGGTCCGTGCTGATCTTCATGCCGGCCGCGTTCACCTTCAACTGCCCGACCGAGATTGAAGACGCCGCCGATCATTACGCCGAGTTCCAGAAGGCTGGCGCCGAGGTCTACATCGTCACCACCGACACGCACTTCTCGCACAAGGTGTGGCACGAAACCTCGCCGGCCGTCGGCAAGGCCCAGTTCCCGCTGGTCGGCGATCCGACCCACCAGCTG